>Ga0105046_10008482_pt1 | contig 16130 bp, 12 predicted proteins | sample MAT03_FD_78385 | JGI IMG/M metagenome (GOLD analysis project Ga0105046, IMG submission 78385) | Freshwater microbial communities from Lake Fryxell liftoff mats and glacier meltwater in Antarctica - MAT-03 (megahit assembly) | ecosystem: Environmental > Aquatic > Freshwater > Ice > Liftoff...
ACAGGACTCGTCGATGGAGGCGCCTGATCCCAGCCGTCGCTCACGCGACCGTTGGGAGCGAGCACCTGCAACAGGTCGCCGTAGGTGTAGAGCGGGACCGCAGCGACCCAGCTCAGGGGCGTGGTTCCATCAGGAGTCGTCCAGGTAACCAGTTCGCCGTCGTCCGCTCCGTCGCAGGGGTCCGGGCCGAGCGCCGGCGGCGCAACGGCGGCTCCGCAGACCATCCGGTCCGCCAGGAGGGCTCCCATGGTGGTCGGGCCACCGCCGTAGGAGCCACCGGTGATGGCCAGGCGCCCGGGATCGCTGACCCCACTCTCGACCAGGGATCCCGCAAGCCACTGAGCGTCGCGCACCTCCCACCTCTTGTCGTTCAGGTGGATCCAGAACTGGAACGGCGCACACGCCGGGGACGGTGCTGCGACCGAGTGGCCGGGAGTGTCGGGGCCGCACGAATCACGCCAGCCGCGGGCGGTGTAGTTCAACACGACATAGCCGCGGGACGCGAACCAGATGTTGTTCCATCGCGAGTTGCTGCCGGGGCGGTCCGGCGACTCGACCGTGTCGCTCTTGTCCGTCTCCTCCCACACGGTCTTGTCGTCGGTGAAGCCGTGGGCCATGACGACAGTCGGCCCGGCCGGCGCTGCGCCGCAGGGAACGGTCACGTCGACCGACAGCGGCATGCCGTCGAAGGAGGGTGCAGTCCCGCGCCAGAGGACGTAGCGGACGGGCTCGGCGTCGGCGCTGGTCCTGACCTCCGGGGCGAGCTTGGTCCCGGGCAGGTTGATGGGTGCGACGCCGGGGGCGCACAGCGACGTTGCGGGCGCGACCTGGGCCGCGACCTCCGATGGTGCCGTCAGCCCCAGGAGCCCGCTGCCCGCCACCGCCGTGACCAGCAGGAGCCTGACTCGGCAGTACACGTGTCGGACACTAGTTCTCGGCTCCGGTCTGGAGGTTTGAACCTGCGCGGCGCCCAGGCGTTGGGTCGCCTACGCCATCTGGCCGAGATGAGCGACGAGCGCTTCGCGGTCCGTCACCCCGGGGACGCCCCATCCCGGCTCGTAGCCGAAGACCTCGGCGCCCGAGCGGCTCCCCAGATGGTCATCGAGGATCTCGATCCGATCCATCGAGACCAGCGCCGGGTGCACAACGCCGCAGGCCCGCGAAACCTGGAGCAACTCCTTGCGCAACTCGACCACGTACGCGGCGAGCCGGACCGATTTGGACGCCGGGTCCAGGCCCCGCATTCGCCACCAGTGGTTCGACGCCACCCCTGTCGGACAATGACCTGTGTGGCATCGCTGGGCCTGGATGCAGCCGATCGCCAACATGGCCTCCCGGCCGACGTTGACGCCGTCGCAGCCGAGGGCGAAGGCCAGAATGGCGAAATGGGGCAGTCCGAGTCGGCCGGATCCCAGGAACACGACGTCGTCGGTGAGTTCCCGCTCGGCGAACACCCGGTAGACGTGGCTGAACCCGATCTTGAATGGCATGGCGACGTGGTCGACGAAGGTCAACGGTCCGGCACCGGTGCCACCCTCGCCGCCATCGATGGTGATCCAGTCGACGCCGCGCTGGCGGTCCGTCATCAGGTCGGCCAGACGAACGAAGAACGACTCGTCCCCCACGGCCGACTTGATCCCGACCGGCAGCCCGGAGGTGCTGCCGAGGAGCTCGACGAAGTCGAGCAGTGAGTCTTCGTCACCGAACGCCGTGTGGCTGGCCGGGCTGGCACAGTCAACTCCCAGCGGGATGCTGCGCATCCGGGCGATCTCGGGCGTGATCTTGGCTGCGGGCAGGAGCCCACCCAATCCCGGCTTGGCGCCCTGTGAGATCTTGATCTCGATGGCGCGAACCTGTGAGTTGGCGGCGAGCACCTCGGAGAACCGGTCGATCGAGAATCGGCCACGTTCGTCGCGGCAACCGAAGTAGCCGGTGCCGATCTGCCACGTGAGCTCGGCGCCCTCCTGGTGGTACGGGCTGATGCCGCCCTCGCCCGTTCCGTGGAGGCAGCCGGCCATCGCCGATCCGCGGTTGAGGGCGAGGATTGCGGCGGAGCTCAGCGCCCCGTAGCTCATGGAGGAGATGTTCACCACCGACGGCATCCGGAACGCCTTGGCGCGACCCCGAGGTCCGCCCAGGACCTTGGCCATCGGAAGTAGGTGATCGGGGTCCCAGTCCGGCGAGTCGGCGGCTGGATTGGAGAGCGGGAACGCCGACTGACGGATGATCAGGTATCCCGGTGTCGTCTCGAGGTCGCTGCTGGTGCCGAAGCCGAAGTGGTTGTCCATGTTCTTGGCGCTGGAGTAGATCCAGCGTCGCTGGTCACGGCTGAACGGCTTCTCGGCGTCGTTGCTGGTCACGATGTATTGGCGCAACTCCGGGCCGATCCGCTCGAGGACGAAGCGGAGATGGCCGATGACCGGGAAGGTGCGCAGGATGGCGTGCTTTCGCTGCAAGAGATCGTGAAGGCCCAGCGCGAGCAACAACCCGACCACGACCACCAGCGCCCAGAGCCATCCGTTCATGAAGGGAGTGTTAGCAGTTAGGTTGCCGCTGGTGCGGCAACCTCGACTCGATGAGGTGGGAGATCGGGACGGATGGCGGTGCTGGTTGTGCGACGGACCGGTCGATCCGGACATCTCGGTCAACGACGGCCGGGGCCCGAGCATCGACAGCATCACGACCAAGGCGAAGAAGAAGGGCAGGGCCGAACCGCCACGTGAGCGGTTGGCCCACCGGGGCTGCAACACCATGAAGGGTGCGGTCGCAGCGGTCGTGGCCTGGCCGGAGCACCTCTTTGTCGTTGATCCCGCTCCGATCCTGGCCAGTGTGGATCGACTGGCTCGCAACGGGGGCCGCGAGGTCATGGCCCGATGCCCGACTCGGGCCGATGCCGATGAGGCGGCTGAGTGGCTGTTGGATCGCCTGTCCCGTCTCCGTCCGGAGTTGGCGGCGACCACCGAGGTCGAGCAGGGCGGCGGGCAGTTCCTTCTTGCGCTGCGAGTCTGAGCTGTCGCACGGGGTCGGTAGCCTGCCGGTCATGGCTCGATCCTCTCGTCCGGTCGGTCCCGCGTGGGGACAACCCTGGCCGCCGTTGGGTGAACGGGTCAGTGCAGCGCTCGAGGACCATCCCCTCCTGACCGTGCTGATGTGGAGCAGCGACCCGGGCCGAGGCGCCGATCCGCTGGCGCTGTTCCAGCGGGTCGTCAGCAACGGCCTGTGGCTCCTGCTCCCCTCGTTCGACCACGTCACCTCACAGGTTCTGGCCTCGGCAGCGGCCGTCGAGAGACTCGACCGCGATCGATTGTTGGCCGAAGCAGCGGGCGTGGCCGAGGACGCCATCGACCTCCGGGTGCGCCACCTGCACACCATGGGCCTGGTGGTGATCGACGACAACGCGTTTGCGCTGGCACCCGCTGCTGTTGGACGCATCCCGCTGCCGCTTCCCTCCTTTCTCGCTTCGCTCGACGCCCTGACCTCGGACCGTCTCGACGTGGCCTGCCGTCAGTTGGGCGTCTTCGGCGGCACCCGCAAAGCCGAACGGGCCGCGGCGGTTTCGTCGGTGCTCTGCGACCCTGAACTGCTGACGCGAGCCGTTGCATCCTGCGGTCGCGAAGCCGCTGCGGTGTTCACCCGAGTGGCGGAGCGTTCCTGGGCGGCCCGCTTCTCCATGGAGGAGGACCTGCCCGGCGCAGTCGCCGTGTGGGATCTCGGGCTGCCGCCCAATCAGGTGATCAGCAGCCGGAGTTCCATCGGATCCTCCGGTGTGGGCCGGTCAGCACTCGATCTGCTCAGCGACCGTTGCCTGCTCGGGCGGGACGGGTGGAACGGGTCCGCTTGGATGTGGCTCGAGACCCACGTGGCCCTCACCGGATCGCTCTTCGACTCGTGGAAGGTGCCGGTGGATCCTCCGACCCGCACGATCGACGAGCCCGCAGGCGTCGCCTTCCGGGCACTGGCCCAGGCAGAGCTGCTGATCGAGCGCATCTCGTCCGACGCGCCCGAGGGAAAGAAGTCCGGGGACCGTCGGCCGCCGGTGAAGGCGGTGAAGGCGTCCGCCGCTGCGGCCGGAGTCGATCACCGCCTCGCATCGATCGTCGTCGACGCGGCCATCGACATGGGACTGCTCATGGCGGTCGATCTCCCGGTGCGGGGCCGCGGTCGGACCAGCGAACGGCCGGTTGCCTGGGTCGCCAATCCGGCCCGAGTTCGTGAGTGGCGGGCCCAGCTGCCAGAAGCCCGCTGGTTGGGCATCGTCGCCTCGTGGATCACCGGCAGCGACAGCCCGAAGACCACCGAGACGCTCACGCTGGTTCGCCGGATGACGCTCGTCGGTCGATTGGCCGCGCTCCCTGATGGTCACGGGGTGGCCATGAGCGATCTTCCAGCCTGGATGGCATCTCGGCATCCGAATTGCGCCGAGGGGATCGACGACGTGGTGGCGGACCTCGTTCGCTTGGGCGCAGTCAGTGGGGGCGTCACGATCGGCCTCGGGGCGGTGGGACGCGCCATGCTGGCCGAGCACATCGCCTCGGTGGCGTTGCCGGTGGCTCTGGGCGACAGCTTCGGGAGCGGGGAGACCTCGTTCGTGGTGCAGCCGGACCACACGATCATGGCGTCGGCAGACCTGGCTCCGGAGCTGGTGGCGACGCTGGCCCAGATCGCCGAGGTCGAGAGCGAGGGCGGCGCCGTGGTCTGGCGCCTGACTCCGAATCGACTGGCCGCTGCGGCATCTACGCTCGACGCCTCCCAGGTGGTGCAGTTCCTCCATGATGGCTCGAGCGTGCCGGTCGCCGAGAACGTCATCCGGTTCGTCCAGGATCATCTCGTTGCTCCCCGCCCGGTCACCATCGGGGCGGCGGCCAGCCATCTGGTCGTCGACGACCCGATGCTGTTGTCGCAGGCCCTCGCTGTGAAGGCCGCCAAACTGACGCTGCTGGCCCCCGGCGTCGCAGTTTCGCCCCTGACTCCGGCCAAGCTGCGTGAGGCCCTGGTGACCAAGGGAGTGGCGGTCGACCTGGACGCCTCCACGGGCGTCCCGAAGCACGGATCGAACGGCCACGAGCCGGTCCCCAGTTGGCAGGTGAGTCAACGGGCGGCCGACGACGCCCTGCGTTCGCCCATGCCGGTGCCGCTGGGCGCTGCCGTCGTGGCCTCGGTGGCTGGCCACATGGATCGAGGTGTCCGGTCATGACCGACCCATTGAATCCGTTGATCGTCCAGGCGGACCTGTCGGTCCTGCTGGAGATCTCCAGCCCGAAGTCCGACGACGCTCGAGCCGCATTGGCCCGCTTCGCCGAGCTGGAGAAGGCGCCGGAACACGTTCACACCTATCGCATCACGCCGTTGTCGCTGTGGAACGCCGCGGTTGCCGGGCTCTCGTCGGGCGAGGTCGCCATGACGCTGACCGGCTTCGCCAAGTACCAGGTGGCCCCGTCGGTTTTGGCCCAGGTCCACGACCAGATGGGCCGGTACGGCCGCCTCCGTCTGGTACGCGACCACGACACCGCCGGCCTGGCGCTGACCTCCGCGGAGCCCGCGCTCATCGAGGAGGTGTCGCGGGACAAGGAGGTGGCCAAGCTCCTGGGCGATCGGCTCGACGGGAACCGATTCGCCGTCCGCGTCGGGGATCGGGGCCTGCTCAAGCAGTCGCTGCTGCGCCTCGGCTGGCCGGCAGCCGACGAAGCCGGGTACGACGACGCCGAGGGACTGGGGCCGGTCGAGCTGACCGCAGAGCTCCGCTCCTATCAGGGCGACGCGTTGGCGGCCTGGTGGGCAGACGGCGGGGAGACCGGCGGCAACGGGGTCCTGGTGCTTCCGTGCGGTGCGGGCAAGACGGTGATCGGTCTGGCGGCCCTGGTGACCGCCGGTCTGCACACCCTGATCATCGCCACATCCATCTCGTCGGCCCGCCAGTGGATCAAAGAGATCCGGGACAAGACCGACATCGACCCGGATCTGGTCGGGGAGTACTCCGGTGACCACAAGGAGATCCGCCCGATCACCGTCGCCACCTACCAGGTACTCACCTGGGCGAAGCGTGGCGTGGCGAAGGAGGCCGACATCTTCGAACGCCATCCCCACCTCGAGCTGTTCAATGAGCACGCCTGGGGACTGGTCATCTACGACGAGGTGCACCTGCTCCCCGCCCCGGTCTTCCGGGCCACAGCTCGTATCCAGTCCATTCGCCGGCTGGGGCTCACAGCGACGCTGGTTCGAGAGGATGGTCGCGAGCCGGATGTGTTCAGCCTGATCGGACCCAAGCGCTTCGACGTGCCCTGGAAGGAACTCGAGGTGTTGGGTTGGATAGCGCCCGCCACATGTATCGAGATCCGGGTGGCGCTGAGCGATGAGCAGCGGATGCGATATGCCGTGGCAGAACCAGAGGATCGACACCGGATCGCCGCGACCACTCCGGCAAAGCTTCGGGTGCTGGAGCAACTGGTTGCTCAGCACGAGGGCGACCGAATCCTGATCATCGGACAGTTCCTCGATCAGCTCGACAAGGTCGCAGAGCGCTTCGACGCCCCGATCATCACGGGGCGCACGCCGCAGCGCGTCCGTGAGGAACGATTCGAGGCCTTCCGTACCGGCGAGATCCCCGTGCTCGTCGTGTCCAAGATCGCCAACTTCTCGATCGACCTGCCCGAGGCCAACGTGGCCATCCAGATCTCAGGTCAGTTCGGCTCGCGACAAGAAGAAGCGCAACGCCTGGGGCGTATCCTCCGCCCCGATGGGGGCCAGGCCACGTTCTACTCGCTCGTCACGGCCGAGACTGTTGAGCAGATGTTCGCGCTGAACCGCCAGAGGTTCCTGGCCGAGCAGGGCTACTCGTACGAGATCCGCGACGCCTGATGAGCACGCTGGTCGACCCCGCTGACCGTGCGATCGTTGCCGAACTACTCGCCCGATACGCCGAGGCCGTCGACGCCGGGGATTTCGACGCAGTGGGAATGCTCTTGAGCGATGCAACATTGGTCGACGAGGCGGGTCGCGAGATCGCGTCCGGCGCCACGGCGATCTCGGCGCTCTACTCGGCCATGACCAAGCGGCACGCCGATGGAACGCCACTGACCGCGCACGTGATCACGAACGTGATCGTCGAGCCGGTCGGACCGGACGAGCTGGAACTCCGATCCAGATTCACCGTTTTCCAAGCGACACCCGAACTGGCGCTGCAGCCCATTGTCGTGGGTCGGTACATGGATCGCGTCGAACGGCTGGAGGGACAGTGGCGATTCACGCGCCGCCAGATGATCCCCGAACGGTGGGGGCAGGTCGGCGAGCACCTGCGCTTCGACCCTCGTCCATGACCGAGCATCCAGCGCCCGGTTGGGATCACGGCAGCTGATCAGGTGGGAGCCGGAGTATTCGGCTGTGCCACGGCATCGCGGCACGGTTGACCTCGGAGCGACTTGCACGGCGCAGCTTCGGCCGGGAACCCCCGGAGACCAGGGAGCGCCGGCAGCAGGACCGATGAGGGTCGAGTTGCGTCGTGGGCCACATCGAAGGTCGTCCCGGCGGGGTAGTTTTTGACGATCCAGGACCACCTCGGTCGATCGCCGCCGGGCGAGTGAACCGAGATCCGTAACTTCGATCCGGGGCGGATCACATGAGCGAACGGGAAGATCTCGATCCGAACCGGTGTCCACTCCCCGGGGACCAACGGCTTGACCTGGCTCTCGCGGCCCGAGATGTTGGGGTCCAGCTCGGTGGCCTCCGGGTCCAGCGCGCGCCCCGACGCTCGCAACCAGCCGGCTGAGATGTAGGTCTCCTTGCCCGAGCGGTCGACCTCGGAGAGCGTCACACCCAGGTCCGCGTCGTCGGCCGAGGACCGCACGAACAGGTCCACAGACCCGGTGCCCCCGTAGACCATGGGCTCCTGGATTGCCGGCGTCTCGAACACTGCGGACCCGGTGTCGGTGTCCTGCTCCCAGCGGTAGGCGGGCTGAGCATGGAACGCCTCGCCCACCTTGCCCTTCAGCGTGGTCTTCTCGGCCAATGCCGGGTCGAACTCGAATCGCGAACCGCCGGTGGTGTCGGTCGGGGCAGCATCGGACAACTGCCCCTCGTCGCCCAGATACCACCGCTCCGGCTGCGTGCCGTCGAATGGCCAGGTCGTGAACCGCTGTTCCCATCGGCCCACCGGCGCCCCCGGCTGCGAGTTCCCTGCGCCGTTGTCGAAGATGATGCGAATGGGGTCTTCGGCCTCATACGCGGCCTTGGTCTCGGCGAACGATCGATCGCTCACCCACCGATCCGGCGGGAAGTCGACGGTGGCCTTGAACACGTCCTGGAAGAGAACGGGGCCGAAGCTCCTCACGGAGTCCGGAACGCCGGTCACTTTTCCGGCCACGTAGATGTCGAGGAACGCCTTCCACTCACTGAGCACCTGAGGAGCGAATCCGTCGCCGTGGGCGCCGTTGAAAGCTGTGAAGCGGGTGACGGGGGCGTTGGTGAACCGGTCGAACAGCCGGGCGAAACGTCCGCCGGTCTGCTCGTCCTGCCAGGCCCCGGTCAGGAACACCGGTACGTCGATGTTGCCGACGAGCTTCGTGAGATCCAGCTGCGCTGCGACCTCGTCGGTGTAGAAGGGATTCGACTTGGCCTTGGCCACGGCGTCGACGTTCTGATCTCGCAGGAGTTGGTTGTCGGCGCACGTGGTGTCCCCGCCGTCCACCACTTGCTGCTCCCAGCCCTGTCCGTAGGGCTCGGCGTTCTCCAGGACTTCTTGGGCCCACGTCAGTGCGAATCCCTCATTGAAGATCCCGCCAGGAGCCAGAGTGCCCCGGGCGGTGTCGTCGTAGACCGACAACGGGGTGATGGCGGCCAGGCTGGGCGGTCGGGTGGAGGCCACGAACAGCTGTGCTATGCCGGGGTAGCTGAGGCCAACCATTCCGACCCGGTTGTTCAGCACCCATGGCTGTGCGGCCACTGTCTCGATCACGTCGTAGCCGTCTGTCAGCTGAAGGGGCTCGAAGAAGTCGTAGGCGCCGCCGGAACAGCCGGTGCCGCGCATGTTGACGGCCACCACTGCGTAGCCCATGGCCGCGGCCAGGGTGGAGCCGGGTTGGTCCGGGCTGTTGCAGGCCACCGAGATGACACCGCAGAGGCTCTCGGGCTCGACTCCAAGAGTCTTGGCCAGGTCCGCGGCGATCGATTTGGTCGGGTTCGACGGTGAGTAGCCGGAGTACTCCACGACAGTCGGATATGGCCCGTCCTCCGGCGGTCCGGGCAGATACACGGCGGCGGACAGCGTGGTCCCGTCCCGCGTCGTGATGTAGCCGTAGTCGGTGTTGATCTGTTGGTCCGCGTAGAAGGGCTGCGCGGGCATCGAGTCCTGCAGTGTCATCACCTCGACCCGCTTCGACACCGCTGGTGTCGAACCGTTGATCTGAACCCGATAGCCCGCTCCCGGCGCAACACCGCGAAACACGACCGAGCCCTGATCGTCAGCCGTCGCTCGTGCCACCAGCCGTTCCTGGCCGTTCATCAACAGGATCGGATCTCCAGGGTCGGCGCCTGTCATGGAAACCTGCTCGATGCTGCCGCGCACGAGCACATCAGCGACTCGATCGGCCACGGCGACCTTGGGGAGCGGGTCGGCCGAGATCTGGCGAACGTCGGTCCCGGAGCACGCCCCGGCAAGGAGCGCCAGCGTGACGAGAGAGGCCGGCGAGATCCAGGTTGTTCGACGCACCGGGCGATCGTAGGCCAGCGTGTGATGATGAACCGATGACTCCGGACGATCCAGCCTTCACCTACGACGAGTTCGCCTACTTCGACGAGAACTGTTCTGAGTACTCACTGGCACTGGTCGATCCCGTCCCGGTGGTCCGGCGGGAGGTGGCGGTCGACGGCCGAGCCGTCTCGATGCTCCGCTGGGGCACCGGTTCCCCCCAGCTCGTCTTCCTCCACGGCGGCGCGCAGAACGCTCACACCTGGGACACCGTGCTGCTCGCCATGGGGTGCCCGAGAGCAGTGTGCTTCGACCTGCCGGGCCATGGGCACAGCGCTCACTGCGACGACGGCATGTATGACCCACGGACCCACGCCGCGACACTCGCCGCAGCGCTCGACATGATCGCTGTCGCCGGCCCGGTCGTGCTCGTCGGCATGAGCATGGGTGGGCTGACCGCAAACGCCCTTGCGGCTCGCCGCCCTGAGCTGATCTGTCGGCTGGTCGTGATCGACGTCACGCCGGGTGTCAACCGTGACAAGGCATCAGAGATCGTGGCGTTCGTGGCCGGCCCCCAGGCCTTCGCCTCGTTCGACGAGATCCTCGCCCGGACCGTGGAGTTCAACCCGACTCGGGCCGAGTCGTCACTTCGACGCGGCATCCTGCACAACGCGCACCGGTTGGCCGATGGGTCGTGGGAATGGAACTACGACCGGACCCACTTCGACGCCGAGGGTCTGGCCACCATGGGCAGCCTGTGGGACGACGTGGCGGCAATCGGTTGTCCCGTCACCCTGGTGCGGGGAGCAGACAGCCCCGTGGTCGACGACGCTGACGTGGCGGAGTTCCTCCGGCTGCAGCCGGATGGAACGGTTCGCGTCATCGAGGGCGCCGGGCACTCGATCCAGGGTGACCGGCCGGTCGAGCTGGCCGAACTGCTCTCCGACGAACTGGCCGGACTCACGCCGGGGTGACCACCACCGGGATGGCGTTGAGCTGACCGTTGCCGGACAGCGGATCGATGACCGAGGCATCAGTCAGCACATTGCTGTTCACGTTGGGCTGACGACGGGCGATCCCGAGGCGCACCCCATCGACGTCGTGTCCCCAGCCGTGCGGCAGGCTGACGGTTCCCTGGGCGATCGAGTCCGTCACTTCGACGGGCGCCACCACGGCGCCCACTGCGGAGCGCACGGTGGCCTGGCCCTCGTGAACCACCCCGAGCAGTGCAGCGTCGGCCGGGTGGATCTGCAGGGTGCACCGGGCAGCGCCCTTGGTCAGGACGGCCAGGTTGTGCATCCAGCTGTTGTTGCTGCGCAGATGGCGCCGGCCGACCAGCAACAGACCATCGTCGTCGTCGGTGTCGTCCAGCTCGGCAGCCAGCCGGGTGAGGTCGGCCATGAACGGTTCGGGGGCGAGGTCGATCATGGCGTCCGTGGTGCGGGTCACGTGGTCGAGCGCCGGGGTCAGGGCACCCAGGTCGACGCCGTGGGGGTTCGCCTCCAGATCCTCGAGAGAGAGGTCGTACGGCCCGAGGCGAAGCGTCGCGTCGATGATGCGTTCGGGCCCGGGACGACCGGCGCTGAGCGCTTGGAGCGCGGCCGGGTCCTCAGCATGGGCGGTTGCCCCGTCCAGCATCAACTGGTGGACGATGCCCGGATCGGCATCCGGGCCGAGTCCCTGGGCGATCAAGGCCAGCTTGGCCATGATGTCGCACTCGTCGGGGCCCTCGGCCTCGAAGACGGGAGGCGAGTAGTTGGCGGTGTTCCGGATGCTCAGACCCTGGAACGCCAGGTCGTAGTGCGCCTTCTCCAGTGAGGAAGGTGAGGGCAGGATGACATCGGCGTGACGTGTGGTCTCATTGACGTAGATGTCGACGCTCACCTGGAACTCCAAGGCGGCGAAGGCTTCGTCCAGGCGATTGGAGTCCTGGCAGGACCGCACCGGGTTGCCACCAACGGTGATCATGGCCCGGACCTGTCCGGGCCCGTCGGTGAGGATCTCGTCGGCCATGGTGGCCGTGGGGAACTCGGAGCGGACCTCGGGCATCCCGCTGACCCGCGAGGTCCATCGGCCCATCTTGAAACCTCGTCCGCCGCGCCGCTCGGAGCGCGGCCGTCCGGAAGCGGGTACTGCGAACATCGATCCGCCGGGTCGATCGAGGTTGCCGGATACCGCGGTGGCCACGTCGGCCAGCCACGAGGCGATGGTGCCGAATCGGGTGGTGTGCGTGCCGATTCGCCCGTAGACGGTGGCCGAGGGGGCCGCTGCCAGCTCGCCGGCGATTCGACGGGTCAGATCGGCGGGGACTCTCGTGCGTTCGGCGACGGTGTCTGCGGTGAACGGAGCGAGGCCGGTACGCAGTGTGGCGAGCGTGGCGTCGACATCTGCGACGAACGCGGCGGCGTGTCCCAGATCGACGGCGCCACCCAACAGCTCGGTGCAGATTGCGGCCAGCCACAGCGCATCGGTCCCGGGGCGGATGGCGATGTGCTCGTCGGCGGCGTCTGCGCTCTTGGTCCGGCGGGGATCGACCACCACGATGCGACCGCCCCGCTCGCGGATGGCCGCCATGCGGCCGGGGAAGTCCGGAGCGGTGCAGAGGCTGCCGTTGGATTCGAACGGGTTGGCGCCCAGCATCAGCAGGTAGTCGGTTCGGTCCAGGTCGGGCACGGGAATGGCGCCTGGGTTGCCGAACATGAGCCCGGCTGACACGTGCGCCGGCATCTGATCGACGGTCGACGCCGAGAACAGGTTGCGGGTCCCGAGTGCCTGGATCAGCGGCCGGCCATACAGGGTTCCAGCAATGGTGTGGGCGCTCGGGTTGCCCAGGTAGAGCCCCACGGCATTCCGATCGCCGTCGGCCCAGATCTGGGCCAGACCATCTGCCACGGCGGCAAAGGCTTCGTCCCACGTGGCCTCGACCAGCTCGCCGCCGCGACGGATCAGAGGCCTCCGCACCCGATCGGGGTCCTCATGGAGCTGCTTGAGGGTCGAGCCCTTCGGACAGATGAAGCCCTGGGAGAACACGTCAGCGCGGTCACCTCGGATGCGTTGGACTGCGCCGTCCCGGACGGTGATCTCGAGTCCGCACGTCGCCTCACAGAGTGGACACGTCCGGAAATGGGTCGTGGTGTCGGTCATGGGCCCATACTCACACGATGAGCTCGACGCCGCAGGACGTGTACACCCATGGTCACGGCGAACCGGTATTGCGAAGTCACCGATGGCGAACTGCCGCAAACTCCGCAGCTCACCTTCTGCCGAGGCTGGAGCCCTTCCATCGCGTCCTGGATCTGGGATGTGGACCCGGCACCATCAGCGCCGATCTCGCTGCGCTGGTCCCCGATGGTTTCGTCATCGGCGTGGACCGTGCTCCGGAGATCATCGAGACCACGACACCGTCGACGAATCTCTCGTTCGAGGTGGGGGACGTCTACGACCTGGCCTTCGACGACGCCTCGTTCGACGTGGTGCACGCCCACCAGGTACTGCAGCACCTCCCCGACCCGGCAGCGGCGCTGTCTGAGCTCCGGCGAGTCCTGGTCCCGGGCGGCATCCTGGCGGTGCGCGACAGCGACTACTCGGCCTTCGTGTGGACGCCGGAGGAGCCGATGCTGGAACAATGGCGCGAGACCTATCTGGCCGTCTGTCGGGCCAACGGCGCCGAGCCCAACGCCGGACGCCACCTGGGTCGATGGGTGCGCGACGCCGGGTTCACCGACGTCGAGCACACCAGTTCGACCTGGACCTACGACGGGTCCGATGCGAGGTGGTGGGGCGACCTCTGGTCTGACCGGCTCCTCAGCACGCGATTCGGTGAGCAGGTTGTTGATGAGGGACTGGCGTCGACGTCCGACGTGGCCGCGATGGCGGCGGCCTGGCGGCGTTGGGGAGCCTCGCCGGATGCGGTCATCTTCATCGTCCACGGTGACGTGACGGCCGTCAACGGGGGAGACCCAGCATCCGTTCGCCGATGATGTTGCGCAGGATCTGCGTGGTGCCGCCCATGATGGTGTAGCCGGGCGCGTAGCAGATGTTCCGGGCGATCCGCCCGCTCGTCATGGCCGGCGCGCCCACTGCGTCACCGCAGAAGGCAGCCACGTCGATCTCGAACTCGGTGCACCACGTCTTGGTCAGCGCGGACCACGAGGTAGGGGACTGTCCCGTGACCTCGCGCAGCACCAGGAGCCGACCGATCCGGTACCCGGACTCGATCCGGGCCATCTGCTGGCGGCGCACGGGATGGCCGAGACGACCAGTCGGTCCGGCGTCGGTCACCGCATCGAGGTAGGTCCGGCGGTTCGACACCAGACGGTCGATCCCGCCGCGTTCGTGCTCCATCTGTCGCATGATCTGCTTGAAGGCGCCGTTCTCGGCGCCGACCATCAGGTCGGCCGGCACCTCGACGTCGGTGAAGTGGACCTCGCAGAAGTGTCGGTCGTCGGTCATGTCGCGGATGGGGCGGATGTCGACGCCGGGTGAGCGGAGATCCACGATGAACTCGGACAGTCCTGCGTGCGGGGGTGCGTCCGGGTCGGTTCGGGCGATCAGGTAGCAGTAGTCGGCTTCGGCGGCGCCGGACGTCCACACCTTCTGCCCGTTCACGATCCAGGTGTCGCCGTGGCGCTCGGCCGTTGTCCGCAACGACGCCACGTCGCTGCCCGCGTCGGGTTCGCTCATGCCGACGCACCACATGTCGTCGGAACTGATCAGCCCGGGCAGGAACCGATCCTGCTGATCAGACGTGCCGAACTGCAGGAGCGTGGGACCGATCTGGCGGTCGCCGAACCAGATCGAGGCAATGGGGGCACCCTCGCTGATCAGCGCCTCGACCACCACGAATCGCTCCAGGACGCTTCGGCCGCCCCCACCGACCGTGGTCGGCCAGCACATGCCCAGCCATCCTCGGTCCGAGAGTTCCTTGGCGAACGCCCGGGACGTTCCGCGAAGCCACGAGTCCTCCTGCACGTCGAGGTGGCCGGCCGCCGAGCGTCCCACCGCGTGTGCCTCGGCGGACAGTTCCTCCAGATCGGCAGAGAAGGCGAAATCCATGAGCCGAGGTTACGACCCACCCAGCCCGGAATCGGGGTCGAGGTCGGTGGAGTCGGACTCACACCAGCGGCGCAGTGTCTCGAACGGGAAGATGCCCCCCTCGTGCCCGTCGTTCCACACGAACGACATGCCCCACGCCCCCACGAACTCGGCGGATCGGACCTCCAGCGGATGGGGAGCGCCGGGACCCGGCCACGCGGTTCGGCCGGCGCTCCTGGCCCCGCGGCAACCGGCGCACGGGCACCCGAGCCGAACCGCAACGAGCGGCAGCGCCCCGGCAAAGTCGTCTGACCAGCGGATACGGAGTTCCATGGCCGGGCGATCGACCTCCACGTCGACGACCTCCGCTCGCTCCATGCGGTCCAACCTACGATCCTTGGCATGCGCGCAGTGACGTTCGACGGACATGGTGGACCAGAGGTACTGAGGGTCAGCGAGGTGCCTGACCCCGTGCCGGGCCCCGAAGAGGTGCTCGTGGACGTGGTCGGCTCCGCCATGAACCGAGCCGATCTCCTCCAGCGGATGGGTTTGTACGCCGGTCCGCCCATGGAGATCGAGATCCCCGGGCTGGAGTTCGCAGGTGTGGTCGCCGCGGTCGGCGGGCGCGTGCGGGGCGTGTCGGTCGGCGAGTCGGTCATGGGCATCGTGGGCGGTGGCGCACAGGCGCAACGGCTGATCACCCACGAGCGCCTGTTGCTGCCCGTCCCGACATCGGTCCCGCTGTCGGACGCTGCGGCGATCCCGGAGGTCTTCATGACCGCATGGGATGCTCTGATCCGCCAAGGTGGTCTGACCGCCGGCCGCTGGGCGTTGGTCCACGCCGGAGCCTCGGGCGTGGGGACCGCGGCGATCCAGTTGTGTGCCGCGTTCGGCGCGCACATCGTGGTCACCACCTCGCCAGGCAAGGTGACGGCGTGTCGAGAACTGGGCGCGGACGTGGTGGTCGACTACTCATCTGATGACTTCGTGGCAGAGGTTGCCGATGCCACGTCGGGCCGGGGAGTCGACGTCGTGCTGGACGTGATCGGTGGCGACTACGCCGCTCGCAATCTGTCGGCGCTCTCGATGGGCGGCACCATTGTGCAGGTGGGGGTCATGGGCGGCGGACGGAGCCAGATCGATCTCGGTCAGGTGCTGATGAAACGAGCCGTCATCAGGGGTACGACGTTGCGTTCGAGGCCCATCGAGGAGAAGATCGCCATCTCCCGGGAGTTCGCCAAACAGGTGCTCGGTCACTTCGACGCCGGCCGACTCCGTCCGGTGATCGACTCTCGTTACGACCTGGATCGGATCGCCGATGCCCACGAGCACATGGCGGCCAACGCCAACGTCGGCAAGATCCTGCTGGACGTGTAGGGACGCCTCAGCGGGAGGTCATGGGGATGTAGTCCCGAAC
>Ga0105046_10008484_pt1 | contig 16130 bp, 12 predicted proteins | sample MAT03_FD_78385 | JGI IMG/M metagenome (GOLD analysis project Ga0105046, IMG submission 78385) | Freshwater microbial communities from Lake Fryxell liftoff mats and glacier meltwater in Antarctica - MAT-03 (megahit assembly) | ecosystem: Environmental > Aquatic > Freshwater > Ice > Liftoff...
GCGCCGCCCAAACGGCGGGTTCGTGATCACCAAGCTCAATGGCGTTGGAGGTGAAAAGGTTCGTGCGTCTTGTAAAGACAGCGTGACGTTTTGGGCCCCTGCCGAATCAACGTTCGATTGTGCAGCGGCGATGGCATTCGGATCGATATCGGTGCCGTACAAGTGTTTGTAAGGGCCCGCCAAAGAACGCTCAGACAACTCCATACCGGTGCCCACAAAGGGATCCCAAACCACATCGTCTGCGCGAATTCCGGCCACGCGCACCAAAGCTGCGGCGATGGTGGGATGCGAAGACGCAGGCATCGTTGCCTTACGGTAGGAAAAGCGCGGATCCGTCAACTTCTGTGGCCACAGCTCAACAAACACACGCGGCCCAAACTTGCCCACAACTTCGCTAACCACAACCTCCCACGGTGCTTGTGTGGAATCGTTAACCAACCAAGGCACCGCTTGAACAACGCGTTCAGCAACTTGCCTTGTATCACCCCGACGTTGGCCGCCGCTGGCCCAGTTCAAACGAAAACGCACGGGACCGCGGGTCAGCGTTTTGAATACGGCTTGGCTTGCCGGCAATAGCAAGGCTTCAATAACGGAATTGACCACCGCGTAGGGATCGCCTTCCATCTCGACAGGAAAGCCAATGTGCATGAAGCTGCGCGCGCGAAACAGCGGCAGCAATGGTCCTGACGTCACAACGCGCACGCGGCCTGGCCCCACTTCACGTGGCACTTCTGCCAAGCCTGGTATGTGAGCAAGTTCGTCCATCAGCATGCCTTCAAGGCCAGAACGCACGTGCAACAAAATGGGCGTGGGGTGCCCCAACGGAACATCCAGAGCGATCGTAGAACTGACTTGCCGAAGTTCACGTTGTTCAATGCGCAAACGCGCCTGAACGATTCGTTGGCCAAGCAAGGCATCGGACTTCGGAGCGCCATGTTGTTCCAGCGTGCGCAACGCTTCACCACTTCCCAAGCGGCCCAATGCTTCGGCAAGCGCGCGCCTGTCGGCCATGTCTGTGGTGTTTGCGAAGGCCTGTACCAACGCTGCTTCGGCACGTTCGCGTTCACTTGGCCACGCATTGACACGTTTGCCCAACTGCAAAGCGGCACGACGACGGGTCGCGCCGTCTTCATCGGAAAGCCGCGACAACAACCAAACACCAACGTCTGCGTTCGCGGTTTCTTCGCCAAGCAAGGCCACAAGATCACAAAGGCGCGCGCGCAAAGGTGCAACCGATGGCGCAAACCTCTCCAGAGCTTCCGGCAAAGCCACAACGCCAAGTCGCGCCAAACAACGAATCGCAATGCGCCCCATGTCGCGATCGGCTGAGGCAACCAAATCGAACAGTGCGGGCATATCCTTGGCCGAAGGCATGAAGCCCGGGCTTTGCACAAGTGCTAACAGTTCGTCTGCGGGGCGATCCAAGACCGAAGACAATGCACCATGAGGTGTGCGTTGTCACCGCAAACCTTCATCGGCGCGCCGCGCTGGTTAGGGTACGGGGCACCCAATGCGCTTGGTGGATATGGCAATATCGTCCAACCAGGCAGTCGCTGTTTCATTCAGCGTGTGGAACATCTTGAAGCCGAAAAACGCCTTGTCGATCTTCGGAACGTACCAAAGTCCGTTCGTGAGGTTATGGTCTGGTAAGCACTGGCCAACAAGTGACTGCGCGTTGTCGAAACCAACGATTTCATCGAGACGGCCATTAATCCATGAATGCCCGCTGTTGGTTTTGCTATCCAAATGAAATTCGTAACAAGTCCATTTGCCTACGGGAAACTTGGTTTGCGCGGTTGAGAAGCAATCCTGATAACCGCCACCGCCGTTGCCGCCATACAACATCCATGTTTGGCCGTTGGCGAGGTTTCCACCAGAGGCTACAAACGTGTTTCCTAGTTTGCCTCCGCTTTGCGGCCCCGCATTGCCTTCGCCCCACATCCAGTTCCAGTGCCCGGAACCTTTCGGCGGGGCATCGATCCAAACCATCATGCGCATGTACAACTCAACCGCCGGCAACACGCCTGGGCTGTTGTTCCGCATACGTGCGGTGCCGCCACCTGGTGTAACAGTGATCTTCACTGACTTCTTGCTGCCAGCAAATCCGCGCGTCTGATCGACAGACAAAGAACCACTCGATACCTCGAAGCCAGCCCAAGCGCCGCCTGGTTGTCCCGCGTTGTAGCTTTCAAACGTATCGCAGTTGGCAAGCTTGGAGCACTCCATGGACACCGTGCCACCGGGTGCGCCGCCAGCAGAAGGGGCGCCTCCGGTGCCACCGGGCTTACCGGCAGCACCACTAGAGCCACCAGCATTGTTCGGCGAGCCACCAGCGCTCATACCTGCGGTGCCACCAGTGGCGGCTGCAGCACCACCGTTGCCACCCGAAACGACAGCGACTTTGCCACCATTTCCTCCTGAAGCAGCCTGGCCCCCTTCACCTGTCCCCCCCGAAGCTTGTTCGCCACCAGAGCCCGCACCCCCTTCCCCATCACTGGTTCCAGTTTTTGAATCGTTGCTTCCAGTGCAGGCCACCAAAAGACAAACGACAATTGCGGGACACGAGCATGCGAACTTATGCATTTCGAGAACTCCGAGCTGCAACTATTTTTCTTAGAGAGGAGGAAGTTCTGCTTCTTTGAGCAGCTGCACGCCCGTAATGAAGAGTTTAGCAGTAGGGCCACCGGTTGACAGTCGCAGCTGCAAGAAGTCGATACGCGCGATCCCCTTGAGATTCGGAGTTCCTGAGGTGAAATCAGCGAATCGTTGCACTACGCGGGCCCAGCCTGTTTTGCGAGCAACCACGGATTTGTATTCTGAAATGGGCATGCAAGGCTCAACAGCGCAAGCACCACCGGTGCCAGATGACGCTAGGAAATTTGTATCATCGTATTGGTAGTAGCTGAAGACCACCGCTGCACCGGTGGTTTCAGACTTCACCCAAAACGATACGGCTGCATACGCAGACAGATCCGCAAAGTTCCACTTCTTTTCTGCCGTATCCTGACGCCAGTTCCATCCGAAGATGAAGTTGTCCGGCAGCGTGTTGTCCAGCTCAGCAGTGATCGCGTACTTCGTTCCCGCAGGCAAAGCAGCGTCGGTCACAGCTTCTACTTTAATGCCCGTCGGCGCGTTCGCGGATACGTAGAAGTAGCCGGGCATTGCGTCGCCAGGTAGAAGCTTGGCAACAGTCATATCTGCGCCCGAGAAAAAGACGCCCGCGCCTGAGATCGCAGGCGGCGTTCCACCAACGCCCCCCGCTACAACCATGCCGCCCGTGCCAACCATGCCGCCGGTTGAGGCCACGCCGCCACTGCCGCCCGCTGCAGCTCCCGCTGATCCACCTGATGCGCTTCCACCAGAGCCGCCGCTTGAGTTCGATCCGCCGCTACCACCGGCACTTCCGCCTTTGCCACCGCCACCAGCGGTACCGCCTTTGCCTCCGCCGCCTGCACCGCCCTTGTTCCCCGCAGTGCCGCCCTTTCCTCCAATGACGTAAAGAACCGCCTGCGAAGAGGGATGAAACCTAACTTCCTATCTACCTCAAGAACATGGTTATATCGTACTGGCGTATACTCACCAATTATACATATGCGTTTTACGCAAACTCAAGCGAGCTATGTCCTTCGTCTTTTAGTCTACAGAGCCGTTCAGGGTGCTGGGCAACCGATACGCTTGGTAGAGATGGCGATGTCGTCAAGCCACGCTGTCGCCGTGCCCGATAACGTGTGATACATCTTCCAGCCGAAAAAGGCCTTTTCAACTTTCGGAATGTACCAAAGGCCATTTGTGAAGTTGTTTCCTGGCAGACATTGGCCAGTTAGCGGCTGGGCGTCTTGAAAGCCTACGATTTCGTCCAGCTTTCCATCGATCCATGAATCGCCGCTGTTCGTTTTTGAATTTTGGTGAAACTCGTAACAAGCCCAGCGCCCCACGGGCAGCTTCGTTTGAGCTTGCGCCCAACAATCTTGGTAACCGCCGCTGGCGCCGCCGCCATAAAGCATCCATGTAGTGCCGCCGTTGAGGTTGCCGCCTGACGCAATAAAGGCGTCGCTCAATTTGCCGCCACTTTTCTGGCTTACGTTTCCTTCACCCCACATCCAATTCCAATGGCCCGATCCTTTGGGAGGCGCGTCCATCCAAACCATCATGCGCATATAAAGTTCGTCTGCTGGTAGTAAGCCGCTGCCCATGTGCCGCATGCGAGCGGTCATGTCGCCGCCAGGATTCACCGTGATCTTGATCGACTTCTTGCTGCCGCCGAAGCCACGCGTTTCGTCAACAGCAAGAGTGCCCCCAGGCGTTTCAAAACCGGTCCAAGGACCCGCTGGTTTCCCCGCTGTTGTGTAGCTTTCGAAGGTATCGCAGTTGGCTAGCTTGGAGCACTCCACAGCCACCGTGCCACCCGGTGCGCCTCCAGCAGAAGGTGCGCCACCGGTGCCACCGGGCTTACCGGCAGAGCCGGCAGAGCCACCAGAGCCACCAGCATTATTCGTAGCACCACCAGTGCTCATACCTGCGGTGCCACCCGTGGCTGTAGAACCTCCGTTGCCGCCAGTAACGACAGCGGCTTTACCACCATTTCCGCCTGAAACGGATTGGCCACCTTCACCGTTCCCCCCCGAATCTTGCTCGCCACCTGTGCCCCCTTCACCATCACTGGTTCCAGTTTTTGCATCATTGCCACCGGTGCAGGCCACCAGCATGCAAACAAAAATTGCGGGACACGAGTATGCGAACTTATGCATTTTGAGAACTCCGAGCTGCAACTATTCTTCTTAAAGAGGGGGGAGGTCTGCTTCTTTGAGCAGTTGCAATCCCGTCAAGAAAAACTTCGCGGCCGGACCACCTGATGCCAATCGAAGCTGCAACAAATCGATACGCCCAAGAGCTTTCAAATCTGGTGTGCCTGAGGTGTTGTAGTTAAATCGCTGTACCACTTGTGTGAAACCAGCCTTGCGCGCAACCACACTGGCGTATTCTGAAATGGGAGCGCACGGCTCGGCCGCACAGGTTCCACCCATCGTACTTGCGGGAGTGAAGTTGGCAGCGTCATATTGGTAGTACCCTGTGAAAACCAAAGCGGCGGCTGTTGTCTCAGATTTCACCCAGAAAGAAACACCCGCGAAATTGCTCGCGTCGAAGTGGTTCCACTTCATATCAGCCGTGTTTTGCCGCCAATTCCAACCAAAGATGAAGTTGCCCGGCATGGCTGGGTCCAATGTCGCTGTTACGGCGTATTTGGTGCCCGTGGGTAATGCCACATCTGTAACAGGTTCAATTTTGATGCCGGCCGGAGCGTTGGCCGATACATAAAAGTAGCCAGGCATTGCGTCTGCGGCCACCAGCTTGGTGACAGTCATGTCAACGCCAGAAAAGAACACACCGGGTCCTGACGTGCTTGGAGGAGTTCCAGCGGTTCCACCAAGAGCCATGCCAGCCATACCACCACTGCCAACGACAGAGCCGCCAGCACCGCCCGTTGATGTGCCTGCACTACCACCGCTTGAGCTACCGCCACTGCCACCACTGCCACCACTGCCACCACTTGAACTGCCGCCGCTTGCATTGCCGCCCTTGCCGCCACCTGCGCTTCCGCCTCTGCCGCCACTTGCGCTGCCGCCCTTGCCGCCAGATGAGCTGCCGCCATTTCCATCGTTATCGGTGGACGAACCTGACGAACACGATGCCAAATACGATGCCGAGCCTAGAACAACACAAGCTACGACTGTGGTGAATTTGAACTTCATGGCAAACCTCTGCTGAAAGTAAAGGGATATACGGAAGCTAAGCCGCAATCCCTAAACTTACGAAGTTGCACACAGAAGAACATGGGTCTTTCGGCCCAGGACTTTGGTCCTAGTTTCTCGGCGAAAACGTTACAACCCGACGCACCGACACAGCACCTTGTTGCACCACGTGCCTCAATCCACCCGCCGCTTGCACTCCGATCGTCGCACCAACTCCGCTGACAAACGCCTCGCTTCCTGCAGGCCCAAAGAGATCACCGTAAATGAAATCGATCTTGGAACTTTGCTCGTGCAACGCCAGCGTGAACGTCAATGATGTTTGAGAATGACCGAAGCGCTGTAGGCCACGCCACGTAACAATAAAGCTGCGCGCGCCGATGGCCCCTATCGTCTCCGTACACACGCGAGACTTCGCCACCGATCCCAAAACGAGATCGTCGAAGAACGGCGCTATCAACGCCGGTTGTCCCTCCAGTGGCAACGCACCCGCCCCGCCAAGTCCCGGGTTCAAAAACGATCCCGGCGGAGGAAAACCCACCACGCCGTTGACACCTGTCGAGATCTCTTTGTGCGCTTCTGCCCAGAAAACAAAGGCGAAAGGCAAAGTGACGTTCCGTTCGCCGTCATCGCGTTGAAACTCTGTTTGACCTGAATCAGTGAACGAAACAACTTCGCCACCATCACACGCATCAAGAAACGTTCCCCGTTCACTTTGTGTTACATCGTATCCCGCCACGATACGACACTCACCGGCCTGCCCAGTGCTTACACACAAAGCCGGCGCGCCACATTCGCCATCTCCCCCCGGCAAGCAAACCGCGCCCAACGGAGCCCCAGGCAGACATACGCCGCCGGCGCAGGCCAAACCCAGATCGCATCGAGGTGCCAGCCCAAGCGATCTACAAGCCGCGTTTATCACCCCCGCAGGCACACACACGCCAGCCATGCATTGGGCCCCAGCGACACATCGGTTTGTTCTGCGCAACACATCGGCACTGGAATCACAAACCTCGCCCACCGCAACCGAAGGTGGAACGGGGTAACAACGGTTCACGTCACCATCAGGCACGCACCACAAAGCTTCATCACAACCAGCGTTCGGACACTTCGTGGTGAGCCCGCCGTTCCGCGCGCAGGTGCGCGTTTGCTTGCTACAGGAAGCGCCGGTTTCGCATGGCTCAAATGGCTCGCGCGCCAAACTGCACACTGCCCCGAAAGTCAAAGGCGATCGGCACACCGGTACGTTGTCCGAAGCGCGGGCGCACACGAACGAGCTGCCGCAAGAAGCCGGTTCACGCAAATTACAGCGCCCACCGAATTCACCATCACGCTTGCAAAAGAACCCTTCATTCGCCTTCATACAAGACGATCCTGGCTTGCATAACACCAACGCACCAGACACCGGTTCGCAAGCTTCTCCGTCAGCGAACGAACGTTTGCAAACCTTGTCACGGCAACTTAGCCCTGCATCACAGGGTATTGATGGCAGCGGTCGGCACGGCGCGGTTTCGGTTCCCAAGCTGATGCACAGATCACGAATGCAAGTGCTCGCATCTCCACATCGAAGGTTAGGCGCTTGTACCAGGCACACCCCTCCTGGTGGAACAGCATCGGTGCGGCACACGCCATCCACACACAAAGCGCCATCCACACACGTTGGCCTTCCAAGGGCCGGATCGCCACATGCGCCCCCCGCCACGCTGGGCAACAAACACGTTCCCATCATGTCGCCCGGATCGCCATAAAAGTGCGAGCACAGCTGCCCTTCGGGGCAAGCAAAGTAACTTTGGTTGCGAAAGCATGTGCCTTTGTTTGCCAACGGACGGCAGACGCCACCTACACAGCCAAGCGACGTATCACACGCACCAGGTTCTGTACGGCACTTACCTCCAAGTGCGCCTGGGGCTGCGCACAATGGCTCGGGATCTGAAACACGATCACACAACAACGGCGCCGCACACGCAAAGCCGGTGCACGGTTGATTCACTTGGGCAACAGGAATGCAAGTTCCACCTTTGCCTTCACAGGCCAACAACGGATCGCAAGCACCCATCGGATCAGAAGGATCGCGGCAAACAGCACCCGCGCTTCCCAGCACCAGACAATGACCTTTGGCGGGGGTTACGGTTGGAGGTGAAGAAAACACGCAACCAAAGCCTGAGGCACAAGGTTTAAGTGTTGTGCACGAAAGCGCCGCTGCCCCGGCCACGGCAGGTTCTCGATCTGTGGGCAACAAAGCCACCGGGGAACGTCCACCGTCGCAGGCCCCGAGGCAAAGCACCATCAGTACCACCGCCCATACAGCCAGGGCCGCGCAGACGTAGCTCTGACGGTGAAAGACGTTCTGTAAGGTGGGCACGGCAGCGAAAGGTTGCGTGTTTCTTCGGTCGGGCGCAAGATCGGCACGGGAACTACAGCATGAACGTATCAGCCAGCTCTTCATTTTTTGCCACGGCTCTTCGTGGTGTTTTGGTTGGGATTGTAAGTTTGGGCCTTTCGGCCTGCGGCGGATCGTCCGATCCCGTTAATTTCAATGGAACTTACACCACCACGCTCACCAACAGCGACAACGGCTGTCAGTTGGCTAACTGGAAAGCCAATGAAGTTACCGAAAACGTACAGGTTGTTGCCACAACTGATGCACTGAATCCAAAGTCCGTTTTGGTTACTGTTGAAGGCCTAACCGGTGCGTGGCTCGAACTGTTTGTTGGCAGCCGCATGTTCATTTCAACTTCCGACGGAAGCGCATTGTCGGGCGTGCTCTTGGGTCGCGTCACAACGGATGACAAAGGTTGCATGCAAACGGTCCGTATAAGGCTCAATGCCACCTTGAAGAACGACACTCTTGAAGGAACGTTGACTTACGGCTTCGACGTGAAGAACCCATCGGTTTGCGGCATCAAGGCCACCTGCACAAACCAACAAACCTTAAAAGGGCTGCGTCCCCCGCTGCCAACAAAATAGGTTGGTGGGATTATTTGCGAGCCAGCTTCATCAAGGCCGCTAGGCGATCCGCCATCGATTGCGCTTGTGCGGCATCCAGTTTCAATTCGATCTGAACCAAGGGACCTTCCGAGCGGGCAACCAGGCCATCAAGCCACGGGCCCACGCCCATCAACAACAGTTTTGGGCTTTGTTTTGCCTCACGAATGTAATTGTTGATCTCGCCGGTCAGCGCGGTGGCAGACTCTTTCGTAGAAAGTTCGGCACGCGCGGAAGCCACCAAGCCATTCTTGAGATCCAAACTCACGGCCACGCGCGCGATGTTTGCAGCGGCGGCAAACTTTGGATCCGCCCCCAAGCGCGTTCTCGTTGCGCCCGGAACGACGGCGGCCGCCCAAGCCGCATGGCCAAGCCCCACGCGCGCGCTTAAATGAGAAAGCTCAGCTGAACGGGCCACGCTTGGTTGCGTGGGATTTTCAACCAAGGCCGCTACTTTCTCGGCCCAACCTCCGCCACCCAGAACGAAGGTTTGGCTGTCCACAAAGAAGCCTGCCCGCGCTGTGAGCTTATCGCTTCCAACCCACATGCGCCTTCCCTCTCGTTCTTCTTGTGTAATGTGAAAGCCGCGCGATTTTGCCTCGTCACGTGCGTACGAAACCAAGCGTCGCTCATCCATGTGTTCGCCGTAAGCCACCATGGCGAACTCACCTTTCACTCTAGCGTCTTCGGGAAACGCAAACACAAGACGTCGCAGGTCCACCAACGGGTCAAAGCCCGTTCTCACTTTCAGATCACCAAGGATTTTGAGATCCTCAGCGCTTCCTTGGGTTGCGGATGATAGGGCGTTCCACAGCACTGAAGTCCGCACTTGTTGCAGATCAATTGACACAATCGTTTGCGTTTGGGCAGGCAACAATGCCAGCGCGGGATCTACCGACAAAGGCGATTGAACTTCACAGCCCTTGCAGCCCAGCCCAAAGCCGCCAGTCAACAACAAAAGGGCGCACGCCAAGACCCACCAAAGGGAATCAACAACAAAGGGCGTGCGGGAGGGGCGCATGGGAAACCCGCAGGTTACCAGAGACGCACAAGGATGCGATCCCCCCCGGCACAGCGGCCCGGCGTTGCTATAGTCCGCGGCGCATGCCTTGGCAGAAGATGCGTTTCAAAGATCAGACAGTGTGGGTTAACGCCGACGACAACGGCAAACCTGTGGTCGACGCCGAAGGGCGGGCTGAGATGAGGTACCGCGAGAACGATGTTAAATCGTACCGCCCTGCCGCCAGCAACTTGGGCACACCAAGCGCCAACGATCCCCCACCCGCCACAGGTGCACGAAAATCAGCAACCGCAGCCAAAGCGGTCGCTACCCGTATCAAAAAGGCTGCAACGAAGGCCCCGATGGGAGCTGACCTCACGGGCAAGCCCCTTGCTGGAGCGATTGCTATTTGGACAGACGGCGCTTGCACCGGCAACCCCGGCCCCATGGGCATTGGCATGGTGGTCATTACGGGAAGCAAACGCATCGAGCGCGGCGAGTTCTTGGGCAATGGCACGAACAACATTGCGGAATTAACGGCCATCTCGCGTGGCATCGACATTGCCATGGCATTGGGAATTGATCCCCAGGCACCGATGGCGGTGCACACCGATTCGTCGTACGCCATTGGCGTGCTGAGCCAAGGGTGGAAAGCCAAAGCCAACGCAGAGCTGATTGCCGAAATGCGGGAACAGCTGCGCAGCCATCCAAACTTACGCTTCGTGAAAGTGGAAGGCCACGCAGGCATTCCCGACAACGAACGTTGCGATGAACTGGCGCGCAACGCTGTTAAGCAAAGGGGGCGCGTATGAACCTCTCACAACTTTTGACAGCCGAAAGCCTCATTAGTTTGCTTTCGCTCACGATCATGGAGATCGTTCTTGGCATCGACAACATTGTCTTTGTTGCGATCCTTTCCCAGCGCTTGCCACTTAAGCAACAGCCCAAGATTCGCCGCTTGGGGTTGTCACTGGCGCTGATCATGCGCTTGGCCTTGTTGTTCGCCTTGTCGTGGATTATGGGCCTCACCAAGCCGCTGTTCACTGTGATGTCGCAGGAAATTTCCGGCCGCGACTTGGTGATGTTGATAGGCGGCATTTTTCTTATCTTCAAGGCCTCCCAAGAGATCTATGAAAAGCTAGAAGGTGACGAAGAGACCCACGAACAAACCAAAAAGCCAGGCCAGTTCGGTTGGATTCTGGCGCAGATCTTGGCATTGGACATTGTGTTCTCACTCGACTCGGTGATCACCGCCGTAGGTATGGCGCCTCACGTGACGATCATGGTCATCGCGATGATCGTGGCCGTGATCGTGATGCTTATGTTTGCTGAAGGCATCAGTGGCTTTATAGAAAAGCACCCTAGCCTCAAAGTGCTGGCACTATCGTTTCTGTTGACCATTGGCTTGCTGCTTACGGCTGAGGCTTTCGATCAACACGTCAGCAAAGGCTACGTTTACTTTGCGATGGCGTTTTCGTTGATGGTTGAAATGTTCAACATCCGAATGCGCGTCAGAAAGCAAAAAGCCGTAACGTTGCGGCGCAAGTTTTCTGAAGACGACGAAGCCCCAGCCCTCTCAGAGTGATCCAGGCCCCACGGCGCCCTTCACCGCGTCGAAGGTCCAGGATCATGAGCGCAAAATCCATAGGGGTTCTGTTAGCCTTAACTGCATGTCTAAGCCCCTTTTAGCCCTGTGTTTCCTAGGCCTGACCGGAAGTGCCAGCGCTGCGGAGAAAACCACGGCCCCAACGGCCGAGAAACTGCAGTACCACAACATCCGCGTGAACGCCCAAGGCATGCTGTTGCCCTGGCAGTTCGATGACCCTGCTAGGGCCTTCGACAGCGCCATTCGCCTGACCTGGAATTTCTGGGACAACATGGCCGCGGACCGCAACGGACTGCCGTACCACATGAACCACCAAGTGTGGCGGCCGCAGCTTGACGATCACCGCGGCATTGGCGGCGACCAGATCCAAATGGCCCTGTCTTCGTGGACGCTTCTGTACCAATACCTTGGGAACGAGACCAAGGATCCGGGCGGCAACGACGCGTTTTATGGCCGCATCGTTGAAAACATGCGGTTCATGGCCGATTGGTACCTTTCCCACGGCCTTTCGCGCGCCTCAGACAAATGGCCGAACCTGCCTTACCCCTACAACACGATGGTGTATTCGGGGATCTACGACGGCGACATGATTCTGGGGCTGAATTACACGCAACCCGACAAAGCAGGCTCGTTAGGTTGGGAGCTTCTGGCGTTGCACAAGATCACGGCAAACCCACGATACATGGACGCTGCGGTTGCCATCGCGAACAGCTTGGCCGCAAAGACAACGCGCGGAGACAACGACAACTCGCCTTTGCCATTCAAGGTGAACGCGGTAACAGGAGACGTTGGGAAGCTATTCAACAAGGGCAAGGACGGCAAGGTGGTTGAGGCTCGATCTTCCTACACCAGCAATTGGTCTGGCACTTTGAATCTGTTCTTGGAACTACAACGTTTGAAGAAAGGAAACGTCAAGGCTTACAAGATTGCATTCGATAAGATCCTGGCCTGGATGAAGGCTTACCCGCTTAAGACCAACAAGTGGGGACCCTTCTTCGAGGACATCGACGGCTGGTCAGACACGCAGATCAACGCAGTAACCTTTTCCGACTTCATCATGGATCACCAAGAGCTGTTCCCCAATTGGCGAAACGATGTGCAAGGGATCTTTTCTTGGGTGCACGATCGGTTGGGCAACCCCGAGTGGCAAAAGTATGGCGTTATCGCTATCAACGAACAAACCGCTTACAAAGTGCCTGGAAACAGCCATTCTGCACGCCAAGCGGCTTCCGAACTTCGCTTCGCCGAACTTACGGGTGATGCCAGCCACAAGGCCGAAAACATCCGACGATTGTCATGGGCCACTTACATGATCGATGTCGACGGCAGGAACAGATACTTGCGCGACGACGTGTGGATGACCGATGGCTATGGTGATTTTGTTCGCCACTACTTGCGTGCGATGGCAGCGTCTCCTGATTTGGTGCCCGCCGACCAGAACCACATTCTGCGTAGCTCCGGATTGGTGATCCGCGCGAAGTACAGTTCATCGAAGATTTCCTACAGAACGTTTGAAGCGCCAAGCACGGACCTTATCCATTTGGCTCGCAAGCCCAAGTCAGTGTCTCTAGGCGAAGGCCGTGATGTTCCTCTTTACGAGAAAACAGACCTTTCTGGCAGCGATGGTTGGACATGGCAGCCGCTGAGCAAGTCCGGCACGGAAGGCGTTGTTCGCATTCGACATGACGACAAGGTCAATGTGACAGTTGAACTGAACTGACGGAAACGCGAACCCCAGACGCAGAAGAGGCCAGCTTTCACATAGGTGAGGCTGGCCTTTTCGCTGTTCGCGATTGCAATGCTTAAGCGCGACCGTCAGGGCGAGTTTGCTCCGGCAGGTCGGTCTTACTACGGGCGGGAATGGTTGGAACGCGGCCTTCACGACGTCCTCGTTCGAGTGCTTCGCGCAGCAGCTCGTTCTCTGCAGCAAGCGATTTGATCTGCAGTTCAAGTTGAGACATGCGGGTGCGAAGCTTGCCGACGGCAGAGGTGCCCGCCTTGGCAGCGGCCGACTCTTGGTCAATTTGGCGCTTCCAGCGGAAGAGCAGGCTTACGGAGAGCCCATAGCGGCGTCCCACAGACGAAACGGTGGCACCTGGAGCTTCTGCTTCGACCAGTATCCCTTGCTTTTCGGCAAGGCTGAAACGACGTCGACGACCTAAACGTGGCTCTGGAACCTCAAGAGCATTGCTTTGTTCAGTTTGCATAACCCCTCCTCCAATTAAACGGCCTAAGAAAACATCTCACAACATCCCAACTACGCACACCATAATAGCGTTAGATATCACCTAATGCCACAGGCAGGATTAACTAGTGCTGTCGGTCTGTGTGAGCCCCTGGCTTACCCACTAGCTATGCTTAAGTTGAAGCAGACGCGATATCCCCGCGTCACCGCCTAATTACCTACTAAACCACGGGATAAATACTGTAAGGCAGCTTCCTTCCACCTTAAAGCGCATTGCATTCGACGACTCTACGCGCTGATCGGGCGGATCTTGCGCAAGGCCTGCTTCGCGACCTCCAAATTGCGAATACTGTCAATCGCCACGGCCGCAAAGATGATGCCGGCGGTGATGAGCGGGTATAGGTAGGGGTTCACGTTGAGGATCACCAGCCCCGTTTCAACCGTTTGAATCAGAATCGCGCCCACGATTGTGCCTGGAAAGACTTGGCCGCGACCGCCGAAAAGGCTGGTGCCGCCCAGCACGGCTGCGGCGATGATCGCCAGTTCGCGTTGGTTGCCCATGGAAGGGGAAACGACACCCACGCGGGCAATTGTGACAAAGCCAGCGATCCCTGCGCTAAGCGCGCAAACCATGATCGTTATGAAGCGGATGCGATCCACCGGCAGGCCCGCCTTGCGCGCCCCTTCGAGGTCCTGGCCGACGGCGTACACTTGGCGGCCAAAGGAGGTGCGGGAAAGCACGTAGTGGCCGGACGCGGCCACAGCAAACGCAACCCAGAGAACCAAAGGGATGCCCAAAATATTGGCAGAGCCAACGGCGAGCATCGATTCAGGCAGGTTCATGGCACGCGTCTGCGTGACGTAAAGACCAAAGCCGCGGCCAATGTAAAGAGTGGCCAGGGTAACCACGAACGCCATCACCCGCAGACGCACGACAATGAAGGCATTGATTGCCCCAAACACCAGCGACACCAGCAAGGCCACAAGCAAGGCCAACCAAACGGAATGTCCTTCCAACACAAGTTTTCCCGCTGGCACTGCCGCTACAAACATGATCGAGCCCACGGAGAGATCGATGCCCGCGGTTAACAAAACAAAGGTCATCCCCACGGCGCCCACGATCAACACCGAGGATTGCACCAAGATGTTTAGCAGGTTGCCCACCGCCAAGAAGCGCGGTGACAAGGCCCCGAAAATCACAAACACCAACGCAAACAACACCAGCGAGGTGTGTTGCAGAAGTAGGTCCTTCAATCGTTTCTTCATGCCACGCCTCCGCCAAAGGCCATACGCAAGATGGCCTCTCTATCAAAGTGAGCTTTATCAACCACGCCAGCCACCTCACCCTTGCGCATCACCAAGATGCGATCACAGATGCCAATCAACTCTTCAATCTCTGATGAAATAACCAAAGCGCCGGCGCCTCGGCCCACCAATTCGTTGATAAGGCCGTAAATATCCGCCTTAGCCCCAACGTCGATGCCGCGCGTGGGCTCATCAAGAATGAAAACAGACGGGCTGGTGAGCAGCCACTTGGCCAACACAACCTTCTGCTGGTTGCCGCCTGACAGAGTCTTCACGGCGCCACCTTGTATTTTGGTGTCAGACAGCCCCACAGCGCTGGAGCCAGAATCAACCAACGGTGAAAGCTTTGCGACGTTGACAAGTCCCTTGGCTGAAAACCGGGGCAAAGCTGCGAGTGCCACGTTTTCGCGGACGTCTGCATCCATCAACAAGCCTTCTTCGCGTCGGCTTTCCGTAAGGAACGCCATACCCCGCGCGATGCTTTCTGAGGGCGACCGTTCGGTATATGCGTTGCCATCCAACACAACCGTTCCGGAAGCCGATTTATCAAGGCCGAAAAGGATCCGCGCCAGTTCAGAGCGCCCCGAGCCCATCAGACCTGCCACGCCTAGCACCTCGCCTTTATGCAAAGTGAAGCCAACGTTTTCGATCACCCCCGGCTGGCTTAGCCCTTTGACTTCCAGCAAAGGTTTGCCCGATGCAGTGGTGGTGCGCGTGGGAAACAATTGTTCCAGCTTGCGGCCCACCATCAACGAAACCATGCGTTCCATGCTGAAGTCTTCACGCGGCCCCTGGGCCACAACTTCGCCGTCACGCAAGATCACGAAGTCTTCGCACAAACGCCGCACGTCTTGCAGGACGTGCGAAATGTAGATCACCGAACGCCCCTCGCCTTTTAGCTTTTCGATGAGCGAAAACAACCGTTCGCATTCCTTCGATGTAAGCGAGGTGGTTGGTTCATCGAAGATCACCACGCGGGCATCAAACGCCAGCGCTTTCGCGATTTCAACCAGCTGTCGTTCACCAGGAGAAAGCGTTTCCACCTTTGCCGTGGGCTCAACCTGCAGATCCACCGCCAACAACAGCTTGCGCGTTCGTTCTTGAATTTCCTTGCGATCAATCGAAGGCAGCAAGAAAGAGAGCAAGGGAACACGCGCCTTGCGAGGGAAGTTCGTTAGAAAAATGTTTTCGGCAATGGAAAGGTTGCCGAACAAATTCAATTCCTGGTGAATGAAAGCGATGCCGTTCGCGCGTGCGTCTTGGGGTGATTTGGGGGCATAAGGCTGCCCCGCCACCACGAAA
>Ga0105046_10008485_pt1 | contig 16129 bp, 12 predicted proteins | sample MAT03_FD_78385 | JGI IMG/M metagenome (GOLD analysis project Ga0105046, IMG submission 78385) | Freshwater microbial communities from Lake Fryxell liftoff mats and glacier meltwater in Antarctica - MAT-03 (megahit assembly) | ecosystem: Environmental > Aquatic > Freshwater > Ice > Liftoff...
CGGAGTCGGAGTCGGAGTCGCGGCGCGCACGACGTCGTCCTTCGTGATCCGACCACCGCGTGCTGAGCCTGCGACCTGCGAGATGTCGACACCCGTGCGCGCGGCCTCGAGTCGCGCTGCGGGTCCGGCGGCCGCATCACTCGCCGCGTGTGCGGGTGCAGCCGCGGCGGCGGCAGGTGCCGGTGACGTCGCGGGCTTACCGTTGCCGGCCCGCGGCGTCGCACTTTCGTCGATCTCGCCGAGCGTCTGCCCGACGCCGACCGTCGCACCGACCTCGACGCTGCGCCGCGCGAGCACACCCGCCCCGGGCGCAGGCACTTCGACGGTGATCTTGTCGGTCTCGACCTCGACCACCGGCTCGTCGATGGCGACGCTCTCGCCCTCGGCCTTGAGCCAACGCGAGATCACGCCTTCGGTGACCGACTCGCCCATTTGCGGAACACGGATCTGGATCGTCATCGCTTTCGCCTCACGCAAACGCTTCGTCGAGGATCATCGTCTGTTCGAGTTGGTGGCTCTCGAGCGAGCCGGTCGCCGGGCTCGCGCTCTCGGCCCTGCCGGCATAGCGCGGCACGAGTCGTCCGCCGGCGAGGTCTGTCAGCAGCTGCCGCATGAACGGCCACGCGCCCATGTTCGACGGCTCTTCTTGGGCCCACACCAGCGACGTCGCGCCGCCCCATCGAGCGAGCGCCGCGCTCAGCTCCGCGCGCGGGTAGGGATAGATCTGCTCGAGCCGCACGATCGCCACATCGTCGCGGCCACGGGCCTGGCGCGCTGCGACGAGGTCGTAGTGGATCTTGCCGGTCGACACGATCACGTGCCGGACCTTCTGCGGATCCGCGGCGCCGTCGTCGATGACGCGCTGGAAGCCGCCGTTGGTGATCTCACCGAGCGACGAGAAGCAGATCTTGTTGCGTAGCAAGCTCTTGGGCGACATGAGGATCAGTGGCTTGCGCCACCGCCTCAGTGCCTGCCGCCGCAGCGCGTGGAACAGCTGCGCCGGCGTCGTCAGGTTGCACACCTGCATGTTGTCCTCGCCGCACAGCTGCAAGAATCGCTCGAGCCGCGCGCTCGAGTGCTCGGGGCCCTGACCCTCGAACCCGTGCGGCAGCATGAGCACGAGACCGGACAGGCGGTTCCACTTGTCCTCCGAGCTCGACACGAACTGATCGATGATCACCTGCGCGCCGTTCATGAAGTCGCCGAACTGCGCCTCCCACACGACGAGCGCATCCGGGGCGGCGAGGCTGTAGCCGAACTCGAAGCCCATCACCGCGAACTCCGACAGCGGGCTGTTGTGCGCGTTGAAGCGGCCCTGATCCGGCGCGAGATGCTGCAGCGGAAACCACCGCTCTTCGGTGGCGCCATCGATGTACGCCGAGTGTCGATGCGTGAACGTGCCGCGGATCGTGTCCTGCCCCGACAGCCGCACGTGCGCACCTTGCAGCACGAGCGAGCCGTACGCGAGGTGCTCGGCCATCGCCCAGCTGAGCGGCGCTTTGCCGGCCGCCATCTCGCCGAGCTCGGCGACGAAGCGGACGAGCTTCGGATGGAGCGTGAAGCCCGGCGGTATCGTGGTGAGTGCGTTGCCGATGCGCGTGACGGTCTGGCCGTCGATCGTCGTCGGCACCTCGTGGCTCGGCGACTCGGGCCCGCCGACGTAGTTCTGCCACGCGCCGTGCATGGGTGAGCGCAGGGGCTGCGGACCCTTCTCTTTGATCTCCGCGAGCGCCTGCTCGAACTCCTGGCGCTGCTCGGCCTCGAACGCCTGGCACTGCTCGCGCGTGACCGTGGCGCGCTCCACGAGCGTCGTCTGGTACTGCTCGAGCACCGACGTCCGCTTCGCGATCGCCGCGTACATCTTCGGCTGCGTGAACGTCGGCTCGTCGCCCTCGTTGTGGCCGTAGCGGCGGTAGCACACGAGATTGATGATCACGTCGCGTGCGTAGCGTTGGCGGAACTCTATCGCGAGCTTCGCGACGTACGCCGCCGCCTCGGGGTCGTCGCCGTTGACGTGGAAGATCGGGACGTTGAGCATGTCCGCGACCGCGGTCGGGTAGATCGTCGAGCGACCTTCCTCCGGGTTCGTCGTGAAGCCGACTTGGTTGTTGATGATGACGCGGATCGAACCGGCGTTCGCGTAGCCGCGCAGCCGCGACAGGTTCAGGGTCTCGGCGACGACGCCCTGGCCCATGAACGCCGCGTCGCCGTGCAGCGTCACGCCGAGCACCGCGTTCTCGCGGCCGGTCGGGCGCCGTTCTTGGCTCGCGCGCACGCGGCCCGCGATGACCGGTGTGATAGCCTCGAGGTGGCTCGGGTTGAACGCGAGCGCGAGATACATCGGCTTGCCGCCGCGCGTCACGTAGTCGCGCCACGAGCCGAGGTGATACTTCACGTCGCCGGAGCCGAGCGCCTCGAGCGGATCCTCGCCGCCGGCGAAGCGCGAAAACACCTGTGCCGGCGTTGCACCGAGCAGCGTGAGCAGCACCGACAGGCGCCCACGATGGGCCATGCCGAAGATCGCCTCTTCGACGCCCAGCATGCCAGCGTCTTCGACGAGCGTCTCGAGCAGCGCGATGATGCTCTCGGCGCCGTCGATCGAGAACCGCTTGGCGCCCATGAACTTCGTGTGCAGGAATCGGTCGACCGCTTCGGCGCGGGTGAGCGCACGCAGCAGGTGCACCTGGTCCGCCGCGTCGGGCACGACCTTGTTCTCGCAGTGCTCCATGCGATCGCGCAGCCAGTTGCGCTGCTCGACCTCGTTGATCTGCCAGTACTCGACCCCGATGCCGCGCGTGTACGTGTTCTGCAAGCGCGTCACGATCTCGCGCAGCGTCGCCTCGCGACGGCCGGGGAACAGCGTGCCGGGATCGAGCTTGCGATCCATGTGCTGCGGGCCGAGGCCGAAGTACTCGAGGTCGAGCGCGATGGTCGTCTCGCGGCGCGGTCGACCGAGCGGGTCGATCTGCGCGCGCATGTGACCCATCAGACGGTAGTGCTCGATGAGGCGGTCGGCTGCCGCCTGCACGGCGATGCGCTCGGCGCGGTCGCTGTCACTGCCCGCGCCGTGGCCGCGCGCGTGGCCGTTGGTCGTGAGCGTGCTCGTGCGCGCACGTTCGCGTTCGATCACCTCGCGCCACTGGGCGGAGACGGAGCTCGGGTCGGCCTCGTACGCTTCGTACACCGCGTCGAGGTAGGCGACGTTGTGGCTGGACAGGGATCGATCGGTATCCATCCGGGCGGCAGAGACTATCGCACCAAGCTCTCCCCTGCACGGGCCTCACTTCGTCGTCACGCGCGAAGGCGGCGATGATAGTGTGCAGCCGTGGGCAAACCCTCTACGGGCAGCGAGACGGTCGAACGGCACCCGCTGCCCTCCGGTCCCGACGCCGCGCGAGGTCCGCTGTCGCAGCGCGTTGCCGACACTTTGCTCGCGTCGCGAGAGTCGTGGACCCGCCGCATGTTCGAGCTCGCGGTGCAGCTCCGTCGCGAGTCGCCGGAGCCGGTCTACGACCTCTCGCTCGGCAATCCGAGCCTCGAGCCGCCGGTCGCGTGGCGCCGTGCCGTCGTCGAGCTGCTCGGCGATGGCCAGAGCGGAATGCACCGGTACATGACGAACGCGGGCTTCGCCGAGGTGCGTGCGTTCGTTGCCGCCCGTGAAGGTGCGCGCTATGGCTGCGCGTTCGAGCCGACGGACATCACGATGACCGTCGGCGCAGCGGGCGCGCTCAACGTGCTCGCGCACGCGATGCTCGATCCCGGCGACGAGGTCGTCGTGCCGTCGCCGTACTTCTCCGAGTACGAGCACTACTGCTCGACCGTGCGGGCCGAGCTCGTCGCGGTGCCGTGCGCTCCGGGGTTTCGTCTCGACGTCGATGCGATTGCGCGGGCGATCGGACCGCGCACGCGATGGGTGCTGCTCAACTCGCCGAACAATCCGACCGGTGCGATCTACGACGGCGACGAGCTCGATGCGCTCGCGCGCGTCCTCGCCTCGGCGAGCAGCGATCGTGCACGACCGATCGTGGTCATCGAAGACGCGCCGTACCGCGACCTCGTCTACGAGCGCGTGCCAGTGCCGTCGATGCTGTCGCGGTACCCCGACACGGTGTTCGTCACGAGCCACTCGAAGGATCTCGGGCTCGCGGGCGAGCGCATCGGCTATCTCGCGATCGCGCCGACGCTCGCGGGCCGCGACCTGCTCGTGCGCGCGGTGTCGTACGCGACGCGAGTGCTCGGCTTCGTCAACGCGCCGGCGCTCATGCAGCGCGTGCTGCCGCGGTTGCTCGAGGGCGAAGGCGCGCGGGTCGACGTCTCGGTGTATGCGCGCAACTGTCGACGCATGGCGGCGGCGCTGCGCGAGCTCGGTTTCGCGTTACCCGAGCCGCGTGCGGGGTTCTTCTTGTTTCCGGGCCTGCCAGCGCGGCTGCGTGACGACGAGGGTGGCGACGTCGCGCTGACCGAGCGCCTGGTCGCCGAGCGGACGATCGTGGTGCCGGGCATCGCGTTCGGGGCGCCCGGACATCTGCGGCTGTCGCTCGCGGTGGACGACGCAGCGGTCGACGGGGCCATCGCCGCCTTCGCCCGCGTGTGTTGACCGCGTCGGTCGTTCGGGCGGTTCCGAGCCGGCCGTCGAGTGCGGGTCGCTGCGTGCAAAGATCGTTGTCTAATGTTTGTATCAGCCTTGACTAACATTAGACAGCGGTCCATCCTGTGGCCATGGCGAACGCGAACCAGCTCAATTCACGCTCTGCGGTGCTTGTTGTTCGTCGTCGGGGTCATACAAACGGCGGCGCCTCGCTCGCGGACCCGCTGCTCGCGCCGTATCTGCGCCGTCTCGACGCCGGGGCGCTGATGAGTGCGGAGCGCGAGCTCGCGGCGGCGACCGAGCTGCGGTCGCTGCGCTGTCGGTACTGGCGTCGACTGCTCGGGGTTCGACCGCTGTTCCCTGCGATCTTCGAGCGCATACGCGCGGCATTGGGCGACGGCCTACCGCGACCCGACGCCGACGGTGAGCTCGACGAGGCGGCGCTCTCGCGACTCGCCGACGCGCTGGTCGACGTCGACCCGAGCTGTGATCTCGCGGATCGAATTGCCGCCGACGTACACGCGCTCGCGGCAGGCGGCGAGTGCGGTGAGCTCGACGTGAAGCGCAGGCCTCGGCGCGACATCCTTCGTCGCGAGAGTGCGCGAATCACCTCGTGCCGCATGGCGTGGTCGACGGCGCGCAAGGAGTTCATCGCAGCGAACCTGCGGCTCGTCGTCTCGATGGCCCGGCGATTCGAGGCGAGCGGCCGGTTGCCGCTCGCCGATCTGATCCAGGAAGGCAACGTCGGGCTCATGACGGCGACGGATCGCTTCGACCCGCGCCGGGGATTCCGCTTCTCGACCTACGCAGCCTGGTGGATCCGACACGCGATCAGCCGCGGACTCTCCGACACCGGACGCACCGTGCGGCTCCCTGTCCACATCATCGAGCTGCAGATCAAGCTCTCCAAGCTGCGCCGCGACTTCGAGCGCCTGCACATGCGTGCGCCGCGGGCGGAGGAGCTCGCCGCGCTCGCCGGCGTGCCGGTCGAGAAGATCACCGGCCTCGACCGCGCGTTGTTCGAGCCGACCTCGACGCCGCGTAACGACGGCGAAGACGGATCGATCGCGGGCCTCGAGGCGTTGCCTGACTCCGCGCTGCCGGACTCCGCGAGTCTTCTGCATCGCAACCACGTGCAGCGCGAGCTACTCGCGGCGTTGGACGAGCTCGACCCGAACCAGCTCCGCATCCTGCGGATGCGGTACGGGCTCGACGGCGAGGAGGCGATGACGTTGCGCGAGGTCGGTGAGTCGTACTCGCTGTCCCGCGAGCGCATCCGTCAGCTCCAAGAAGGCGCGTTGCGAGTGCTTCGACACGCGCTCGAGCGGCGTGGCTTCGAGCACCGCGACGTCCTCGACGAGCTGCCGGCGTGAGCCAGTCAGGACTCGGCGTCGATCGGCCACCCGCTCGAGATGAGCGACGCGCACGTCGAGCCCGTCGGCGTGCGTACGTACGCGAATGGACCCGCCACGGTCTCCGTGATGTCGCGCGCCACCACGCCTAGGCAGCGACCTCTCGTGCCGAGCACCTCTTGATCGACCTTGACTCTCGCTCGCCCGCGAAACAGATCGCCCTCGAAGTGACCCTCCGCCCGCGTGCGCGACCGGTTGCTGACGTACAGGTCGCCCGAGCAGACCGGCGCGTCGACTCCGATCGTGATCCCCGGATGGCCGTCGCCGTCGACGTCTTCGTCGTCCCAGGCGACCGTCGACTTCGCGAGGAACATCTCGCCGCCGTCCTGCAGCGCGAACATCATCCGCGTCCGCGGCAAGCCGGCCGCGTCCATCGTCACGCGTACGCCGCCGACCTCGTCGAACCGCACCGCACACGCGACCTGGTCGATCACGAGTCGGCTGCCGTCGAACTCGACCCTCGCGAGCACGAGCGTGTCCATGCGCGTCGCGACCTCCCCGCGAAAGGGGACGTCGCGCGAGCCGAAGCTGATCTGATGCCCCGCCCAGAGCACGGCTTCGCCGTCGCCGCTCTCCGGGGCGGCACTCGCTGCGAGGAGGAACGTGGTGGTCGCGATGGTTGTCAGAAAGATCGGCATCAGTTCATCTCCGCGGTGATGATTGCGCAGCACCAAGCCGCTCGAGGATCGGCCTCAGGGTCTTCGGATCGGGGTCTTCGGTCACGTGACCGCCGCGCGCGACCACGAACTTCGCGACCCCGCGGGCACCGCTGCCGCCGACGATCCACGGCGTGCCGGCGGCGGCGTCGGCATACGCATCGACGAGCTCACGCGCCCGGTGGCCGGGCGGGGCGATCGTGCACGACAGGCCGACGAGCTGCGGGCGCAGCTCGTCGACCGCGTGCTTGATGGCGGCCGGCGGCGTGCATGCGCCGAGCATCACGACGCGCCACGCCCAGGTCGCGAAGTGGACCGCGAGAGCCTGCAGCGGAAACGCGTGTTGGTCGTCGGCGAAACAACCCAGCACGACGACGCGCGTGAAGCTCTCGGGCTGCACGAGCCCGAGCAGGCGTCGCGTGACGCCGCTGATCGCGTCGGTCGCGAGGTGCTCCTGGGCGATGCTGAGGCGGCCCTCGTGCCACGCAGTGCCGATCTCGGTCATGACCGGCCGCAGGATCCGATCGACGATCGAGGTCGCGGTGCCGAGCGCCGTTGCACGATCGAGCTCGCGCTCGAGTCGATAGGGATCGAACAGCTCGACCGCCTGCATGATTCTCTGGCGCATCGGCGCGAACACGTCCTCCACCCCGGGCAGAGGAGCGACGGTCGATTCTTGCTCGAGCACGAGGCGCGCTGCCTCCGACGGTGACATGCCGCCGTCGCACATCTCACGCAAGCGTTGGATCATCGCAAGATCCGCGTCCGAGTACAGTCGATACGACGAGTCGCTGCGCGCCGGGACGGGCACCCCGTAGCGCCGTTCCCACGCCCGCAACGTGGCCGCAGGGATGCCGGTCATCTCCGCGACGCTTTGGATGCGGTATTTGCCCCGAGGATCACTCACGTCGTGCACTGCCTCGAGCTGTCGAGCTCGAGGCGATCCGAGCCTACGGTCGACCCCCCGGGTTGTCAAAGGTTGGTCCAATGCTAGCGTGTCAGCGTGCAACGATCTGACGCCGCCAGCGAAACCGCCGAGAAGCCCCACGCCGTCGTCATCGGCAGCGGTTTCGGAGGACTGGCCGCAGCGATCCGACTCGGTGCGCGCGGGTGGAAGGTCACCGTGCTCGAGCGTCGCGATCAACCCGGTGGTCGCGCCTACGTGTACCGGCAAGACGGGTTCACGTTCGACGGCGGGCCGACGGTGATCACTGCTCCGCAGCTCTTCGACGACCTGTGGACGCTCGCCGGCAAGCGGATGTCAGACGAGATCGATCTGCGACCGGTCGATCCGTTCTATCGGATCCGCTTCGCGGACGGACAGGTGTTCGAATACAACGGCGACGCCGAGCACATGCGCCGCGAGATCGCGCGGTTCTGTCCGGGCGATGTCGACGGGTACGAGCGACTGCTGGAGATGAGTCGACGGATCTTCGAGGTGGGGTTCGACCGCCTCGCGCACATGCCATTTTCACGCTGGACCGACATGCTCAAGATCGTGCCGGAGATGGTGCGGCTGCGCAGCTATCGCACGGTCTACGGGCTGGTCTCTTCGTTCATCTCCGACGACCGACTGCGCCAGGTGCTGAGCTTCCATCCGCTGCTCGTCGGCGGCAACCCGTTCGAGACCACGTCGATCTACACGCTCATCTGTCACCTCGAGCGCAAGTGGGGCGTCTGGTATCCCCGCGGCGGTACCGGTGCCCTCGTGGAAGGCATGGTGCGGCTCGTCGAAGGCCACGGCAATCGCGTCATCTGCAACACCGAGGTCTCGCGCATCGAGGTCGATCGTGGACGTGCGACGGGTGTGACGCTCGCGGATGGCTCGCGCATCGCCGCCGACATCGTGATCTCGAACGCCGACTCGGCGTGGACATACCGGCACCTCGTCGCGCCCGAGGCGCGCAAGCACTGGACCGACAAGCGCATCGACTCGGCGCGCTACTCGATGAGCCTGTTCGTGTGGTATTTCGGCACCAAGCGGCGCTACGAGGACGTCGCGCACCACACGATCATGCTCGGGCCACGTTATCGGCCGTTGCTCGACGACATCTTCAAGCACAAGAAGCTCGCGAAGGACTTCAGCTTGTATCTGCACCGTCCGACCGCGACCGATCCGTCGCTCGCGCCCGTCGGGCACGACGCGTTCTACGTGCTCTCGCCGGTGCCGCACCTCGATGCGGCGGTCGACTGGACGACGCACGCGGAGCAGTATCGCAGCGAGATCGAGCACTTTCTCGCCGCGACGGTGCTTCCGGGACTCGATCGCGAGATCGTCTCGTCGCGCATGCTGACGCCGCTCGGCTTTCGCGACGATCTGTTGTCACTAAAGGGGTCCGCGTTCGGGATGGAGCCGGTGCTGCTGCAGAGCGCGTACTTCCGGCCCCACAACCAGAGCGAGGACATCGAGTCGCTGTATCTGGTCGGCGCCGGTACGCATCCGGGTGCAGGGGTGCCCGGCGTCCTGTCGTCGGCGCGTGTACTCGACAGTGTGATCCCGAGCGCGACGGACTTCGTCGCGGCGGGACGGCCAGCGCGAGGACACCATGCCGCATGAGACTGCGCTCGCGCGATCGATCGGCGACGACGACGCGCGCGAGTGCGCCCAGATCCTCCGCGCCGGATCGCGCAGCTTCGCGGTGGCGTCGTATCTGTTACCGGCCCGGACGCGGCGCCCGGTAGCAGCGCTTTATGCGTTCTGTCGCGTGGCCGACGATGCCATCGACGAAGGTGAGAACCCGTCGGCCGCGCTCGAGGAACTGCACGCGCGCCTCGATCGCGTGTACGCCGACGCGCCCGCCGACGACGCGGTCGAACGCTCGCTCGCGCGCGTCGTGCATACGCACGGCATCGCGCGACCGGTGCTCGACGCGCTGCTCGACGGCTTCGCCTCGGATGTCGGGGCCGTGCGGGTCGAGCGGATCGACGATCTGCTCGACTATGCGGTGCGCGTCGCCTCGACGGTCGGTGTTGCGATGACGCTGGTGATGGGCGTTCGCGATCGGCACGTCCTCGCGCGGGCGAGCGATCTCGGCGTCGCGATGCAGCTCACCAACATCGCGCGGGATGTCGGCGAGGACGCGCGACGCGGGCGTCTGTACCTGCCGTTGCAGTGGTGCGCGGAGGTCGGCGTCGATCCCGAGCGGTGGCTCGCGACCCCGCGGTTCGAGCCACGCGTCGGCGCGCTGGTCGAGCGGGTGCTCGCGCTCGCGGACGTGTACTACCGCCGTGCGGACGTCGGCATCGCCGAGCTGCCGGCCGACTGCCGACGGGCGATCCGCGCGGCGAGCCTGATCTACGCGGACATCGGTCGCGTGATTCGTGCGCGAGGTTGCGACTCGGTGAGTCGGCGCGCCCACACGTCGACGCTGCGCAAGCTCGTGCTGGTCGTGCGCGCAGCGTGGTCGCGCGCGCCTGGGGATCCGCAGCTGCTGCGCGCCGACGCGGTGCCCCTGGCAAGGGTGCTCGTCGACGCGTGCGTGAGCACGCGGTGATCCCCAGCACACGGTGGCCGTGGTTCGCGCGATGGTTCGCCCACCGCGTCGCGGCGCGCGTGCGCAGCGAGTTCTCCGCCGTGATGGTCCACGGCCTCGAGCCGGTACGCGAGCTCGCGCGCTCGCATCCGACACTCTGGGTCGCGAATCACACCACGTGGTGGGATCCGATGGTCGCGATCCTCCTCGGTACCCACGTGCTCGAGCTCGAGACGTTCGCGATGATGGCGACCGAGAATCTGGTGCGGCTGCGCTTTTTCGGGCTGGTCGGCGGGTTCGGTGTCGACCGCAGCCATCGCCGCGACGGCGCCCTTGCGACGCGCCATGCGGCGGCACTGCTCGATCGACCGCGACGTGCGGTGTGGATCTTCGCGCAGGGCGACACGCATCCGCCGGCGGAGCCCGTGCGATTCCACGGTGGCGCGGCGTCGATTCACAGACACGCGCCCAGCAGCATCGTCGTGCCGATCGGATTGCGCTACGTCTTCGGCGACGATCCGCGGCCGCAGATGTGGCTCGCGATCGGCACACCGATCCGCGAGCTCCCGCCGGGCGCGGCCGGGACGGCGATCCTCGAACGCGAGGTCATGCGCTGCCTTGCGCTCGTCGACGATCGGACGGGCGCGTTCTCACCGCTGTGGCCGGTGCACGCCCGCGGTGACGGCCTCGCGGCGCGCCTGCTCTCGCGACTGGCGAGCGCCGTCGTCTGGAGCTTCGGTCGTCGGTTCGAGGCGGCCCTCGGCATCGATGCGCAGCGTGTGCTCGGCCCAGCGGACGGTGCGACGACGACACGCGCACGCGAACGCGAAAAGCAGTAGCGCGTCGGCGCGCAGGGCATCGAGCGCCGAGATCCGCGGGATACGCCCGGCGCGCGCGGCGATGGTCGCAATGGCGAGACGCGCGAGCAACGTCGACAACCCGACGCCTGCCGCGAGGACCGGGGCGATGGGCGCGATGGCGATGGCACCGGCGATGAGCAGCGGCGCGGCGGCGATGAGCAGCGGATAGCCGAGCAGGCGCAGCGGCCGCTGGGCGCGGACGACCCAGAGCCATCGGGTATAGCGTTCGACGACGTCGGCGACGGACCTTCCCGTCGCGAGCGACATGACCGTCGAGGGGCTCGCGTGCACCGCGAAGCCGGCCTGCTCGATGCGGCGACCGAGCTCGAAGTCCTCGCCGAGGTAGTGACGCAGCTCGGCGAGCGGGCCGATCCGATTCAACGCCGCGCGGCTGACGGCGAGCGCCTTGCCGACGATGACGCTGCGATCGAGTCGCGCGAGCACTGTGAACGCGTGCCACGAACCGCCGAGCACCGCGCGAGACATGTGATCTCCCGGTGTATCCGCGTCGCGCTCGATCGGTGCCGCCCAGCTCGCCCCGACGACACGGCCGTCGTCACGCGTGCCGCCGAGCGGTGAGACCAGGGATCGCAGATCGACGGTCGCGAGGTCGACGTCCGCATCGATCACGACGAGCACCTCCCCCTGTCCGCCGTGGGCGTCGTCGACGATCGCAATCTGCTCGGCTTTGCGGTTCGGACCCCTCGCACCGGTGAGCATCGCGTGCGCATCGACGCCGTGCCCGCGGAGCGTCGCGGCGCACCGCTGGACGAGGGCCCACGCCGGATCGTCGGCATCGGCAACGCAGCCGATCCACGTCAACGTCATCCCGGGCGGACACACCGGCAACGTCGCCATCGCGTGCACGACTCCACCGCGCAGGCCGGTGCATGGCCGCACGATCAGCGCGCGGCGCCCGTGGACGCCACGATCGCGCACACGTGCACCGCGACGCGACGCGACGACGACGACCATCGCCGCGTACGCGATCGCCCACGCGGCGAGCAGCGTGCTCACCACCAGCCGACTCCGCGGATGCGAAACGGCAGCATGAGCTGGGTCGAGACCCGCGCGAAGCGTCGCAGATCCACGACCTCGTGCACGCCGATCGCCTGGCGCCCACCGAGGTCGGTATCCACGAGCGACCGCGCGTAAAACGGCGAGTCCACGAGCGTGCGACGCACAGTCGCGCTGCCGACGTCGGTCGCACGGCTGGTCCGCGGCAGTCCCCAGCGCGAGCGACCGAGCGTGGCCACGCGCGGCGCTTCGATCGCATCGACGCGACCGTCGTCCCGATAGCACAGCCCGATCTCGCGCCGTCGACCGTCGCGGTCCTCGACGTCGTACAGCAACGTCGTACGATCCACCGCCGCGGATCGTGACCACGTCCATCCGGCGAGTCCGAGCTCGAGCGGCTCGATGCCACCGTTGCAATCGTAGTAGCCGGCACCGACGAACTGCATCGCGGGCGCTGCCATGTCGACCTCGATCGACGCGCGCGGCGCGACCGGCCACCACCGATGCTGACCGCGTTCGTCGAGCGCGAACTGCCGATCCATCCAAGCGTGCGGCACGAGACGCACGCGCCCGCGCAGCGACCGGCCCCATGGGGCGGTACGCTCGTCGATGTCGAGCGTGATCCCACCGGCGTCTCGCGTGATCCGATTGCGCCCGAGCACAAAAACGTCGGCGCTGCGCTCGACGTCACCTCCGCGGTACTCGGACATCGCCCATGCGGACCCGCGCGGCCCGTGGACGACGACGTTGAAGCCGCAGTGTGCCGTCGGATCCGCGAGGAGTCCGCGCCGCCGCGCGCGAAAGTATGCCGGCGAGAACACCGAACCGACGAACGCAATCACCGTGATCGCGTGGTCACCGGTGCTGTCGATGCCGTCGAAGTACCACCAGAGGTAGCCACCCGAGCCGACCGCGGCGTCGAAGCGAGGTCCTTGGCGATCCGCTTCGCCGCCGAGAGTCCACCGAGCGTCACCATCGGCAAGCCCGCGCCCGGATGCACCGCGCCGCCGACGAGATGCAGGTTCGCGATCGCGGTGCTCGAACGGTAGCGGCGAAACGGCGCCATCGCTCCGTGCGTCGCGCTGCCGTAGATCGAGCCCTGCGTCCCCGGAAAGCGCTGCGCAAAGTCCTGCGGTGCGTGGTGCATCGCCGGACTCTCCGGCTGCAGTTCGATCCCGCAGGCGCGCAGTGACTGGTCCATTGCAGCTCGGCATGTCGATTCCTCGCCGTCGAACGCACCGGCAGGTGCATTGATCAAGCACATCAGCGGCTCCGGACCCTCGGGCGTCGCGCCGGCGCGATCGGACGCGCACACGTAGACGGTCGGCTCGCTGGGCACGCGACGACGCGCGAACAGGTCGGTGAACTCGGCGGTGTAGTCCCGGCTGAACGCGACGGTGTGATAGGCGAGCGGTAGCCCGCTCGCGCGCCCGACGAACGACCACGTCATCGCCGACAGCGAGCGCGGCGCATCGATCGGACGCACCGCCTTGCGCACGTCGTCGCCGAGATGACCCTCGGCCAGGCGCGTCGGATCGCCGTTGAAGACGACGTGTCGGCATCCGAGGCGCGTGCCGTCGTCGAGCATCACTGCGTCGATGCGAGCCCCCGTGCGCTCGAGTCGAGTCGCGGCTCTGCCGACGATCAGATCGCCACCACAGCCGACGAACGCGTCCGCGACGGCCCTGGTGAGAGCCGTCATTCCGCCGTCGACGCTCCACACGCCGCGTTGCTCGACCTGCGCGATGAGGTTGAGCGTGCCTGGGGCCGCAAACGGCGATGACCCATAGTACGTCGCGTAGCGGCCGAAGAGCTGACGTAGGCGCGGATCGGCGAAGAAGTCGGCGAGCGCTTCCCACATCGATCGCCCGAAGTCGACCTTCGCCAGCCGCGCGAGGCCTCGCGGGCCGACGCGTGCCATCAGTGCCATGAGACCGCGGTTGTCGTGGCGAAGAAACGGCTCCTCGAGGGCATCGAGCAGCCCCGCACCATACCGCACGAAGCGACGGAAGCCGTCCGCCTCACGGGCGTCGGCGAACGCTGAAATTGCGGCGGCCGAGCGCTCGACGTCGGCGAAGAGATCCATGTGGGAGCCGTCCGGCCATGCGTGCCGGGCGAGCACATCGAGTGGCTGCAGGCGCACGTGATCCTCGAGGCGGAGCCCCGCACATGCAAACAGCTCCTCGAACACACCACGCATCGTGAGTACCGTCGGCCCGCAATCGATCTCGCGACTGCCAGTACGCGCGACGCGAACTTTTCCGCCGACCTCGGCGGCACTCTCGACGAGAGCGACCCGCAGCCCCGCGCCCGCAGCCGCGAGCGCCGTCGCGAGCCCGCCCATCCCGGCTCCGATCACGACGAGATCCCAACGCGATGCGCCCACGACGAGACTCTAGCGTGCCGAAGGCTCGTGTCCACCGCGGGGCGACACTTGACAAACCTTGGACGTTGCCTAAACCACCCCCCACATGGGCCGCATCGAACCGCTCGAGCTCGCGTTGGAACGGGCCTTCGGCCGCATCGTCGGCAGCGAGACGCCGCCCCGGCTCGCCGCTGCGATGCGCCACGCGGTGTTTCCCGGCGGTGCGAGGTTTCGTCCCGCGCTCGTGCTCGCCGTCGCCGATGCATGCGGTGCACGAGGGAGTCACGCCGCGCAGCACGCCGCGGTCGCGGTCGAGCTCGTGCACTGCGCTTCGCTCGTGCACGACGATCTGCCGTGTTTCGACAACGCGCCGATTCGCCGCGGTCTGGTGTCGGTACACGCGAAGTACGGCGAAGCGCTCGCCGTGCTCGTCGGCGATGGCCTCATCGTCGGCGCCTTCGACGAGGTCGCGGTCGCGCTCACGAAGCATCCGTCGCTCGCGCCGATGGTCGCCGTGCTCGCGCGTGCGGTCGGTGCGAACGGTGGGCTGGTCGGAGGGCAGGCCTGGGAGGGCGAGCCGAGTGCCTGCGTGAACCGTTATCACCGGGCGAAGACCGCCGCACTATTCGAGGCCGCGACGTGCATGGGCGCGATCGCAGCCGGCGCGGCGCCGTCGCGGTGGCGAGAGCTCGGCACGGTGCTCGGCGAGGCGTACCAGATCGCGGACGACCTCGCGGATCTCGTCGCGACGCCGACGGCGCTCGGCAAGCCGGTCGGGCAGGATCTCGTCCACTCGCGTCCGAGCGCCGCGATCGAGCTCGGGGTCGAGCGAGCGTTCGAGCGGCTGGAGGTCGTCGTCGCGCACATGGCCGAGGTCGTGCCCACATGCGCAGGCGCGGATGCTCTGCAACAGTGGATGGTTTCCGCGTGCGAGCGCTTGTTCCCGCGGCGTGCAGTGCCGCATCACTCGCCAGCGATCGGGGACGCTTCGCTGTCGGCGTGAGCGCACCTCGATGTGGTGGGAGTACGCGTTATTCGACCTCTTCATCGCGTGCCCACTCGTCGCGATCGCGCTGTTTCGCGCGCAATGGGTGACCGGACTGTGGCGCCCTGCGCTGCGCGCGACCGCATGGGGCGGGCTGCCGTTCGTCGCATGGGATGCGCTCGTCGTCGATCGGCACTGGTGGTTCCATCATGAGCGCGTGACCGGCCTCGAGCTGCTCGGCCTACCGATCGAGGAGATCGGTTTCTTCGTCGTCGTGCCGCTCGCGTGTCTCGTGACGTGGGAGCTCGCCATTGGCGGCGGTCGGGCACGCCCGAGCCCGCGCGTGTGGACATGGCCGATCGTCGCGGTCACGAGCCTCGCCGCGATCGCGGCGGCGACGACCGGACGCGAGTACACGGCGCTCGCTTGCCTCGGTCTGGGCGGCGCCGCGTTGCTGGACGACGCGCTCGGGACTCGAGTCGCGTCGCTGCCCGCCGCGCGGTGGCACGCGCTGGTCGTGATCGGGCTGACGACGATCTTCAACGGCTACCTCACCGCGCGGCCGATCGTGATCTACGACCCTGCGATGCAGCTCGACTGGCGGATCGGCACGGTGCCGATCGAGGACTACGCGTTCGGCCTCGCGCTGGTGTGGGTCACGACCGCGCTCTACCAGCGGGGTCGCGGTCGGGTGTTCGCGCCGTCATGGTTGGCTCGCGCGATCCGGGCGCGGTTCGGCGGCTACGTGCACAGCATCATCGAGGTGGATCCGA
>Ga0105046_10008489_pt1 | contig 16127 bp, 15 predicted proteins | sample MAT03_FD_78385 | JGI IMG/M metagenome (GOLD analysis project Ga0105046, IMG submission 78385) | Freshwater microbial communities from Lake Fryxell liftoff mats and glacier meltwater in Antarctica - MAT-03 (megahit assembly) | ecosystem: Environmental > Aquatic > Freshwater > Ice > Liftoff...
CGCTCGCGTGCGCAGCCGCTTTGCGCGAAGCCTTCCAGGGCCGGGCCGTTCCGCCGGGCATCACCGCTCCGCAGTCAGGATTTCTCTGCATCGGCGGGCAGGACCAGCAGAAACGCGACCTCGTATTTCCAGTCCCCGGATCGTCGTGTGAATGTTCCGTCGGCATCGCGATGGCGCACTTCAAATCGCCGCTCCAGGACGTCGTCCGCGCCGCGCGGGCTGCTGAAAAACGCGCCAAGAAGTTTCCGGACAAGGCCGCCGTCGCCGTCACCCTCATGAAGCGTTCCGGCGAAATCATCGAGTGGGGCTGCAAGTGGGAGAGTGGCGGCTTGCCGCTCTCCAGCCAGATCGCGAAGGCGATGCAGAACCAGGGCCTCAGCGGGAAATTCCCGCATCGCGTCGTCGAACTCCTCGAGCCGTATCTGCTCAGCCGGACAGGCCTCCAGACGATGGAGGAGACACCGGACTTCGACTCAATGGCCGTGATCGCCCGGGAGTTTGCCCATGCCCTCGACCGACAGGCACAGGTCCGTGGCGGGGAAAAGCGCGAACTGATCGCCGCTCTTTCCGCGGCGCTGGAAAACCATCTCGCCCATCTCCGCGACGCAGGCCGCGACGCGGTGAAGGACCTCATCGGCCTTTGCCAGACCGTCGCCTTTGCCCATCGCACCCGTTCCGATTCCGCTGAAAAGCAAGACCACCCATGAACACCCTTCTCCTTCACCCCACCGACGTCCTCTTCTTCCGCGACGGACGCCCCATGGAAGGCTCCCTCGCCGGACACGGTGCGGCGTGGCCGCTCCCAAGTGTCATCAACGGGGCCCTTCACGCCGCGCTCCACAGGGCGCAGTTAGAAGGGGTGCATGAGCATCGCCGGGGCGCCGGCGGAGTCTATGCGGAGGACGCGAAGCGCGATCGCAAGTTTGGCTCCCTCCAGACCGCTGGCCCGTTTCCCGTCAACGCCGATGGCGTCTGGTTTTTTCCACGACCGGCCGACCTGCGGGACGCCACGCTGAATCCCGCGCTGTTGCCCGTTCGCGACACGACAGCGGAGAGCGGCAGCCTTCCCGCGGTGTCGAAATACGCCGTGGGCAACCGCCTCCCGCCCAACAAGGATTCTGCGGCAAATCCGTGGCTTTCCGGCGCGGCGTATCAGCACTATCTCGATGGCGGCAATCGCGCTTTGAACAATGGCGAGGCGCTTGCGGACTCCGAGTTCTTCGACACCGAGCACTCCATCGGCATCACCATCGACGAGGAAACAGGCACCACGGGTCAGGGCGACGCCGCGGGCAAGCTCTATTCCGCGCACTATCTTCGACTGCGCGATGCCTGGCGCCTCGGGGTTTTCGGAGCGGCGTGGGACAAGGGGAATGGCGCGGGAAAAGAGCCGCGCAATCTGCTCGACGATCTCTTTGCGTCCGATCGCCACGTCGTGGTCGGCGGTCAGCAGCGCACCTGCACGGTTTCCGTGCTCCCGTCGGCGGCACCCCTCCTGCCCCTTGGCAAGACTTCCGGATTCCACGAGCGCGGCGGCAAGTATTTGGTGAAATGGATTCTCCTCAGTCCGGCGGTCTGGCCGGAGATTCCCGCGCAAAGCAAAGACGGCCGCCCCATGACACCGCATCCCGGAGGATGGCTGCCAAACTGGGTGCATGGAGAAACCGGTGACGTGCTCCTCCGCCACCGGACGGGCCGTGTGCGCCGGGACTATTCCGGCCCCAAGGCCCGCAGGATTTCCGAGGAAGAAGACATCCGCGCCCGGCTCGTGGCCGCGCTGGTTGCGAAGCCGCTCGTGGTCACCGGCTGGGCCCTGCCCGACGCCGGAAGCGAGACCGAATCCGAACGCAGCGGCGGCGCTTCCTCCACCCACCTCGCTGTCCCCGCGGGCAGTGTTTATTACTTCGAGGCGGACTCCGCTGATGAAGCCACCAAACTCGCCGCGGCCCTCAACTGGCACGGGGCCGAAACCCATCCGACCGCCATCACCAAACGCCGCAGCACGCTCATGGGGGAAAAGGGCTTCGGTCTCGGAGCCTGCGGCACCTGGGATTTTTTCGAGAACGTCCCCGGACATCCCGCCCAATGACTTTGAACAACCCAGAACCCATAATGAACCCATGACGAAATCCAAAATCCTCTACCTATTCACCCGAACTCCCCTGCACGTCGGCGCCGGATCGAGCGTCGGCGCCATTGACCAGCCCGTGATCCGGGAACGCCATACAGGGTTTCCTGTGATTCCCGGCAGTAGCGTCAAAGGCGTCCTTCGTGATCATCTCAAGCCGACCGTCGGCGACAGTTTGGACGAGCTGTTCGGCAAAGGCGGCGACGGCAAATCGTTCTCCGCCGGCAAAATCTCGTTCGGGGAAGCCAGGGTGCTGCTCTTTCCCGTGCGATCCGCGAAGGGGGCATTTGCCTTGGCCACCTCGCCACTGGCCCTTCAGCGGTTCGCTCGCGACGCGGGACTCGATCTCCCTGTTCCCGCTGCACCCAAGGACATGACCTGCCTTGCGGGAACAAAAGTGACCATCCCGGGAAAAGAGGCGGCGGTGCTGGAGGAGTATCGCTTCCATGTGACGGGTGAGTTTCCAGCCGACTGGGAAAAGACTTTGTCGGGCTGCTTGAACGACGCTGTCCTAAGCGGTGCTCAGGGCCGATTTGTTTTCCTGTCCGACGGCGACCTTTCCCACTTTGCCGTGAACGCATGCCAGGTGAATCAGCACGTCCGAATCGATGACGAGACCGGGACCGCAGACGACGGCGGTTTGTTCAACGAGGAAACGGTGCCCAGCGAGACGCTGTTCTACAGTCCCCTCACCGAAACCCGGCGCGTCAACGCGGGAAACAATGTCTTCGAGGCGCTGGCGGCGGAACAACTGATGCAATTCGGAGGAAACGGGACGACTGGCCTCGGCTTCTGCACGGTCAAACTCGGTTAAAGAAGGGAACCACTATGCAAAACCTCGAACAAGTTCGCGCACGCAATGCCCTGAAACTCGGGCCGGTTTCCGGTGACAAAGGCGGCGAAGTCATCAAGAAAGTTCCACCGCTGATCCTCAATCACGGATTGCTCGCGACGGTCGCCTATTCGTTCAGCGAGAAAGAGGGATGGCAGAAAGTTTTTGATGCCGTAGCCCAGCACCTCGCCGACAAGGACATAGCCATTGTCGATTCGGGATGCACCGACCGCTCGAAACTCATGGAATTCCTTACCCACAAGGATACCACCAGCGAGACCTTAAAACTAGCCACGGCTGAGGCTATGGCGTGGCTGACCTATGCACGCCGGTTCGTGAAGAAACACTGACCATGGCAAGCATTCCTGTTGCCGGCGACTTGATTGATGCGATTGGCCCGTTCGCTGAACGGGTTGAGAACCGCAGTCTCCTTTTGGACAAGTTCGTCTTTCACAAGCAGTGGGGTCTTGGGGAACTCAAGGCAAACGACGCGCATCGCTGGACACTTCTGCGCATCAGTGAAAATGGCCCGGCTGTCTTGAATCGTGAGTCCCAGGATAAGAAAGCGCAGGCCCAGCGACTAGCTGCGAAAAATCCCGAAAAATCGCAGCGGCTCAAGGAGGAATCGGACATCGCTGCCTCGCTCGCCTCGACTCGAGTTGAATCGGGGGATCTGACCACACTTCGCGCCAAGCACACGCGGCGTTTCATCAGCCTCTTCCGCTCGGCGTTCGGAGCGCGCGCGGTGATTCTGGTTGGGCAGCTTGAGGGCAGGCTGGCGATCAATCTTGCAGATTCGCTGATTCAAAATGCGGGGATCACCCTGGACCGGCTTTTCGGCATGCCATACGTCCAAGGTTCCGCCATAAAGGGCGTCTCCCGCCATGCCGCCTTGGAGGAATTGAAGGCCTCCAGCAACGAGGATCGCGTAGCGCTCTTTGAAAGTTTCCGCGCCGTGTTTGGCACTGCGGACAACGATTTCACAAACGGCGACCTCCGCCCATTCCGTGACCTGCTGAACGGACGATCCGAGAACCAGCGGGGCTCGGTATCATTTCTGCCCGCCTATTCGCTCAACGAGGCCAGGGTAGTTGTTGATCTGACGAATGTTCACTACCCAGACTACTACCGGACAGGTCGAACTGAAGAACTGTCCAATGAACGTCCACTGCCCAATCCCTTCCCGGTGGTGGAAATCGGCGCGCAGTTTGCATTTTGCATGGTCCTGAATCGGCCGGGAGCAGATGCCGGAATCATTGATGCCGCCCGCCGGTGGCTCGAAACTGCACTGACCACTCGTGGGTTAGGTGCCAAGACGGCCTCGGGCTACGGGTGGTTCAGTCTTCAACCGCAGGTGATCGATCAGATCATCGACGAAGAAGGCCGGACTAAAACCGCGGCGGATGCAAAAGCGAAACAGGCGGCTGACGCAGCGACGAAAGAGGCCGTCGAAGCAGCACGGATTGCAGCGATGCCCCCCTCCGAGGCAGCCCGCGAAAAATTTGCCGCACTCAATGAGGAAGCATTCGCCAAAACCGCGTCGGAATTGAGCTCTCTCGGCCCAGATGAGCAAATCGGTCTTCTTCTGGCACTCCTTGGGCCGCAGAAGAAGGAGACTTGGAAGCGGTGGAAGAAAAGTGACAAGCCAGCCAACAAGGCGCGCGTCGCGGCGTTGCTCGCAGCAGCCACATCACACGGAGTATCCTTGCCATGAGCACCTATCAAATCGAGTTCATCACGCCTCTTTTCAGTCGCGGAGCTTACGATGACAGGGCGGAGATCCGTCCTGCCTCCATTCGCGGGCAGTTACACCATTGGATGCGGCTGCTGGGTGGCAAACCGACGGAAGAGCGGGCAATCTTTGGGTCGGTTCACAAGGACTTCGGAGGACGGGACCAGCCGCCAGCGGCAAGCCGGGTGGTTGTTCGCGTTTCCTCGTTGCCCAAACCGGGCGAACCGTCACCGTGGCTTCCAACGCTCCCCCACAAGCCCAGCGGCGCAAATCCTCGCAACGGCCCAAACGCACCGCGTTGTGCCTTCGCGCCCGGAGCCCGTTGCACACTGACCGTTACTGAGCGATTCGGCGGCCTGTCCGACTCGCATCGAATCCTACTCGACCGAGCGACTCGCTCCTGGCTGCTCGCCGGATCATTGGGCCTCCGGGCAACTCGCGGAGGCGGCTCGATGAAGTGGGGCGGCGCACCAAACGACGCAGGCACATATCACACCACGCTTTCTGCTTTGTTGAATGGGGCGCAGCTAAGATTCGACCTTCTCAGCCGGCTTTTCACAAAAGCCGAGGACGCGCGCAGAGTCATCACTGAGACCATCTCTCACGCCGCGTTCGGGGACATCTTCTATCCCTTGGGAGCTGTGCGGCAGGGCCGGGAAGATCCCGCTCCTTCACGCAAGACCTCACCGTTGCGGCTGACCGTTCGCCAGTTTGAAGACGGCTTTCGCATCCTGGCAATGTGGGATGACCGTCAATCCGTGACCGGCAATACCCCTGAACATTTGCGAACGGCAATCGACCGCTTGGCGAATGGAACCACTCACTCCAGACCCACTGAAATCGGCAAGCTGCTCCAAGCTTCCAAACTTTGTTGACCGACGCCTTACGAGTCGCCGACGGGGCCTCTTGAGGATCATTGATTATCTCTTATGAATGCTCCGCCATGTAGCCGTGGGCTGCTACTTGAGATCCGGCAGCAATATCGCCTCGATTGGAACGGCCTTCACGGCGCGTCGCACTGGGCGCGGGTGCTTTCCAATGGGCTGCGCCTTTGCGAGGCGACACCTGAATTAAGGCGCGAGGTGATCGTGCTCTTCGCGCTCTTGCACGATGCGTGCAGGCACGACGATGGACACGATGGCGAGCACGGCGTCCGCGCGGCGGAGTTTGCCATCGAGCTTCACCGGGCCGGGCATTTCGAACTCGATGCGGAGAGTCTCGACCTCCTCGCGGAAGCCTGCCGCACGCACACCGGCGGACGGATTCCCGCGCACCCGACGGTCATGGCCTGCTGGGATAGCGACCGGCTCGACCTGCCGCGCATCTGGGGAGTGCGAGTGCGCTCGGAGTGGCTCGGCACGACGGCTGCACGAGATGCTGAAACCGTCGTATGGGCGACCCAGCGCGCAAAGGAGCGAGTGTTCCCTTGGGCCGAGGTTTTCTCGGAGTTCGAGTTCGAAGCGCGCAGTCCATCCCATCTTCACGGCGATGAATGAACCGCCCGCAAATTCGCTGCTGATTACCCTCGGCACTTCGTGGCCGATCGTGCCCGAGGCCCATCTCCTCCCGGGGTCAAATTTCACGGCCGTCCATGTGCTCACCACGGCCAGCGAAAAGATCACTCCCGTCGTGGACAAGGTCCGCGACTGGTTTGCGCGGAATGCGCCGCGCGTCTCACTGGTCATTTCACGCGTCGAGGGATTCACCGACCTGAATTCCGAGGACGACCACTTTGCGTTCGAGGAAGTGCTATTCCGCTGGGTGCTGGAGATTGTTCCGGCAGGCCGGCCGCACGTCTGCCTTTCCGGAGGGTTCAAAACCATGAGTGCTGCCGTGCAGAAGGCGGCCGCGCTGCTCGGTGCAGAGGAAGTCTTTCATGTTTTGTGTGCGTCTAATCCCTCGACTGCGGAGGACATCGAATCCGCGCGACGCGATGGCGCCATTCACTTCATCCGGCTCGGCGCGGAATCCGGGTGGCCGCAATTCCGCGCCATCTCCGCAACGGAGTATCCGTTGGCCACACGGCGCGACGATCATGAAGGCGAGCGATCGGTGCGCTGGGTCTCGGCACCCGATCAGCGATTCCGCCAGCGGTTGCGGGAGGTCACCGAGCGCTCGCATCGCATCGCGTCGAGCTGGGAGAATCTGACGGACCTGCCATTCCAAGTCCTCGCCACCTGGAGCCGAGCCGATCTCGAATGGCTGGAGCAACCGCTCGACTCCACGACCGATGCCGCCTGGGTCCGCGCACTTCCGAAGGTGGAACTCCACTGCCACCTCGGCGGATTCGCCAGTCATGGGAAGCAACTCGACGAGGTGCGGGCCGCGGCGGAGGTCCCCCTGCGCCTGCCTGCTCCAGACCCACCCGGACTGCCGGCGGGTTGGCCGCGCCCTGTTGAGCCCGTGCCGCTCGATGGATACATGAAGCTGGGCGACGCGACGGGCAGCAAGCTGTTGAAGGATCCCGGCTGCCTGCGCCGGCAGATCGAATTGCTTTACCAGCACTTGCGAGACGAGCGTGTCCTTTACGCGGAGGTTCGATGCTCGCCGGCCAACTATGCAGATCGCGAGCGCGATCGATCTCCATGGACGGTGCTCGCGGAGATCCGCGGCCACTTCCAGCGGCTCATGGCCGGCGTGCAGGGCGAAGATCCATCCGGCTTTTGTCGCGTGAATCTCATCGTCATCGCCACCCGGCGTGATGGGGGTGGCTTCCGCGCCGACATCGCCCGTCATCTCGCGCTTGCCGTCTCTGCCGCCGAGCACTGGACGAACCCCGCCGAATGCCGGGTCGTCGGCGTGGACCTGGCCGGATTTGAGGATCGGGAGACGCGCGCCCACTACTTTCGGGAGGAATTCAGCGCGGTCCATCGCTGCGGGCTCGCCCTCACCGTGCATGCGGGGGAGAACGACGATGCCGAGGCGGTCTGGTCGGCTGTGTTCGATCTGAACGCCCGGCGGCTCGGCCACGCGCTGCACTTGATCGACTCCCCGGAATTGATGCAGTCGGTCGCGGCGCGCGGGATCGGCGTCGAGATGTGCCCCTACGCGAATTATCAGATCAAAGGCTTCGCGCCGATGCCCGCCGATGCCACCGGCAGGTCCCGCCCGGGCTACCCGCTCGCGCGCTATCTTCAGCACGGAATCCTCGCAACCGTGAACACGGACAACATCGGAATCTCCGCGGCATCGCTCAACGACAACCTGCTTTTCGTGGCCACGCTCTGCCCCGGTTTTCGCCGGCGGGACATCCTCCAGCTTCAGGCGAATGCGCTGAACACCGCGTTTCTCCAGCCGGCGCAACGGCGGGAACTCCGCCGGAGGACTGAGACGCAGATTCCACTTCCTCTGTTTGCCCCGTGCGCACCGTGACGGTGCTGCTGCGTTTTCGAATCCGCCCATGCCTGCGAACCTCACCCTCATCCAGCTCGTCTCCGAGCAGACCATGCAAAACCTTCTCCCGGTGCTTCGGTTGAAGCCGGCGAAGCTTGTTCATCTGGCCACGCCGCGGACGGTCGCGCGCTCCGCACTCATCGCGGAAGCGGCGCGCCAGTCCCAGTGCCAGGTCCAGTTGCAGACGATTCCTCTCTCCGCGATGCCATCGATGAGGGAAACCCACGACGCGGTGCTCGCAGCGATTGAAGACGAGGCCGCAGCCGGGCGTGACTGCATTCTCAACTTTACGGGAGGCACAAAACTCATGGGCATCGGTGCCTATGTCGCCGCCTCAAAACACCGGGTGTCGTCCCTTTATGTCGATACGCAGGACTCGCTGTTTGTCGATGGTCAGACTGGTGATGGCCTCTCCGAAGTGATGGGAAACGACTTGAGCTTCACGCCCATCCTCCGGGCGCTGACCGTCCACGCCGTGGCCAGAGCCAATGGTTGCTCACGCATCACGGCGAGGCGGGACTGGCGGCCTTTCCTGCCGTTGGCGGAGGCGCTACTCGGCGACCCGACACTCGAACGCGTGGTCCATGAGGCAGTGCATGGCAAGACCGGTCTGATGCCCGGTGCTCGCGAACCGCGCACGCCTGCTGACTGGCTTCCCTTCTTCGACCATGAGTTCGCGCTGCCGGAGCCGGTGGCCGCGCTTTCTGTGGAAGCAGGATTGCTCGAAGCCGGCAGCCGGCCCAGTTCATGCCGACTGCCCTCCGCCACGCGCCCGCACTTGGAGCGTCTTACCCGCGAGCGGGTGCCCGATTTCGCCGCACAGTATTTCGTCGCGGTCGCTCCGTTGCAGCAGGCGCTTTCGTTTCTCACCGGCGGCTGGTGGGAGGTGGTCCTCGCGCGGAAGGCGACCGACTCCGGCCGTTTCCGCGACATTCGGTGGTCGGTTCAGGTCGGTGAACGTGGCGGAGCGGACCTGGAGGAAGACGTGATCGCACTCGACGGCGTGCAGGTCGTTTACATCTCGTGCAAGCGCGGTGGCCACAAGGCCCGCCTGCTCCCGTTGCTCGATGAGATCACTGCCCGCGCCCGAACCCTCGGTGGGACATTTACGCGCCGCTATCTCGCGATCTATGAAACGCCGCGCGGCAGAGTGCTCGACAACCTCGAATCGCGTGCCCGCGAGCTCGGGATTCGCCTGCTCTTTCCGGGCAGTCTGTCCGCAGCGGACCCTTTCGCGTGATGCGCGCCGACATTCCCGGACGTCCGTGGACAGCCATTGTCCGACCGGGCGTGCTTAAATTTCTTCCATGACCGATACCACCATCTCCTGTCCCAAGTGCGGCGCCGAGATCCCGCTCACGGAAGCCATCTCCCACCGGATGCGCGAGCAGATCGCGGCTGATTTTGAAACCCGGCGCAACGAACTCAACGCAGCTCTGAAGAAGCGCGAAGCCCAGATCGCCCTCCAGAGGGAGACGCTTGGAAAGCGCGAAGACGCCCTCGCGACCGAGGTGGCGCGGCAGGTTGAAGCCGGGCGACTGAAGCTTCGCACTGAAGTGATGCGCGACGCCGAGGCGAAACTTGGCACCGAGTTGAAAGACCTTCAGGCGCAAGTTGCCGACCAGAGCACCCGGCTGAAGGCGGCTCAGGAGCATGAACTCGACTTGCGCAAGAAGCAGCGGGAACTCGAGGAGGCGAAAAACGCCCTCGCTTTGGAGGTCGCGCGCACGCTCGACGAAGAGCGCGCAAAGATCGCCGAGGACGCCCGTCAGAAGGGCGCGGAGGCCGAGCGCCTGAAAGTGGCCGACAAGGACAACGTCATCAAAGGGCTCCAGGCGCAGATCGCCGCGCTGCAGCAGCGCGCGGAGCAGGGATCGATGCAGCTCCAGGGCGAGACGCTCGAACTCGAGCTCGAGCAGCAGCTTCGCGCGGCTTTCCCCTTCGACGAAATCGCCGAGGTCAAGAAAGGCCAGCGTGGGGCCGATGTCGCCCAGCGTGTCCGCACCAGCGCTGGAGGCGAATGCGGCAGCATTCTCTGGGAAGCCAAACGTGCGAAGAACTGGTCGGCAGACTGGCCCGATAAGCTCAAGGCCGATCAGCGCGACGTGAAGTCCGAACTCGCTGTGCTCGTCACCACCAGCACGCCCTCGGGCGTGCGCGGTTTTGCTCCAGTGGGCGGAGTCTGGGTGTGCGAGCCAACTTTCGCCATCGCGCTCGCCGCGGCACTTCGGCAGGGGCTCATCAGCACCGCCGCCCAGCGCGTGCAGGCAGCCGGCCGGGCCGACAAGATGGCCGCGCTTTACGACCATCTGTGCAGCGTCGCGTTCCGTCAGCACATCGAGGCCTTGGTGGAATCCTTCCTCGGCCTGAAGGAACAGCTTGCCGCCGAGCAGCGGGCCTTTGCCCGGCAGTGGAAGGAACGTGAGCAGCAGATCGAAAAGGCCATCACCCACACCGCCATGCTTTACGGCGGCATCCAGGGAATCGCTGGCCGGGAGGCTTTGCCCGAAATTAAAACCCTAAAGATGGGAATCGAAGTTTGACTGCTGGCCGTCGCTGGCACCGCTCCATCCGCTAGGAAACCCCATGAAGAAGAAACCTACAAAGAAGCCCGCAACCCCATCGGATCGCCAAATGAAGGAGTCATCACAACGGAAGGCGCCGGGCGCGAGCCATGAAGTTGTGCTTCTGGCGGTGACCGGGATGTCCCCCGCAGTGCTCACTGAGACGCTCTGGGCGCTGGCGCATGAGGCGGAGCCTGTCATTCCCAATCGGATCTTGGTTGTCACCACTACGGAAGGGCGTGCGGCTCTCCGCAAGTCGCTCTTCGAGCCACTGCACCGGTTCGAAGGACGCACGGCATGGGACACATTTCGCGCTGCACTTAGCGCAGAAGGCCTCGATCTCTCCGGCCGGCTCCGCTTTGGGGTCACAGGCGATGACATCCGGGTGATCACGACGGTCCATCCAGCATCAGGTCAAAGTATCGAGCTAGCGGATCTTCGTTCGCCGCAGGATAGCGCGGCCGCCGCCGATTTCCTGCTCGAACAGGTGCGGACGGTCGCAGAAAACCCCGACGCGCAGCTTATCGCGTCGATCGCGGGCGGGCGCAAAACCATGGGTGCCCTGCTCTACGCATGCATGACTCTGGCAGCTCGCGAAACCGACCGTCTCACCCACGTCCTGGTTTCAGAGCCGTTCGAGACGCTCCGTGATTTCCACTTTCCCGGGCAACCCGGCGGACCGATTGCGAGAGGCGACACACGCTGCGACCCGGCGGAGGCCCGAGTGGAACTGGCCGACGTGATTTTCGTCGCCCTGCGGAATCTCTTTGTCCGCGAGCTCGGGCGCAAGGCGGGCACCTTTTCCCGCCTCGTGGAGACCTGCCGAGAGAATGTGCGTCTCCGCGCCGCGGAGAGCCTGAAGGTATCAATCGCAATCACCCGTCCGCAAGTGGAGGTCAACGGTCTCATCGTGAAGCTTGCGCCGCTCGAACATCTCCTGCTGCTCTTTCTCGCGCGCCGCACGAAACAAGGTGAACCGGCTTACGGCGCTTACTCCGATGCGGTTGATGACGTGAACACGTTCCGTAAGGAACTCGTCGATAACACTCCGGGGAATGACTTCGGCGATTGGCGGCATGCGTCTTCGCTTCGCTCCGTGTGGGATGATCAGGAAATCCGCAAAGCCGTGTCCGGGATCCGCGCCAAGCTGCGGCAGCGCGGCGGCGATGCCGCCACGCTCGCGACTTGTCTTCCGGAAAAGGGCCGCTGCTCCCTCGATCTGCCCGGGCCTCTGATTCACATCAAGGGCTGAATCGCCACAAGGTTCCGGTCCGGCCCTCTTTGGCAGTCAAGGTGGCCAACGTCCCTCGACGTCGTTTTCCCCCGGCGCAGCATCGCCTCGTGGGACACTGCCCCCATGACCACCGCATCCTTCTTCAACGACTTCCCGAACTTCGGCGATTTCATCCGCCGCAACCTCAACCGCTTCCCGCTCATCGTTGAGCTGGCCGCCGCCGCCTTCGCCGTCGCCGATCCCGCCACGCCAGCCTGGGCCAAGGCCATCCTCGGCGCCGCCATCGCCTACGTTCTCTGCCCCATCGACGCTATTCCGGACGCGATTCCAGTGATCGGATGGACGGACGACATCGGCGTACTCGGTGCCGCCCTCACGGGAGTCGCCAGCATTTTCATCACCGACGGACACCGCCGCCGCGCACGCCAGCTCCTCGGCCTCGAGTGAACGCACGCTATCACCCTCCCAACCCTTTGATCGCACGCCCCATGAATCCGGCGCAGCTACGCCAGCACTTTTTCACCTTCTCCGAGGCCCACGACTTCGAGGTGCAGTGCGATCACGAGAATTGCGGGGCGCATCCCGTCCAGCCCGCCATCGCATGTGCTCCCTGACTACCAACCGAAATGTGGCAACTTCTCATTTTCGCTCTCTACGGAACCGTCAAGCTTCTCGAATACCTCTCCGAATCCGGTGACTCGCCGCGCTCCGGGCACCAACCGCCTTCGCAGGACTCCGAACGGACCCAGGATGTCCACGGCTACACCCGCTGGGACGGGACATCCGTCCGCGGTTACCGGCGCCGACCGCCGCGATGACTCGTTCACCATTCGGGCATATCACCGCCTCCTCCTCAGCCTTCCGGCAGTAACGTCCGCGGACGTCCGCTCAAGAGCCAAACCGCTGACTTTGTGCAATAATCACGACATGCCAATAAACACCCATTCGCACATTAAAGTGAGAGGTCATGTTCTTCACGACGACCCATCCGAGGATATGACGTGGAATCAGAAGCGCTTCCCAAAGCGGAAGCTCTTTCAGCACCTCGCTATGCTGGATGTCCACACGGCGAAACTCCCCAAGACCGGGTTCCTGCACACGCGTGGAAACTATGGCTGGCTCCTCATCGGCCCTGTCCAGCACGATGGCGACCGGTACTCGCGGCCTTGTTCGCGGCGTCGTCAGATCTTCGGAGCAGCCTCGGCTCTTCGGGAGCTTGGGATGCCTGAGGCGCATATCCTCAACGAATCCGAGGTTATCGACCTCGCGATGCGCCAGGTACTCTATCTTCGCCTCCGAAATCACGCCTCCGGGAAAATCCTGGATGTTGCCATGCTTCATCCATGGATGTCACCAGAGACACCCCGTTCGTGTGGCATCTACATCGACGAAACCGGCGCATTCGCGGCGCTCAATCCCGAGACACCCGCTCCGCACAATACTCCGGAGGTTCGCTACTCGATCCTCTCCAAACTCGCCGACGGGCAGTTGGCTGCCACGCTTCAACAACGGCTGCTGCCTTCATGATCGGCCGGGACAAAATCGGTCCCACGCGTGAATTTCACAGTGGCATTTGCGGTGGAGCAGACGTCGCAGTTCCTGGCCTCTTGTCTTAACCTGTTCGCCTGTTCCTTGAACTGCTCGGAATACCTCCTCTGTTCGGCACGGTTTCAGTGGTGCCTGGGGTATTCGCTCAAGCCGCACGCTTTGCGCCAGGCGTTGCGAGCCTCCGGCCTTTTCGCAGGGCGGAGGTCCCGACGTCCGCCGACATCCCGTTCCCAGCGGTGAACTCTGAATCAAGTAAGCTTCTCTTCATGAACAAGTCCCAGCTCCTCGAGCGATTCTTCCGCCTCTGCCAGGGCCACGAAATCGAGGTCTTTGCCACCAGTGACCCCGCAAGCGCCAGCTTCACCGTCGAACATCACGGAGTGACGGTGAGAGGCACGGTCGTCTGCGAAGAAGGACCCGCAGAAGTCCAGATTGTCCGTCGCCTGCCCTTCAAGACCCTCCCGCGCCATGCTGCCGGAATGGTGCAGTTGCTCAACCGACTCAATCTTCGGACCCGCTTCCGTTCCTATCAATTCGATCCGGAGGATCGCGAGGTTGTCTTCCGACTTGGCCATGCGGTGCAGACGGAGTCTGCCGTGAGCGAACAGCTCGCTTTCGCCTTTGGGATGGCGGTTGCCACTTTCGCTCCGGCTGCGCGGCATCTGGCTTCGTTCGCCTCGACCGGCGGCAGGGTGGACCGCGTGCTGCGCGCGAGCGTCCAGCCGCGCAGTTGCCCGCCAGGCAAACCTTCCTCGGCCCACCTCGGCCTACACAACCGCCATGCGGGGCCGGAGCGCCCGACTGGCCTGAACTGATCCCCACAACCGCCCCCAATCCCTTCGCTGCACCATGCCCACCGCCTGCATTCATCAATCTGGCTGCCGCGTTCGCCTCGTTTCCGAGCGCCTTGAAGTCCACGGACGCAATGAAGCCTCCGACCGCGACGAACTCCTGCGCCAAATCCCCCTCCGCGATCTCGACCGGCTCATCCTCCGCGAAGGCGTGCAGATCTCTTCCGAAGCGCTCTCCGCCGTCCTGCGCGCCGGCGTCCCCGTCAGCCTCATGGAGTGGAATGGCCGGTTCCTCGGGGCTTTTCATCCCGCGCCCAAGGCCCATGGCCTCTGGCGCCTCCGCCACTATCAGCGCGTCCTCGACCCCGCCTTTGCGCTCACCATGAGCGGCCGCATCATCGCGGCGAAGATTTACAACCAGCGCCGCGTCCTCCAGCGGCTCGCGGGCAATCGGCAGCAGGCGGCGGGTGATGGACTCGCCAAGCTCGAAGCCATGCTCGCCCAGGCCAGCCGCTGCACCACCATCGATGAACTGCGTGGCGTCGAAGGAGCCTCCACCGCCCGCTACTTTCATGCTTGGGCCGGCTTTCTTCCCGAAGCCTATCCCTTCGAGCGGCGCTCCACTCGACCGCCCCACAATGAAGTCAACGCCTGTATCTCCTTCGGCGCCACGCTCATCTACCAGGAAGCCGTCGCACTCATCCACGCGCATGGCCTGGATCCGGCACTCGGGCTTCTGCATTCCACCGAAGACGGACGCTGGTCCCTCGCGCTCGACCTGCTGGAGCCGTTCAGGCCCGTCCTCGTCGAGGCGCTGGCGCTCGACCTCTTCAGCCATGGCATGCTCGGCGTGGCCGATTTCGAGCCGCATGAGGGCGGCATCTATCTCGCCGATCGTGGCCGCCGCACCTTTCTGCTGCAATACGAACGTCGCATGGAGCGGCAGTTTCTCAGCGAACACACCGGCCACCGCACCACCCTCCGGGCCCAGCTCGAGGCCCAGGCCGTGATGTTCAAGTCCGCGCTCGAGAAACCCGAGCGCTTTGAACCATTCCTCATGAATTGAACCGCCATGGACGAGCAATGGTGGTATGATGCATTCCCTCAAGTTCCCTACCAGTCGCACCCGCCCGGAGAATCCGAAATGCTGAGCCTCGTCGCCTACGACATCTGCGAGCCCAAACGCCTCCATCGGGTCGCTCGCGTCTGCGAAGACTACGGAGTCCGCGTCCAATACAGCATCTTCGAGTGCCGCCTCGAGGAGCACGAGTTCACACGCTTCTGGGACAAATTGACCGCCGAAATCGACCCCTCGGAAGACCGGGTGGTCGCCTACAAAATCGACGCCCGCTGCGCCCGCGAAACCCTCACCGCCGGCACCATGGTCTGTTCCGAGAAAGTCGTTTGTTACCTCGTATGAGCCCTTGTCCCATCCCGGCGGCGTTCAGGTCGGGACCGTTCCGGGCACCTTTTCCCGCCCCTCCCGACCCGGCACTCTGCCTCTTGCTCTCACCCCAGGCTCGAAAACGTGGTCACTTCCCGCCCCGGATGCCAGCGTCCCGACCTGGAGTGCGCTTGCAAATCTCACCCCCAACGACTTACAAACCCGGAGTCGCGAAGGCGACCCCAGCCGAAAGGCATTGGTGACCCGGCCTTCAGCGCCTTGAGGGTGATGCCCACGAGGGCAAGTCGCGAAGGCGACCCCAGCCGAAAGGCATTGGTGACTGGATGGTTTCAAGTTCTGGGGAGTAGGTGGTGGTGGTGGTCGCGAAGGCGACCCCAGCCGAAAGGCATTGGTGACTCGGCGACCGTGGCGCCGGCCTTTAGCGCCTTGAGGGGTCGCGAAGGCGACCCCAGCCGAAAGGCATTGGTGACTAATCCAACTCGAAAGCGATTGCGTCAGAG
>Ga0105046_10008491_pt1 | contig 16124 bp, 11 predicted proteins | sample MAT03_FD_78385 | JGI IMG/M metagenome (GOLD analysis project Ga0105046, IMG submission 78385) | Freshwater microbial communities from Lake Fryxell liftoff mats and glacier meltwater in Antarctica - MAT-03 (megahit assembly) | ecosystem: Environmental > Aquatic > Freshwater > Ice > Liftoff...
CCCGGACCTCCCGCCGAGGCAAGCTCGAGCGCGGGCGATGGGTGGTTCGCGGTACGCTCCAGCCGTCATGTCGCCTTCGGGATGTTCGGCCGACGCTCAGGTCTACGCGCGAATCCTCGCGAGGCTCGCTCACCGCTTCGTCGATCGGAGCGCGATCTTCGAGCTGCGCGGCCTCGACGAGCTCGGGTTCGACGCGCTGGAGCGCCGCGTCACGAGCGAGCTTGTGGCGGCGACGCGAAGCGGGAACTACGAGCTGCTAGCGGCGTTCGGGCAAGAGCTCATCTCGGCCCGACTCGCGCTGATCACGCTCGATCCCGATCCGCCCACCGTCGGGCCGGTCACCCTGGAGCGATCGACAGTCGTTCAGGCGAGCGCGGGCGATCGCGACCGTTTCTTCGAGGCGACCGCAACCGAGGATGCGTCGCACCACGAAGTGGACGTCCTCGACCTCATGGAGACCCTTCACTCGACTGCGGGCGGAAACAGACCGCCGACGTCGACCTGAGCCACCGAACCTCGGGCTCGGTCGCGCGATGGTCGGACTCGTACGCCTCGACCAGCTTCACCCCGAGCCGGACCTCGTCGGGGGACGAACCACGTAAGACTTCCTGCCATGTCGAGCTTCGTACGAAGGCGACGCGCCGATCGTCGATCCTTCGCAGCACGCCGCGCTCCACCAGCGCGTTCAGTACGCCCGGCACCTCCTTCTGCTCGTCGCCGCCGACGAGGTGCGCCGCGCCGGCCACGTCGAACGCGGTCCCGAACATGGCGCCGGCGCGGAGCGACCAGCGCTCGAAGGCCGAGGTGCCGACCAGCTGACTCGTCGCAGCCTCGAGAGACTGGACGGTGACGAGCTCGAAGCTTGCAGGGAGCAAGGATGGCTCGCGCGCGGTCGCGATGACGCGAGCGAGGCCGCATTCGGTCAGCGTCGCGATGCGCTCCATCGTCTCCGCGTCGCAATAGGGTGCATCGCCCACCAGGATGAGGAGGTTGGGCTCGTCGTGCGCCGACTCGCGCCGCGGAGGCAGGCCGCGCAGGACGCGGGCCGCGTCGACGTACCCGCCGTCGAGGAGGAGCCGCTCGAGTGCGAGCGCATGCATCCCCGCGACCCGGGCCGAGCGTGGATTGCAGCGGAGGGCGATCGCGCGACAGGGCGCGAGGACCTCGGCGAGCAGGAGGGTCGCGGCGCGGGCGACGCGCGTCTTGCCGGCGCCGGGACCGCCGATGATCGCGACCGGCCGGCGGAGCGCTCGGCGCACGACGTCGCGGACGGTGGCGCGCTGATCGCTCGACTCGATGAACCAGTTCGCGGCCTGCGGATCATTGCCGAGGAGCAGCTCGAGCGCGGCGAGCCCGTCGGCAGGGCGACGATCGGGATCGACCGCGGTGAGCCGGCGGATCATGGAGGCGAGCGTGGGCCCGACACCGACGCTTTCGGGATCGAGCTCGGGGTGACGCTCCATGCTCCATGTTCCGGCGACCAGCTCGCTCGGCAGGCGCTTGAACGCGTGGATGCCGGTGAGGGTCTCGAAGAGCACGCAGCCCAGCGCGAAGACGTCGGTGCGCGCATCGATGATGCGATCGCCGCCGAGCTGCTCGGGCGCGAGGTAGCTCAGGGTGCCGACCAGATCGCCGGTGCGGGTGCCGGCGCCGGCTCCTTCGACGGCGCGCGCGAGCCCGAAGTCGACCAGGCGCACCTCGCCTTCGGGCGTGACGGCGATGTTGCCGGGCTTCACGTCGCGATGGACCCAGCCCTCGGCGTGGGCGATGGCGAGGGCGCTCGCGATCCGCCGCGCCATGGCGAGCGAGTCTGCCGGCTGAAAAGGACCGTTGCGAGTGAGCTTACGACCCAGCGAGTCGCCGAGCACCAGCTCCATCGCAAGGTACGGCTCGGCTTCGGTCCCCTTGGCGACGAACCGTACGACCGAGGGGCCCACGACCGCCGCCAGCGCGTCGCCCTCCAGCTCGAATCGACGATCCACCTGAGGACCCATGAGGTTGGGGATTTTAACCGCCACCTCGCGCCCGGTCTCGAGATCCGTCGCGCGGTAGACGATCCCCATGCCGCCGCCCGCGATGGGACCGTGCAGCTTGAAACGCCCGCCAAGTGGCGGCATATCGAGCTGGATTCCGACCTGAGTGGGCTGGCTGAGGAGGCTGTCGAGCGACGGTTCGGGCGGTGAGCGCCACGCTTGTGCCAGGCGTGACATGGCGCGATCGGAGAGCATCGGGGGATTCTACTGCACCGCCGGCGTGGCCTTTGAGGTGACCGGCCGCTGACCGAGGCGCCTGACGGCGTGACCGGCGCTTGCCGCGTTCCCAATCGTGACCGAGGATCGTGGACTGATGGCTGGTGAGTTTCCACTGACGCACGTCTCGGTCGTCCTGGCGCTCAAGAGCGAGGACCCGGTCGAGCGCCAGCGCTCGCTCGAGCGCGTGTTCACCGCCTACCAGCGACCGGTCTACAAGCACTTGCGCGTCAAGTGGCGCAAGAGCCCGGAGGATGCGCAGGATCTCGCGCAGGACTTCTTCGCGCGCGCGACAGAGCGTCGCATCTTCGGCGCCTACGAGCCCTCGCGCGGGCGGTTCCGCACCTTCGTTCGAGCGTGCCTCGACAACTTCGTCCTCACCGCAGAGGAGGCGCGCCAGCGCATCAAGCGCGGCGGCACCTTCGACATCGTCTCCGCCGATGCGCAGGAGGCGGAGCGTGAGCTGGGCCTTGCCACCGAGCCTTTCGATCCGGAGACGGTCTTCGATCGCGAGTGGGTGCGAAACGTCGCGGCGCGCAGCCTCGCCCTGCTCGAGCAACGCCTCCTGGCGCTCGACAAGCGCCGCTACTTCGAGGTCCTGCGTCGTTACGACCTGCACGACGGACCTGACGATCCGTCTTACTCGGCGGTGGCAGCGGAGCTCGGTCTGAAGGTCAGCGACGTGACCAACTACCTCCACGCCGCCCGCAAGGAGCTGCGCGGCATTGTCATCGAGGTCCTTGGAGAGCTGACCGCCACCGAGGAGGAGTTTCGCGCCGAGGCGCGCGAGCTGCTCGGTATCGAGGTCTAAAGACCAGAAGCCTGATTGGTGCTCGTGCTCGTTCGTGCTCGTGCTCGTGCTCGTGCTCGTTCGTGCTCGTGCTCATGCCCACTCGATGAGCGCTTTGGAGCGGCGAGCGAGTCCGACGCTCAGGGCGCGGGCGGCGATCCGGGCGCCGACGGCGACCTCGCCTTCTCGGCGGCCCGACGCGCCGTATTCGTCGTGATGCACGTCGTCATCTCGACGCAGCTCGATGCCATGCACACCGAGATGTTGTCGAACATCTGCCCGGCCTCACGCCGATCGATCGGGGTGTCGGTGAGCGTCATCAGCTTGGTGATGCACTCCTCGTGGTCGGTCTCGCCGGGCGCACACTCCTGGAGGCGATCGCAGTATCGGGTCGCGTGCTTGCGCAGCGCGGAGACCGACGGCTCGTCGCCGAGCGGCGGATAGGACGATCCGTCGCTGCACGCGACGACGAGCAAGGGCAGCAAGGCGAGGAGCGTCGAGGCGAGGGGCCCGAGGAGAGACAGGGCGAAAGCTCGGTGCCGGTGCATGCTCGCCGAGGCGTAGCACGGGCCGACGATCTCAGCGGCTCGCCAAGCGGCGACGATCGAAGCCGGTTACCTTCCCAGTCATCAATGCCGTGACGAGGGCGAAATGACCACTGAACACCGTCGTCGTGCCCGCCGGCAGTCTCGATAGCTCCGTCGCGATCCGGCCGGACGCGCACCTCTTCATCGCCAGCCGCGCCGACTGGGATCGCGAGCTCGAGGCGGTGCCCAAGGTGGATCGGCTTCCCGAGGGGTAGCGCGATGGGGTGCCATGGGGTGCCCTGGCCACCCGCCGCTTCGTCAAAAAACTGTCCGTCTGCTCCACGAAAAAGTCAGAGACTCGGGCTGCCGCCGGCGTGCCGTCGAAGGGTCTGGTGGTCTATGCTTGCATACCGACGAGCTGGGGGGAGAATGGCCCATGGACGGATGCGTTGTCGGAGTCGATGTCGCCACGAGGTGGCGGGATACCGGCAGCGCACGGCTGACGTTCGCGCAGGGCCGTGTCGTCGACGTCCAGACGCCGGCGATCCGCTGGCCGGACGGCACCTTGACGGCCACCGGTCTGGCCGACGCGATCGACGCGCACGCGCGCGCCCACGACGTGCTGGCGGTGGCGCTCGATGGTCCCCAAGGTTGGCGCGATCCGGCGACGCCGATTGGAACGCCGGGAGTGGGCCGGCGCTGCGAACGCGCCTGCGCGACGCAAGGGAAGGTCGGCCCCTTCGGGCGCATGTACCCGGGCACGTCCCTGGCCTGGGGCAAGCTGTGTATCGCCACGTTCGATGAGCTGCTTTGCAAACCTGGCGTCGAGCTCGCCAATGGTGAAGGCATCAGGGCTTCCAGCGGAGGTTATCTCGTCATGGAATGCTCTCCGACGTCGGCCTGGCGTTCGAGTGGTCTGAGGCCGCTGCCGAGCAAGGCCAAGCGCCCCGCCACTCGACCCTATGCGGAGGTGCTCGCCGGCGCGTACGGTCTTCCGGACCTCGGCGCTCCAGGCCACGACGATCTACAGGCCATCGTCGCGGCGCTCGTCGCAATGGCGGTCGTGGGCGGACCGGGTCGCGCAATCGCTTGTGGAACGCCCGCGTCGAGCGTCTCGACGCCCGACGCCGGCCTGCTCCGGGTCGAGGGGCTCATCTGGAATGTCGAGCCTCCGTTGGTCGTCGGCGCCTCTAAGCCCCCTTGAGCCCCCTTGAGGCAGGACCTCACCGATCCCGTCGCGACACCGGCGTCGGCGTCTCTGCCGCCCACCGCAACACACTCTGCCGTTCCTCGCCGCTCAGATCGAGCGCACCCGCCACCAGCGCATCGAGCGCTTCCTGCTCGTCGCGCCCGATCCCCACATTGGCGCTACCGAGGCGCTTGCCGGCCATGGCGATCGCTTCCATTCGCGCCATCCCCGCAGCGCCCACCGGTCGCGGAATGCTGCGCAAGTGACCCACCTTTACCTGGGGCATGCCTTGTCGTGCATCGCGGAACCGGTGAAAGTGCAGCCAGCGAATCGGCGACGCATTGAGCCAGGCGACCAGGAAGTTGGCGCTCCATGGCCCGGTTGCTCCGCCCGCGAATCCTGCCAGCAGCGAATTGCGGAATGCGTATCCGCGCGCATGCGCGGCGATTGGGAACATGGCGGTCTGCCGCACCATGAACGCGATGGCGTCCCATTGGCCATTGCGAAAGCGATTGGCGAACCGCGCCTGTTCAGCGAACTGCCGGGGCTCGCCGCAGCGGAACGCGCCTACGTCGGTACCCGACAGGAGCGGCCAGTCGCGTCGGGCGTCGGGCTCCAGCGCCAGGTCCGCGGTGTCGACGCGGGAGGTCTGGACGCCACGCTCTCCGAACAGCTCGGCGGGCAGGAGAGGCAGTGCGCTCAATCGCGAAAGGAGCGCCGCGCCTATCCCGTCGAGGTCGCTGCGCACCACCGACCATGTGCCCGTGCTGGCCGACGCCGCGTCTTGTGCCTCGATGGCGTGGCGCGTTGCGGGGGCGCCGGCGTCTTCGCCCGCCAGCGTGTCCTGTTCGGGGCGCCGCGTTCCGGCGAAGATCATGCACGGCTGCACCACGCCCACGAAGGCGTCCTCGCCGACGTCGACCATGTCGCGGTCCGCGTCGACGTACCTCGCCACGGCGCGTCGCGTAGGCGCATAGCCGACTTGCTCGCTCATCGAGCTCGGGACCAGAAAAGCCATTCGCCCATCGGGGCGTAGCAAGGACGCGGCGCGTTCCAGGAAAAGACCCTGCAGATTGCGGTATCCAGTAAAGGCGGCGAACTGCTTTGCGTAGCGCTCTCGCACAGCGTCCGGCAGTGGTTGCGCCGCGCGCCCCACGAAGGAGATCCACGGGGGGTTGCCCAGCAAGACGTCGAAGCGCACGTCCCACTCGCAGCGCAAGCCGTCGGCGACCCGCAAGCCCGGGTTCGCCGCGAGCGGCGCCTCGAGCGGCGCTTCGGGGTCGCCGACCTCGAGCCAGACCGAGATGCGCGCGATCGCCGCTGCCATCGGGTCGACGTCGACTCCGTGAAGATGGCGTGCGATCTGCCGCATCGCGGCGCGCAGTGTCGGGGCTAGCCCTTGCGTCATTGCGCGTGCGCCGAGCCAGCGGAGCGCGGCGAGCAGGCATGCGCCGCCTCCCATGGAGGGATCGCAGACGGTCAGAGCCAGCGAACACGGCGCGGTGCGATCGTCGGCGAAGAGTGGCGCAAGGGCAGCGTTGGCGATCCGCGCGGCGACCGCAGGGCTGGTGTAGTGGGAGCCGCCACGACGGCGGCTGGTGGATGCGAGGGATTGCTCGTAGACCTGCCCCAAGGTCTCGACGGCGTTCGCCTGGTCGGGGGTCGCCGCATTCGGCTCGCCTTTCGCCCGATCGTTGGTAGCGGTCGCTCGGTCGTGAGTCGCCTGGTCGTCGCTCGCCTGGTCGTCGGTCGCTGTCGTCGGTTTGCCGATCGCGCTCGCCAGGACGCGGTCGATCGGCGCGCTCGGCATCCCGCGCGCCTCGGCCAGCGTGAGCGCCCTGGCACGCACGAGCTTCGTGACGGTCAGGCCTCGCCGCGCTTGGCGCCCCCGCGACCCGACTTCTTCAGCTCGGACTGCGCCGCGGCCAGCCGCGCCACCGGAACTCGGTAGGGCGAGCAGCTCACGTAGTCGAAGCCGAGCTCGGCGAAGAACGCCACGCTGCGCGGGTCACCGCCGTGCTCGCCGCACACACCGATCTTCATGCCAGGTCGCGCGGCGCGCCCGCGCTCGACGCCCATCTTCACAAGCTGCCCGACGCCGGCGATGTCGATCGTCTGGAAGGGGTCGTCGGCGATTATCCCCTGTCGCACGTACGTCCCGAGGAACGAGGCGATGTCGTCGCGGCTGAAGCCCATGGTCATCTGCGTCAGATCATTGGTGCCGAAGCTGAAGAACTCCGCTTCCTTGGCAATGTCCCCGGCCATCAGCGCGGCGCGCGGTACCTCGATCATCGTCCCGATCGACAGGGCGATCTCGCCGGCGCGAGCGCCGGTCGTGGCGGCCCACACGCGCTCGACGATCTTTTTCTGATGGACGAGCTCGGCGGTGGACCCGACGAGCGGGACCATGATCTCGGCGATCACGCGCACGTTTTGATCCGCGGCGAGCATCGCGGCCTCGGCGATTGCGCGCACCTGCATCTCGGTGATCTCGGGATGGGTGATCCCGAGGCGGCAGCCGCGGTGGCCCAGCATCGGATTGGACTCTTGGAGCGATGCGATGCGGGTCTTGAGGCGATCGAGTCCGATGCCGAAGGCCTTGGCGATCTCCTCCTGCTGCTTGGCTTCGCGCGGGAGAAACTCGTGCAGCGGCGGATCGAGCAGGCGGATGGTGACCGGCAAGCCGTCCATCTCGCGGAAGATCCCGACGAAGTCGTCGCGCTGGAAGGCGAGAAGCTCGGCGAGCGCCTCGCGGCGCGTGGAATCGCGATCGGCGAGGATCATCTTGCGGATCGCTAGGATACGCTCGCCGTCGAAGAACATGTGCTCGGTGCGCACGAGGCCGATGCCCTCGGCGCCCAGATCACGTGCTTGCTTGGCGTCGGCCGGCGTGTCCGCGTTGGTGCGGACCTTCATCGTTCGCACCGAGTCGACCCAGGTGAAGAACGTCTTGAAGTCCTCGCTGACCAGCGCGCTCGACAGCGGCTCCTTGCCGGCGACGACTTCGCCGGTCGTGCCGTTGAGGCTGACCCAGTCGCCAAGGACCAGCTTGATCGTCCCATTGGATAGGGTTTTGGCCTCCTCGTCGACCTCGATCTCGCTGCATCCGGCGATGCAGGGCTTGCCCCACCCGCGCGCGACGACCGCGGCGTGGCTGGTCATTCCGCCACGAGAGGTGATGATGCCCTCCGCCGCGTGCATGCCGGCCACATCCTCCGGGCTGGTCTCGACCCGCGCGAGGATCACCGGCTCGCCGCGCTCGCGCCAGGCCTCGGCGTCCTCGGCGTGGAAGACGAGCCGACCGACCGCGGCGCCTGGCGAAGCAGCGAGCCCGGTGCCGACGACGCGCCCGCCCTTGCGGTAGTCGCCCACGTCGGCGAACGCCGGATGAAGCATCTGATCGACGTGCGCCGGCTCCACCAGCTGGTAGACCGCTCGGTCGATGTCGACCAGCCCCTCGCGAACGAGATCGACGGCGATCTTCACGGCGGCGTGGCCGGTGCGCTTGCCGTGCCGGGTCTGGAGCAAGAACAGCTTGCCCTCCTGCACGGTGAACTCGATGTCCTGCACGTTGCAGAAGTGGTTTTCCAGCTTCTCGGCGAGGCCCACCAGCTCGGCGTGGATCGCCGGCATCACGGCTTCGAGCCGGGCGATCGGCTCGGGCGTGCGCACTCCAGCGACGACGTCCTCACCTTGCGCGTCGACGAGGTACTCGCCGTAGAGCTCTTTTTTGCCGTTGGAGGGATTGCGGGTGAAGCAGACCCCGGTGCCGCTGGTCTTGCCCATGTTGCCAAAGACCATGGCCTGCACGTTCACCGCGGTGCCCAGGAGATCGCGGATCTTCTGCACTTCGCGGTACTTTTCGGCACGATCGCTCTTCCACGAGGCGAAGACGGCACCGATCGCGAGGCGGAGCTGCTCTTTCGGATCGGTCGGAAACTCCGAGCCGGTCTGATCGCGGTAGACCGCCTTGAAGCGCGTGGTGAGCTCGCGCAGGTCATCGGCCGCGAGGTCCTGATCGGTACGGGCGCCGCGCTCGCGCTTGAGCGCGCTCATCGCGCGATCGAACGACGAGCGCTCGGCGCCCAGCGCCACCGTCGCGAACATCTCGAGGAAGCGGCGGTAGGCATCCCACGCGAAGCGCGGGTTGCCGGTGCGCGCGGCGAGCCCTTCGGCGACTGCGTCGCTCATCCCGAGGTTGAGGATCGTGTCCATCATGCCCGGCATGCTGACGGCGGCGCCCGATCGCACCGAGACCAGCAGGGGGCTCACGGCGTCTCCGAAGCGCATGCCCATCTGGGCCTCGACCTCGGCGAGAGCCGCTTCGACCTCCGACCACACCTCGGCGGGCAGCGCGCCGCCAGCGTCGAGCACGCGGCAACACACTTCGGTGGTGATCGTGAAGCCAGGCGGGACCGGCAGGCCCGCGACGCTCATTTCGGCGAGGTTCGCACCCTTGCCGCCGAGCAGGTCCTTCATCGACGCGTCGCCGTCGGCGGCGCCCGGGGAGAAGCGGTAGACGGCGCGGCTCATGCCCGAAGGACTTGCCACGGGGCGCGCGTGGGGCAAAGGCGCCCCCGCGCGGCCAGCGCGAAAATCCGTCGCAAGGGACGCGGCGGTTTCATCTAGCCTCACCGGCCGATGAAGAGGCGCCAGGGCTCAGCCGCTCCCCAAGGTCTGCTGGAACGGGTCTTCGAGAACATCCTCTTTCAGTCGCGGCTGGTGGTACTGCTCTCGGTGGTCGGCTCGCTGCTCGCGTCCATCCTGATGTTTTTCAAGGGTGCCGTGGAGATCGTCAAGGCGGCGATCTCCTTCCTCCAGCACCCGTTCGAGGTTCGCTCGGAGACGGTCGGCCACACTGCCGAGATGGGTCACGAGGAGCTGAGCATCGTCCTCATCGCGTCGATCGACGCCTTCCTCTTCGCCTCGATGCTCCTCATCTTCGCGATGGGCATCTACGAGCTTTTCATCAGCGAGATCGATCCGGCGAGCAAGCGTGAAGACTCGCGGCCGAACTGGCTCGAGATCCACAGCCTCGACGATCTCAAGAATGCAGTCGGCAAGGTCATCCTGATGATCCTCATCGTCCGGCTCTTCGAGTCGGCGGTGAAGATGCACTACGAAAAGCCGCTCGATCTGCTCTTCCTCGGCCTGTCGATCGCGCTGGTGTCGTTCGCGTTGTTCCTGGTTCACGCCGGCCACGGCAAGGAGAAGGGCCATGGCAAGCACGACGTCACGGAGACGGCTTCGCAAGCGCCGGCGATTTCGCCAATCGCGCTCGCCAGCGGCCAGGACCAGGAGGCCGAGAGCGATCACTGATCGGGCGGCGGGCGCAGGGCCGTCCGACTCGCCGGGCTTGACCGGGGTTGCGCCATCCCCGATCGTTGAACGCGATCATGCCGCTACGTGTGCTCCTTCTGGACGATGACCTCGTCTTCGCATCCGAAGCACGTGCGGCATTTCTGGCGGCCGGCTGCGAGGTCGAGCTGCTCGATGACGGCTCGGCCGCCGTGTTGCGGGCGAGCGAGCAGCTCCCCGACGTCGTCGTCGCCTCGGCCGAGCTTCCCGGCATCAATGGATTTCGCCTGTGCAGCAGGCTGAAGAAGGCCCACGAAGGCCTCGCGGTCGTGCTCACGTTCGCGGCGAGCTCGGCCTCGGGCGTGGCCTCGCACCAGCGGCTGGTTTCGCACGCCGACGCCTACGTGCCGCGCAGCGTGGCGCTGCACGAGCTGGTCACCCGCGTTCGCACCCTCGCCCGATCGGGGCGGGCCGATTCGCCGGTCTCTTCGCGGCGCAAGACGGGGGCGCCCTCGTCTCGGCCTCGATCGCGCACGCCGCTCAAGACGACAGGCGCCTCTCGGAGCGTTCGCCCGGCAGCAGGCGTTCGTGCGCCGCAACAGCTGCCGCCACCGCCGGTCCCGCCCCCGGGCGCAGGACGTGCTGGCGCGCCGCGACCGGACCCGACCGGCCAGGCCGAGCGCGAGCAGTTCCGTCGCATCGCCGAGCACGCGCGGATCGAGCGCGACGAGCTGCAGCGCACGCTTCAGGCTGCGCGCACCGACGCCGAGGCGCTGCGCCGGGCGCTCGATCAGGCTCGCACCGAGCGCCACATGGCGAAGGCCGAGGTCGACGCGAAGGCGCGGGCGCTCGCCGAGACCGAGACCGAGGCGCTGGTGCTGGGAGCTGCCCTCGCCGACGCCAGCCGCGAGCGCGACGAGCGGGTGAAGGAGCTCGAGGCGGGGCGCCAACGCATCGCTTGCCTGGAGCAGCAGCTCATCGAGGCCCACGGGCGCGCCGCGCCCGTGTCGGAGCGCGTTGATCCGCGAATCGCCGTGCTCCAGCGCGCTGCCGACGCCGCGCGCCTCGAGCGCGAAGAGGCGCGCCGCGAGGCGGACGCCGAACGCGCGCGCGCCGTCGAGCTCGACGGTCAGCTCCGCAAGGAGCAGCTGGCGCGAGCGGAGGCCGAGGCGAAGCGCGAGCTGGCGATCGAGCACGCCGAGCTTGGCATGGCCGATCCGTCCACCATCGAGGGGCGCGTGCACGCCGCGATCGATCTGGCCCGCCGCGAGTATGCGCTGGAGATGACTCGCCTCCGCGGCGAGCACGCTGCGGTCGTCTTCCAGCTGCGCCACGAGCTGGCGGTCTTTCGCGGCAACGCACGGCCCTCGATCGCCAAGCCGACTCCGCCGCAGGGCACGGCGCGGGTGCGCGGGCTGGATCTCCCGGGTGATGTGTCCGAGCGCGCCCACGCCGAGGCGATCGTGGCGCTCAAGGAGCGGCAGGCGAAGGAGCTCGAGGCGACGCGCTCGAATCTCGGCGTGATGATGCGGAGGGTGGAGGCGCTCGAGGGGCAGCTAGCAGAGGCGTCCCACAAGAACCAGGACAGTGGCGCGCACCTCACGGTCGGCGGCGGTCGACCGGCTTTGCGCGGCAACACGCGCTGACCGCGTACGCGTCCGCTACTTGCAGTTCGTCCGGAGAAAGCCCGTGCATTTGGGCTTGTCCCCGGCCGGCGGGGCGCGCTGCGGCACGGTGAGCCGGCCGTCGAAGGTGAGCGTCGTCCGCGTGGCCGCGCGCAGGAGCGGCGACTGCGATTGCACGCCGCCAGATTGCTGCACCGTCACGATGTAATTTCCGGGCGCCAGTTGCTTGGCAACTGTTGGGTTCAATGCCGGTCCCCCCTGGATGAGCACCAGCGAGCAAGCGGGCTCGCAGTTGACGACGAGCTCGGCGTACCAGGTCGTCGGTGGATCGAGCGGGTCGACACGCGGCTTCGGCTGCTGGCCGAGCGTCGTGGGAATCGGCCCTGACGGTTCGGGCGCAGGCGCCGAAGCAGCCGCGTCGCTCGACCCTGAAGGTTGCGCGGTCGGATTGTTCTCTGCGTCGTCAGGGGGCGAGCCGGCCGCGGACGTCGATGGGGGCGCAGGGCGGCTTGCGGAGGACGCATCGGGGCGGGCCGCCGGTGCATGCTGACTCGCGTCCGCTTCGCTGGAGGCCGCCGTCGACTCCGAGGTTCGCACGACCAGGAAGCCGCCGACGCCGATCAGCAGCACGCCCGCGGCGACGAAGCCGGCGACCAGTGGACCTCGTGACCGGGAGCCGGTCGGCGCCTCGCCGAGTGCCATCGCGGCATCGGCGGGAACGGGGCTCGGGGTCGAGGTGGCGGGAGGAAACAGCGGCGGCGCGTGCGGTGCCGGAAGCGACGGCGGGCGCTCTGAGGCGAGGCCGAGATCGGTCGCGCGGGGCAATCCTGCTGGCGGCGGGAGGGGGCCGGCGGGGATGCTGCCCGACGGGACGCCCGGCGAGTCGAGCAGCATCGTGCCGGCCAGGCCGGCGGGCACCTGGACGGGGCCGGTCATCTCGCGTGCGCCGAGGCCGGCCGGGACCTGGAAGGGACCGGTCATCTCGCGCGACAAGGATTGCATCGTGCCAGGTGCTGCACGTCGCGGCGGCGGCCCGGCCGGCGAGTCGAGCTCCATCACCAGCGTGCCGCCCCATCGCTGCTCGCGGGGCGCCTCTGCGGACGGCGCGGTCGAGCCGCGGGTCGACGGCGCGCCCGGACGGGGTCCTGCCGGAGCGATGCTCTGAGGGGGGGGCGCGACGCTCTCGAGCTGCTGCTGCTGCGGCGGCGGCGGCGGCGGCGGCGCGATGCGCGGAACGTTCTTCACGCTCGTCGCAGGACCGTCGTCGTCGTCGTCCATCGAGCTCGGTACGCCCCCGCGCGGGGCGTCCTTGAAGAGCTGGTCGGTCAAGTTCGCTGCGCCGGCGCGACTCGGCAGCTCGAGCGCTTCGGCCAGCGCCTCGGCCAGCTCGCCCACCGATCCGAAGCGCGCGGCGGGCGAGTGGGAGAGCGCTCGCGCGAAGGGAGCGTCGAGCTTGGGATCCCATGCGACTCCGATCTCCTTGGCGGCGACCGATGTCGGCGCCCGAACGCCTGTCGTCTCCTTGACCAGGGGATCGATGTGGGGACCGGGCGCGCCGCCGCCCCGCTTGCGCGTGGCCTTCCAATAGGTGTCGCCGGTCGCGGCGTAGAAGCACAGCAAGGCCGCGCTGAACACGTCGGCGCGCGCGGCCGCCTGCGCCGAGAGCGGGCCATGGGTCCCGGCGTAGAGCTCGGGTGCGGCAAACGCGAGGGTGTCGCGCTCGCCGCCTTCTTCGCTGGCCCGGTCCACCGCGCCTGCGCCGAAGTCCGACACCCGCGTCCAGCACACCGGAGGTGGGCCGACGAACACGTTGGTGGGTCGCATCGCGAGGTGGGCCAGCCCGCGGCGATGCGCCGAGTCCATCCCGCGCGCCAGGCTGCGCGCCATCGTCGCCATCTCGTTGAGCGACAGCGGGCACAGCGAGACGAACGCCTCGAGGCTGGGGTGATCGCTGAGCGGCGAGACGAAGAACGGCGCGCCCGACTCGGCGTCGATCCCGTAGTCGATCATCCCGAGGACAGCGCCTTCGGGCAGCTCGGACGCCACGGTCGCCGCCTGCACGAGCGCCTGCTCCTCCTCGCTGCCCGCGAGCTGCGGATCGAGCATCTTGAGCGCGACATGCCGGTTCGGCGCGCAGATCGCGCGGTAAGTGGCCCGGCCGCGGCGCTTCCCGAGCAGGCTCTCGATCGTGTAGCGCCCCGCGACGATCGTCCCGGCGGAGAAGACCGGTGCCGTCACGTGGGCACCTTCCGAGCTCCGGTCGTGCCGGAAGCGGGGCCGACGGGGACGATGGTGGTGCCGGTCGCCGCGTGCCGGCTCGCGGCTCTCGCAGGATCGATCGGCACGATGGGCTCCAGGATCGCTGCAACCCGCTGCGACAGGCGCGGACCCTCGCTGCTCGGCGGGTTGCCGTCGTTTCGCTCGGCGCGCGCGCGCAGCAGCTGCGGTCGCGACAGGAACAGCGCGTACGAGGCGTACTCGTAAAGAAGCCGCCCCAGCGTCTCTTCCGGCTCCTGCAGCAGACCGAGGTCGGGCAGGTTCGCGACCACGCGTCGCGCGTCGAGCGCGCCGTCGTCGGCCGGCTCGAAGCCCGCGAAGAGCGCACGGTACGGATCGCGCTGCGCTGCGAACGCGGCGAGCTGCTCGCGAACGGCATCGCCCTCGTCCATCGCATCCAGCTCGCGCAAGATCATCGCGATGGCGCGGTTGTATACGGCGACGACCGTCTCGGCGAGCAGGCGCGGGGGCTTCACGAAGATGTGACCCGCCTGCACCAGCTGGAAGATCGCGCGCGTCACCTCGAATTCGCCCTCGCCGACCAGCCTGCCCAGCTCGGCGACGCTCCGCCGGCCGTCGATCCAGGCGTACACCGCGAGACCTTCGTTCTCGGGCGGGGCGCGCCCAGGCGACCGCGCGGGTACGTGATCGGCGGACGGAACGCGCGTGCGGAAGAAGCGGGTCTCGTGCATGCGCAGCACGCCCTCCCGGACCAGGGTCCCGATCGGCAGCTGCTGGGGTGCCCACAGCTCGGCCTGATCGTAGCCCTCGAGCAGGTAGAACATGCCCTCGGCAGTCAGCATCGTGCCGAAGAACGTCTCTTCGATCTGCCGGCGAACGCCGGCGAAGAGGCGCTCGCGCGAGACGTGACCCAGGCGCACGGCGGCCTCGCCGAAGCGGACGCCCTGACGTGACGAAGTGTCCGCGCATTCTTGCGCTTGCTTGAGGGTCAACACGCCCATCCGAACGAGGACCTGCCCGAGTCGCTCGGCCCGCACGCTGGATTTCCCGCCGACGACGTAGCCATCTTCCACGAAGATCGCCCGCGCCGTCGACTCCTCCAAGACGACCAGCTCGCCGCGGTAGGTCGTCTGGCCCATGAACGAAAGGACGTCGCACAGCGCTCCAGCGCCGCGAATTTCCCCCGAGAGCAGGCATGCCCGCGGCGCGTCTCCCGGCCGGCTCGGCACTCTCCGCAAGGAGATCAGGTGCTCCGGCGAGGGCATCACGTCGAACACCCCTGCGCGGGCTTGCATGCGCAGGAGTGCGGTATCGCCTACCGGATGTGCGGTGCCGTCGGCATCGACGACAATCCGGGCTTCACTGCGCTCCATCTTCTGCAGGCGAGGATACTGGAAGAACGGGGGGTTGGGCCCAGCGGGCGGCTTAACCGCGAGCGAGCAACACACACAGAGGCGCCAAAAAGCCTTGGATGCCCGCCGCGGTCTTGCTGGCTCCCAGAACCTTGCTTCGTATCTTCGCGGGTCGCGCCGAGCCCTGGCACCGTCCTGGTTTTTCGCGTCTTCGGAGCGAGCCAAGGCCGGCTGGCTCCTCGTCGGGGTGTTCGGCGGCGAGGTCGTCCTCAACACCTGGCTCGCGAAGAAGCTTGCCGCCGGTGAGCAGCCTATGCTCCGCCGGCCCGTGTCCTTTCCGCAGCCCAAAGAAGCCCTCATCGCGCTCGCACTCCTACTCGGCGCAATGTCCTTTGCAGCGGGCGGCTGCGACGCGGTCGCCCAGCAGGAGTCGAGCTACACCTACCGCCACAAGCAAGCCGACGAGCTGCTCGGCAAGGCGCAGGGCGCCACCAAGGTCGAGCTCGAAGCGAAGCTGAAGGCGCTCGACGCCGACTACGCCGCGATGCCGGCTGACAAGGAGCAGCGCGGCGAGCCGCTGGGCAAGCTCAACCAGAAGATCAGCGCGCTCCTCACCGAGTACGAGGCGAGGATCGATGCCGAGGCGAAGTCGGCGGAGAGCGGCGCGCTCGCGGCAGGGATCAAGATGCTCGCCGGGCACTGGGTCGGCGGCGGCATCGACCTCACCATCGACGAGGGTGGTGGCGTCGCCTACGAGAAGAAGAGCGGCGGCACCTCGAAGTCGTTCACCGGCAAGATGCTGAAGGTCGACGCGATCTCATTCGAGGCCGGCGCCCTCGGCATCACCACCACGTTC
>Ga0105046_10008494_pt1 | contig 16122 bp, 12 predicted proteins | sample MAT03_FD_78385 | JGI IMG/M metagenome (GOLD analysis project Ga0105046, IMG submission 78385) | Freshwater microbial communities from Lake Fryxell liftoff mats and glacier meltwater in Antarctica - MAT-03 (megahit assembly) | ecosystem: Environmental > Aquatic > Freshwater > Ice > Liftoff...
CTCCATAAAATCGTCCTGTTCAATAAAAAGTTCTCGTGAAAATGGCAATTCCCGTACACCACCATTCGGATCTTCGGGGTTGTTTTCACTGTGAAGCACTTCCGTTTTACCTTCCGGATAATTGGTAATGACCAATTTAAGAGGATGCATCACCACCATTCTCCGTAAGGCAAAATGGTTGAGGTGTTCCCTCACACAAAACTCAAGTAATCCCACATCCACAATATTTTCCCTTTTGGCAACTCCGATCCGGTCAGCAAAATCACGAATGGCTTCTGCTGTATACCCTCGTCGCCTCATACCGGAAATGGTAGGCATGCGAGGATCGTCCCAGCCATTCACATGTTCCTCGATTACCAGTTGAAGAAGCTTTCGCTTGCTCATTACGGTATAAGTGAGATTCCTGCGGGCGAATTCATATTGTTTGGATGGGAAAATGCCCAGTGTGGCAATGAACCAGTCGTACAACTCCCGATGAAGGGCAAATTCCAACGTGCAGATGCTGTGCGTTATATGTTCGATCGAATCACTTTGTCCGTGTGCAAAGTCGTACATCGGATAAATGCACCATTCGGATCCGGTACGGTGGTGAGCAACGTGTTTAATCCGATACAAGAGAGGATCCCGCATAAGCATGTTCGAAGAAGTCATATCAATTCGGGCCCGAAGCACTTTTTCCCCGTCCTTAAACGCCCCATTTTTCATTTCATTGAATAATCGAAGGTTTTCTTCCACCGAGCGTTCTGCATAAGAATTCCGATGACCGGGATGCGTAGGACTGCCTTTCTGAGCAGCAATTTCTTCGGCAGAGCTGTCGTCTACATAAGCCAATCCTTTTTCGATCAACTGAATTGCAAACTGATACAATTGAGGAAAATAGTTGCTTGCATACAATTCATTGGCCCATTCAAATCCAAGCCATTTTACATCTGCTTTAATGCTTTCCACATATTCGGTTTCCTCTGTGGCTGGATTGGTGTCATCAAAACGCAGATTGGTTTTGCCACCGTATTTTTTTGCCAGACCAAAATTGAGACAAATGCTGGATGCGTGCCCAATGTGGAGATATCCGTTGGGTTCGGGAGGAAATCGTGTAAGAATCTCTTTGTTTTTTCCGGAACGAAGATCCTCTTCAATGATTTCTTCCAGAAAATTAAGACTTCTTTCTTCGGTTGGTTTTAACTCGGTCATAATTCGGTTATAAAGTCATTCAATTTGAAATGTCGAAATCGAATGGGGATACAAAGAAAGCTGAAATTGAATGGGCAGGCAAGATGATGGCAAGTTGATGAAATCCGGGTTTGAGCAACTTGTTGATTAAGCGAACGAATTTCATCTGAAAAGTGTAACCTTTTGGTGTAAAATTGCAGTTGGTAAAACGAATCCCCGATTCCAACATTATTCAACCAGATGTCCTTCTTCCGAAACGTAACTAAACCCCTTTTCTGCCTTATTTTGGTATGTTTAGGTGGGTTGCATGCATTTGGTAAAGGTGGGGATCAGGTTAAAAAATCACTCAAACAAGTGAAAGAAGGCAACCTGAGTGAAGCCCGGAAAACCCTTCAATCGGCGCAGACTTTGAAAAAGGATGATTTTGGAATTGATTATGTGTACTCCATATTTTTTCTGAGCCCATACCAAAAAACGCTTAAACTGGATTCATCTTATATCTTTTGCCTGAGTGCAATAGAGAAATTTAAAAAAGAAGACACTGATGGTAAGCAACGGTATGTAAAACTTCAAATTGATTCTTTAGAGCTTTATTCCCGGAAGGATTACCTTGATAGCCTTGGGTTTTCTCAAGCGGCCCGATTGGAATCGGAAGCGGCATATCAATATTTTCTTGAGCGATTTCCTCAATCAACCAGAGCTGAAACTGCCAAGCAAAAACGAGCCTCTCTGGCATTTCAGCAAGCGAAACAACAAAACAGCTACGATGCATTTATGGCCTTTCTGGATAAATATCCGGATGCAGGAGAAGCCCGATCGGCGAAAGAAATTTCAGACCTTCTTGTTTTTGAAAATACAGCCAAAAGAGGTAAAATTTCTGATTGGGAGGCCTTTATTGAAAAGAATCCCAACAATCCGTATGTAGTAAAAGCCCAAAACAGGTTGTATGAACTTGCTACATTATATCATCAACCTGAATCGTATTTTCAGTTTATCAATAATTATCCCGGTAATCCCAACATCAGTAAAGCCTGGGAATGGATTTTCTATCTTGATAAAACCTATAAATCGGTTTATCAGATGTCTTCCAAATATGAAGGATTTCCTCAGGTTGCTTTTGAAAATCGTTTCCGAAATCGTGAAGATCAACTTATTACCTTTATTGAAAGAGGTAAATATGGATTGATGCTTGGTTCCGGTCAAGTGTTTATTAAGCCGGAATACGATTCAATTCCTGAGGATTACCGTTGTGAACTCACGGCTGCTTCTTTCATTAAAACATTTAAAAATCACAAAGCCACTTTGTTTTCTATGGATTCGGTTCCTGTTTCAGACGGCGAATACGACAATGCCGAATTGTTTTCAGATGGCATCCTCAAAGTATATAAAGGGGGAAAACAGGGCTTAATTTCCCTTTCGGGTTACCAGATTCTTGGAGCACGATACGAAAGTATTAGCCAGATGACGCAAAATCTGCTTTCGATTCAGCAGGGAAATCGCTTTTTCCTTTTCACAATCAAAGGCCAGAAAGTCGACATTCCGGGATTGGATGAAGTGTTCGCAGCAGGTAGCTTCATTGCTTGCAGGATGGGGGAAAAATTTGCTCTTGTCAGGGAAAACGACGTTTTAAAGAGTTTGCAGAACGATGATCCCGAATTAGAATTCAAATATTCCCGAATTGAAAGAGCCGGAAAAGATAAATTGATCCTGTACCAAACCGATGAGATAAATTATTTGTCAGGAAATAAGGTTCTTGTGATAAAAGCCAAGGTCGGTTCAATCATTAAGGATTGTCCATGGGGTATCATTCTTGAAAAAGGGAATACAGTCAATATTATCGACACCAATGGCAATGTCCTTCCAAAAGATTTTGAAGCGATCCGGATTCATGGGAATCTGGCTATTGCCCGTTTTCAAAATAAATTTGGATTGATTGATCGTTCCGGTAAAAATGTGGTTGAATTCGGATTTGATTCCATTTCTCTGATTCTACGAAGCAGTTTTCTGGCCAGAAAAGGCTCGAAAAAATTCCTGATTTTTGAGTCAGGTAAAAAAATTTATTTCTCCGGAAACCGGCAGCCAGAGGTGTTGCGATACTCTACGAATAAAGGAATTTTTACTAGCTATTTTATGGTTCTCACTGATTCATTGGATCGGAAAGGGGTCTTTTCCAGACAAGGGAAGCAACTTCTGCCGTTTGCTTATGACCAAATCACACAGTTAGACCAGCATCTTTTTTCTGTTGTACAGGATAAAAAGGTGGGTATTGCCGACACTTTTGGGACGGTCCTCATTAAACCCTCTCTTTCGGGTGCCTCTGCCATTACCCGGGATTACATCTGTGTGGCGAAAGGAAAAGTTTTTACCATAATCAATCCGTATACCCGCAAAACAGTGGCGGCCAATCTTACCGGAATCGCCAAGAATTTTGGGCCCTCCCGCTATCTTTTTATTGTGCGGATTCAGGACAAAGCAGGAATTATTGATCTTGCCGGTAAGTTTATTGTACCCTGCCTTTATGAGGAGATCATGTATTGGAATCCAACCCGCTGCCTGGTGAAAAAGAATGGATTCTGGTATTTCTATCAACTGGAAACCGGTAAAGAACTGGTAAAAGCTATGAAAAGCATAAGGGTTTTAATGGAGCGGGATAATGAGATTCTGTATGAAGTGGAGGCAGATAAAAAAGTAGGTGTTGAAAGTACTTTGAGAGGCGAAATTGCACCTACGGATCACGACGAAATAGTCCCCTTTTATTCACGCTCAGGGATGTACTTCTTTGCCGGAAGACGGGTGCAACAAAGTTCGGTTTACAATCTGAGTTACATCAATCAAAACGGAGAACTTATTAAAACCCAGCTCCTCACCGAAAGTGAATATGAACACATTCTTTGCGAGTAATGAGCGGCTTCGATAATCAAAATCAAAACGGAAATACGTACAAATATGATCATTGATGCCAGAGCTTATGCAAGGGCCGGACTTTTGGGAAATCCTTCGGATGGGTATTTTGGAAAGACCATTTCGCTGATAGTGAAGAATTTCGGAGCGCAGGTTTTGCTGTATGAATCACCGGAGCTGGTGATTGAACCGCAGGAATCGGATAGCAACACTTTTTCCAGCATGCATCAATTGCGGGAAACCGTTAGCCTTACGGGTTATAATGGGGGAATTCCAATTGTAAAAGCTGCCATTAAGAAGTTTCTGGATCATTGCGAATTGGCCGACATACGGATTGCAAACCGCAACTTCACCATACGGTATCATTCATCTATTCCCCGGCAAGTGGGGTTGGCGGGCAGCTCTGCCATTGTAATTGCCACCCTGCGGGCATTGATGAAGTTTTATGAAGTAGACATTGAACCATCGATTCTTGCCTCCGTAGCTCTTAAAGCAGAAACGGAAGAAATGGGGATTAATGCCGGTCTTCAGGATCGGGTGATCCAAGCCTGGGAGGGATGCGTCTACATGGATTTTGAAAAGGAGAATCTGCTCAAAACCGGCATTGGCAAATACGAAGCTCTGGATGTTTCTCTTTTACCCAATTTGTATATTGCCTACAAAACCGATTTAAGTAAAGTGAGCGGTAAAGTGCTTAACGACATTAAAGTACGGTTTGAAAAAGGAGATTCCCTGGTTATAGACACGCTTGCCCGGATTGCAGAAATAGCCAGCGAAGGAAAGATTGCCCTCGAAAATCGGGACTACCCCAAACTCCACCAACTGATCAACGAGAATTTCGATAACCGTTGTAAAATTATGAACATTTCAGCATCGAATATGGAGCTGGTAAATACAGCCAGAAGCACCGGAGCATCCGCCAAGTTTACAGGTTCCGGTGGTTCGATTATTGGGATGTATGAGGATGACGAGATGTTGAACCGACTTCAGATTTCCCTCAAAAAAATCAATGCAAGGGTGATTAAACCCTATTTCAACTAATATTCAAATTTTGACCAAAACAATTCGATGATAAGAAAAGCGGTTATACCTGCTGCCGGACTCGGAACTCGTTTTCTTCCGGCCACCAAAGCCTCTCCGAAAGAAATGCTGCCGATTGTTGACACACCTACCATACAATATGTGGTTCAGGAGGCGGTTGACTCGGGCATTGAAGATATTCTCATCATTACCGGAAGAGGAAAAAGGGCGATAGAAGACCACTTCGACCGAAATTTTGAACTGGAAGAAAAGCTTCGGGATAAAGACGAGGCTATGTACGATGAGGTCCGTCATTTGGCGGATATGGCCAACATCCATTTTGTACGCCAGAAGGAAATGAATGGATTGGGAGATGCCATATCCTATTGCCGCCATCATGTTGGAAACGAGCCTTTTGCAGTGCTTTTGGGTGATACCATTATGGATTCGGTTATCCCTGTTACTCAACAACTGATCGATGTCTACAATCAATATCGCCATTCGGTGGTAGCGGTCGAAACGGTGCCACACGATAAAGTGAACCGGTATGGAATTGTAGGAGGTAAAAAGTTGTCAGACAGCATTATGGAGCTCGATTGTCTGATCGAAAAACCTTCCTTAGAATCGGCGCCTTCCAATCTGGCGATTGCCGGTCGGTATATTCTGAGTCCTCGGATATTTGATGCGATCGAACATACCGCCAAAGGAAAGGGCAATGAAATCCAGCTGACCGATGCCATGGTTTTATTGTTGAAATCAGAACCGATATACAGCTGTACCATCGAAGGCAACCGATACGATATTGGCAATAAGCTTGACTTCCTTAAAACGACCGTAGAATTTGCTTTGCGACGGAAAGAATTTGCAGAGCCATTCCTGGCTTTTTTGAAGGAAAAAATAGGGAATATGTGATGGGGGGAATCCTTTTCAGCGGCTATGGTTGACTTGATTTCCATACATCATCAAGGGTGATGGATCTGGTCTTCCCTATTTTTATTGCTCTATCTCCTTCTGAAATCATATCTCCAAATTCAGGTTTGTAATTGCCTTTTTTGGTGATTTCGAAATCAATTTTCATGGCCTCTGAAAAAGCTATTAAAACCCTTAATTTTACTTTGGTTCTGCGGGTGAATAATGATAATTTCAGAAACTTTCATTTTGAAAAAATTGAATTCAAAAACCTCACCTAAATCATCTTGGCCCTTTTGGTCATAAAGTTGAGCAAAATCTGATCGAAGCTCATTTGGGTATTGGCTTCCACATAGTCGATCTTCATTTGCCCGCAGCGAAGTTTGATGGCCTGATTTCGTCTTCCCATACCGAGCTTATACTGCTCCTTTATTTCGTTGGGAAACAACTTGATTTCCGCAGAAGTTTCTGCATCCACAAACAAATAGGGTTTGTTCTTAAATTCAAACTCAACTTCCTGGCGGTGATCCATCACATGAAAAAGAAGGACTTCGTGCTTGTTGTGCCGCAAATGAGCAAGAGAGTTAAACAGGGTTTCCAGATCGGTTTCCATAAACAGATCGGTAAAAATGACAACCAGCGAGCGACGATGAATGGATTCTGCCAACAAATCAATCACCGATGAAATGGCCGATTGCTTGGCAACTGCCGGGTTCTGCATGATGTTTTCCAACTGTGCCAGAAGTTTGTGGATATGGCTGGAAATCGATTTCGTCTGGCTTTGGCTTAGAATGGTGTCTGCAAAAGTAGTAAGTCCAACGGCATCCCGTTGCTTGCTCAGCATGTACATAATGGCAGCCGAAGCCAGGATGCTGAAAGTGAGCTTGTCCTGGTCTGGTTTCGGAAGATACATGGAGGGGGAAACATCCAGCAGAATCTGGCATCGCAGGTTTGTTTCTTCTTCATACCGTTTGGTGTAGAGGCGATCGGTTTTGGCAAACAGTTTCCAGTTGATGTGTCTGGTACTCTCGCCCGGATTATAGATCACATGCTCTGCAAATTCAACAGAGAAACCATGGTAAGGAGATCGGTGAAGGCCCGTAATAAAGCCTTCCACCATTTGCCTTGCCAGCAATTCAAGGTTCCCAAATTTTTTGGCCCAGGCCAGGTCTACTTTTTTGCTCAATGCTTCGTTCGAAATGAGGTGGACAAAGATGCTGTGATATTTTTTGAGATTACAATGGAGATTATCACTTACTTAATTTCAATGAGGCAGAATCCGGAGGTCTGCCAAGCATTATGTACAAACTATCAAGCATCTCAATGTTTTCAGCATAATATTTTAGAGAACGCCTCACTTTAGTGCTATCCAGTTTATGCTTTGAATATATTTCTTTTTCTAAAACCTTGTAAAGTGTAGCCGCAGAATCCTGCCGGATTCCACTTAATAACAGCGACGCTTCTGTTTTATGAATATCCCGTAAAAAGGCTACCATTCGATCCGGAGGAACAAGGCTTTCAGGAGTCTGGTTTTTCTTTTCTTCGGTGCAGCATGTACAGAGAACCAGCATATAAAAAACAATAGTTACGATGTTCGATTTCATTTCTCTACAGCTTCTTCTGTAACCAGTTGTTTTTCGAACAGCGTTTTGTAGGGCCCTTCCAGTTTCAGCAATGCTTCATGTGTTCCTGATTGAACAATTTTTCCTTCATCCATCACAAGGATCAGATCGGCCAGGTTTACTGATGAAATCCGGTGTGAAATGATCAGCGTAGTTTTGTTCTTCATTTCTTCTTTCAAATTAGAGAGAATGGTGTTTTCTGTACGGGTATCCACGGCTGATAAACAATCGTCGAGAATCAAAACTCTTGGTTTCAGGATCAGGGCCCTTGCGATGGATACCCGCTGTTTTTGACCGCCGGAAAGCGTAATTCCACGTTCGCCAATCATGGTTTCAAATTGCCTATCAAAGCGTTCTACATTTTCCAGAAGATCAGCCTGCCTGCTGGCATTCAGCATATCTTCTTTCGATAAACCCGAATTTCCAAACAGGATGTTGTTTTGAATGGTATCTGAAAACAGGAATACATCCTGTTGCACGTAGCTGATTTGTTTCCGTAAACTTTTTGGATTCCAGGATTGGATGGGTTTTCCATCAATGAGAATTTCTCCACTTCCCGGATCAAACAACCGGCAAACAAGATTGGCCAGGGTCGATTTCCCGCAGCCAGTATTGCCCAGAATACCAATGCTTTGACCAGGCAATGCTTTAAATGAAACATTTTTCAACGCTTCGATGCCGGTGTCCTGATAGGTAAACGAAACGTTTTTAAATTCAATCACTCCTTCAATGGGAGTTTCGAGGTTTTCTTTGGATTGAATTTCGCTTTTGTCGTCCAGAAATTCATTGATTCTTTTTTGGCTCACCGCAGCCCTTTGTGCAATGCTGATCACCCAACCAAGTGAGGTAACAGGCCAGGTAAGCATGTTTACATAAATGAGAAATTCTGCAATGTTGCCTGTACTCACTTTTCCCTGAATGGCTTGTTGCCCTCCTACATAAATTGTAAGTATTGTGCTGATACCAATCATGCTGAGAATGAGTGGCGAAAACCAGGCGTTTACATTTCCAAGTTGAATTGACCGATGGCGGTATTCGTTACTTTCTTCCGTAAACCGGTCGCCGGAATCCTGCTCTCTGCCATAGGCTTTTAATACCCGGATTCCCGAAAATGCTTCCTGTACAAAGGTGGATAAATTGGAAAGGCTCTTCTGGATCAGATCGGATCGTTTCTCAATTTCCATATTGATAAAATACACAGATATGGAAAGTACGGGAAGGGGAAGAAGAACATACAGTGTAAACTCTGCATTCACCGAAACCATGTAGCTGATTACCATGATGAAGAGAACGATCAGGTTGATTCCGTACATAATGGCAGGACCAGTGTACATTCTCACCCGACCTACGTCTTCAGAAATCCTTGCCATGAGGTCGCCTGTACTGTTTCGGCGGTAAAAACTAAGAGGCAGTTTCTGGTATTGGCTGTAGATATCGTTTTTCTGATCGAATTCAATGTGCCGACACATCACGATGATGGTTTGCCGCATGAAAAAGAGGAAAAGCCCTCGAAGAAGTGCCATTGCCACAATGAGTAATCCGTATTTAATCACTGCTGTTTCAATGATATCAAGAAATGCTGCCTTTTCAGCCGGATTATTCAAATCGTCAATCTTGTTTATATTTTGAGCAACCAGGTCGAAAGAAGAACGGACCATCTGAGCAGGATAAATGGCAAACAGATTGGACAGAATCACAAATACCACCCCCATGAGGAAATAGTATTTGTAACGAAAAAAATACGGATTGAGAGTAAGAAGCGCTTTCACTGAATGCCAAAAGTACGGAATTTATGTTTCTGGTACGAAGGAATTGGCACAGGTCTGCCTTAGGTTTTGTTTCTTTGCAAGCTCAACCGGAAAATGGCTATATCTACATTTCAGGCAATTATACAGTGCAAATGCCCCCGCTGCCTGAAGGGACCAATTTTTACCGACAGTGCTTTCAATTTCAAAACGGGCAGGCGATTTTACACGCATTGCCCCGTTTGCAATCTAAAGTATGAACGGGAGCCTGCCTTTTTCGAAGGTGGAATGTATTTCAACTATGCGATGAATGTGGCTCTCATGGTCGCATCCGGTTTGGCGAGCTACGTACTTCTTGGGGATCCTAACCAATGGGTTTATTTTGGAGTTTCTGCTTCTGTGGTTGTTTTGATGGTGAGCATAACCAGTCGTCTGAGTAAGTCGATGATGCTCCATTTTTTTGGAGGTGTTTCCTACGATCCGAAGGCAGAAGAGAGATTTCGGCAGTCAAAGCTGGAAAATAAGGGGGCTGCGTAACTTTTGGAGAGTAAAAATTTCAGGATTTCTTCCGGGTCTGAAGCAGGTCTTGGATATTTTTAGGGGGATGTGATTTGTCGAAATAATTGATAATCAAAGTTTTGTTCTAATCTATTGGATTTATTCCAAAGCTTTTTTCTCAAGCTCTTGGAAACAAAAATTCAAATTCCCATATTTGCGGCCCAAATTTCAAAGGCCATGGGTGTAACTCGATTAAAAAGAAAAGACAAGAGAAACAAAGCGGTTGCCAACGCCCGCGTGAAGCGGATCAAGCAATTGACCCTCACTCCTGTCATCAGAAAAGTAGACGTGGAGGAGCTTAAAAAGTCTTTTTCTACTACTGCGTAACACTAAGGCCTCTGTTAATCAGAGGCTTTTTTGTTTTAAGGGGATGAGCATTCCGATGTATTGTGCCCCCAATATGAGTAAACCCAATGCAAAGCCTGCCGTACTGATCGGCTTTAGAATTTCTTCTTTGTGGTAAAATTCTGCCAGCATCCACAAACTGTTTGAGCTTATCCAGACGGATATGGCAATGTTGTGAATCAGGGTTAGTTTTTGCTTTCGTTGAATCCAGGTAATCATAAAAGCAACAAAGATGGTAGGCAAAACCACCACAGTTCCAGCTGTTTTCCAACCCTGGGCCCAGCACATATCTTTCACCAACCAAAGAAAAACGTGGGCATATTCCATTGGATGCCAGTTTCTGTTTGCTTCCGAAGAATGTTGATTATTTGCCATTCCTGATTTTAAACAACCGCATCAGAGCGGCTACATAATCATCGGTGGTATTTATTGACAGGTAATTCGTCCGTTGTTTTTTGCAAAGATCTTCCAGATGTTTCTGATTCTGAACAAATTGTTGCTTGACATTTTTTGTAAATCCGGGTAGGGATGTATTGATCCAATACGTCTTTTTTTGTTCCGGATCGAAGAGGGGCAAAATCCCCAATATAGGAAAATCCCGTTCACGTTTATCCATCAGGTGGATCACCACCACATCGTGTTTTTTGCTCAGAGTTTTCAGAGCCTGGTCATAATTGCGATCAATAAAATCACTTAAAATAATGATGATGCTTTTCCTCTTTAGCATGTTTAGTGTGAAGTAGATACCCGCATTAAGGTCTGTTTGGGTGGATTGGGGCTTCATATTGAAGAGCTCTGAAATAATCCGGTACGCCTGCTGCATTCCTTTTGCCGGTTTAATATACTTTTCTCTTTTGTTGCTGTACGCAATTACACCCACCTGGCTCCCTTCTTTAACGGCAGATAAAGAAAGCACTCCACAGATTTCTTTGCACATATCCAGTTTTTTGGCACCGGACTTCCCCACTTCCTGAGAGGCCGAAACATCAAGCAGAAAGAAAACGGTTTGTTCTTTTTCCTCTTTAAAGGTTTTTACAAAGGTGCCGTGGCCTTTGGCAGAAACGTTCCAGTCGATGGTCCGAACGTCGTCACCGTATTGATATTCCCGTACATCGTTAAATTCAAGACCAAATCCTTTGAACACAGAATGATAATCTCCCTGCATCTGAGAATTAAGGGCTTTCCTTATTTTGATTTCGTAGTTCCGCAGTTTTTGAATGGTTTCCCTGAGATCCATAAATTTGGGTGGGATTGGTTTTGCAAAGGTAGAAAAGCAGCAATGTGATCAAATGGGTTTCACAGATTATTATCCATTTTGAAATTGATGGTTAAAAAAAGGATTTTCTACAAACATAAAGCCATTCTTATTATTGATTGTTAATGAGTTATAGGCGCCTTAGGATTAAAACCATCCGGCGATAAACTTCATTTCCTGAATTCCTGTTTTCTGAAAACGAAATGCATTCTTTTGGGTTGAATTCTTGTCAAGAAAAAAATCCCGTCAGGCTGTTTCAGTTTTGGTTTCCGTATAGTACTTTTATCGTTGAACATGCACGCCTATCTACTCATCATTTCATTTGCTACTGGTGGACTTTTGTTCATTGGCCTGGGGTATACGGTTTCGCGATTGTTACAAGTTCAAAAGCCAAATCCCCAAAAACTTGCTTTTTATGAATGTGGAGAGGAGCCTTCCTTAGGGAAAGGAGCCCGATTTAATTTCAGGTATTTTCTTCCTTCCGTTTTGTTTTTGTTGTTTGAAATCGAAGTGGTTTTGCTGGCGCCTGTATTACTGGCAAGGTTCCATCCGGCTGAAGGATTTAATGCTCATGAATGGGAACTACTCATTCGTTGGGAACTGATTGTTTTTGCCGTCATTTTATTTTTGGGCTACCTTTTCAGCCTTTCAGCGGGTTATCTGAACTGGGAAAAACCAGAACTGAAACCGTCTGTTTTTAATGGTCCGGTGCCTGATTTTGCCTACGAGCAATACAATCTTGAGCAGGAAAAGGAACGGGTATAGACTTGCTGGTTCCTCAAAATCAGTGAATCAACCGGGTACAGAAAAGATTTTCTAACGAATAATCCGGGTTTAAAATACTTCTGTTTGTGCCAGAAATTTCCGGTTGGCCACATCATAGCCATATCCTTTCGCCATCACATGAACCACCATATGCTCGATGGAAATAGGAAAGCCATGGGGTAGGTCTGCAATGGTGTTGTGTTGGATGTGGTGGCCGTCAAAAATCAGAACCATACCCGAACCAATGGTTTCCATAAAGTTTCCTGAGTTAATCAAAACGCCTGTGTCTTCTCCCAGACCCAAACCAATGCAACCCGGATTGGATGCTACCGCCTGAGCCAGTCGGCCAAACCGGCCTCTTTTATCAAAGTGAGTATCAATGATTACATTGTTTATCAGCCCTAATCCACTGGTTATTTTAACTTTACCTTTGAGCAAGGCTTCTGCACTGTCTCCTTCATAAATCATGGTATTGCTCATCGCCATGGCACCCGCACTGGTTCCGGCAATCATGAAATTATCGTTTACATAGCGATCTTTGAGAATAGCAAAAAGTCCGGTTCCTCCCCAGATGGTGCTGAGCCGGAGTTGATTTCCGCCGGTCATCATCACCCCATCACATTGTTCCAGGCGCCGAAGATAATCCGGGTTTTGTGCATCCTGCCGGGTACGCACATGCATTAAATTAACATTCGTGCATCCCAGACGCCCAAAGGCTTCCATGTATCCTTCTCCTACTTCTGCCGGAATCATAGAGGCGGTCGTAACTACTTCAATTCTGGAATTTTTTCCCCTTGTTTCGGAAAGTATCCTCTGGAGGATACCAAACTCAAAAAAATTGAGAGCGTTGAACGAGATTGCTCCTTCAGGATCGGTGCCTTTATCTACGTTGCCTCCTATTGCAATCAGCTTTCCTTTTGGTGTCATCGTTTCGGGCTGCAAAAAAGGATCGAAATTTCTGATTCTCTAGTATTCTTTATTCCAGATAGTCCAGAACTTCTGCAAAATCAGATAGCTTGTGTATTTCCTTAATACTTTTCCGAAGTCCTTTAATTCCTGGCCATGCCTGAAAAAATTTCAGAACCTGAAAACTGCCAATCACCACTTCCGCTTTTTTACCCTCTGCAGCCATCTGGTATAATTGCATCAATCCTTTCTGAACGAGTGTCGAATCATTGGTCAACTGTAGCATCCGACCAAATCCCTGAATAAGTTCATAATTGTCCAGATTGCCCTGCTTTTTCAATGTTGCAATGAACCAATCAAATGAGGATTGCCCGGGTCTTGTAGCAAAATATTCAGCCAATACCCCGGAAAAATTCTGGTCTTCGGTTGATTGAAGTGAGGCGATTTTTGCTGCAGCGTCTTCATAATTCTCTTTCAGATATGCTTTGTATGCCTGTGTTGAGGTTGCAATGGATGAATCAGAAAGGGCGCTGGTCAACAATTCCTTTTTGCCTGTAAATGAATGTGCTGCGAGGAGCTTGATTGCCTGTGCACGGACAAATGGCTTGGAATCGGAAGCGGCCATCTGAATAATTGCCGGCAACACTTTTTTCTGGAAACCACTGTCAAGATCCTGGATGGCTTCCAATGCCAATTGCCGATTTGCCCAAAAAGAATCAGCAACGGCATCTTCAAAAACTTCCTTTACATCTTTATAATCAAGGTAGTTTGATTTGAGTTGATTTAAGGCTTCGAAACGGTGGATGGCTTTGCTTGCTAAACGGTATTGTGCAATCCACTGTTGGCGATTCATATTTAACTCTGTATTGGCCAGCAATGCACCATTGGCGTCCCATAGAGTAAGGTTTGGCACTTCAGATAGGGGGAAACTGAATGTGTCGTTTACAGAGGTAATTTCCAGATTTTTCGTTTCGCAACCGGATCGTGTCCAGATTTCTATGGGTACATTTAGTTTGTAAATTGGAAAATACGCAGTGTCCTGAACTTGACGGACATAGATTCGAAGCCTCTCTTCATCACTTTGAATCTTTACAACCAATTCCGGATGACCCGCCTGCATAAACCACTGATCAAAAAACCAGTTCAGATCTCTTCCGCTTACTTCTTCAAATGCCAGGCGGAGATCATGGATTTCTACTGATTTAAATGCGTTCCGGTTCAGGTACAGTTTCAAGCCACCAAAAAAAGCTTCATCGCCCAGTTCTTTTCGCAACATGTGAAGAATGCGACCCCCTTTTGCGTATGAATGGCTATCAAACATATCATCCGGTTTATTGTGGTAATACCGGATCATAGGCTCCCGTTTCCGGGCAGATTCGTAAAAATATTGTTGTTTTTCTTTAAACGCATTTACATCTGCTTCGTCGGTTCCGAGCCGGTATTCATCCCACAGATATTGGCTGTAGTTGGCAAATGATTCGTTGAGAGGAAGGTTTGCCCAGCTTTCAATGGTTACCAGATCGCCAAACCATTGGTGGAAAAGTTCATGCGCAATGATGTCGTCCCAGTCACGGTCAACCAACTCACGGCTGGTGCTTTGAAGCGCCTCCATGAAAACTGAGGCCGATGTATTTTCCATGGCACCGGATACAAATTCCCGAACCACCACCTGGTCGTATTTTGGCCATGGAAAAGGATAGCCAAGCTTTTGAGAGAAGTACGAAATCATCGCAGGGGTTCTTCCGAATATCTTTTTTGCAACGGGTTCATATTTTGGTTCTACCCAATAATGGAGTGGAACCGATCCCCAGGAATCGGAGACGACGGAAAATTTACCTACCGCCATCATAAACAAGTAAGGAGAATGCGGTTGTTTCATTTCCCACACATCAGTCCGCATATTATTTTTTTCCTTTCTGGAATAAAGAAGGGTTCCATTGGAAAGAGTTTTGAATTCATCATCAACGGTAATCAACATCTCCTGGGTGCAGCGCTCATTCGGCGAATCGATGGTGGGAAACCAGCACGAAGACGATTGGGGCTCTCCCTGTGTCCAGATTTGTTTGGGGAGATTGGCTGTTTTTCCATCCGCATTAATAAAATACAGACCTTTATCTTTGGTAATAGCTTCACTTCCGCCTTGCGGCAATTCATTGGGTTTAGCCACATATTCCATTTCAACCTGTATTTTTTCTGTCTTTGAAATAGCCTTGTCTAACCAGATGTAAATCTTTCGGTTATCGTAGGTGTGGTTGAAAGTGACGGGCTTGCCGTTCTCAAAAATTTCAATTTTTGCAATACCAAACCCTTTTGCATCCAATGTGAGTTTGTTTTGAGGATAAAAATAGGGCGATAGAGTTAAAGTTGCTTTTCCGGGCATCTGCTGTTTCTCCCAGTCAAATCTTACTTCCAGGCGGGTATGGATAAGATCCCAGGTTCTTTCTTCAGAAGGTTTGTAACTGAATTTTTTGGGTGCCCATATCGGGATTGGTTTGGACTTAAAAACTTCCACCACCGAATCTGAGGGAACAACAAAGGCCTTTCCGGAAACAAGCTGAGGGGTAGGGTTTGTTTTTTTTCGGCAGGACGGAAAAACAAGGATCAGAATTAATAATCCGGTCAGAGAATGATTTAAAATAGATTTCAGATGCAAAGGCTTGGCGAAAAAGGTGAGAAAATAACAGGCATTTAATTCATGATGGCAAGCTTCGAAACACAATTCGATTTACCATCTTCTGTAGAGCTAAGGATCAAATATATTCCTGGATGTGCTTTGTTTCCATCGTAGGTATTTCCGTTCCAGGTAGCCATTCCTCCTTTTGCGGTAGTTTTGTAAACCAGCTTGCCTGAAGTCGTTACGAATTTTACCTCTGAGTTATTTGCTAAACCCCGAACCGCAATGGTTCCATCAAATCCTTTACGAACC
>Ga0105046_10008495_pt1 | contig 16119 bp, 16 predicted proteins | sample MAT03_FD_78385 | JGI IMG/M metagenome (GOLD analysis project Ga0105046, IMG submission 78385) | Freshwater microbial communities from Lake Fryxell liftoff mats and glacier meltwater in Antarctica - MAT-03 (megahit assembly) | ecosystem: Environmental > Aquatic > Freshwater > Ice > Liftoff...
AGCCTCCTCAGAAAGAGAAGCGATCGCAGCTATAGAAGGACACCTTGGAGAATACCAAGGGGAATATGTACGCTTAATTGGTATTGACCCCAAAGCCAAGCGTCGGGTATTAGAAACGATTATTCAAAGACCATAGCAGTGAATGGGGCATTGGGCATTGGGCATTGGGCATTGGGCATTAATCAATAATTCTTCTTCCCTTGCCTTCCCTGCTCCCCCTGCCTCCCCTGCCTCCCCCGCTCCTCATCCTCATTCCGGCTTCCGAGGTTAAAATTTCCATGTCTGTGCTGTCACTGCGCCTCAGCAATAACTTTGATTCTTACATTAGTGGTGAAGTGACTATTCATCCAAGCGCAGTACTTGCACCTGGGGTGATCCTGCAAGCGGCTGTAAACAGCAAGATCATCATTGGGCCAGGGGTCTGTATTGGGATGGGAGCAATTCTCCAAGTCCATGAAGGAACCCTAGAGGTAGAAGCAGGCGCAAACTTGGGAGCCGGATTTTTGATGGTTGGCAAAGGCAAAATTGGAGCAAATGCTTGCATTGGTTCAGCCACAACAGTTTTTAACTATTCAGTTGAACCTGGACAAGTAATTGCAGCTGGTTCAATTTTAGGAGACACCAGTCGGCAAATTGCCCAAACAAAGGAACTAGAACCATCCACGAATAACCCAGCTTCTATAAGTGCAGCACCGCAGAAGGAAGAGGAAAATGGCTCAGGGGGACTTAAGGAAAAAGAAATTTCCTCAACTAAATTCTCAGCTTCAGCTTTTGTGGATTTCAAACAAAATAAGTCGATTTCTTATTTTAAATCTCCTGCCACTCCAGAAAGCCAGCCTCCTCCCGTAAAGGAACCCGCCAATGATGGTGACTCCACGTTGCAAGAAGCTGCCCAAGAGTCTACAAAACATGACTCAGACCCCAATCAGCTAACCACAGAATCCCCTAACGGTTTCGGGACTCAAATTTATGGACAAGGGAGCATACACAGGCTGTTGACTACATTGTTTCCCCATAGACAATCCTTGAGCGACCCAAACTCTGACGATTAGTCTGAGTAAGTGTTAATTGTAAGTTGTCGGCTTTGTGATTATCTGGGAAAGTTCATAATGGAAACATCTAATCAACGGTCTATGAGTACCATGCATGGAGCGAGTAGTCAAGAAACCTTCCAGGACACTGCTTTGGGTTTAGTTTCTACCCGCAGTTTTCCAGCAATAGTTGGGACGGCGGATATGATGCTAAAGTCAGCAGGAGTTCACCTAGTTGGGTATGAAAAAATAGGTGGTGGATATTGTACTGCGATAGTGCGGGGTGGAATTGCTGACGTGCGTCTTGCCGTAGAATCTGGTGTGCAAACGGCTGAACAGTTTGGTCAGTTGGTTTCTAGCTTGGTGATTCCCCGACCTTATCCCAACTTAGATATAGTACTTCCCATCACAACCCGTTTTACTAAATTGATGGAAGAGGGGAATTACAGCCGTCTGAGTAACCAAGCAATTGGTTTGGTAGAAACGCGGGGATTTCCGGCGATGGTAGGAGCATGTGATGCCATGCTTAAAGCTGCTGATGTTCATTTAGCAGCTTATGAAAAAATTGGTGGGGGATTGTGTACAGCGATTATTCGGGGTTCCGTAGCAAATGTAGCAGTAGCAGTGGAAGCGGGAATGTTTGAGGCAGAACGCATTGGGGAATTAAATGCAGTAATGGTAATTCCTCGACCGCTAGATGAAATGGAGCAAACTTTGCCATTAGCAAGCTGCTGGATAGAAGAACGCGAACCGTTAAACTTACCAGTGAATATTAAAGAACAAGTTGCTGAAATTGAGGTACTAAGATTACCAGATTTAACTAAGCTACCGACAAAAATTGCAGAAGAATTATGGAATGATGAATGATGATAGATGAATTTGGGAAAATCATCATTCATCGGGAAGTGGAAGGAATCTTACGCTTTTCTTGTTGTTCTGATAATAGCTTCTTAAATCCATAAATAAAATACCTTTATTTTAATAGAAGTAATAGAGTTTTGTCTATAATATATAAAACTCATAGTTTTCTATGAGCATTGCTATAGCATTTGCAACTGTTCAGTAATACTAGTTTTAACGTGAGTTCGATGAACCTCTCCCTCCCAGCCTCCCTCTCCGAAACGGAGAGGGAGGAGCAACGAAATAATTCAGCTTTTTGCTCCCCTCTCCGCGTCGGAGAGGGGCTGGGGGAGAGGTCAAATAAGGCTTGTCGAACTCACGTTAGTTTTATATCGATGAATAGCTATATAGAGGAGAACCACGTTTGAAGCAAGCGACGCTGCACCAATTAAAGGTATTCGAGGCTGCGGCACGGCACAGTAGCTTTACTCGCGCTGCTGAGGAATTGTTTCTCACCCAACCTACCGTTTCTATGCAGATTAAGCAACTCACAAAATCGGTAGGGTTGCCATTATTTGAGCAAGTGGGGAAGCGGTTGTATCTCACCGAGGCAGGACGAGAATTATTTGCCACTTGTCGGCAGATTTTTGGAAATATAGCCCAGTATGAAATGAAGGTGGCAGATTTAAAAGGGCTAAAACAGGGACAATTACGCTTGGCAGTGGTTACAACAGCAAAATATTTTATCCCACGTTTGTTAGGGCCGTTTTGCGAACTTTATCCAGGGATTGATATCTCGCTACAAGTAACAAATCACGAACAAATTTTGGAACGGATGAGTCAGAATCTGGACGACTTATATATTATGAGCCAAGTTCCAGACAATATGGATGTGACTTGTGAACCATTTTTAGAAAACCCTTTGATAGTTTTTGCACCAGTTAATCATCCGTTATCCAAAGAAAAAAATATTCCGATTCAACGCCTGTCTAACGAACCTTTTATTATGCGAGAACCTGGTTCAGGAACTCGCCGTGCCGTGCGAAACCTATTTGAAGAACATGGGGTGACAGTAAAAGTAAAGTTAGAATTGGGAAGTAACGAAGCAATTAAACAAGCGATCGCAGGTGGTTTAGGAATTTCTGTTTTATCCCGTCATACCTTACTATTAGACGCTTCAGAGTTTAGCATTTTAGATGTGCAACACTTTCCCATTCAGCGAAATTGGTACATGGTTTACCCATCTGGCAAGCAGCTATCGATCGTCGCTCGTGCCTATTATGAGTATCTCCTGGGTGCGGCAAAGAATTTTGTAGAGCAAAACGCTGATACTACTTCTAGTACTCTTGAACCAACTCACGGGTAAAATAATTACGTTAATAGCGGGGCGTTCGCGTTTAGCGTCTCCAAGAGTTGCCCATTACGAATTACGAATTACCTTAAGGGGTTGACGGCTAGACCGGGAAGCATTGACAATTAACCAGCATGAACCATTAAAAATGGGGGAAAACTGGCAATGGTTAACCCGGAAATACCGTCTTGGCGCAAAACAGTACAAAGCGAGATTGTAGCTGTTACAGTGTACGCTGACAGAGCATTGGTTACACGGCGGGCTGTAGTTGATTTAACAGGAATTGAACAGGAACTAGTAATTAACCCAGTGCCAGAGATGGAAACTGAGTCTGTCAGGGTTAGTGGTAGTGGTACGGTAGGGGTGCGTTTAGTGGGAGTAAGTAGCGATCGCATCTACACCACTGAACCAGTAGCGGAGATTGCACATTTGACAAGGCAAATTCAGCAACTAGAAGCAGAAAAACGCCACCTGCAAGCCCAAGTCGATGCTTTAGCGTTGCAGTCTAGTTTTATTGACGGGTTACGTGAAAAAACAGAGGAACCCTTTGCACAGAGTTTATCCCGGAAAAATCTCAGCCTTAGCGAAACTTTGGATTTTTTGAACTTTCTCGGAAGCCAGTATAGTGAGTATGCGATCGCATCTGGGGAGTGTAAAACCCAACAGCAGGAATTAGACAAACAACTGCAAGCCCTCCGCACCTCATTGCAAAAAATCCAAACGCCACATCTTAAAGAGAGTTTTAGCTTAGTTGTAGGAGTTGAAGTTGCAGGTGAAGGCCAGTTTGAGCTAGAGCTTTCCTACTTAGTGAATCGCGCCAGTTGGACTCCCCTTTATGACTTGCGCTTTAGCACCACCAGCGATATTGTCCATCTGAGCTACCTTGCAGAAATCACTCAAAGCAGTGGTGAAGATTGGATTGGTGCAGTTTTGACCCTTTCTACCGCGAAACCGGGATTAGGTACACTCCCACCCAAACTTGAACCCTGGTATATTGATGCCCCACGTCCACAACTGGTACGACAACGACGATTTTCTGCCCAGCCACCACTGCTGCCTACCATAGCAGAACAGGCTGCTCCTGCTGCCAGCGCAGATTGGCAAGGAGAAGATGAAGTTATAGAGGATAGCCTGATTCCAGCAGAAACCGTTACAGCAGAAGTATCCAAAGAAGGGAGTATAGTTACCTTTAAATTGAATGGTGGCGGTAACATTCCCAGTGATGGCGCACCTCATAAAACTACAATCTTCAATGATGATTATCCTTGTAGCTTCGATTATGTGGCAATGCCACGCTTAGTCAGTTTTGCTTATCTGCAAGCCAATGTGAAAAATAGCCCCAACGGTGCGACTTTGTTACCAGGGAAAGCGAATATTTTCCGCAACAATGTTTTTATCGGGACAACTCAGTTAGAGAATATTGCACCCGGACAAGAATTTAAACTAAATTTAGGAATAGATGAAGGTTTAAAAATTGAGCGCGATTTAGTTGAACGCCTTGTAGATAAAAGATTGATTAGCAACCAGCGTCGGATTACTTATAGTTATCGGTTGATAATTACGAACTTACTCGACAAAGAGGTAAATCTGAAAGTAACTGAACAATTGCCAGTTAGCCGCAATGAGCAAATTAAGGTGCGCCTCAGTCGTAGTAACCCACAAATTCAACTAGGTGAAATGGGCATTTTAGAATGGCAGTTAACTCTTCCAGCACAGGAAAAAAGGGAGATATATTACCAGTTTAATGTTGAACATCCGCCTGAGTTAATGGTTGTTGGGTTAGATTATTTAACCTTTTAGCATATTACAACTAATCTTTATCAATCTTTAAATTAGCTGGACTAATTGAAAAGTTAATTTGCCATTTTAGCTTAGATATGTCACCTTGTAAGTATTCATAAATAGCCGTCGCTACATCAGAAGAACGATTGAGCGGTACAACATAATCGAACACCCTTGTCATCACCTTCAGAGTTTCAGATGTCCATTCTCCATCTACGATAAGAACTGCAAGCAATTCCTTATTCTTGCCTTTCCAGTTAATCGCTGAAAACATTTTATCTTTTGCATAAAGCGAGGCGTGTCTGGAAGATGACTTTCTCACCTCTATAAAAGCCTTTGGAAATTTTTCATCTGGAATAACAAAGTCGGCTCGGAAGTTATAAATAACACCCTCAAGATAGCTATATTCAGACTCTAACTTGTAAGGAACGTTAGCATCATCAAGAGCTTGAGCAACAATACGTTCAAGAAGTACTCTACCTACCAAGTCACGGACAATACCCTCAAGAGTTGGTTCAATACTCTGCAAAATTTGTTGGCGAGTCATAGCCTGTCCAGGCTTTCGTTTATTCAAAATTTCAGCCAGTTTTTTAGCTGCTGGTTGTGAAATAGCATTATCCGACACACTGCCAATTTGTTTTTTTAACGCCGCCTTACTTGTAATATTGGCAAGGCGTTGAAGAATCGGAAGCATATAGGAATTACATTGAATATAGTCAGCATCAAATTCCTCAAGTCCTTTTGTGATGATATACAGTTCATTTAAAAGAGTTTCTACTCTGTTTCGTAGTTGAATGTACACACCTTTTGTAATTGCTGACTCTACATCAAAAGGGACGGCTTGCATCCGAAAAAGTTCTTGCACAACCTCTTGTGGACTAGCTTCGGTTGGGTCAAGTGAACTGTCAAGACCACTGAGAATAATGAGTTTTTGTTCAAAAATCTCGATTTGGTCTGCCTGAATGTTTGCGAAGCCACTAGTCTGCTTACTCAGTTCTAAGTAAATTTGAACATAGAGTGTCATTGCTTCCCTAGCAATCTGGTAAAGCGTATTACTGCTACCTACTTCTGGTGAGATATCAGGATCAAATTCGTCTTGCATGTATATGAAATTCCCCAAGAGGTTTGTCGATACCTTGCCGTTTTTCTAAAACCCAGCGACTCCCTCGTGTTCGCAAGGTTTCGATTGTTAAAATCTCAAATCCATTTTCTTCCATTATCTGAGATAATAACTTTTCCGTCTGGATATGAACTCCATAAAGTGCTGCATCTGCTACAACAATATGAACGTGGCTCTGAGGTCGTAAAACCCTTTTTAATTCTTGAAAGACTCGCTGCATTTGTCCAAAGTAAGGATATACAAGTAGATAATAGTCTTTCTTGCCATTTCTCAGTTTTCTTTGTTGCTTAAGCTCATTAACTAGTGGTTGTAATAAAGCTTGAATATTTGCTGATATGGCTTCTAAAAATATATTTTGATTCTGCTTAATGTCAATTGGGGCAGTTGTGGTATTAACAATTAATCGACGACGCACTCGTTCTGTAATCTCACGCCATGAGCCAGCATAACGCCAAAAATAAAGTTGCATCCTTGTCATCTCAGCAAAGTCAAAATTGTTAAGATAAGGTGGTGAGGTGATGCACAGAGAACAGCTTTCATCTTCCAAAGTATTCATTGCTTCCGAACTCATAAAATGCAATTTTGCTCTTGGCTTAAACCTGTTATCTAACAATCTAATGTCGTCTCTAATATCATCACAAACTTTTTGGAGAGCAATTTGATACGGCGTTGATTTCTTCTGACTAGTAGGAGCTTTGTAAATTCCATCTGTTTGAGAGCCAGATGCGAGTTCAAGTACGCGAGAAATAATGAGACGATAAAGCGGACGTTCAGTAGGTTCAATTTGATTTTCAAGTATAAGAGCAGATGCTAAAAGCCGCAATTCTTGCTCTGGGATAAGTTTTACTAAAAAAAGCGCCGCATCTATTGTCCAAATTTCTGTAATATCACTAGTATACGGTTCAATAAATCGACAAATTTTTTCGATGGTATCTACCTGCTGTATACAAGTAGGCGGGAATATTTTTGCAAGCGAAATATCGTAGAAAAAAGGGTGAGCCTCAAAACCAACAGAGCATATACCATGAAAGTTTGCCTGTACAAGGGAGGTAGACAAACCTGAAAATGGATCGATAAGCATCTCATCTGCTGTTAAGCCAGATTCTTGAATGCAGGAACTCACGAACTCTGGAGAAAAGCCAGCTATAAAGTTGAACCATCTGTGTATAGGATGACGATTTGTTGTCAGATTGGTTGGGAGCTTTTCTTTGGACGGTTCATACTCAAAAAGTCTGAGTTGTCTCATCGATTCATATTTATATACTTACACGAATACTTATGATACCTGAGATATATGCTGACAAACTGCTGCACCCTGCGCTTCTCACTGCTACGCTAAATTTATAGCACTAAGACACTTGCTGCCATGTCTGTCGCCCAAGATTTAGAAACCCCAGAAGATGGTATATTTCCCCCAGGGGATTTATATAGTGACGAACCGCCTTTGGAAACTGACTTACATCGGCTACAAATGACTCTGCTAATTCAATGCTTAGAGTGGTTGTGGCGAAATCGCAACGATTTTTATGCATCGGGTAATCTCACCATATACTACAGTCCACGCCAGCGCAAATCAGAGAACTTTCGGGGGCCAGATTTTTTTGTAGTATTGGGAACTGAACGCAAACCCCGTAAAAGCTGGGTTGTTTGGGAAGAAGATGGCAAATATCCCAATCTAATTATAGAAATTCTCTCAGATAGCACAGGCGACACTGACAAGGGGCTAAAAAAACAAATTTACCAAGATATCTTTCGCACACCAGATTACTTCTGGTTTGACCCGGAAAGCTTAGAATTTAGAGGGTTCCATTTGCTTGATGGGGAATATCAACCGTTGGAACCCAATTCCCAAGGCTGGTTATGGAGTCAACAGCTAGGTTTATATTTAGGGGTTTATGAAGAAAAGTTGCGCTTTTTTACTCCTGGTGGAGAACTAATTTCGACACCACAAGAAGTTGCACAACAAGAGAAACAACGCAGCGATCGCTTGGCGGCAAAACTGCGAGAATTAAATATAGATCCAGATACTATTTAGCTTCCAGGCAGTTTTGCTTAAGCCTGTTGATGTGAATGCTATATATCTTCAGGAAGAACCCATTTTGGCGGTTCCGTCATTTTTTTCCGCAAGCGTTCTTGTGCCAACTCCAACATTTCGTCTAAGGGAGTTTCTTCAATAAATTTTGCAGCAGCCTCTCTAAACTCGATATTGGGGCATTTATCCCCTAAAACACACCCGTTAACACAGGCTACAGCACAGTTAATTTTTTGCTCCACAGTAAATTCCTCTCTAAAAGTTATAAGTTATAAGTTGTGAGTTCTAATTTTCACCCCTAACTCTTTACCATCAGGCATTACCCTCTAGGTAAATTTTACCTTGCCAGTTGCTATCCTATTAGTCTAAATACTTACCATTTAGAAAGTTATGAATTATGAGTTATGATTTTTACTCCTAACTCTGTCTTATAAAGGGCGCTCATGTCAGAAGTCTTTGCCACTACTGGAACTATAGCTGCGATCGCCACTGCTATTGTCCCCCAACAGGGTAGCGTTGGTATTGTGCGGGTGTCCGGTTCCCAAGCAATGGCTCTAGCCCAAACTCTCTTTCACGCACCAGGGCGGCAAGTTTGGGAAAGTCACCAGATTCTCTACGGTTACATTCGCCATCCCCAGACGCAACAACTGGTAGATGAAGCCCTGTTGCTGATTATGAAAGCACCCCGTTCTTACACCCGTGAAGATGTAGTCGAATTCCATTGCCACGGGGGAATTATGGCAGTGCAACAAGTATTACAACTGTGTTTGGAAAACGGCGCTAGACTAGCGCAACCGGGAGAATTTACTCTCCGCGCCTTTTTGAATGGACGATTGGATCTGACTCAAGCCGAAGGGATTGCTGATTTAGTGGGAGCTAAATCGCCCCAAGCTGCTCAAACTGCCTTAGCTGGTTTACAGGGAAAATTAGCTCATCCGATCCGTCAGTTACGCGCCAACTGTTTAGATATTTTGGCAGAAATCGAAGCTCGAATCGATTTTGAGGAAGACCTGCCTCCGTTGGAGGATAAAGTCATAATATCAGAAATCGAGAAAATTGCCGCAGAAATCACTAGGTTATTGGAAACCAAAGACAAAGGTGAGTTGCTACGCACAGGTTTAAAAGTGGCAATTGTGGGGCGTCCGAATGTGGGTAAGTCGAGCTTATTGAACGCTTGGAGCCAGAGCGATCGTGCCATTGTCACTGACTTACCCGGTACAACCCGCGATGTGGTGGAATCGCAGTTAGTTGTCGGGGGAATTCCCGTACAAGTGCTAGATACAGCAGGGATTCGGGAAACAACAGACCAAGTAGAAAAAATTGGCGTCGAGCGATCGCGTCGTGCCGCAAATGCAGCTGATTTAGTGCTGTTGACCATTGATGCTTCAGCCGGGTGGACGGAAGGCGATCAAGAAATTTACGAACAAGTGCAACACCGTCCATTAATTTTAGTTATTAACAAAATTGATTTAGTAGAAGAAGGCAAAAGCAAAAATTTTCAATACCAAATTCCAAATTCCAAATCTCAAATTTTCACAGCAGCAGCCCAAAATCAAGGCATTGATGCTTTAGAAAAAGCAATTTTAGAGATAATTCAATCTGGAAAAGTCCAAGCTGCTGATATGGATTTAGCCATTAACCAAAGGCAAGCAGCAGCCTTAACTCAAGCTAAAATTTCTTTGGAACAAGTACAAGCAACAATTACCCAGCAGTTACCTCTTGATTTCTGGACAATTGACTTACGGGGTGCGATTCAAGCGCTAGGAGAAATTACTGGAGAGGAAGTTACAGAATCAGTTTTGGATAAAATTTTTAGCAAGTTTTGTATTGGTAAATAAACCAAAATAATTCTAATTCTGCTAACCTTAGTAAGTTGGGCGAAGCGAACCAAAACCTACCCAATATTGATCCTAATTTTTGTTTAACTATTGTAAAAACATAAAATTATAATGTCTTTTATCGATGAAATTAATCCTGTCAACACATTGATTGTCGGAGCCAACCGAGGTATTGGTTTGGGTTTTGTGAAAAAATTGCTACAAGATGACAGAATAGCCAAAGTTTATACGACTTATCGTCAATCAGAGTCAGCCTCAGAGTTAATATTTTTGGCAGGCGAACATTCTGAGCGATTAATTTGTCTGGAGATGGATATTACTGACGAATCGCAGATTATTAAAGCTGTTCAAAAAATACATGCCCAAGTTGACAAACTGCATTTGGTAGTCAACTGTGTAGGACTGCTGCATGAAGATACTTTGCAACCTGAAAAAAGCTTAAGACAGATAAATTCAGAAAATTTGCTGCGCTACTTTCAAATAAATAGTATTGGTGCTGTCTTACTGGCTAAACATCTATTACCTTTGTTTCGTCATGGAGAACGCAGCGTGTTTGCTACTATTTCTGCTAAATTAGGCAGTATTGGCGATAACCAACTTGGTGGATGGTATGGCTATCGCGCTTCTAAAGCAGCACTCAATATGTTGATGCGAACTGCGGCAATTGAGTATAAAAGAAGTTGTCCTAAAGCATTAATAGTGACATTGCATCCTGGTACAACTGATACGCGCCTTTCCCGTCCTTTCCAGGGAAATGTAGCTGCGGAAAAATTATTCTCAGTGGAACGCACCGTTACCCAATTACTGATTGTCATCGAACAGCTTCAAGAAGGCGATAGTGGACAGTTTTTCTCGTGGGATGGAAGCCGATTACCTTGGTAACTGCGTTACGCTTGTGCTAGTGAAATTTACGTTACTTGTAATCAAAGCCTATGAAGTTTTTTGTGCCAGCAGCCAAGGATGATATCAAAGCAGAGCAGGTGTATAGTGCTTTTGCTCGGTCTGTCAAAGCACCAATAACCGAAAAGCGTATTTGGAAGTTACAGTGGCGTGATAACGAAATTGATATGGAATGCGAGGTAGGTAAACCCTTGCCATCTTTTTATCAAACGGGGAAAGAGTTAATTATGGCAATCTTTGAGTGCGAAAATCTTTATAAAATTTGTACTCTTACCCGTGGAGGAGTAAAGGGAGAGCCTATCTTGGCTGAAAAAAACTCTCAATCTTCAGCAACGTATTTTTCAGATAATGTAACATCTCGGAAAGTGCAGCCGTAATTATTAATAGTGGAGAAAATCTATCGGCAATTGTGTCTAAAAGGTTAAAAGTTAAAAATTATTCCGGGAAGATACAGCAGTTTTCTTTTGCATGAAGTACAAAGTTACGGGTTTTGAGGCAGGAGGCAGGAGTTAGAAACTGTTTATGTTTAATTTTAACTCCACATTTATGCATCACTTTTTGAGTTTTACCTTGTGGAGTAATTCATCTTTAATGCGGTTGAGAATTGAAGTCTCATCCAGGTTTGCCAAAATCCGATTAATCACTGCTTTTGGCCCATCAGGCCCCCAAGTCGCTCCATTTGCTAAATAAACTTTGGTAACTTGTCCAATACCGTAAGAAGAAACACCAGCTACTCCCGCTTGCGTGATTGCCACCGAGATATAAGGGCCCAAGGCAGCACCTGCGGTAGCTGTTGCAGAGATACCAAGTAATGTTTTTAATCCACTCAAGCCCAAATTTGCTAACAATTCACTAGCACCGATGCCACCCATACTTAGGGCAATTTTTTGTAGCAATTGTACAGCCCCGGCTTCGGTCATAGAAAAGCCATAGAGTTTAGATAAACCCAAAATCAGAGCAATATCAATTACCACACTACTCAGAATATCTACCACAGTTACGGGATTGAGTGCGATCGCTAATGCCTTGGTCATAACAGCCTTCCAAATTAACTGATTGGCATTCTGTTCCCGAATCATCAGTTTTCGTTCTATCAACTGCTCATTTACAATATCGGCATAAAGCATGGTATTGAGGGCAACCAAAGCTTTACCCTCACGATGTAGAATCTCCAAAATTTTCAGCTTCAGTTCTTCGACTTGGGCGTTACCTGTACGCAACTGTATACCCCTCGTACCATCAGGGCGACGAATCGCCGTCTTTACTAATGGCGATGCCGCAGCCATGACAATTTCTAGAGGTGTAAGTAATTCCCGCACCCTTTCATCCCGAATTTTGTGATAAATTGCCATCCGGTCTGCTTCTGGATACTGGTCTACTTTGTTAAATACCAGAATGATCGGTTTACCTGCTTCCCGCAACTGAGAAAGGGCAGCGTATTCTAGCTTTGTCATATCGCCAGATATCACAAACAGAATCAAATCCGCTTGTTTTGCAATCTGTTCAGCTAACGCGGCACGGGTTGCACCATCTACCTCGTCTAACCCAGGAGTGTCAATTAATTCCACCTGGGATTGACCTACACCAGGAAGAGTAACTCGCAAAGCACGTTCAGTTTCCCCAATCGCTTCTTCACTAATACTCCAATTAACTGTTTGTGCAGCACGAGTGACACCATGCAACGGCCCAGTTTCAAATACTGTTTGCCCAACCAAAGCATTGAGTAGCGAAGACTTACCACGTCCCACCATACCAAAAGCCGCAATCTGTACCACCATGCTGTCTAACTTCCCCAGCATGGTTTCTAAATCAGCAATTTCCGTTTCCAATCCGGTTTTTTCTTGGGGGGTGAGGTCGAGATTGGCTACTAAGTTTCGCAGGGCCGTTTGTGCTTGTTTATAGTTCAGTTCCGTCTGAATATCTTCAAAGCTGAAAATAGCACTATCCAGTTCTTCCTCCCAACTGAGAGAATTTGTGTCAGTGTTGGCGGAATCACTTTGATGAGGTTCAGGCATGGGTAGTGTCGAAGTCATATTAATTTTAGATTTTAGATTTTAGATTTTAGATTTTAGATTTTAGATTTTAGATTTTAGATTTTAGATTTTAGATACACCCCCTTTACTATCCTAGTTATTTTTAGGAACGGTTTGGCGAGATGAGGCAGACAAAGGAGACAAGGGGAATAAGTATCCCCAATGCCCAATGACCAATGCCCAATGACCAATGACTAATGACTAATGACTAATGACTAGCAAAAAGTCATAAACTGAAAAATGCATCTAAATAACTCGTTAGGATCTTGACTAAATTACCTGTGCGGAAAATCGTTATTGCCGGCAACTGGAAAATGTACAAAACCCAGGCAGATACCCAGGAGTTTTTACAAGGATTTCTGCCCCACTTAGAGGAAACCCCCGAAGGGCGAGAAGTGATATTGTGCCCTCCGTTCACTGATTTAAGTGTTTTGTCCAAGAGTTTGCACGGTAGCCTCATCCAACTGGGGGCACAAAATGTCCACTGGGAAGAATATGGAGCCTATACGGGTGAGATTTCTGGCCCAATGCTGACAGAACTTGGTGTGCGCTTTGTGATTGTCGGTCATAGCGAACGACGGCAATTCTTTTGTGAAACGGACGCAACTGTTAATCTACGCCTCCGGACTGCTCAAAGGTTTGGTTTGACCCCTATTCTCTGTGTTGGCGAAACAAAACAACAACGAGATGCGGGAGAAACTGAATCACTGATTGCTCTCCAACTCGACAAAGGCTTGGTAGATATTGATCAGAATAATTTGGTGATTGCTTATGAACCGATTTGGGCGATTGGCACTGGTGAAACTTGTGAAGCAACGGAAGCTAATCGAATAATTGGCTTAATTCGTAGCCAGTTGAGTAATCCAAATGTATCAATTCAATATGGTGGCTCAGTTAAGCCGAACAATATTGATGAGATCATGGCTCAACCAGAAATTGATGGTGTTTTAGTAGGAGGAGCAAGTTTGGAAGCTGAGAGTTTCGCTCGAATTGTAAATTTTCAGTCACTGTGATGTGCTTTCTTCTCGTTCCCATGCAGAGCATGGGAATGCCTAATATAGATTTATGCCAAGGAAATTGATAATTCGAGGTCGCTGTTTCGAGTGGGGACAGCGAACTTATTTAATGGGCATTTTGAATGTGACGCCTGATAGCTTTAGTGATGGGGGTGAGTTTAACACTACCTCTGCTGCTTTAGTACAGGCGCAAGCACTGGTGGCTGCTGGTGCTGACATTATCGATGTGGGCGGTCAATCAACTCGACCAGGGGCAAAGCAAATAACTCTGGCAGAGGAACTTGACCGGGTCTTATCGGTGTTACAAGTAATAAGACCAGAAATTTCAGTCCCGATTTCTGTAGATACTACCCGTGCTGATGTAGCCAAGGCATCTGTAGAAGCTGGAGCGGATATTATTAATGATATTTCTGGCGGCACTTTTGACTCAGAAATGTTACCAACAGTTGCAGAGTTAGGTGTCCCAATTATTTTAATGCACATCCGGGGAACACCACAGACAATGCAACAACAGACTGATTATCAAGATTTGCTCACAGAGATTTATAGTTTTTTGGCAAGGCAAATTGAGGTAGCAACTGCTGCGGGCATTGACCTGGATAAAATTATTATTGATCCTGGTATTGGCTTTGCTAAGAACTATGAGCAAAATTTAGAAATTTTTCGCCGCTTGCGATCGCTAATAACACTCAACTGTCCTATCTTGGTAGGAGCGTCTCGTAAAAGTTTCATTGGTCGCATTTTAAATCAACCAGATCCAAAAGCACGAGTTTGGGGAACGGCAGCAGCTTGTTGTGCTGCTATTTTTAATGGCGCTGATATCCTCCGAGTTCACGATGTTCAAGAGATGCGCGATGTTTCACTAGTAGCCGATGCGCTACTGAGACAAGCCGCACAGTGTGACTCTTAAGTATTACCATTTTCGTGTTTTTTGCCGTTACCTTCTTGATTTACTGACTCGGCTATCAACTCCTGAAACATTTCACTTGAGTTGGCTGGGTCTACAAAGACAATTTTGGCATTATTGCTCTCACCTAGTTTTTGGCTAGCATCTACGTAATCTTGAGCTACAAGATACCGCAGAATGTCCCTACTATCTGGATTGGAACGGAGAGCTTGAGAAATGATTTGTACTGAGGCCATAGTTCCTTCTGCTTTTTTAATCGCAGCTTCCTTTTCCCCTTCTGCTTCAGTAATCAGCGCCCGTTTTTTGATTTCAGCGGCTTGCTGCTCTTCCCTTGACTTTCGTACACTCTCAGGTAGGGTAATTCTCTGAAGGTCTAACCGGAGAATCTCAACTCCCCAATCTGCCGTTATACTATTCAACTCGAATAACAAAACTGAGTGCATCTCCATTCTGGAGACATTGGTCTGCTCCAGAGTGTTCTGAGCAATGATTTCCCGGAGCGTAGTTGTTGTCACCTGTGTCAGTGCGACTTGCAGATCCTCAATAGCATAAAAGCTTTTCTCAATATCTCTGATGCGCCAGTACATAACAGCGTCTACTTCTACGGAAATATTATCTTGGGTGATTACATCCTGAGGTTTGATGTCTAAAATTTGCTCTCGTATAGTATCTTCCATCACAATCTGATCTACCAAGGGAACAATAAAGTTCAACCCAGGTTTAAGTTTCCGATGAAACTGCCCCAGGCGTTCGACTAGGGCTTCATTTCCTTGATTAATCAGTTTTGCAGAACCTAAGGCATAACCTATAAGCACTAAAACTATAAAAATGATTGGCTCCATATATACTCCGATTCAGCTTTTGGGAGAATTTAGTGTCAAGGATATGCTAATAGCTTGTCATATCTTTGAGTTTAATGTTTTGAGTCTGTAATTTTATGAACACCAGCAGCGATGTCTGATGTTGAGTACAACATTATATTGCAAAGTGTAAGGGCACGGCAGTGCCGTGCCCTTACGGGTATACGTCACGTAAACGAGAAACGCTTTATCTCAGTTGGATGGAGCAAGCAAGCTAAAATCGCTGCCCATCAACCAAAATAAGCGCCTTTGCCAAACTTACAAGACAGTATTCATCCAACCCTAAGATTCAGAATTATTTATGATGCGGCTATTACAAACATTCATCGCCTTTTCTACTCCCTGCTTGAGGCTTAGTTCAATACACTCAACCACAAACTGAAGTACAAGAGACATTTGCTGATTTTCG
>Ga0105046_10008496_pt1 | contig 16118 bp, 9 predicted proteins | sample MAT03_FD_78385 | JGI IMG/M metagenome (GOLD analysis project Ga0105046, IMG submission 78385) | Freshwater microbial communities from Lake Fryxell liftoff mats and glacier meltwater in Antarctica - MAT-03 (megahit assembly) | ecosystem: Environmental > Aquatic > Freshwater > Ice > Liftoff...
GATCCTGAAGCGAATTGAGCGCGCGGCCCAGGCCGGTCCGGAGGACCTGGAGCAGCTCGACACCGATCTCCGCAAGCTGGTCGAAAATCGCGTGCGTCTGCCCTTCGGTCTGGATATCCGCGGACGATTCTCGCAAGATGTGGCGCGGCTCGTCCAACAGATCATCGCGTCGATCTATGTCCACACCGGGCGACGCGTCGTCATGACGCTAACCGACGAGCGCGCCGACGCTGTCACGCAGGGCAGCCCGCACGACACCGCCACCGGCCGCTCCTCCACGCGCCGCTCCTCGCAGCGACGGCACTGGCCGCGGCCGCTGAAGCTGCGGCTCTACGACCTGTTCGAGGCCTTGTACGACGATCTGCTCAATACCATCGTGCCCGCGCTTCGATGCGCCCTCAACGACGTTCCGGCGCTGGCCGAACTCGTCGAGGAGATGGGCTCCCCGATCCCGACCATGCTCGCGCTCGGTCTGAGCGCTGCACGTGACATCGAATATACCGCGAACACGACCGTTCTGCCCCCGCGAGAGCACTTCGAGAGCAAGCTCGCGGGCGACATCGAGGCCCTCGTGGATGCGCTCTGGGATAAGATCCAAAGCAGTATCCACGCTGCCCTCCTGAATCGCCGCGGCCGGACCCAGCACGCCGCCACCATGGCCTCGCAGGCCATGGACGACCCACGCATGGCCGACGCACGCGACAACCTCGCGCGTTCGTGCTTCGTGGCCCTCCAGGAGTACGCGGCCGCGAGGCTCGCCCTGGCTCGGGCCATTTGGGCCCGAAGTACGCCCGCGGTGGACCGCGCCGCGTGGTCGGCGACCCTCCACGACCAACTGGCGAGGGATATCCAGGCCCTGACCGGCAACCGGGAGCGCCACGCCTACCATGATAGATCGGTGACATCGCATGAACAGCGCATGGACCGGCTGCTCCAGGGCTCCACCAGCTTCCTGCGCCGCGTCGTCGGCATATTGAAGCGGCAGACCGCGCTCATTCAAGAACATCACATCACCACCATGGTCCAGCTTCGCCAGCGACTCGCGCCCGGCGACGTGGACCAGATCATCGGCCAGATGAAGCAGTATCTTCAGCGCGTACCGCCCCCGGCATCCGTGGACGAGCGGGCCAACTGCGCCAATATCCCGCCGCCCGCGATCGCCGGGCCAAACCTCGCCTGGGACATTGAGTCGGTCAACGTCGATGAATGCGCACAGGTCGTCGAGCACCTCGGACTCGGCGAGCTGCAGCGCAAGCTGGTCTCCAAGGCCGCGGCGACGGAGAAACCCGCCGGGGCGGAGAAGCTCTTTCAAGCGGTGCTGGACCATGCTCTCGGTGATTCGAGCGAGCTCAGCCGCGCCGAGCGGCGTGTCCACGCCGACGCCCCCCAGGGGGCTTCGTTCACGCTCAAGGCCACCATCTCCAGGGCGACCCGGGACGAGATTGTCGCCGATGTCCTCAAGGCGCCCGTCGTCGATGGCGCCGATGACCCAGGGCCAGACCACGCCTCGGCGGACCCCGCGACCGAGTTCCGGCTATGGATGGTTGGTTGGTGGAGAAATGAGACGAAGCTCTGGCGGTCCATCCCCGTCCGCCTCAAGCCCCCTCCTGCCAACATAGCCGCCGAGCTCGAGCGTCTCACGGAGCCCCCCGAGCGGGGCGACAGGCCGCTGTCCATGCATCCGTACGGGCCGCAACACCGCGCTCCGGCGAATGCTCCGAGACCGTCATGGGGCGAGGGGAAGCCACTGCCCACCGCCACCGTCCTCGTCATCGGTGGCGGCGTCGCCGGCCTGACCGCCGCGCACGAGCTCGCCGAGCGTGGGTGTCATGTGCAAGTGATCGAGCGGCTCCAGGGCCCTGGCCAGGACGGGCGGCCCGAAGCCGTGCTCGGCGGCCTCGCGGCCTCCCAGTGGTCGAGGCCGCCAGCGAACCCCTCGGTACCCCCGGAATCGTTGGGTTACGCGGGCAAGGACCTCCCCCCGTTCGCCAAGCGTGCCGCTCCGCGCTACCTCAACGACAGCGTCGCCACGATCCGATTCAAGGCCGAGAGTACGGACTTCGAGGACGCGCCCGCCGAGATCGCAAAGCTGATCGCACTGGGACGAAAGCTCGCCGTCGAGGCCCACACCATCACGGTGAGCGGACATGCCGGGGGCCCGAAAGAGGGCCCGAACATCGCCGCGGAGCGGGCGCGGAAGGTCCGAGACCTGCTCACATTGTTGTGTCTGTACGGCGGCAACCGGAGGGACCACGTCGCCAGTCCGCGCATCCATGTGCGCGACATGGGCGCAGCCTCACCCGTCAGCGACGACCCAGACGACCCGATGAACCGGCGCGTGGAGATCCGGCAGGAAGAGGACATCTTGCCCGGCGAGCACGGATATCGGTTCTTCCCGAGCTTTTATCGCCACGTCTTCGACACGATGCGCCGGATCCCGCTCTACGATCGCCACGACAACGAGACCGATCGCACGGTGTTCGACAACCTCATCCCGACCCGCACCCAGGTGTTCGCCGGCACCTACAAGGACGTCGACCTCGCCCGCGAGAAGCCGAGAGGCATCGAGGGCTTCCGCAGCGGGCTCAAGCGAATGCTCGTGGATCTCGGCTTCGACCGCCGCGACGTCGTCCGGTTCTCGACGCGGATGCTGCGCTTCATGGTGAGCAGCAAGCAGCGGCGCGCTGACTACGATGATATCTCGTGGTGGGACTATGTGACGCTGCAGCGGCCCCACGCACACGCGAAGATGAACGAGCCGCGCGTCGAATACAGCGACGAATTCCAGAAGCAGTTGCGCGCCGCCCCGCAGGCGCTGGTGGCCATGGACGCCGAGACCTGCGACGCGCGGACCCAGGGCAACATCGTCGTTCAACTCATGCTCGATCAGATCCTGGATCGCGGCGGGCCGACCGACTGCACGCTCAACGGCCCCACGACGACCGCATGGTTCGCGCCCTGGCGGCGTCACCTCGAGCTCATGGGGGTGGAGTTCCTCGTCGGCGAGCTGACCGACATTCAGCCCGACCGTGACAGGCAGACGCGCGGACCCGGAGAGCGCCTGAAACTCAGCTTCTCCGACATGCCGATCCCCCACGTCGCGGACTACGATTACATCGTGCTCGCGACCGACGTCGTCACGGCGGAGCAGGTCACCAAAAGACTGCGCCTCGGCACCGAAAGCGTGCCATCCAAGCTGCGAGGATTCACGACTCTGCTCTTCGAGTCTGACGACGACACCGACGGGCAATCCATCCGCGATCGTCCGAAGGCGACCGTGTCCGACGAGCGGACCAAGCTGGAGTTCGAGTGGCCGGTCTACGGCCTGAGCCCCGAGGACCGGCTGCAGATCTTCTCCGGGGTGCAGTTCTACTTCAGCAACGACCTGGAGGTCGCGCGCGGGCACGCATATTACCAGGACACCGACTGGGGCCTGTCCTCCATCTCCCAGTCGCAATTCTGGACGAAGAAGCGAGCCCTGCGCGACCAGGGCGTCCGCGGGATCCTCAGCGTGGACATCGGGGACTTCTCCCGGCCCTCGCGGTATCTCAACCGCTCGGCGTCGCAGTGCCCGGAGGAAGCCCTCGCCCGCGAAGTCTGGCGGCAACTGTCCGAGAGCCTGCGCCGGGCGCGAGACCGCCGCCGCGAGGCGGACTCCGTGGTGCTGCCGATCCCGGAGCCCCGCTACTATCACGTCGATGACCACCTGGTGTTCTCCCGCTTCGGTGATGCGTGCACGACACTCACGCCGTTTTTGACGAACAACGTCGGCGACTGGAAGCATCGCCCAGGCGCGGACCCCTGGGATCCGGGCTTCCCGCGCGCCCGCATCGACCGCCAGGACGAACCGGACATCTGGCAGTCGGGTCACGGCGGGTATCAGGTCCACTTCGACACGCTCGTGTTCGCCGGCACCTACGTACGAACCTTCACCAGGATGACCACGATGGAGGCCGCCAACGAGTCCGCCCGGCACGCCGTGAACGCCATCCTCGACCATCTGACGGCCAGACGCGCAGAGGTCGCAAAGTACGCTTACCTCGGTGCGATCGACGACGCCCGCAGGGACGCGCGGAGGCAGGGCATTCCGATCGACGGCGCGGCGCTCCTCAAGGGCGCCCAGCAGGTCGACCAGCGCTTCGCCGGGATCGCAGGCGACTACTGCAAGATCTTCGACCCAGAGCGGCACGAACTGGAAGGGCTCGAGTTTCTCAAGCGCGTGGATGCGATGCTCGCCAAGGAGGGCATGCCGCACATGTTCGATATCCTCGGTGTCGAGGGTTGGCTCGACCATCTCCAGCCGAACATTGATCCCCTGGAGGGCCTGTTCGCCGCGCTCGGCGACACCGTGAAGGACGACTGGGCGATCAAGACCTCCGAGATCCTCGCCGCGCTCGCGCCGCTCAAGAAATTCGGCGACGCAGTACTTCACCAGGCCGACGATCAGGTGCGTAGCAACATGAGCGCCGCAGCTCGCCAGCTTCCGGACTGGATCGAGCGCATCCGTGAGCAACTCAAGCGACGCTCCTGAGGGCAACTGCCCACACCCACAGCCTGGCCGGTATGCTCCCCCTACGTTCGCCGTGCCGGGGGCACCGCGGCTGCGCACGTCCGTGATGCCACGGGAGGTCTCCCGATCTACCCGGGCATGGCACGATTACCCGCCGGACGGGTTGCAACCGCCCCCGAAAGTGTGCGATGAGTGTCCGGTGCGGATGCCATTTGGTCTGAGTCCTCAACGGCGGCGACGGCGTGGCGGCGGCCTCGCCAGCGCTGCCCTGCTGTCCCTGTGTGCCGGCTGTTACAACGACACCGCCGGTGCTGACGGCGACGACGCGACCAGCGTCGCCACCTCGGCGAGTTCGTCGCCCACGACACCGACCGGCGACGACACGGCCGCCGAGAGCGGCTCGAGCGACGACGGCGGTCATCAAATCCCGGAGTTCGAGCCCGGCCCGGCCGTGCTGCCGCGCCTGACGCGGCGGCAGTATTTCAACAGCATCGAGGCCCTGCTCGGCCCCGGGCTGCCGACGCCGCAGCTCGAGCCCGACACCAACCCGTACCTGTTCTTCACGATCGGCGCCGCCAGCACGACGCTGTCCGAGACCGGCGTTCAGCAGTACGAGGCCGCCGCCGACCTGTTCACGACGATCATATTCTCCGATGCCGCCCGCCGCGAGGATCTCGTCGGCTGCTTGCCCGCGGCCCCCGGTGACGCCTGCGTCGCCGAGTTCCTCGGCAAGTTCGGTCGGCGCGCGTTTCGTCGCCCGCTCAGCCTCGACGAGACCACCCGCTGGCTCGGCATGGCCACCGAGCTGGCCAACGGCGACCCCTGGCAGGGCCTGCGCCACGCCGTCGCCGGCCTGTTGCAGTCGCCCAACTTCCTCTACCGCGTCGAGCTCGGCGAGCCCGACCTCGGCGACCCCACCCGCCTGCGCTACACCACCTTCGAGATGGCGAGCCGGATGTCGTTCCTGCTGTGGAACACCACCCCGGACGACGCCTTGCTCGACGCCGCCGCCGTCGGCGACCTGCTGACCGAGGCCGGCCTCGCCGCGGAGACCGAGCGCCTGCTCAAGGACCCGCGCGCCAACCAGGCCGTGCGCGACTTCTTCACCCAGTTCCTCGACCTCGGCCGCCTCGACGGCATCGCCCGCGATCCCACGCGCTATCCCCTGGCCTCACCGACGATGATCGACTCGATGCGCACCGAGGTGCGCCTGCTGGTGGATGACCTCATCTATCGGCAAAACGGCGACATCCGCAGCATCTTCGGCACGCGTCACACCTTCGTGAACAGCGAGCTCGCGGCCCTCTACGGCGTCGCAGCCGAGGGCGCCACGCCGATCACCTTCGTGCCCGTCGACCTCCCGGAGGACGGCCCGCGCGCCGGCCTGCTGACCCTCGGCGCCTTCCTGACGATGAACGCCCACGAGATCGACACCTCGCCGACCGCGCGCGGCAAGTACGTGCGCACGCGGGTGCTGTGTCAGGACGTGCCGGCACCGCCCGACGACGCCGACTTCAACCTCGACCCGGTCGAGGATGAGGGCGCCCAGACGCTGCGCCAGCGGCTCGAGCAGCACCGCACCGACCCGACCTGCGCCGGCTGCCACGCCTTCATCGACCCGCCCGGCTTCCTGTTCGAGAACTTCGACTCGATCGGCGCCTGGCGCACCCTCGACAACGGCCTGCCGATCGACGCCACCGGCGACCTCGACGGCATCCCGCTGCAAAACGCCCGCGACCTCGCCGAGGTCCTCAAGGACGACGCGCGGGTCGGCCGTTGCATCGTCACCCAGTTGTACCGCCACGCGATCGGCCGCCGCGACGTGTTGTCGGAGAAGCCCGCGCTCGACGAGATCGACGCGGCCTTCGCCGACGAGGGCCATCGCTTCACCGAACTTTTGAAGATCCTCGTGACCAGCGACCTGTTTCGCAGCGTCGCCGAGGAGGAGATCGACCCATGACCCCCAGGAGCCCGCTCGCCCGTCGAACCTTCTTGCGTGGCGCCCTCGGCGGCACCACCGTCGCGCTCGGCATCCCGCTGCTCGACGCCATGATCCCGATCCGCAAGGCCCACGCCGAGGACCCCAGCACGCAGCCGATCTTCGGCGTGTTCTTCTGGGCCAACGGCGTGCCCTGGAACGCCAAGCACGGCGAGGCCCAGTCGGGCTACCCGGACGTGTGGACGCCCGAGGCGACCGGCCCCGGCTACGCGCCGAGTCAACTGCTGACGCCGATCGCCGCGCACCAGGTCAGCATCATCACTGGCCTCGAGCCGAAGACGATCGTGAACCCCGAACCGCCGGGTCAAAGTGACGGCCACATGCGCGGCTGGCACGTCGCCATGACCGGCGACCAGATGCGCAGCGAGGGCTTCGACCACCCGTCGCACACCATGACCGTGCTGCGGCCGACCCTCGACCAGTACGTCGCCACCCACGAGCAGTTCTACGGCAACGCCCCGCCGCGCTTTCGTTCGCTGGTGCTCGGCGTCAGCGGGGCCCGGTTCCACGACTACGGCCACTGGAACGCGATCTCGTACACCGGCCCCGACGCTGCCATCCAGCCGATCAGCAACAGCGGCCAGCTCTACAGCATGCTCTTCGACGTGCCCGGCGACCTCGTCGCGCTCGGCCGCCGCGCCCGCCTGCTCGACGCCGTGCTCGAGGACGCCCAGAGCCTGCGCGTGCGCCTCGGCGCGACCGACCGCCAGCGCCTGGACGATCACCTCGCCAGCCTCAACGAGATCCAGCGGCGCCTCGAGCTGACCTCGGGCACCTGCGAGATGGTGCCACCGGTGCCGCTCGACTCCGGTGACCTGCTGGTCCAGACCCAGGTCATGAGCGAGCTGCTCGCCGCGGCCCTGCGCTGCGACCTGACCCGCGTGTTCTCGTTCATGCTGACCTCGCCAGCCACGACGCACGTGTTCAACAACCTCGGCGTCCCGAACGACATGCACAAGGTGTGTCACGACGGCGCCTGGGAGCAGGTCCGGGCGATCACCGACTATCAGATGCAGGCCTTCGCGCGCCTGCTCGACCAACTGGCCGTCAAGGACGCGATGGACCTGAGCCTGCTCGACCGCGCGTGCATCTACGGCACCTCGGAGTACGGCGAGGGCTGGCAGCACAGCGACCGCGAGATGCCCTGCATCCTCGCCGGCCGCGCGTGCGGCAAGCTGATCCCGAACACGCACGTGCGCGAGGAGCTCGGCAACATGAGCAAGGCCCAGGTGACGATGCTGCGGGCGATCGGCCTCGACACCCCGAGCTTCGGCTTTAGCGGCGGCGAGACCAGCGACCAGTTCTCCGAGCTGCTGGCATGATCATGGCGATCGCCGTCCGTCGCCCGCACCACGCTCTGCTCACGCTCCTGCTCCTCGCTCCCGGCTGCGCCGGTGGCGGGGAGGCTGAGGGCGGCGGCCTGTCGCAGGGCGTGATCTCCGACGCCGACACGGGTGACTCGGCGACCACCACCGCGACCACCACCGCGACCACCACCACGACCACCACGGACCCGGGACCCACGAGCACGTCCGACGACTCGGGCCCGATGACCGCGAGTACGACCACCGCGACCACGGACGCCCCCGCGCCCACGGCGCCCGATCCTCCGCCCGACTGCGGCCCGCTCGATCTGTGCGGCGTGCAATGCGTCGACCTCGTCGAGGACCCCGACAACTGCGGCAAGTGTGGGATTAGCTGCGTGATCCCGCATGCGACCGCGGCATGTGCTGCGAGCACTTGCGCGATCGGGAGCTGCGATCCCGGCTGGACCGACTGCGACCAGGACCTCGAGACCGGCTGTGAGCAGGTCCTCGCGCCCGGAGAGAGCTGCGCTCCGGTGTGCCAGCCCGGCAACGCCGAGTCGTGCAACCTGTTCGACGACGACTGCAACGGCTCCTGCGATGAGGGCGCGGTCGCCGGCTGTCGGCAAGGGATCCATCGCTCCGTCAGCCCGACGCAGGGCCATTTTTATACGATCGACGCCGCCGAGGCGATGTCGGGCGACTTCACGGTCGAGTTCCTCAACTTCTACTATCTACACACCGCGGCGCTGCCCGGTCTGGTGCCGTTTTACCGCTGCCTCAAGGGCGACGGCCGCCGCTTCTACACGACCAGCGCGACCTGCGAGGGCGCCGGCCCGCTCGATGGCCCGAACGGCGGCGTCATGGGTCACATCGGCACCGAGCCGTTCTGCGGCGCGATCGGCCTTTATCGCCTTTACGGCAACCAGGAACACTTCTATACGACCAGCGAGGCCGAACGCGACAACGCGGTCAACAACCTCGGCTACATCTTCGAGGGCCAAGCCGGCTTCGTCTGGGCCGGTCCCTGACGGCTCGCTTGCTCGCGGACGCGGACACTCACTCGAGGCCGAGTCGTTCCATATCGTCCTCGTCGAGCCCGAAGAAGTGGCCGATCTCGTGCAGGATCGTCACCTCGATCTCCTCTCGCAATGCGTCCTCGTCCTGGAACGAGGCGAGCAGGTTGGCGTAGAAGAGCACGATGCGGGTCGGGCTGCTCTGCACCACGCCGCTGCGCTGGCCGACGTCGCCCTCGCCTTCAAATAACCCGAGCGCGCGGGGGTCGAAGCCCTCGCGCACCAGCGACTCGCTCGGGCGCGCCTCGAGCACCACGGGCACGTTTTGCAGGCGGTCGCGAAACTCCTCGGGGATCGCTGCGAGCACGTCCTCCGCGACCTGGGCGATGAAACGCTGGTCATCTTTCGTGCCGATGCCGTCGCCGATGTCGGCCTCGGTGTCCAGGCGGCGGACCGCGAGGTTCTCGCTGACCATCGCCTGCTCCTCGCCGAGCAGACCGAGCACCTCGCCGAGCGCGTAGCGGGCGTCGGCGAACTCGGGCGCGAGCTCGACGGCGCGGCGGTAGTGCGGCTCGGCGGCCTCGGGACCGTTGAGGGTCCACTCGAGCTCGCCGCGCGCGAACAGCAGCTCGGGGTGGTCGGGCCAGGTCGCGGCGGCGTCGTCGAGCATGGCCAGAGCACCCTCGGGGTCCTCCTCGGCCGCGCCATAGACCTCGTCGAGGAGGGCGTCGAGGGTGGGGTCGGCGGGGGTCTGGGGGCCACGCATTGCCGCGGCACTTTAGCCCGGGCGCCTCAGCGGTTGGGGCCCAGCACGGTAATTTTCGTGATGCGCTGGATGAAGGCTGTGCGCGAGGTCCCACGCCCGAGCTCGAGGTCACTGACGTGTACGCCGTTGACCTTGAGCAGGGTCTCGCGTTCGCCGACCGCGGCGTCGGCGGCCCTACCCTCGCACGGCAGCAGGTACTCCGCGAACGAGTGGATCGCCATCGGGGTGCCCGCCGTGTCGCGTCCGAGGTAGAGCATGATGTGACCGGGGAAGTGCAGCAGGAGCACGCCGCGGCGCTGATGCTCGTCGAGCAGCTTCAGGCGATCCGGCTCACCGACCGCAGGCGCCACCTCGACCACGTACGAGCCGGCGATCGCCTGGTCGCTGGTGTGCCGCGGCAGCAGCACACCCAGGCCGGCGAACAGGTCCATCAAGTAGCGCGAGCAGTCGCGGCCGCCGTTGCGGTCGCCCCAACCGTAGGGCTCGCCGAGGTAGGCGAAGGCCGCCGTGAGCACCGCGCGGCGGGTCAGCGGGCGCGGACTCTCGGTGAGGCGGGCGTCGTCCGCAGCGGCCGTGCGCACACCCGCGGGGGTCGCAACCAACACGCAGCCGGGCTTGCCGGAAGCGACCGGCACGAGCGCACCAAACGGCAGGCTCTGCGCGCCGCCGCCTTCGAGATCGAGGCTCAGCGCGCCGTCGGTGTGGCGATGCGGGCCGTCGAGGAAGGCGCGTGCCTCGGCCGGGCTTAGCGGCGGTGACAGGGCAGCGGCGCGCAGGTCGATCCAGCCGACGACGTAGCTGGTGCGCGCCAGCACCAGATCGCCGTCCCACGGGCGCAGCACCTGCACCACCTCCTGCGCGCGCGCCATGCTGCACAGGTTGCGGTCGAACTCCGGGTCGCGGCTCGCTGTGTAATACGGCTCCGATTGCGGGCCGCAGTAGATCGGGATCAGGTCGAGCGCGACGCGGAGCTCGGGGGTGACGTGCTGGCTGTCCCTTCGGGCATGTCCCTTCGGACCTGTCCTGGCGGACAGCAGTGGCGCGCGCAGACCCACGGTCAACGCCTCCGGTGTGACCTCGGCGGCGTAGCGCGCTTGCAGGTCCTGCGGCAGCAGGGTGCCGTCCAGGCGCACGTACTTGCCGGTGGTGAAGCGCTCGCGCAAGAAGCCGAGGCGCGCCTGGAGACCGCTGGCGAGCACGGTGACGTCGATCGGGGCGCGCAGGTCCACCCGACCGCCGAAGCCGAGCGCCGGGTCGCGCGCGACCCGGGCGTTGAGCGCCCGCACCTGCGCCGCGTCGAGCACCGGACGATCGAGGTCGGCGACCTCGGCGGTGCGCTCGAGCCAGTACGCCAGGGTCTGGTGCTCGGGTCGCGTCCGCGGCAGCAGATCGGGCGCGATGCCTCCCGCCGGACAGTCTTCTGGCGTGGGCGTCGGCTCGGCCGCCACGACCGCCTGCGGGGCCTCTGCTGGCCCGGCAGGTGCATCCACACAACCACTGAGCGCCACCAGACCCGTCAGGGTCCAGCGCAGCAGGCGAGCGGTGGGGCGAGCGCGGGTCACGGTCCGGCAGTGTACGGTGGCAACGCCTGGACCGCGAAATCCATGCCATTGCGCGACCCGGCCGGGTCGCCGCGCCGGATGCCCTGACTCCCTGGGACTTCGACGCCCGGCCCGCGGCGGTGTATGTCAGGGCGTGGCGACCCGGCCAGCGCTACTGCTCTTGCTGATCTTGCTGTTCGCCGCGTGCAGCAGCGCCGCCGATTCGCGCGCGCCCGCGAGCGCGGCCGCTCCGGTGACGCAGTCTGCGGACATGCCGGTCGTTGTGCCAGTCCCCGCACCGCCTGTCGCAACGGAGCTAACACCCGCCCTTGTTGCTGTCGCTCCGCCGCCCGACGACAAGACCCCGCGCTTCAAGGCGGCCTGTGTCGCGGGCGACACCGTGACGGTCGCCGCGGTCGGTGACCTGCTGCTGCATCACGAGCTGCAGATCCAGGCCTACGCCGCGCCCGAGAACTTCCTGGCGATCTGGGGCAGCATCCGCGACCTGCTGGCCCAGGCCGACCTCAGCTACGCCAATCTCGAGGGCACCACCGCGGCCGGCCTTAATCGCAAGGGTGTGAAGGTGGACGACCCGGGCCGCAAGTTCGACCGCATCGTCTACTCGTCGTACCCGCGCTTCAACTACCACCCTTCCCTGCTCGACGACCTGGTGACCAGCGGCATCGACGTCGTCTCGACGGCCAACAACCACGCGATCGATCGCGAGGCGCCCGGCGTCGACGCGACGATCGCCGCGCTCGACGCCGTGAAGCTGGCCCACACCGGCACGCGCGCGCGCGGCGAGCAGACCCCGTGGCACGCGATCACGACGACCCGCGGGATCACGATCGCGTGGCTGGCGTGCGCCCACCACACCAACCAGATCGCCGATGTCGACGGCCAGGTGCTGCGCTGCTACGAGCCCGAGGGCGCGCTCGAGTCGCTGGTCGCACGGCTCGCGGCGGATCCGAAGATCGACGCAGTCATCGTCACGCCGCACTGGGGGAGGGAGTACCAACCGGAGCCGGAGCGCGCGCAGAAGGCCCTGGCGAGGCGGCTCGCGGCCGCGGGTGCGACGGCGATCCTCGGCAGCCACCCCCACGTGCTGCAGCCCTGGGAGGTGCTGCCCGGCGCAGATGGCCGCGAGACCTTCGTGATCTACTCGCTCGGCAACTTCGCCAGTCACCAGCCCGAGCTGGCGAAGCGATCGACGATGTTGCTGTACCTCGGGCTCACGCGGCCGCCGGGTCAGAAGGCGTTCGTGCACGGCGTGCGCTACGTGCCCTTGCATGTCCGCCAGGACGGCGAGCGGTTCTTCGTCGAGGCGATCGACCGCGTCGGCGGGCCCGCAGACAGTCGTTCGCTGACCACCACGATGTTCGGCGAGGCCGCCGTGCTCGCCCCGGACGCGCCGCTGGCGACTCTGCCATCCTGTCCCTGAGGACAGATCATCGCACCGGGCGGCTACTCGATGTGCAGGTGCTCGAGGCCCTCGGGAGGCGGCGGGTATTCGAGCTTCAGTTGCTCGAGGGTGTCGACGACGATGGTGGCGACCAGGTAGTTGCGAAACCACTTGCGGTCGGCCGGGATGATGTACCAGGGCGCCCGTTCCGTGTAAGTCTGGCGGAAGATGCCCTCGTAGGCGGCCCCGTAGAGGTCCCAGTCGGCGCGCGCCTTGAGGTCGGCAGGGTCGAACTTCCAGCGCTTATCGGCGTTGTCGAGGCGCTCTTGCAGTCGCTCGCGCTGCTCCTCGCGGCTGATGTGCAGGAAGAACTTGATGATCGTGACGCCGGCGTCGGCGATGAGCGCCTCGAAGTTACGGATATGCTCGTGCCGACGCTCGAGCCGCCCGCCCTTGATGCCGCCCTGGACCATCGGGACCAGGATGTCCTCATAGTGCGAGCGGTTGAAGATCGCCACGTGTCCGGCCTCCGGCACGTTGTGGTGGATCCGCCACAGGAAGTCGTGCGCCCGCTCGAGCTCGTTGGGCGCCTTGAACGCGTGTACCCGCGTGCCTAGCGGGTTGAAGCCGCCCATCACGTGCTTGATCGTGCCGTCCTTGCCCGACGCGTCGCGACCCTGGAGGACGATCAGCAGGCTGTGGCTGCGGCCGGCGTAGAGGCGCTCTTGCAGGTCGAGCATGCGCTTGTGCAGCTCCAGCATCGCGGTCTCGGCCGCGTCGCGCTCGACGCCGCCGTCATCGTTCGGGTGCCAGCGGTCGAGCTTCACCTTTTTGTCGCCGTCGAGGCGGTAGTCCGCGATGTCCATGGATCCTTTCATCGTCGTAATGGCGACCTCTGACAAGCCGCGAGAACGCGAGAGGGCGACACGCCGGCTGGCGCGTCGCCCTCCACGGAGTGTCACGACGGTCGCTAACTATCGGGGCCCACGCGTAGGACGCGCCGCGGGCCGGGGAGCAGGCTGTGGCCGCGGCTGCGACGGGCGCGAGGCCGGCGGTCGGCTCGGCTCGGGCCGACTCGGACGGGACTGCGGCGGGCTCGGCTGCGGCCGCGGGCGCTCCGGCTGCGGACGCGAAGCCGGCGGATCGGGGCGAGGCTGCGGGCGCGGCGTCGGCATGGCGCCCGGCTGCGGGCGCGGACTCGGACGGTCACTGCCGTCGGGTCGCGGGCGCTCCGGTTGCGGACGCGGCTGCGGGCGCTCCGGCTGCGGGCGCTCCGGCTGCGGACGGTCACTGCCGTCGGGCCGCGGGCGCTCCGGCTGCGGACGGTCACTGCCGTCGGGCCGTGGGCGCTCCGGCTGCGGACGCGGCTGCGGGCGCTCCGGCTGCGGGCGATCGCTGCCGTCAGGACGCGGACGCGGGCTCGGGCGCTCCGGCGTCGGACGATCGCTGCCATCATTGGGACGTGGCCGCGGCAGCGGCTGCGGGCGGTCGGGCTCGTCGCCGCTATCGGGCCGCGGCGGGCGCGGGCTCGGGATCGGGATCGGGCGCTCCGGATCGGGCCGCTCGGGCCGCGGGCGCGGCGGCATTGGGATCGGGCGTTCGGGCTCGGGCCGCGGGATCCGGGTCGGTGGGTCTGGCATCGGGATCGGACGCGGCACGCGGGGCGGCAGATCGGGCTGAGATCCGCCAGGCTGATCGGGGCGGCCCGGATCTCCGCCGGGTCCACCTGGCGTGCCGGGTTGGCCCGGGCCGCCGCCGGGCCGGCCAGGCATATTCGGGCGTCCCGGATCGGAGCCCCCGCCGGGAATGTACCCGGGCAGGTTCGGGCGGCCGCCGCCGCCGGGAGGCACCGACGGGAAGGTCGGGCGGTAGCCGACGTCGGCGTAGAGATGGAAGCCGTCGTCACGGACGCCGCCCCAGTACCAGCTATGACCGTAACAACCCTCGCCCCAGACGTACTGCCGGGCCGGGTAGCGATCGTTCCACACGTAGATGAGGGAGGACGGCGGGGTCCAGTAATAGACCCACGACGCGTACTCCGGGTTGTAAAACACGAGGCTGCCCTCGATGTTGTAGTAACTACGACCGCCCCATTCGATCAGCGGATAGCCGTCGATATCCTGCTGGAAGGTGTGCACGTATTGCACGAGCTCCAGCCGCTGGTTGTCGAAGTTCTCGTAGCCGACCAGCCCGTTGGTCACCGTGCCGCAGGTGCTGCACTGGCAGCAGTTGCCCGTCGTCGTCCCTGCGCTGGCCGTGTGTACGGTGCCGCGCGGCTGCGAGTAGACGGTGTAGTACGAGCATCCTGCGTTGCTCAGCACGCCGGCCAGAGTCAGCGCGGCGAGGGCGGCGAGGGAGAGGAGACTGGGTCGATGGCTGCGCATAGGCTGTCGACGGAAGACGCCGCAATGCGGCGAGCTGTTCACGTTCAAGTGGGTGACGGGGACCCGGCGCAGTGTTGCATGGGCGCGAGCGGATGCACGTGACTTCGCATCATCCGGCGCGCTGCCCGGTCGATGGGGCCCAGCAGCGATCGGCCGCCGTCTCGCCCGTGCCGAGCCCGGCCAGGGGGCGCTCGAGGGCGTCGGCGATCGAACGCGCGTAACGGGCCGCGGTGACCGGCAGCCCGGGTTCATCCCAACCGGCGTGCTCCGTGAGCACTGGTGTGCAGCGCATCAACCCCGCGCTGCGCTGCGCCTGCGCGTCCCGGTCGGCCGGTGGCGGGTCCAGGTGGTCGCGGACGGCCCCTTCGGGCGCGACGTACGCGGTGCACACGGAGATGGGTCCGAGACCAGCCAGGCGGTCGAGGCAGGTCAACACGAGGGCGTCGACGCCGGGCGCCGCGGAGCCGGCGAGCTCGAGCGCATGTCGGGCGGCGACGAGGTCGAAGGCACCCACGCGCATCGGGCCTTGCCACCTTCGCTCGAGGTTGTGTCGTTCTGGCACGCGCGCTGCCATCCCGGCGAGCTCGCTGACAAAGGGTCCAGGTCCGTGACGCGTCGCGTAGGCCCGCAGCACCCACAAGCGCAGCGGCGGCGGTGCGCCGGCCTCCGCCAACAGCACTTCGGCCAGCGAGGCGTCGGTCCGCGACGGCGTGACGTACGGCCAGAACCCGCGTCGAGCGTCGAGCAACACGCCCTGGGCGCCCTCGAAGATCACGCGTCCGGGCCTGTCCCGAAGGACAGCACGCAGGCCCTCGCCGTCGTCGACGGCCAGCGCCTGCACGACCGGCGCGTAGGCGGCGAGGATGTCGTCGACGAGGCCGGGCCGCCCTATTTCGGCCATCCCGAGCATCAGCTCCGGATCCGCGGGTCGCTGCTCGACCAGTTGCTCGGCGCGATCGAGCTTGATCTGTTGGATGAGCCGGAGCTTGCTGCGCAGCGGTGCCGTCGGACCGCCGAGCTCGGCGAACCGCAGCGTCGGCATCCGCGGGTCGGCGGCGTCGACGTGAGCCGCGCCGATGCCCATGCCGCAACTCCCGTGTCGACCTGTCCCACGGGCCAGCTCCTGCATCCGCCCGATCAAGCGATGAAACGGCGTGACCACGACGCAACCGGGGTCGATCGTCACGCGTCCCAGC
>Ga0105046_10008498_pt1 | contig 16118 bp, 3 predicted proteins | sample MAT03_FD_78385 | JGI IMG/M metagenome (GOLD analysis project Ga0105046, IMG submission 78385) | Freshwater microbial communities from Lake Fryxell liftoff mats and glacier meltwater in Antarctica - MAT-03 (megahit assembly) | ecosystem: Environmental > Aquatic > Freshwater > Ice > Liftoff...
AGGCGATCGCGTTGGGGCTCGCGCGCCGCGACGTGACGCGAGGCCGGGGTGCGGGCACGAAGGCCACCGAGCTGTTGCTTATTCAGCACGAGGCCACCAAGCAAAAGCGCCATCTACCCATTCGGGCTCTCGTCGCGAGCGCGCAGGCGGCGATGATGCAGCTCCGTCCCTGCTGGATGATGTCGCCCTTGTCCGTCGCCCAGTATCTGACGTCCGCGACCCCAACCTTCGACATGATCGTCCTCGACGAGGCCTCTCAGCTGCGGCCCGAGGACGCCATCGGCGCGCTGCTTCGCGGTCGCCAGGCGGTCATCGTCGGCGATTCCATGCAGCTACCGCCGACGGACTTCTTTCGCGCGGTCGAGCGAGACGACGAGGAAGACGACGAACAGGTCGACGACGTGGCGGAGTCGATCCTCGACCTCGCGGCTCAGCGGCTGCCGGATGCGGTGTCCCTCGAGTGGCACTACCGGAGCCGTCACCCGAGCCTCATGCAGTTCTCCAACCAGACCTTCTACCGCGACCGGCTGATGGTGTTCCCGGCGCCACGAGCAGCGGGTCCCCGTGCTGGCGTGCACTATCGGTTCGTCGATGGGCCGTACCACGCCTCGACAAACCAGGTCGAGGCCGAGGCGGTTTGCGAGGCCGTGCTTGCCCACATGCGCGATCACCAGAATCGCTCGCTGGGCGTGGTCGCCATGCACTCGAAGCAGGCGGACCTGATCCGCGAACTGGTCGACGCCGCGCTTCTCAAGGAGGATCTGGAGTTCGTCGAAGGCTGGCGCGACGATCCGGAGTTGTTCTTCGTGAAGAACCTCGAGAATGTGCAAGGCGACGAGCGCGACACGATCTTCGTCTCCTTGACCTACGGCCCGACCTTCGACGCGACAGGCAGGCGCGTCGCGCCGAAACGCATCTTCGGTCCGATCACACGCGACTATGGCCACAGGCGGCTCAACGTCCTCTTCAGCAGAGCCAAACACCAGCTCGTCGTGTTCTCGTCGTTGCGCCCCGAGGACGTGGAACCGCGCGGGGAGAAGCACCAAGGGATCGAGATCTTGCACGGCTACCTCCAGTATGCGCAGCAGCAAGGCCGCGCTCGAGGGTCCGCGACGCCGCACGTGCTGCCCGGCGAGTTCGCGAGACACCTTCGCTCCGTCCTGGAACGCGCCGGGTACCAGGCCGACTTCGCCTTTGGCCGTGCCGGGTCGGCGATCGACGTTGCGGTCCGGCGGCCAGGCGCCGCCGACTACCTCTGTGCCATCGAGTGCGACCGGTCCCTGTCCGCCACGCAGCTCCCCAGCGTCGATCGCGACCGCATCCGGCGACAGCTGCTCGAAGACCTCGACTGGTCGATCATCACGCTCTGGACCGTCGACTGGTACCGGGATCCTGCCGCAGCCGAAGGAACCCTCCTCGACGCGTTGGCCGAGCGGTGCCGGCGCGCGGGCGTGCACCCTCCCGCACCACGGCGCCGCTCTGACGGCGCGGTCGATCCCGGAGGGGGGGGGCCAGCGGGTGGAGAGTCCGAAGCGCCACAGCAGTCCGATGCCACCGCTGTCGCGTCGGGTGCCGAGACAACACCAGCCGAGAACTCGATCTTGCAGCGACTGCGAGCACGATCCGCCGCGACCACACCGCGTTGGCGCCAGCTCGAGCGCATTCTCCGCGAGTTGCTCCGAAGCGACGATGGCTCTCTCTCGTTCGAACGTGCTGCCGACGCAGCAGGGGTTGTCCGTCCCCGCGTCAACGGCCTCGTCTCCGAGCTGGAGACACTGAACGCACAACAAGTTGGCCTTGTCACAATTGATCACGGTGCGCGCAGAGTGCGCGTCGACTGGTCCCTCTTGACGTCGTGATTCTCGCGAACGCTCGGCCAGGTTCCATCGTCGCCGCAATCCTCGATCGACTTCTGAACCTCAGCGACGCCGGACTTCTTGATGGCTATGGCACGGTGCCCGAGTCGGCTCGTTCCAGATCAGGGCAGTTCGATCGTGACTTGCTCAGGGGTGGTAAACCCTGCCTCGGACTGATCACTCGCACCTGCTACGCCGGTCCGCGCGTAGGTGACGTGGAGTCGGTACTGGAGATCATTCTGCGCGGCCGTCGGGAAGACAAAGAGTCCGGTGCCGTCCCCTCGCCGCAGCACGCGGATCGCGTTGGCGGTGTAGGTCGCTTCGCAGACGAAGGGGCGGGTGTGGAGGATCTTGTCGGGACCAGTCGAACTGCGGCGCATCAGACGCAACCATACCGGATCGGCGCCGGGACCGAGCGTGGAGCGACCGGCGCCGCCGGTGTCGGCGGCAACGATCTCGCGCAGGTTGGCCTCGGTGGCTACGGGCGGCGTGGGGGCGAGCGCACGAAGCCGGATCCGCGTGCCGGCCGCGATCGGTGGCGCGTCGGTGCTGCTGCCGAGCTCGCCGTAGTGAGCCCACCGGGCCGGCGCCGCTGTCGCTTCCAAGAACCGTGCGTCGCCGGCCAGCTCGGTGCGGAGACCGACCCGGCCAGAGGCGTGGGTCGCATCAGTGACCGTGATCAGGGTTCGACCGTCGATGGATGCGGTGAGGCGATCGCCGACCGCGTCGAACGTGACCAGGTGCTGGCGGCCGGGGATGAAGCTGGCCGGGCCTTCCCAGCGCACCTGTCGTTCACCGGCGACGACCGCCACGATCCGTGCGGTGCTGGCCCCGACGGCGTCGCTGGTGATCACGAACGCGTAGTAGTCGCCCTGGCCGTGGTGGCGGACCACGACGCCGGCGGCGCCGGTGGTGGGTGCGAGCACACGGGCGATGATGCGTACGTCGGACCAGGCGCGATCGCCGCCGACCAGGCTGGTGCCCTCGCAGATCGCGGTCTGACGTAGGCCTCCGTCAGCCTTCCAGTCCGACGCTACCGCCACGGCGACATCGTCGACGGCCTGCCAGCGTAGGAGGCTGAGGGCGCGAAACTGGTCGTTGAGCTCCCAGGCGACGAAGCGGGCTTGGGGGCGGTGGATCTGCACCTGCGAGAAGTTGGCGTCGGGGTTGTGCCAGCAGTAGAGGCCGACCTTGCCGGTTGCGAGGCCGGCGTCGACAACGTCGAAGAGCGAGACCCCGTCGAGGTAGGCGCGCAGGCGATCGCCGATGGCCACGATGGTCAGCTCGTAGGGCTGACCGAGCTCGTAGGGCTGGCCATCTTCCCAGAGCACCACATGCGCACCACCGGTTCGCTTCACCAGGCGGCGCCGGTTGAACTGCCGGTCCATCGTGAACCGGTAGTGCTCGCCGGGCCCTTGGTAGCGGAAGACGACGCCGAGTGCGCTGCCGCTGGTCGACGCGAACCGGACCGAGAACACCAGATCGGTCCAGGCGAGATCGCCGACCAGGGCATGGGTGCCGGCCTTGATCGGACTTGCGGGTTGCAGCATCGGCCCGTAGGCGGTGCCGAGTTGCCGCAAGACGCCGGCCCGGACCTGCCAGTTCGAGGCCCCGCCCAACGTGCCCTCGTCGTAGATCGTCCAGCCACCGAGATCGTCGGCGGCGAACCGATCCGCGTGGATCAAGTAGGCGTTGAGCGGTGGTCGGCGCACGACGGCGCGCAGCACGGTGGCGCCGGGGTTGTGCCACGCGTAGAAGCCGACGGTGCCGCCGCTATGTGTCGCATCGGGGAGGTCGAACAGCGGGTCGCCGTCGAGCGAGGCCCGCAGTCGATCGCCGATGGCATCGATCACGAGCCGGAAGGGCTGGCCGGGCGGATAGCTTCCGGTCGACTCCCACAGCGTCGTCACCACGCCGGCCGCCTTGCGGACCAGCCGGCGATAGCCGCCCGCGCGATCGATGGACAGCCGGTAGTAGTTGTCGGAGTCGATCCAGCGCACGACCGCCCCGAGCGCGCCGTCGCCGTCGGAGCGAAGGGTCGTCTCGAGGCGGAGATCGGCCGGCATGGATCCGCCGGCGAGCGCGTAGGTTCCCAGCTTGGCGGCCGGCATTGCGCTGTTCTCGCCGTCGAGTGCCGACAACTGGATCAGGCCGCGGTCTACGCGCCACTTCGACGGGCCATGGTCGTGGCCTTCGTCGACGATTCGCCATCCGCCCGCGCCGCGGCGGCGATCGGCCACCACCACGCGGTGGAAGGTCGCGCGCGCATCGCCGCTGGTGTAGAGCCCGACGCCGCCGGCCGGCCCTGGATCTATGAGCCGGAACAGCAATGCGCCGTCGAGGTGGCCGGTGATGAGGTCGCCGACGGTCTCGACCGTGACGCGGTGCTCGACACCGAGCTCGTACCCGCCGTTTGCCGACCACAGTACGGTGGAGACCCCGCCAGCGCGGCGGATCAGCCGTCGCGTCGACGTGGCAGCGTCGAGCGTGAGTCGGTAGTGGTTGGCGGCGTCGAGCCTCCGGAACAGCACGCCGATGGTGCCGGTGCCGGCCGCACTGACGACAACGTCGAGCGCGACATCGTCCCATTCATCGCTTTCGACCGCGGCGACGGTGCCCACGTCGAACCCGTCGGCGCCGACGCCCGCGATGGACGCGGCTTGATGGAGTCCGTTCGCCACCGACCACAGCGATGGGCCGCTGGTCGTGTCTACTTCGTCGCGGACCTCCCACGGACCCAGCGAGGTGACGTCACCGGTCCATCGCACCGGCGGGTACTCGAGGCTCGTGACCCGGAGCGCCTCGAACGAGGCGCCGCCGTTGGCCCAGCAGTAGAACCCGACCCGACCCGCTGTGAGCGCACGTTCGGCGTCGTCGGTGACGTGGAACAACAGCGCGTCGTCGAGCCAGCCCACCAGCGTGCTGCCGTAGGCTTGCAGCGTGAGACGGTAGGCTCGATCGATCTCGAACCCGACCGGCACCTCCCACAGTACTGTCGCGACGCCGCCGTCGATGCGCACCAGGCGCCGGTAGCTGCGTTCCTCGTCCATCGAGAACCGGTAGTGGTCACCCGAGGAGCCGTGGCGGAAGATCACGCCGATCGCGCCGGTGCTCGATGAGCGCAGGACCGTCTCGAGCGAGACGTCGGTCCACGCCGGATCGCCGATCAGCGCGATCGTGCCGGGCTGCGCCGGATCGGTTCCGGTGAGGTCGCCGCCGTACAAGTCGCTGGTCTGCGTCATGAGACCGGCCTCGCTGCGCCAGCGCGACGGCCCAAGGTTGGTGCCCTGGTCGATGATCGTGAACCGGTCGGTCGCGCTGGGGCCGAAGCGCTCGTCGTGCAGTACTCCGGCGGCCCCTGCGAACCGCACGTCGAGCAGCACGGTACCGCCGTCGAGGTCGAAGGCGCCGGGCAGCGCCAGGTGCTGGACGGCGAGCGACGACGGGTCGGTCAACTCCTCGACGAGGACGGTGACCGATTCGTCAGCCGCGTTCAACGCCCCGGCGGTGGCCTCGGTGAGCCGGGCCGACCCGTCGCCGCTCGCCTCCGGAACAGTCGGCCCTTCGGTCGCGATCATCGTCACCCGGCGCCAGTCGACCGGCTCGGGACTCTCAACCTGGAAGCCGAGCAGGCCGGCCGCATCGGCGAGTCGGGTGACGGTGAGCGCCGGCGGTCGCTGGTGCATGGCGGGGCCGCTCACCAGGAGCGCCGCGGCGTCGTAGGCCCGGTGCTCGTCATCGGTCGGCGCGCTGTCGGGCGCCACCGCGGCGGCGGCCAGCGCGGCCAGGCCGGGCGGTGGCGCGATCGCCCACCGTCGCTGCGGGCCGCCGTGCGCCAGGTGATAGAAGCTGGTGAACCGCGACGTCGTGAACGAGAACCGGTAGACCACCGGCGCGGCCGCGCTGAGGTCGTCGATCCGGACGTCCTTCCAGCCGGCGTCGGGGCAACGCGCCGCGTGGAGCGCGACGCCGCCGGTCGCATAGGTATCGTCATCGACCGCGAACACCAGCGCGCCATCGACGTGGACGCGCAGCGCGGTACCGAGCACCTCGAGCGAGATCGCGTGATCGTGCTCGACCTGATACGCGCGCTCGTCTTCGGCGAGCACGGTCCACTCGCCGTTCTGCATCCGGAGCAGGCGGCGGTAGCGGCCTCCGCGATCCATCACGAACAGGTAGCCACGCTCGTCACCTTGCACGCGCGCGGCCACGCCGATCGCGCCGCCGGTGCCAGACCGGGCGTAGGCGGTGATCCGGTAGTCGGCCACCCCGACGTCGCGGCGCAGCAACGTGCCGGGCCGGCGCGCATCGCCGGGATCGACGGGCACGTCGCCGATCGCGCTGACCTGGGCCAGGGCGTGTGTCCCGACGCCACCGTCGACGATCTGCCAGTGGCCGGGACCGTCGGCGAGTGCGACGTCGGTGACGCGCCAGGGGCCGAAGGTGGCGCCATTGCCGGCGGCCTCGGCGCCGATCGCGAGATCGCTGAAGTCGTCGTGGACGAGGAGCGGAATCAGGCGCGCCTCGTGGACCGTGTCAGGAGGCAGTACGGTTCCTTCGCTGCGCAGCGCGGCGGGAAGCGGGATGGTCTCGGGATCGATCGCGATGCAGCTGCTGTCGCCGACCACCGCGAGCCACCACTGATCAGCCTCGTCGAGCGCCGGGTGATCGGAGCGCGCCCACCGGTAGCGCGGCACCGCGAGCAGCCCGCCGGGATCGCGCGCGGGCTGGTTGTTGGCGTCGAACAGGTACAGCCCGAGGTCGCGTCCACCGAGCCGGTACATCAGCTCGACGTAGTCCTCGTCGAAGTCGACCGCGACGTCGTACGCGCGGAACACCGGCCGGGGCAACACGAGCGGCTCGCCGGCCGCCGGGAGGGTCGGCGGCGTGGTCTGGCGAACGTAGCGCGACAGATCCTCGAGACCGCTGCGGAACGGCTCGCTGCCCTGGCGTCCGATCGGCGTCGAGAGCTGCACCAGTCCGGGCGGACCACCGGTCCGGAAGTACGCGAGTTGCTCGAGCGCGAGGTCGCGGTGGTGGCCAGCCAGCTCGCCTTCGCCCTCGGCCACGACCGAGGTCACGACCCGCAGGCGGTACTCGGTGTCGGGCGCGAGGACGTGGCCGTCCTGGGACCAGTGGACCAACTCGCCCTGCACGTGGCTCTGCAGAGTCTCACGCTCGCCGATCTCTTCGGACGACAGCCCGCGATCGATGCACACCTCGAAGACGCAGGCGTGCGTCGAGGGGGTCAAGCGGATCTCCACGACGTCCTCGACGGGAATCTCGATCCACGGTTCCGCGGGCAGGCCACCCGAGAACGGCCCGTGGGTGGCACCGTCGGCGTCACGCGCCACCGCAGATGCCTTGCCCTCGTCGCGCACGCCGATGCGAACTCCGCGGTTGGGTGCGGGCACCGCGATCACGAACCACGCCTCGGCAGTCTTGCGGTCGGCGGTCTCCTCCTTGCTGTGAAGGCACAGCGTGACCCGGGGCTCTTCGACGCTGACGTAGGCGACCGTGGCGGTGAGCGTGATGGGCGGCGACCACGAAATCGCCAGCTCAGCGATGTCGGACGACGTCCACGACGCCACCACCTGTCCTGCTTCGAGGCCGGCCAGGAGGTAACAGGTCCGCGTCGGCTCGGGCACGTCGATGCAGGGGTAGTCGTCGGCGTGGTCGGTGAACCACTCGTCCCACTCGCCGCCGGTGTTGCGGGTGTGATCGAATGGTGTCCGCGACCACAGGAACAGCTTGACCTGCGCGACGGCCTCGCCGCCGAGGTCGGGCAGCGCCGGCACCGGCGCCCACGAGCCCCACAGCCGGGGCAGCCCGGGCGGGTTCGGCGTCGGATGCGCGGGTCCAACCGAGCGCGCCATCGCCGTCCAGTCGCCGTCGCGCCAGGCGTCGAGCGCGACCTCGCGCAGGCCGTAGCGAACCAGCACCGGTCCCTGGTCGGCCGACGGATCGCCGATGCGTTCGCGCGCCGGCACAGTCTCGCGTCCGTTGACGCCGGCCAGCGCGTCGTCGTGAAGTGGACGCGAGAAGGTGATGCGAGGCCGCGCGTCGAGCGGGACCACAGGAGCGCCAGCGGGCGGTGGCGCCGCCAGCGGAGGGGGCGGCGGCGTCTCGAGCAGGAACCCGTCCCCGCCGTCGACGCGCGGGACCAGCAGCTCACCGATCGGCAGCGGCCAGGTCACCGTCGTCTTGAAGTGCTCGACGGACAGCTCCTTCAGCGGTGCCGGCAGCGGTGGGAAGATCGGCTCGGGGCCCCACTCCATCGTGACGTCGACACCGAAATCGGGCAGCGGCCACGGCAGTCCGATCGCGACGTGGAACTCGCCGAGCAGGTGATACGGATCGAAGACGTCCGCAGCGATGCGGGCGTCGATGCTGAGCGTGAGGCCGTACCCATACACCGTCAGCGACGCAGCGCCGCGCACGCCGACCGCGCCGTAGAAGTGGAGCGGACGCCAGCTCACAGAGACATCGCAGGAGATCCAGGCATCGAGGCTCACGCGCAGCGGACCGAACTTCCACGCCTTGCTCCAGCCGGCCGAGGCGCCGAGCGCGACGTGGGTGGCGTCGAGCATGAGGTACGCGTCGGCTTCGAACAGCGACAGCGCCTTCGCCTTGAGGCGCCGCTCCGCGGGATCGCGCTCTCCGAGGTAGAGATGCCACGCGTCGCCGCGCGACAGGCTGAAGAAGCCCTCGGCGTAGCCGTCGATGTCGATCAGGCGCCCGTCGGCGCCCTGCTGGTAACGCGCCTGCAACCCGACCAGTAAGGTGTCGGAGCGCTTGTCGAGCACCGCGAGTGCCGTGAAGGTGGGTTCGTCGGAGAGCTTGGCCCGCTCGCGGAACAGGTTGGCCTTGCCCTCGATCAGCACGATCGGGCCCGGGAAAACGAGGGTGAGCGTGGTGCGTGCCGCGAACGTGAAGCCGTTGTCGGCGGTGGTGCCGACGGTCAAGCCGGCGCCGAACGCCCGCGCTCCCTCGCGATCGGTCCACTTCGTCAGATCGGTGGCACCCAGCTGCGGGCGCTTGTACCAGCCGTCGTACCAGGGCTCATCAGGCTGGCGATCGGGCTCCATGTTGAGCGCGAACAGCCCCTCGATCCCGTAGAGCGACAGCCCGGTGGCCCACAGCGGAATCCCGGCCGGCAGATCGGCCGCGACGTGGATCGCCATGAACGGCGCGCCACCCGCGGTGCCGATCACCAGCTGAGCGTCGAGGCGCAGATCGAGGGCGAGCAGCTCGAGCTCGATGCCGCCGTCGAAGCGATGGACCGGCCCCGGCAGCTCGCGGTACGAGACCCGGCCGCGAAAGCGCAGCACCTCGGGGAGATCGAGCTCGACATCGATGCCGTCGAGGCGGATCGATGGAGCGCGGCCGTCGCGGTACCAGGTGACGCGCAGCCCGTCGACCGACGCTCCGGCGCGCAGCTCGGCACCCAGCTTCAGCCCACCCGACAGCCCGATCCAGCGGCCGCCGTCGTCGTCCTGGCCAAAGCCGATCTTGGTGAGCTCGACCGCAAAGCCGTGGAAGTCGAGCGCGTACTGATCGGGCAGATCGATCCAGCCGCCATCGCACCGCACGTTGCCCCGCGAGTCGATCGCCAGCTCGCGGACCTCGAACGCCGGCCAGTCGAGGCCGCCGATCAGCGGCCGGATCGATCCCGACAGCCGCGTGGTGAGCCCATCGGTGGTGATGTCGAACGCGATCGCGTCGACGACGATCTCGACCACGCCCTCGCGGCGCAGCGTGATCAGATCCTCGTCGCGGCCGAGGCCGACCGTCAGTCCCCCGTTGAGAGTCAGGCCCACCTCGACCTCGACCGGAAGATCGAAGAACGGCAGGAGCAGGTCGCCAGTCAGGTGGGCCCGCTCGAACCCGTTGCGCTTCACGGCCAGGTCGACCTCGCGCAGGCCAAACGGCACACCGCCCAACGTGCCGGCCCCGTGCCCGACGAAGATCTGGTTGGCTTCGTCGTAGGTCGGCGCATACGACGCGGTCAGGGTCCCGGACACGCCGCCGGACCCGATCGCTGCGTTGGTCAGGATCAGATCTTCGGGCGCCAGTGCCGGGAAACCGTCCGGAAACCGGACCTTCGCCTGGCCGATGAACACGCCCAGGAAGTCGTCGCCGAAGCCGGCCGCGATCACCTCGGGCAGCGCTGTGGTGCGCGAAAGATCCAGCTTGACGTCAGTTGCCGACAGGACGATTCCCGACGAGCCGACCATCACCGGCGTGAGCTGGATCGCGTCGAACCCCTGGACCCGAACGTCGAAGTTGTCGTCGATGGTGATCGAGCCGGTGACGTAGATCTGGGCACGGCTGGCGGTCGCTCCGGTGTCGTCGGGCGCCGGGGTCAGCAAGTCGCGATCGAACCGCACCGCGAAGGTGAGCTGGTCGAATGTGACCTCGCGCCGTGCGCCCAGGGCCAGGCGCAGGCCGATGATGTTCACGTCCTCGAGGCTGGGATCGCCGCCGAAGACCAGCGAGACCCCATCGAGGCCGGGGATGCGAACCGCCAGCTCGCCGGCGAAGGCGAGCCGCATGCGGGCCACCACCTCGAGCTCGCGGCGTTGCAGCGTCGATTCGACGACGTAAATTCGATCGAGGAACCCGGGCAGGTCGTCCGGCGAGAAAAAGTCGATCGGCCACGGCGTCGCGCCGAGGTGGAAGCGGAGGGTGCCGAGCGTGGCGATCTGGGTCACGGGTAGGAGCCCCCGACCGGCGGCGGCGCAGGCTGCAGGTCGACCGGCGTCGCTGGGCAGTCGACCGCGACGCCGTACCACTCGAGCACTGGCTGGTCGGCCCGGGTGAACCGTCCGCTGAGCAGCACATGATCGCCGGCCACCACAGCCACACGCCCGACACGATCCTGCGCGAGCGGCGGCAGCGCGAACCAGTGGCCGTGGTCGTAGACCGCCGAGGGTGGAATCGTGCCGCGGTCGTCGGCGAGCCCCCCGAGCACCACGACGCGGCCGTCGGGCAGCGACGTCAGCGCGGCGCTCTCTCGGTTGGTGACCGCGCCGCTGCCCAACACGGTCCAGCGATCGCGCGCCGGATCGTAGATCTCGGGCGGCGGAGCGGGCTTGGATTCGGCGTGGCAGATCGTCCCCGAGTCTTCGCAGCCACCAACCACCAGCACTCGCCCATCGTCCAGCCGCACCGCCGATTGGTCGTAGCGCATGTAGTGCGCGGGAGCCGCCGCCGACCACCGCCCCTTCGCCACATGGTAGCGATCGACGACGGTCGACGCCTCGAGGTCGCCGTCCGCCGTCGTGACAAGCCCACCGATGCGGAGCACGTCACCATCGCGCAGCCGGACGAGCGTGAAGCCGCGGCGCTCGCGGACCGGCGGCGCGGTCTCGGACCAGGTCCCGTCGGTTCCCAGGATTGCGGCACAGTGACTGCCGACCACCAGCACGGTGCCGTCGGCGAGCGTGACGGGCTCGACGGTGACGTCGAGTTCCGCTGACGGACCCACGGTCGCGCACGCTGGCACCGATGGCAGCTTGCTCCATCGCCCGATACCGGAATCGAAGCGCATGGCATCGGTGGCCGGGGCGACCGCGTTGGGCGATCCCAGCATCACGATCGCATCTCCCGTGCGCACCATATGGATCGCCGCGCTCGCGCCCGGCACCACGACGTCTGTCATCTTCCCCGAGTCCGGATCGAGGATCGCGCTCCAGCCGCCCAACTTCGACGGTCCGCCCAGGAGAATCGTACCGTCCGCGAGCACGGCCGCAGCGCCGACGGCGCGACCGAGAGGCAGTTCGGGACCAGGGCTCGATCCGCAATGCGCGACCGCAGCATCGGGCGGCCGCGCAACCGCAGCCACAGGCGCGTCGTTTGCCGCGTCGGCGGGCCCGACGGCCGGACGCGCTGGCGGGTTCTTGCACGCTGCGATGGCGACCAGCACCAGTGTCCCGGTGGAGCGCACCGCGGTCACAGCGGCCGCTCCCCCGGGCGGATCACCCAAACCCGACCGACCAACTTGTCCCTCCACTCCTGGAACGAAGGGCCACCACCCGCGCCGAGGAGGGCCTTCGCCGCGCCATGATCAAGCGGTGCGATCGCCTGGAGGTCGGCGTTGATCACACCCTGGTATGCCTGGAACTCAGCATTGTAGCGATCGATCATGAAAGCCCTCATGCTGTCGAAGGCGGGCGAGACGATGCAGCCGGCCGACTGGGATGCAGTCTTCCCGAGCCCGGGCTGAAGCCCATCGTTGCCGTAGTGGAAGCGGATCGTGGTCTTGCCCTTGGAAGTATTGCCAACCACCGCTACCGATGGCACCTCGGTGTCGTCGCGGGTGACGGTCTCGTAGTACCAGCGCGCCTCGCGAACACCGTCGAACAACTCGCCGATCCCCGGCCGCGCTCCGGCCCCGAAGTCGACCGCCTTGAGGGCAAAGTTGATGAATGTCTTCCCTGACTTGTAGCTGAAGTACTCGTAGTCCTTGTTGCCGCGCACCGACGAGCGTTCGTCGTCGTAGTCGGCATAGTTGTGCGAGGTGAAAGTCGTCCACGGCGCCGCGTACTGGATCTGGCCGCCCTGCACGAAGAACAGCACAGCGTCGAAGTGGTCGTAGCCGCGGCCCGACCGTAGGTCATAGACCTGCGCGACCAGGTTGGCGCTGACGCCGGCCTGGATGCTCCACGTCTCGAGGCCGCCGAGGATCGGCGGATTGCCTGCGTCATGGGCAACCCGCACCCAGTGGCCGGCTTGGTTCACTTCCTCGATGCGATAGGTCCGGCTTGGCCGCGCCACGTCGGACGGCAGGTACAGCGTATCGAAGTGGACGTTGATGCGGCTGAGGTCGGCGGTCGGCAAGGTGACGCGGCCCGGATCGGCCGGGTCGGTCGACGCGTCGACTCCGGACTGGCGACCGCCGATCGGATCGATCGCGATCAGCCAAGGACGCTGGTTGATGTGCCAAGGTCCGCTGTGTGCCACCACCGGCGCCGCGTCGACGGTCACCGTACGCGCCTCGGGATCGACGGCGACGATCTTGTAGAGCTTGTTCGCGCGGCCCTGATCTTCTTCCAGGTAGATCGTGTCAAACAGCTGGGACGCGTCGACCGGGAAGTCGTTGGGCCAGACCCGCGTTAGGTCGGCGGCGAAATCGAGCTGGACCAGCGTGTTGCCTGGCGTTGGCGAGGCGCCGGTGCCGCCCGGATCGAGCAGGTCGACGACCTGGTAGCGCTTGATCTGCCATGTCGACGGCGCCGGCGCGGCGGGGAGTCGCGGATCGCCCTCAACCCTCACGCGGTGACCGGCATCGTCGACCTCGACGATGCGGTAGGTGCGCGACGGATGGCGCGACGCCGGCAGGTAGATCTTGTCGTGGTTGGGCACGAGCGCGCCGAGCGCGGGGGTGCCGTCGAGCGTGACCCAGCGGCCAGCCGCCGACCGCGCCTCGTTGCCGCTGAGCGCCAGCGCATTCGGCGGCACCGGCGCGGCGCCGGCCTTCCACGGATCGTCGTAGTTGGCGTAGAACTCGACGACGGCCTCGAGCTGGAAGGTGTTCTTGTAGTCGGGGTCGTTGAACTCAAAGGGAGGCTCGGTCGAGGGGCCCCCGTAGCCGACACGCACGCGCAGCCGCTCGAGGTAGAGCGCCTTCTGGTGGTTACCGATCGACCGCCAGTCGGCCGACCAGATATCGAAGCCGTAGCGGCCCGGCAGCGTGTTCAATACCGACCAGGGATAGAGCCGGGTCGCGGTCCGGGCAATCGCGTCCGCTTTGCTCAGGCCGGGCTCGAACAGGTCGTCGGGCCGCGGCAACGCGCCGAGCAGCAGGTCGACCTGGGCTTGGCCGTCGTCAACGTAGTCGCGTTGCTCGTCGTAGACCCCGAGCGGCTCCTTGATGCCGAAGAAGTCATATGCCGCGAAGCCGTACTGGCGGGCTGGGCCAGCGCCGACCAGCGCCGGCTTGCCGATCGGTTGGCCCGCGAGCACCGGCACCGAGACCGCGCCGGTCAAGAGCGCCATCACCATCTCGTCCCGCGTCGGCGCATCGCCGTCCCCGAGGACGATGCTGTCGAGCGCCGCGCCCAACGTGGCCGCGAGCGATGAGGTCTCGAGGTCGCGGTACAGAAAACCGCGCAACCGGGCGTCGGTGCGGGTCACCGTCCCGGGGATCATGGTGAGGTACAGCGAGACGGTCGGCGGTAGGAGAAAGGGCGCGAAAATCCATGGCGGAATGATCGGCGGTCCCAGCACCGGCATCCCTTCGGGGAAGATCGACAGCAGACCATCACACGCCGCCAACACCGCAACGTCCTCGGTGGTCTCCAGCCCGAGAGTATCGTAGTAGCCGGTGCCACCGGCTGGCTCGCCCACGTCGTGGATCCGGGTCCACGTCGAGAAGGCGGGTGCAGCTGGCAAGCACAGGCGGAGCGGCTTGGGCACGGTGGATCCTAGACGGTCACGGTGGCGAAGGTCCGGTTCTGTCGCCCAGCGCCGTCGAGAACGCGCAGGCGGTAGACGAATATTTCACCCGGCGCGCGGGTGCCGTCGACGAAGGTCGTGGTCCCGCGCGGCAGCCAAGTGCCGATGCGTTGCCACAAGGTCGGGTTGACCGGCGAGCGCTCGACGAGCACCGCTAGGTCGGCCGGCGTCGAGGTCCAGGCCAGCGTCGCAGCGCCTGCACCGTCGACCAGCGGCGCGCTCCACACCGGGGGCGCCGGCCGCGGATCCGTGACCGGGCGGATCGCGACCGGCGCGCCGGCGGAAGAGATGTTGCCGGCGAAATCGATCGCCGCGATCCGATAGTAGTACGTGGCCGCGGGCAGCTCGAGGTCACTCCACACCGTGTCGCGCGGACGCGCTGCGGGATCGGAGTCGACCGCGAGGGTCGCGGCGACGGTCATCGATCGCGCGTCACCGGCCGCCGCGAGGTCGGCGGCACGGTAGACGCGGTACGACGCGACGTCTGGCGTGCGCGCCGTCCGCCACCGCAGCGTGACCGCGCCCTCACGCGGGCCGGCCGCATCACCCGCGCGTACCTCGGCGATCACCGGCGTCCGCGGAGGCGTGATCTGCGGCAGCACCACGGGCGGCGTGGCGCGACTCAGCGCGCTCCGGTTGTGCGCACCGTCCACGTACGCCGCGCGGTAGAGATAGCGGTTGCGCGCGCGCCCATCGAGGTTGTCGATGTAGACGCGCAGCGTCGGATCGATCGTCACCCCGTCATCGTCGCCCGGACCGCGCCGGTTCGCCGTCGCGGGATCGGCTGGATCGAGCGGCGTCGACGTCCGCTGCACGAACGCTCGCTCGACGCCCGGAAGACTGGCCAAGATGCGTAGGCCATCATTGGAGAGCGCTCGATAGGCACTCGCGTCATGGACGCCGTTGAGTGCGTCGAACTCGGCGGCGACCTGGGCCCGGCGCACGACGTTCCAGTCGGGCTCGAGGACGGGATCGGGGAACACTGGATCCGACGGCGACAGTGTCGGCCGCGGCCGCAGCGCGCGATCGGCCGCAAACACCGCCTCGTCAAGAGCTCGCAGGACATGCGTCTTGGCGTAGGCCAGCGGCGGCCACCGAAAGGTGAAATACGAGCGTCCGTGGTAGTCGGCGGCTGAAGCCAGGAGCGCCGCCGAGTCGGCGACCACGACCGGCGCCGGCGGAGGCTCGCGACGAACCCGGTAGATCGCGCTCGGACCTGTCACTGCACTCTCGTTGCCTGGTCGCGGGGGGACCCAACGCGGATCGTCGTGTGCGTGGCTGCGATCGTCCGCGGCGGTGAGCCCGATCTGCGCGTACGCGATCGGCTCCGCCGCGGTGGCATCCAGCGCGATGCTGGTGGGCGTTGATGCGCCGGCCGGCGGGAAGAACAGATCGTAGGTCCAGGTGCGGAGACCGATGATCCAAGGTACGGCCGGCCCTGGCGGGACCGGCGGGCTCACGCTCACGCGCGCCGGACCCTCCTGGACGTCCGTGATCTCGTGGAACGAAGCCACGGCGCCGCCCGGCGTCAGCACCGCGAGGCTGTGCAGCCCAGGCTGGATAGCGCGGACTGCCGGATTCCCGTCGAGGATGAGCTCCATCCCCGAAACGACGCCGCCGGTACCCCGCATCGGCACGCCGCCGATGTCGAGCGCAACCACATTGTCGCCGACGCGGTCCCCGACGGGCACAACTTGCAGGCGCACAGTCCAACTCTCGCGCCGCCGCGGATCACGGTACTCGGGATGGCTGGTGAGTCCGGAGAACGCCAGCGTGCCGGGACCGGGTGAGGGCAGGCGATCG
>Ga0105046_10008499_pt1 | contig 16117 bp, 11 predicted proteins | sample MAT03_FD_78385 | JGI IMG/M metagenome (GOLD analysis project Ga0105046, IMG submission 78385) | Freshwater microbial communities from Lake Fryxell liftoff mats and glacier meltwater in Antarctica - MAT-03 (megahit assembly) | ecosystem: Environmental > Aquatic > Freshwater > Ice > Liftoff...
GGTTTCCATTGAAGTGTTCCGCCGGTACGTTCCACGTCGCGCACTATCACGCTATCCGCAGCCTTGGCCAGGACCAGTTGGAAAGCACCATCGGGGATCACGGTGTATGCGCGGATCTGTTGCCGTGGACTTCGTGGAAGGAATGCGCGCAGGTGCAACGTGCTCGCCACAGTATCGGAAGTCGGCAGTACTAGAGCGCTGTCCATGTAGGCGATCTCTTCATTGGGCAGGTCGTACTTGAAATTGCTGTTCTTATCACGCAGTGCGAAGAGCGAGAACCGGCCAGCGGGCAAGTGGTCCAACACGAAAGCACCATCTTCCAGGGTCCGTGCCAAGTACAGTGGCCGTCCTGTGCGGAAGGAGCCCGTATCCCCGGCCGCGTGGAGCATCACGAGCATGTCCTTTTCAGGTGCATCGGTCAGTGCATTGCGCACCGTTCCCTGTATGCGGATACTGTCCAGTACAGCACCGGTGGAGAACACATAGTTCAGGCCGGCCGCCAGATTCCCTTCGGTCAGGTCCTTCACGCATTCGCCCAGATTGAACGAATAGGTGGTATTCTTCTTCAGTTCGCTGGTGATGGATACTTCCACACTGCGGGCACCCACGACCCGCACTTCGGGCAGTTCTTCCAGTGGCGGCGAGATCAACAGCCGTTCGCGCACACGTTCCAGTTGCACGCGCTCATCGAATTCCAGTCGAAAGTTGCTTGAGTTGAAATTGACCGTGCCGTTGGGCGGAGTGGCCTTCACCAATTGCGGTGGCTGTTCATCTTTTTCACCACCTGAGATCTGGCCTACTTGGGCACATGCCGCAAATGCCAATGGAAGCAAGGACCAAAGCCACGATCTGCGCATCAGACCAAGTGGGAGAGCAGCTTGCAGAGGCGTTCAAGGGCCCTGCCGTCGTTCTCCTCAAAGTCGTTGGGCAGCACGCTATCAATATCCAGTACGGCCATCACTTCACCCTGCGTGTTGCAGATGGGAACCACCACTTCGGAACGCGAGAGAACACTGCACGCGATATGGCCAGGAAAGGCATCCACGTCTGCAACGATCAGGGTCTTGTTCTCTTTCCACGCGGTACCACATACACCTTTTCCGTACGGTATACGGCTACAAGCAACCGGTCCTTGGAATGGACCAAGCACGAGTTCTTGTCCCACGACACGGTAAAAACCGGTCCAGTGCCAAGCAAATGCAGCATGGAGCGCTGCTGCCAAGTTGGCCATGGCTGCGATGGCATCGGACCCGTCGTTCAACAAGGCCTCCACTTGGGGGAACAAGGCATCGAACAAAGCCTTCCGGTCTCCGGTCTTGGGCAAAACGAGGGCGGTATCCATTGGGTTGCGAAGTTAGGCGTGGTGTGGATCCATAGTGACCAAAACGAGTCGTGAGTCGGTAGTCGTTAGTCCCAGCACGACTAACGACTAACGACTAACGACTACCGACTACCGACTACCGACTACCGACTACCGACTTCTTGACTTCTTGACTTCTTCTTCTCTTAAGCATAAGCCACCGTATAAACACTGATCCGGATCTCGGGTACAGCAGCGAGTGCGAGCACGCAGCCCTCCAAGGTGGCGCCGGTGGTAACCACATCATCCACGATAAGGACATGCTTGCCCCGCAATTGTTCGGGATCCGGCAATTGGAATGCTTCCTTCACATTGAGCCACCGGTCCAATCTGCTGCGGCGCGTTTGTGAGGGTGTGCGGACCACCCGTACCAGCCCTTTTCCCAAGCTGGGCAACGCCCATTTCTGTTGCATGCCTTGCACCAGCACTTGGCTTTGGTTGTACCCGCGCATGTACTCTTTACGGGGGTGCAGGGGCACGGGCAAGAAGCAGTCCACGGTACTGAATCGCTCGGTCCCCATCAGGTCCTCCGCCATGAGTCGGCCTAGATATATCCCCACGTGCCGTTCGTTCTTGTACTTGAGCAAATGCAACATGCGTTGGACCTTGCCGGTGGGCGCAAAATGGAGGAAGGCACTCGCGGCCTGTAGTTGCACTTTTCCTTTGAAGAGTTGTTCCACGCTATTGTCCGGGTCCCCATGGAAGCGGGTCTTGGGCAGATCGTCGAAACAGATCGAGCAAAGGCAATGCTCAAAGCGCATGAGCGCGGTATCGCACCCGGCGCAGCGGCGCGGTAGCAACAGCCCGATCAGGTCGCTGCCCCACAGGAACAAGGTGGATCGGATGGGGTTCAATACTTTGTTGATAAGCAGTCCGTTGCACCAAAACCGACCGGAACGAGGCCTGTAATTTAGCGCCCCGGAATTGCACCGCACCTATATGGACCAGAACACCCACACAACCGAGAAGAAGGATCGATCCAGCACCGGTCTTCTCGTGCTCGTAGTATTGCTGCTCATCAGTAACGTGGTAACCTTTTGGTTCCTAATGCAGCGGGGAAATCAGGTGGAAGAAAGCCAACAGAAGGTAGTGGCGGTGATGAGCGAGAAGGACAACGTTACGGTGATGTTGGAGAACATGTTGGCCTCCTATGACACGTTGAAGACGGACAATGAGCAGTTGACCAGCGAAATGGAACTGCAGAAACAGCAGATCGAGGAGCTCTTGGACAAGGTGAAGCGTGGTACCTACAGTTTGGCCAAAGCACAAAAGGAGGCCGGTACGTTGCGTACGATCATGAAGGGGTATGTGGTCACCATCGATTCCTTGAACCAAGCGAACCAGGCACTTACTGCACAGAACATGGGGCTTACCCAGGAGTTGGGCGAAGTAAAGGGCCAGAAAGAGGCTTTAAGTACGGAGAAAGCGGCCTTGGAAGGCAAGATCGCAAAGGGGGCGGTGCTGCATACCACGGCGATGTCCGCAGGGGCCTTGTTCATGCGAAACAATGGTAAACAAGTTGATACGGACCGTGCAAAGAAGGCAGAGATGGTGAAGTGCTGTTTCTCATTGGGACAGAACTCCGTTACCGAGTCGGGCGACAAGACCCTGTACATGCGCGTGATCAGCCCGGATGGCACAGTCCTGCCAACTTCAGAAGGAGCCAAACGATTCCAGTTCAACGGGGTTGAAGGCAACTACAGCAGCAAGCGAGATGTGAACTACCAGAACCAGCCGGTTGATGTCTGCATCTTCTGGACCGGTGGGGAGGAGTTGCGCACGGGCCAGTATATCGTGGAGATCTACGAGGCCGGCGCATTGGTCTCGAAGGCCAACTTCGATCTGAAGTAGGGAGCACGATCAGAAGAACGCTCGCACTTGGGCACCGCCCACGTGTACCATTTTCACGCCTTCGGACCGTCGGCCGTTGTAGGTGATGTCCACTTGCAGGTTGTTGCTCAAGTTGCGTTGTATGCTCAGGCTCCACGTAAGATTGGTGCCGATCTTAAGACCCGCCAACAATTCGTTGCCCAAGGGTGAATTGGTCTCGCCGTTGTACTCGATCGCCACACGATTGAAGGTGAACAGGATGCTTCCTTTTCCAGCGGTGTTGTACCGTAGTTCCGCACCCATGTCCTGCACCACGGCCTCCTCACCACCGAACTCCTTCTTGTTCTTCTTTTCCGTGTACTTGTAAGAGAGGATCGCACGGACCGAGGTGTTGGGCTGCCAGGTCACCCGTGGTTTCAACCCTTGCTGCTCGATCGCGTAGGTACGACCGGAGAGGAGGTCCGATCGGTTGCTCACCAGCCCGCGTTCCCCTTCCACGTCCGCTGTCCAAGTGCGTGTCGTGTTCCACCGTACACGCAGGGTGTTGAACAAGCGTGAACGCGATTCGAACCCGTTCAGGAGCAAGCTGCGGCTGCGATCGTTCTGCCACGTATGGTCCACGCTCCATTTGCGACTGGTGCGATCGTAGTAGAATGTGTTGCGGGCCGAAGAGGAGTAGGAGTTGATCCCGGTATCGGTGTCATCGGTCAGGAACGGGTTCAGTGCTTCGCCAACATCACTACCTCCGGTCTTGCGATCAACGCGCAAGGATGCCAGATCGGAAAATTTCCCGATGAACTTCTTGAACCCTTTGGCATCCGCCCATAACACCGCTGGGCGCAGGTCCAAGGAAGTGCTGAACTGGTTGTTGAAGGTGCGCACGTACTGGTTGCTGGGCACGAATATGCGCAAGTAGTCCGCTTCGTAACCGAAGTTGGCCAGTTCAAATTCATTCAGGTCCTTGATCCCATCATTGTTGTAGTCGATCCACACATAGAGCCCTTGGCCTGCGGGTACCGAAATGTAGATGTACTCTCGCCGCTGCTCAAGCCCCGATCCGAATTCGTAGAAGGCATCGAACACCGCTGCGCCCTTGAAGAGCGCGAGGTCATAGTCGATCCTGGCCAAGTAGGTGTCCTCGGGTTTTTGCGTAGTAAGGGTGGTGTCCTTGATCACCAGGCTGCGGTAGGTGAACGTCGTGTTCAATCGGTTCTTGGGATTCCTTGCAAGGTCCAGTGCGAATGTGTAGGAGGTGGCCCGTGTGCTTTCCTTCAGTTCGTTCTGTTGCAGCGCACGGTCCCACCGTTGTCCGGCCCCGATCTTCCACTTGTTCTTCGCACTGTCCGGACTTTGGATGAATGTTTCCCATTCGTGGAACTGGTAGCTCCCGGCGAGCAGCTCATTGGTACTGTCCGGTCTGAAGAGGTTCCGTTCATGTTCATCGGTGATCCCTATGCTGAACGGCTTGAAGCGTTGTACGGCTTGGTAAATGTGCCGTAGGAAATCAGTATTGCGGGCATTCTTGGTGGTGAGCCAGCTTGCGGAACCGATCACGTCGGTCCGTTTGGTGCGCACGTTGCTTACAAGGTCCTGCTTCCACCCGCTGTATGCATCGGTCACTTGGAAGGTGCCCAGGCCGTAGGTGATCGATCCCAGTTTCCTACTTCGGATCCCCAGATCCGCCCCTGCCAACAATTGGTCCCCGTTCAAGGGCAACCCGAGAATGTTCCAGTTCCGATCGAATTCCACGGCCCGGTAACGTTCCACAAATCGGAAGTTCTTAGAAACGGCTTCGACATTTCCGCCCACCACCATCTGGAGCGTACTGTCCTTGCGGCTTATGGGGAAGGCATGGTCCGCATGCGCCATGATCCCGTACCCTTGGTCGTCCTGGTCATCGATATCGCTGAAGGTGTTCTTGTCCAGCACGCTGTAGGCCAATTCCACGGTGGCATTGGTAAGCTCGTTGGGCCGTATGTCGTAGCCCAAAGTGATCAGCCGTTGGCTCTGTGGTGCGACCAGCACGCGCACCGGAGCATGATCGCCTTTACGTCGAAGGAACCCGTCCACCGTATCGGGGGGCACCCACCTGAACACCCTGCCGTTGGGGGTGAATTCCTGCTGGAGATAATCGCCATTGCCGGATCCCACTTGTGTGAAGGTGGCCCGCCATTGTGCATTGTCGGGCACGGTACTGTACACGTACACCGGGAAGTATCCCAAGGAATCGGTCCTGCGGTAAAGCACTTGGTCCTCTGCAAAGCCGGTACTGTCAACGCCCGTTGTTGTTGCCGCCAAAGGGTTATCACCGGCCGCTGCAAGCACGGCGCGTTCGGGATCACCGAGCTCCTGTTGCAAGGATTGGTTGCGGTGGTCCTGTTCACTGTACAGGTTGAAGCGGACCGTGCTTTTCCCCAGTTCCACGGTGTGGTCCAGGCGCAGTAGGGAGCGAGCGTAGTTCTTGTCGGAGTATTGGAATTCAACCACGATCCGCCGGTCCTTGGTCACCAACCTGCGGGAGGTGAAGGTGAGTTCCGCCGTGTTGTAATCGATCACGTAATCGTTCTCTTGGCCGCGCAACAATGGAACACCGTTCATGAAGACCCGTTCGGTGCCGGAGAGGATGATGATGATCGAACCGCCGTCATTCCCATTTAAGCGGTAGGGGCCTTGCACGCCCTCGATCCCTTGGATGGTATTGCGGGCGAATTTCCCTTTGCTGATGGCCACACTGGCACCCGCGCGTGCATTCACGTTCTTTCCGTAGGGCACAGGGGTATCGAAGCTGAGCCCTTTGGTCTTCTTGAGGTAGGTTAGGAAATGGCTCTTGGGCCGTTGCAGCACGAAATCGCCTGCGATCAGCGACCATCCTTTGTTCTCATCACCTTCAAATAGCTTGATGAACACCTGGTCGAAATCCTGGAGCTCCAAGGTGTTTCCTCCGGACTGGATCGGAATGTTATTGTCGGTAACGCTGGCCAGCACTTGTATACGATCGGTAATGCGCCCGCTCAGTTCCAGGTTCAAGGTGGAATTCACGGAGAGGTCCTGGTTGTTCCCGAACAACACCCCGCGGGAGATACTTCCGCTCCGGCTAAGGCCCTGCACCCCGAGCAGCTCGGTGTTCTGTTTCGGTGGGGTGTACCGAAAGGGGTCGATACGATCTCCGCTGGCGGTGGTCAAGCGATCGGGATCCTTGTTGCGGCGCACTTGGGTGAAGGCGATCGGCATTGCCCTGTACCGCACAAGAATGGAGTCTTCGGCGGGTCGAATGTTCCAAATGAGCGTTGCGCTATACGGGTCCAGGTCGTATTGGGAAGGATCCAAGGCAAGGCCGTTCGCAAAAAGGTGTACGCTACCAGGTACAATGCTCATGGTGTCCAACACCAGCGTGTCGCCCACCAATGGGACCCAATGCATACGCAGGTTGGTCGCTGTGCCGGATTGGGCACGGCCGATCGCAACGGCACATACGATCAGCAGCACGACAGCGGCTGATCGAAGGCATCGTTGGGTCGGCTCCAAGAAGCCGAGTGTGGAGGTCGCTGGACCAAGGGTCACGAAAGACATACGAGTTAGCGGCCTGAAAAGTATCCCATGCAAAGCGGTCGGCGAAGGCCCATCACCAATGCGTTGTTGATCACCGACCGGATCCGGGTTCCGTCGAAGCTAGGTGGCAGGTACATTTGGCCGACTCTCAAAAGACGTGAACTGCTCTTTCATGCTCCGCATCGTTCTGGCATTCTGCATACTCATCCTTGGCGCTTGTTCGACGCCGGAGCCATCACGGGACCGTGTTGGGAAAGGAGGCAAAGTGTACGGTGGCATCTTCAATACCAATGAGACGGAAGAGATCCAGGGCTTCTTTCCGCACACGCTCTCCCAAGCCGCATCGCACCGGATAGCGGCACAGATCTTCGAAGGGTTGGTGAAATTCGATCCGTCCGACCTCTCGCTCGTGCCTGCACTGGCTGAAAGTTGGACTCTGGACCAAACGGGGACGGAATACACCTTCGTTCTTCGGAAGGATGTCCATTTCCACAATGACCCCTGTTTTCCTGAAGGTGTAGGAAGGGCGTTCGTTGCCTCGGATGTGGTGGGGTGCTTCACTGCGTTGTGCAGTTATGGTGAAATGAACCAGATGTTCTGGTTGTTCCAGGATCGGGTGCTTGGTGCGGATGCACACTACGCAGCCACGAGCAAGGGTGAAAAAGGACCCGAGGTAACGGGTATCGAGGCCTTGGATGAGCACACCTTACGGATCACGCTTACCCAACCTTGGCCCGGTTTCTTACAGTTGCTAGGCCACCAAGGGTGTTGGATCTATCCGCAGGAGGTAGTGCAGAAATACGGTGAAGATGCCCATTGGCACCCAGTGGGAACAGGGCCATTTCGTTTGAAGTCGCTTAATGTGGGAAAGGTGATGATCATGGAGCGCGAACCGAAATATTGGGGGCGCGACTCGCTGGGCGATCAATTGCCGTTCCTGGATGGGCTCAAGATCACCTTTGACCCGGACAAGAACAAGGAATTGAATGAATTCGAAAAGGGGCATTTGAGCGCGATCTACGAGCTACCGGTCGATCGAACGGACATATTGGAAAAGGGTGGGAGCTTCCAAATACAGAGCATACCCGGATCAAGCGTTCAGTTCTATGGGCTCAATATGAATATGCCGCCTTTTAACGATCCCTTGGTGCGGCGTGCCTTTTCCATGGCGATCGATAAACGGTTCTTGGTGGACAGCGTGTTGAAAGGCTTGGCCGTTCCAGCTGAACATGGCGTGGTAGCACCTGGTTTCGAAGCATATCCGTATGACAGGGTGCCCACGTGCCGGTACGATCCCGTAGCGGCACGTGCCATGCTTGCTGAGGCAGGATTCCCGGGTGGCAAGGGCATGCCTCCGGTACACCTGCAAGTGAACAACGACGGATTCGGATATGTACGTGTGGCAGGCGCCGTGCAGTCCATGCTGGAGAAGAACTTGGGCGTTCCGGTCGTCTCTTCCGTGCTGCCTAGGGATCAACACTATACCAAAGTGGAATTAGGGGAAGCACAGTTCTGGCGGGAAGGCTGGGTTGCCGACCATCCGGACCCGGAGAATTTCTTGGCCCTGTTCTATGGTAAGAACGTTCCGTTGGACCCCTCACAGCCATCTTACCTCAACAGCACGCGGTACAACAATGCCACGTTTGATTCGCTCTATTCCGCTGCGATCCGTAACGGGGACAGCGTGGAGCGCATGCGCCTGTTGGCCGAGGCCGAGGCGCAATTGATGAAGGATGCAGTGGTGATCCCCTTGTACCATGAGCGGGCCGTGCGATTGCTGCAGCCATGGGTGCGCGATATGCCCATCAACGGAATGGAGTACCGCGATATGCGTGCGGTCTGGTTCGATCCCGTTGCACGTAAGAAGTAGGTGAGGGGTCAACCGTTCCCCCGCACATGGGCGAGCACCAATCGCTTCGCAAGGGGCATGAAGGTCTCGATGCACGGTATGGCCAGGTCCGTTTCCAAAGCGAAAGTGGCGGGAACGGGTTGTGCGGGGAAACGTTGGATCAGGTCCGCCTTTATGCGCTCGAATCCGGACCCAAGCCCTACTGTATAGGAACTCACGAAGCGGGTGGACACGTTCCGGTGTTCATGCTCCGCACCTGCATCCTGAAGTATCGGTATCGCGTAGCCGTATACTCTGGCCTCCTTTCCGCTGCGTAGGAAGATCCAACCTTCGCTGATGTGCAGGGGTTGCAGGCCAATGGGTGTGAATCGGATGTGCTGAGCGATCTCTTGCTCAATGTCCAATCCGTGCGACCGTAACTTCTTCAACCCTGGTAAGGCGAACTCGATCACCTCATCGATCACGTCCAACCAGACATCGTTCTTTGGTCTATCATGGATCGCCTTGCCGGTCTGCGGGTCGAAACCAACTAGCGGACCTGCCAATGTCCCTGCAAGGTCCTCTTTCGCCCGCTGAAGCTCCAGTAGTGTCCCGAGGTGTTCCTGTAGCTGATCCAGATAGGGATACAACTTCCGTTCGCCGAAGCGTGCTTTCACCCGTTGCAGATAACCCAATAGTGCATACTGCTTCAATTCCAGGTCTATGGAAGGGGAATAGGCCCAGTCTTTTGGAAGGCCCGTGGTGGCGATGGACGCGTCGTTCTTCATGACCGTTCTTGGAAGACCAATTGGTGCAACGTGCTTTACAAAGTTAAAGTTCCGTTCGGTGGATACCTTTGGGACTTCAATTCAACAAACAACAAGCCGATGTTCCGTATTCCTCGCTCCGTGTTCATGCTCGTCCTTATTACCGTGGTATTCGTTGCCTGTGTGCCAGCCAGGAAATACGAGGAGACCAAACTGCGTGCCGACAGCATGCAGGCCGAAGTGGATGTCGCCAAAGCCAATGCACTTGCTGCGCAGACCAGTACCGCGGAGTTATCGGCACAGGTTGCCGATTATTCCAAACGCAACGGCGAATTGGAACGGGATACCACCGTTCTGGGCACCTCCTTGCGGAAAATGAATGTGCAATACGACAAGATCAACAAATTGAACGACGAGCTCTTGGGCAAGTACAACGATCTGTTGGCCGGCGGGCGTAGCGAGAACCGCAAACTGCTGACGGATCTGGAGGCCACGCGACTGGAACTCCAGAACAGGGAAGATTCCGTGAACGCACTGGCCAAACGGATCGGTGAGAAGCAAGCGACCTTGGCCGACCGCGAAGCAAAGCTGGCCGAACTTCAAAAGGAGATCGCCGCGAAGGACGCTGCCATGAAGAACCTGAAGGACCGCGTGAGCCAAGCACTCTCCGGCTTCGAAGGCAAGGGCCTCACGGTGGAACAGCGCAACGGCCGCATCTATGTAAGCATGGATAACAAGTTGCTCTTCCCCAGTGGCAGTGCAGTAGTTGATTCCAAAGGCAAGGAGGCGATCTCCAAATTGGCCAAGGCCATCGAGAGCGAAAAGGAGTTGAGCATCTTGGTCGAAGGGCACACCGATACCGACAAGATCAGCGGTGGCAGTGCGTACAAGGACAACTGGGACCTGAGTGTCGCGCGTGCCACCAGCGTAGTGCGCATCATGATGGAAAGCAGCAAGGTGGATCCCGTGCGCATTACGGCAGCAGGCCGTGGCGAGTACGTACCCATTGATCCCAACGACAAGGCGAAGAACCGCCGGATCGAAGTGGTGTTGATCCCTGATCTGAAGGAGCTTTACAACTTGGTGAAGGACTGAACTTAGCCAAGAATGGAGACCTTGCTGATAAAGGCTCGGCACGTCTTGCTCTTCTCTGCAATTTTGATGGGAACTGGCTGCACGGTAGGTCGTTTCTTCATCTACAATTTCGCCGATACGCGTGACCATCGAAAATTTCCTTCACGTCCACTCGGTGCATCGACAACCCCTTACCGGTACGCTGAGGCCGATGTGGAGAAGGGGCCGAAGACCATTACCTATGCGGACAAAGAGCAACCCTTCGATGTGTTCTTGGAGGACCACAAGACCGTCGCGTTCCTTATCGTCCACCGCGATACGCTGAAGTACGAGCGCTACTTCAAGGGCTACGATCCTGCGCAGGTCCACACCTCCTTCTCCATGGCCAAGTCGGTCATGAGCATGCTCATCGGCTGCGCGATCACCGACGGTTTCGTGAGCAGCGTGCAGCAGCCCGTCACGGAGTTCGTGCCGGAGTTGAAGAAGAATGGTTTCGATAAAGTCACGCTCGAACATGTGCTACAGATGACAAGTGGACTCAAATTCAGCGAGAGCTATGTGAACCCCTTCGGTACGGCGGCGAAGTATTACTACGGTCGCCGCTTGTACAAGAACATAACGCACATGAAGCTGAAGCGCGAACCCGGCGAGAGTTTCGAATATACAAGTGGGAGTAGCCAGTTGCTGGGGCTCATCCTCGAACGAGCATTGCGCGCCAAAGGCGATCAGCGCACGATCACGCAATACCTCAACGATCGCTTGTGGTCGCCACTCGGTATGGAGTTCGCGTCTTCGTGGAGCATCGATCGCAAGAACGGCGGCATCGAAAAGACCTTCTGCTGCATCAACGCGCCGGCGCTTGACTTCGCGAAGTTGGGCTCGCTGTACCTGCACAAAGGCAACTGGAACGGGCAGCAACTGGTACCACAGGAATGGGTGGAACGTAGCACACAGGTGGATACCACCAGCGGCAGTGTGGCACGCTATCAGTACCAATGGTGGCTGCCTAGTGGCGATGGCGACTACATGGCGCAGGGCATCCTTGGGCAATTCGTTTACGTGGATCCGGCCCGTGAATTGGTGATCGTGCGTTTGGGGAAGAAGGTCGGTGGCGTTTCGTGGTCGCGGATCTTTCGGAGCGTGGCCAAGTTGTACGTGCCAGCTACGGAGTGAAGCGAATACCTTCGCCGCCATGCGCGTAGCGATCATCGGTGGCGGACCAGCAGGCATGATCGCCGTCGATCAACTTGCGGACACAAGCGAAGTGCATCTGTATGAGCAGGGTCGCACCTTAGGTCGCAAGTTCCTGGTGGCCGGTGAAGGCGGATTGAACATTACCAACAGTGCAGAGGACTTTCTGCAACACTACACGCCGAGCGATCGGATGCGTGATGCACTGCGCGAATTCGATCCAACAGCATTGCGAAGCTGGTTGACGGAAATCGGTATTCCCACGTACGTCGGGTCGAGTGGACGCGTGTTTCCCGAGCGCAACATCAAACCAGCCGAGGTCTTAAAAGCGATCGTGGAACGGTTGAAGAAGAAAGGTGTTCAGATCCACACGCAACACAGGTTCGTCGGTTTTGATGAGACGATCCGACCGATCCTGGATCACAACGGATCACGCACTTCCGTGGAAGCCGATCGAACGCTCTTCGCCTTGGGCGGTGCATCTTGGGCGAAGACCGGATCAACAGGAGAGTGGCTATCACATTTCGAAGCGATCGGAGTGCGCACCGTACCGTTCCAAGCAAGCAATTGTGGTGTCGAAGTGGATCTGCCGGAAGCGCTTCACATACACGCAGGCAAGCCGTTGAAGAACATCGCGATCACTGTTGGCGAATGCACAATTCGCGGTGAAGCAACGATCACGGAGTACGGACTTGAAGGGAATGCGATCTATCCGATCGTGCCGCTGGTTCGCGCGCTGCTTCAAGCAGGAGGCACTGCGGAATTGATCCTGGACCTCAAGCCCGACAGTACATTGGATGAGCTAAGGGCCAAGTACCAGGACTCCACATGGAACGAGCGCATGGCTGCGCTCAACATGGATCGCGCATCGGTCGCCTTGGTGAAAGCCTTTACGCCCAAGGAGCGATACCTCGCAGGCTATTTGGCCGAGGATATCAAGGCCCTTCGAATTTCCATTTCCAAGCTTCGTCCGATCGAAGAAGCAATTAGCACGGTCGGCGGTATTTCCATGGAAGAAGTGGCCGAGGACTTTTCACTGATCAAACACCCACACCTTTTCGTCGCAGGCGAAATGCTGGACTGGGATGCGCCAACTGGCGGGTTCCTGCTGCAAGGGGCGTTCAGTACAGGGTACGCAGCAGCACAAGGGTTCGCGCAAGTCACTTCTTCATCCTAAATGCAGTGTCTTTCAGGGAACGGAGAAGGGTCGGCAAAATGATCTGGCGCTGATGCCCGTTCGGCGTTCAGATCCGAGGTATCCAAAGCCATGGACCCCCGAGCATTCCGATTGATACACATGCACACCAACTAAGCTGGACTTCTTACTGGACGGCTGGTACGAACAAGGGTCTACCGGCTGATGGTTTTCCGGTCATGTGTCATAGCATTCCCGTAGTGTGGAGAACAGCACTCCATTACTCCCCTCTTCATCGATGCGATCGTGTTGTTTGCAGCACGCAGCCGATGTGGTATTGGGATTGTTAATGGAGTTCTGGCCCCAATGCCATCAGCACAGAAGATCATGGAAAAGTTCAAGACGAAAGCGTATGGTGCATCAGGAGGTGTGCTCGGCGGAAAGACATTGCAAGCGATGGATGTGGAGCGCGACGGACCCAAGGCGCATGAGGTCGTGATCGACGTGATGTACTGTGGCGTGTGCCATTCGGATATCCACCAAGTGGCGAATGATTGGAAGAACACCGTCTACCCCTGTGTTCCTGGGCACGAGATCGTGGGTCGTATCGCGTCGCTCGGTAGCGGCGTCACCCGTTTCAAGAAAGATGATGTGGTGGGCGTTGGCTGCATGATCGATTCGTGCAAGCAGTGCGCGTCTTGCCGCAAGGGCGACGAGGAATTCTGCTCTGGACCGGTGGGCATGACCATGACCTACAACGGCTACTGGAAACCGGACGGTAGCGACTTCAACACGTTCGGCGGCTTCTCCACGCAGATCGTGGCCAACGAAGAATTCCTGTTGCGTATCCCGGAGTCTCTGGAGATCTCAGCCGTGGCACCGATCCTTTGTGCGGGTGTTACCACGTATTCACCTCTCAAGCATCGCGGTGTAAAAGCGGGTGACAAAGTGGGCATCATCGGCATCGGTGGCTTGGGGCACATGGGCGTGATGATCGCCAAAGCCATGGGCGCTACGGTAGTTGCGATCACGACCTCGGAAGAGAAGACCGCCATGGCCACAGAACTTGGTGCGGATGAAGTGCTGATCTCCACCGATGAGGAAGCGATGAAAGCTGCGGAGGTCACCTTCGACTTCCTGCTCTGCACGATCCCCTCCGGCTTCGACCTGAACCCCTATGTGAAACTGCTCGGTGTGCGGGGCAGCATGGTCACCGTGGGATTGTTGGGACCTTACGACAAGCCGACGGACAACATGGAGATGGCTAAATATGCCCGCAGCGTAGGTGCCTCCTTCATCGGTAGCATCGCCGAGACCCAAGAGGTGCTCGACTTCTGCGCAGAGCACAACATCCTACCCGAAGTGCAGATGATCGACATTGAGACCATCAACGAAGCCTTCACCAAGATCAAGGACGAGGACGTGCGCTTCCGGTATGTGATCGACATGCAGTCCTTGAAGTAAGAACTGCTTTGTCTGGCAACAAAACCAAATTGCACAGCTTGAGGTGCGATGGTTCCAAGCTGCTCGTCACGCATCAGGGGCACAAGTTGCTTTTGCGCTAAGATCCGCTCGCTGTTTCTCCGCCTGTTGTTCGGTAACACAATTACTCCGCTAGGTTCTGAACGGGGCTTGGCTTCTACCAGTGGTTGGCCAGCATATTCAATTGGTAGAGTTCCATTGCTCTTGGTGCGTTCATTGGTCAGTTCCATCTGGGATCTTTCAAAGGCCAACCATGCCACGGACACGGGAGCGTTTCGACCAGCGAGTGAAGCCCTAACTAGGTTTCAGGGATCGATGAAACAGCACCATAGTATCGGCAGATCCCACCCAAGTCAGAAGCTCGGTTAGCACCTTGCCGAATTCATCAGCGATCTCAAGCCGGATCTCACCAACGAACAGGTCGAACAGAAGCTCCGTGATGAAAGATGGAAAGAGCGCATGGCCGCCTTGCATTTGCAGGGCGGCGAAAGGGATCTCTCAAGTGGTTTGAACCAAGGCGTTCTGGTCGTAGCCTCTCTCTGATGGTCGATAAGTTCGGTAGGCAACGTAGTATGGCATAACCCGCGTCCGTACATTGTCAATGTTCTCGGACACCAAGCCTACAACACCACCATGCGTGTACTTGCCAAACTATTGATCTTGTTCTCCATCAACGCCCATGCTGCGCTCAGCGTAACAATGCTGCCCTATAATGATGCTTGCGGCAACGGCACCGGCTGGATCGGTACGATCGTAACAGGTGGTGTTGCGCCTTACACCTATCTCTGGTCCCCGGTACCGCCAACAGGTCAAGGAACAAACGTGGCTCGCGATCTTGTTGCAGGTACATACACTGTTACCATAACCGATGCCACCGCCGCTCAAGTGATCGGAACCGCTACGATCACCACAGTAGGCACCTTGTTGCCAGGGAATACGGCATCGGGTAGTGCAACTTCATGCGATGGTGCATGCAATGGAAATGGTAGGGTGGGCACTTTCGCGTTTGCATGGGGTGGTTTATCACCCTACACCGTTACAATGTCCCCTGGGGGTTCCGGTTATCTAACGAGCACTTACGTTAATGTCAGCGGTCTTTGTCCGGGAACCACCTATTCATGCACGGTTACCGATCTCAATGGTTGCACCAGTACGATCAGTAATATCGAGGTACTGGATCTCGCGACGCCGATATTGTTATCGCAGACCGTTTTTGGAAGTTGTGCGGGTGGGGAGACAGGGAGCGTGGCGTTGGAATATGATCAACCAATAGAGGTTGGTTATTGGAGCATGATCACAGGTACTTGGACTTCGTACAACGTCTATGGAACTCTTGTAACCTTGGAAAACCTCGCACCCGGCCAACATTCGATAACCGCCTATCCCTTCATACCCTCCGGAGGACAGAACCCGGAACATTGTGGCATTGCTACAATGATCACTATTCCTGTCAGCCCCAGCCCCTGCGGTTCCGTTGATGGTACCGTGTACGTGGACTTCAACACGGACTGCATCCAAGACCCGACCGACGTAGCGTATCCGCAGCGCATGATCGAACTACAGCCCGGCAACCACTTCATGCTTACCAATAGCAGCGGTCAATACGCCACCGAGTTGTTCTATGGTTTGTACGCTGCGAACGTGGGAAACGTCAACGATTACACATCAGTTTGCCCGCCTGTGGTGCCAGCGCCATTCACGTTGAATGCGATCACGCCATCCGCAACAATTGATTTCGCATTGGATCCGATCCTAGGGCCCGATGTGGAAATGGTTTTGATCCCCGGAATACCCCGGCCTGGATTTCCGATGACCTACACACTTCATATGATCAACAATGGGCCGTACACCTTCGGTCCTTTCGATGTTACGTTGGCCTTTGACCCGGTTATGGGTTACAC
>Ga0105046_10008502_pt1 | contig 16111 bp, 10 predicted proteins | sample MAT03_FD_78385 | JGI IMG/M metagenome (GOLD analysis project Ga0105046, IMG submission 78385) | Freshwater microbial communities from Lake Fryxell liftoff mats and glacier meltwater in Antarctica - MAT-03 (megahit assembly) | ecosystem: Environmental > Aquatic > Freshwater > Ice > Liftoff...
CCAGATCGCGGTCAATGGTCCTCAAATGGCGAGCCAGAAGATCATGACCATATTGCTTGCTTCGCTCGCGAGAAGACACGCGCAAATGATGGCGAACCCGCTCTTTGGCGCGACTCGTGACCACAAACTTCAGCCATTCCTTCGCTGGCTTTTGCTTTTCAGCCGTCAGAATCTCGACGGTATCCCCATTGCGAAGAACGTAGCGAAGCGGAACGATGATGCTGTTGATGCGAGCGCCGGAGCAATGATCTCCGACCTTTGTATGAACCGAGTAGGCGAAATCGATCGGGGTCGACCCCTTGGGGAGAGCTTTGACGTCGCCATTGGGCGTAAACACAAAGACTTCTTCTTCAAACAAATCCGACTTTACGGTTTCTATGAACTCGGTTGGGTCCTTCAAATCGCGCTGCCATTCCATCAACTGAGCGAGCCAAGCAAAGGCTTTGCTGTCCGTTGACTTGAGCTGGACTGCGTCTTTATGTCGCCAGTGCGCCGCGATGCCGAACTGGGCCATTCGGTGCATTTCGTGCGTGCGAATGTGAACTTCGATCCGCTCAGAGCGGGGGCCAATCGCGGTGGTGTGCAAGGACTGATAGAGGTTGGGTTTGGGCAGGGCGATGTAGTCTTTGAACCGACCGGGAATGGGGGTCCATCTCGTATGAACCGCACCCAAGGTGGCGTAGCAATCGCGAACGGAATCGGTAACGATTCTGAACGAGACGATATCGAAAATCTGGTCAGGCTCTTGGCCAGATTTTCGCGTCTTCTTGAAGATCGACCACATGTGTTTGGTGTGCCCTACGACATCGGCAGCGATTCCTTCTTCTGCCATGGCGTCACGCAGGTGCCTGCAGACTTCGTTGGTGTACGCCAAGCGCGCAACTTCCGTGATTGCCAACTTATCATATAGCTGCTGATACTCCTGCGATTCGAGGTACTTGAAGCACAAGTCTTCAAGTTCTATTTTCATCCATTGAATGCCCAGACGGTTGGCCAAAGGCGCGTAGATTTCCCGCGTTTCTAGAGCAATGCGTTCTTGTTTTTCCCGGGACATGTGACCCAAGGTCCGCATGTTGTCGGTGCGATCGGCCAGCTTAATAAGCACCACGCGAATGTCGCGAGCCATGGCCAACAACATCTTCCGGAAATTCTCGGCCTGACGTTCCTCCCGGCTACTCCAGGGAACCTGTCCAAGCTTCGTGACGCCTTCAACGAGCATCTGCACTTCCGCGCCGAAAAGATCGCGAATCTCATCGCCGGTGGCACCCGTGTCCTCGATCGCGTCGTGCAAAAGTCCAGCGCAAACGGCGGCTTGATCAAGTTCTAAGTCAGCGATGGTCTTCGCCACAGCGAGGGGATGAACAACATAAGGCTCCCCAGAACGACGGACCTGCCCGGCATGGTGGTGGGCGGCGTATTCGAAGCAGCGTTCGATTAGGCTAAAATCAGCCCCTGGATCCAGCCGAATGACGCTTTCGCGAAGCGCGGCCAAACCAGCAGCGGCATCGTTGTTAGGAACTGAAACAGGATCCATAGTTAGGCGGAGTCGTTATCCTAGTCGTGCCCGAAGGCTTCCGCCAGCAAGGCTTGCGCTCGGGGTTCGTTGCGTGAACGAGCACAACGAGCGGCTCCGTAGATAGATGAAAGCTCGGAATAGGCGGTTTCGAGATCTTCGTTGACCACCAAATAGTCGTAGGTCTTGTAGTGGGCGAGTTCCTTCTTCGCCATGGCCAAACGCGACTGGATGACCTCGGCGCTTTCGGTGCCGCGGTTGCGAAGGCGCCGCTCCAGCTCGGCCAAGGATGGCGGCAGGATAAAACACAAAACACTGTCGTCGGGCCACTGCTGCCGTATCTGCCTACCGCCTTGATAGTCGATGTCGAAAAGACAGTCTACGCCCTTCTCTATCGCTTCGTTGACCGTATCAATCGCGGTGCCGTAGCGGTTGCCATGGACCACGGCCCATTCTGCAAACAGCTGACCTTGGACCATTCGGGCGAATTCCTCGTCGCTCACGAAATGGTAGTCGATACCTTGGCGCTCACCTGTCCGTGGTTTTCGCGTGGTGTACGAAACCGAAAAGTGAAGGTTATGGTCCTTTGCCAATCGACGAGCCAAGGTTGTCTTGCCCGCCCCGGATGGAGACGAGACCACCAATAAGATTCCGCGCCGCACAAACTTCATGGTCATTCTATATTCTGCGCCTGCTCTCGAATCTTCTCCAACTCGGCCTTGGCATCCACTATCAGAACGCTGAGGTCCGCATCTTGTGACTTCGAGGCTAAAGTATTGAATTCACGCCCAATCTCTTGCAACCAGAAATCCATGCGGCGCCCTACCCCATCGGCACTTTCTGGCGACGTCCCATCGACTAGCCCTTTGAAGTGATGCAGATGGGCGCGAAGCCTTACCAGCTCTTCAGTGACGTCAGCCCGATCCGCAATAAACGCCACTTCCTGCGCTAGCCGTTGAGAATCTATCGCTACGTCGCCTAACAATGCGGCCACACGGGCGCCCAATTTGGTGCTTGCCCGTTGGGAGCTGCCAGCCGTTCGTTGCCCAAGTTCCTCTGCGATTTCCCCAAGATGAGCCAGCCGCTTGGAGAGGTCTTCACGCAACGATGAACCTTCACGCGCACGGCTTTCCTCCAAAAAGCTCAACGCACGATCGACGACACCAGATAGTTGGTCCCACGACACACGAGCCCGCGGAGATGACCCACGGTCATGAGATTCCCTTTGATGGGCAGCGAAGGCCGCAATCGTCGCCAGATCCGGTTTGGTTGAAAGACCAAGGCTTTCTCCCAACGCCTGCACAGACCGGGCAACTTCCTCGAACCAAGCTTGATCAAACGAGCTCGCCTGTTTGGACGCAAACTCGACGTTAACTGCAACGGATCCGCGCTTCAGCGAAGCACGAACCGCAGCGACAAGCGCGTTTTCAGTAACCCCATCAAGTTCGCGAGACCGCAATTTGATGTCCAAACCGCGGTGATTGACGGTACGAACCTCAACCACAACCTGCCCGCCGGGTAGGTCTGCTGACGCCCGACCAAAACCGGTCATGCTTTTCATAAGTTGAGGCCTTCAGTTCCAAACAAGGGTCAGGCTAACTTTGAAGCCGGTACCACTCGATGGTGCGTTTAAGGCCTTCGGCGAATGACACAGAAGCGGTGTAGCCAAGCAGCTTCTTGGCCTTTTCAATATCCGCGAGGCTGTGCTTTATGTCGCCTGCCCGTGGAGGTTCGTGCCGCGCGACCAAGCTCTTCCCGAGTTGTTTTCCTACGGCCGCAACGACTTCAAGCAACGTTGTGGCTTCCCCGCAAGCTACGTTGAAAACCTCACCTGAAACCCCAGGCGCGTCCGCTGCCTTGAGATTGGCTTCGATTACGTTGTCGATAAAGCAAAAATCCCGCGATTGTGAGCCATCACCATAGATAACTGGGGATTCTCCGCGCAATGCCGCCGTGACGAATTTCGGTACCACCGCTGCGTATTGAGACTGTGGATCTTGTCGCGGTCCAAATACGTTGAAGTAGCGAAGCACGACGGTCTCCAACCCGTAACATTTGCTCCAAACTTGGCAGTACTGTTCACCCGCAAGTTTTGAGGCTGCGTAGGGAGACAAGACTGAACAAGGCATCGTCTCGACCTTTGGCAAAGTGGGCGTCTCGCCATAGGCCGACGACGAACCTGCGTAGACAACCCGGCGCACCTTTGCCGAGCGAGCCGCTTCGAGCACCCGAAGGGTACCTGTTGCATTAGCCTCGTGGCTCGGCACGGGCTCAGCTACCGAACGAGGAACGCTGGGTATCGCTGCTTCGTGGTAAACAGTGTCCACTCCCGCCATTGCGGCCAAAAGTGCATTGCTGTCGAGGAGGCTGGCCTCAATGAACTCGATTCGCCCTTCCATATCGGCAAGGTTGCTTCGCTTGCCCGAAGACAAGTTATCCAGAATGCGAACCTTGTCGCCACGCGACAGAAGTGCGCGTGCGATTGACGAGCCAATAAACCCGGCGCCGCCGGTGATCAGAAACGTTCTTGCCATGTGCCACGGAAAGTATCACACGACGCGTTCATGTGGTCAGCGCGACGCAAGTTTTAGCGACGCTTTTGCGCGGGCGTCGGCGGCTCTTTGTGAAACCACACGTTCGAGGGCTGGGTAGTCAATGCCTTCCCAATCGGCCCGTACAGCGTTTGGCACAAAATTCGGGTCCTGCGCCGCCACACGTCCTTGTGACAATATAGCTGCAGCGAAGGCTGTGCCGAGGGCCGAAAGAACAAAAACTCCATGTCGTCTTTCAAACTTCATGTAACGACGTTAGCCTACATTTAGGCATGGCAAAATTTTCGATCATGATTTCTATTTTTTTCGGGGACCTTCAACCATGGGAAGCCGGTTTAGCCCCAATCCGAAGCGGCTTGCCAGATAGAAAGAGGAGCCTTTGGCCGGGACAACCAACACTGTGGGGATGCCTTTGACGAACGCTGGCTTGAGCCGAAAGCGACACGATTTTTCGGTCACGAAATCCCGGACCGGGTCTTCCCCTACTTCGCGCGGGGAAACCAAAAGGCCTTTTTTTAGGGGAAAGACTGTTCGTTGCAGTGGCCTCAACTCATCGTCGAAAGCAAAAGCCATTTCCTCCTGCGTGGAGGACTTTGCAGCGACTTGCGCCTGCCCGGTGTGAAAACGCAGAGCTATTTTGGTGTACCTTGTGTCGAAACCAGAAAGCGGCTTTGAGACCAAGCGCATATCGGCCAAACGAAGCAAGTGCACGCCAACCGATTGGAAGCTTGAGAGCATGCCGGATTCACGGCGGACTTTCTGAGCCGTCAAGTAGAGGACTGATTTGCCATCGTCGGAACGAACAAAAGCGACAACGCGACCAGCCTCAGAGGTCACTTGGTGGAAGCGACCTGTAAAGGGATCCCAAGAGACAATTTCTTGGGCCGGTCGGAACACGAGGGGGCCATCTTCTGCAGCAAGCTGGACAGGAGCCGCAACACGCGACAGCAGCAGCACCCCCGATTCAACTCGTTTCCCCCAGTTTTCGGCGGCTTCTTTCACTGCCCCCGCAAGCACCGTCTTTTCTGCATGTGCCCAAAGAGCGGCGAGATCAATATCGCCTAGAGCAACACGGTGCCAAGGAACATAGGCCTTCCTTAATAGGAGTGCGATTTCCTGCGCTGCGATGTCAAATTGGTCTTTTCGGACCGCGATACAAGCCAAGCCAATTCGCGGCAACAAATACGACGGATCTGCCGCAAGAGCGGCCTCGAAATGGCGTCGTGACTCGTCGTATTGACGCTTTTGAAAAGCCGCTTGGGCCGCTAGTTCTAAGCGAATCGCTGCGGCCAGAGGTTGTGGGTAACTTTGTAACCAACCTCCATCGGTCTGCCGCTCGACGCTGCCTTGCGCCCTGGGACATGAGGCTGCTTGTTCTTTGTTTGCAGCCCACAAGGGGCCTCTCGCGAATGTCCCTGCCAACAGCGCAAAAAGAGGAAGACAGCGAGCACGCATGTGTAAACTCTAACGCGCATCCGGGTTTTGTGGCGCTTCGGCGGGGAGCTCACGTCCTTCCGTAAGCCAAACCCGGCGAAAGTCGAACCGTTCGCCGACGGCGGTTAGCCCTCGGACGCGTTGGTTAACCAGGGCCAAACTATCGAATCGGTACAGAAACAAGGCTGGATTTTCTGAGGCGAGCAAGTCGCCTATTCGGGCGAGCACTTCCCTGCGTTCTTCCACGCTTTTAGCGAGAACCCATTCTCCTAAGAGCCCATCCAGTTGAGGTGACCTGTATCCTCCGAAATTGAACACTCCATCAGCGCCAAACAAAGTTCGAGGATCTTCATCTGGAGCCCCTTCCCAAACCAACGGAGCCAGATCGAAGTTCCCCTCTTTGAGCCTCGCCATCATCGTTTGTGCCTCGACGGCTGCGACGTCAAGCAAAATGCCTGCACGGCGAAGTTCGAGCGCAAATTGATGAGCTTCCTTCGCCACGATCTTAGAGCCGGCTGCATGTATGAACGTTAAACGTAAAGGGGTGTCTCCCCTGTCCCGAACGCCATCCGCATTTAAATCACGATACCCAGCTTCGTCGAGGGCGGAGGTGGCTTGCTGCCTATCAAAAGGGGTCGCAGGTCGATCACCGAAGGGCGGCCCACCAAGTGGACGAGCCAACCCTTGATGGAGATCTTTGGCCAGTCTTTCTCGCTGCCACAGCCGTGACAACGCCCAACGAAACCGTGTATCGGAGAGAGGATCACGCTTGGTATTTACGACGACAAACGCAAACCTCAGCGGCGTGAGGCGAAACACATTGAGTTGGGTGCCAAGCGCGACGGGCTCAAGCTGATCTGGGAAGTGGATCGCTAAGACTTGGGGAAGAATGTCAATTTGTGAACGCTTGGTGCGAGTCATCGCGCGTGCACCATCAGTATCAATTTCAAACCAGATCTGATCCACGAAAGGTCTGCCGGTCCCTGTGTAGGCATCATTGCGTACCAGTTTGATTCGACGCCCCCTTTCCCATGCTCCCAATCGAAACGGTCCAGTTCCAATAGGTTGCCTTGCAAACTGGGCGCGCTCAAAAGGTGTGCCTATTTCCGCGGCCGCAGGCAAGATCGGGATCTCGCACAATGAATGCAGCACTTGCGCCGATTGCCTCAGCAACCGGAAACGCACAACCCGGTCTGGCGCTATCTCAATGGCCTCTATATCCATGAGCCAGCTGCGCAGGATAGGACGCTTCGAGGAAACCCGAAGCAAAGGCTCAAAAGTCGATTGAACATCAACAACTGACAGATGCCTTCCGTCGTGCCAGGGCACGTTGGCCCTAAGTTTGAGGCTGAGGCGCAGTCCGTCTGAACTTAGTTCCCAACTTTCGGCAAGGCCTGGTTGAACCTCACCCTGTACACACTCAACGAGAGATTCATAGATCAGCCCAAGGGTGACTCTCGCAACCAGTTGGCTATTGTCTGCCAATGGATTCAATTGAGCAGGTTCCGCTTCTATGTGAACCCGCAGAACGCCGCCGGGGACGGCTCCTGCAGGTGGCAACGTCTGGGTCTGTGGGAGCTCATGGGCCAGAGCAAGCGCTGCGGCGGCAGGATCTGGCAATGCCACTTGGGATTCGGCCGAGCCAGGCGCACCGGCCTTGATAAATTTACCCTTGTTGCGATGGCAAGCTGGCAAAACCCCCAGGGCAATAAGAACGACAAGGCTGGCGGAGGATTTCATCACAGACGAAACCCGTGCTTGTAAGCTAGGTGACCTCATGTTAGTGGTTTTTACGGAGGATTGGCCGTCTATGGCTCGACACATCTTCAAGCATGCCTCGGTAGTTTCATTGGGAGTCATTTTGGCGAGCGCTTTGCCGGCTGTTCCGGCGCGGGCTCAGGGTGAAGCATTGCCCGACGTCAAAGTTAATTTACCCCCCGCCCCTAGCTTCGATATCAAACGAGCCCCGATTAAGTACGATTCGGGGGAGTTTTCGGTTTATGGACTGAGAAAGTCCATGAGCAAGTACATGGACAAAGACGTCCAGGTCAAGGCCTACCTTCTGGAGATTTACGAGTGTCCGGAGGAACTCGTCAAATGCAACGAAGCCACCTCGAAGAAGAAAAAGGCGCCGCCGCCTCCCAAGGGTGGGGTGCCGTCGAAAGGCCCCCCCCCAGCAGAACCTTCTGCATGCAGGCCTTGCGACCAACCTCATTTCTTCTTGTCGGACACTCTTGATGGAAAGAAAGAGCGAGCTTTGCTCGTGGCTGACTATCCAACCAAGGATTGGAAGACCGACAAGCCCAAGCCATTAAAGGCCGAAGCAGGCAAAATGCATGTGGTGACGGGTACGTTTGCCATCAACTCAGTGACAGGTTTTGCTGCCTCGAATGGATTGATTGTGCATAAGCGCTTTCAAGATGCCGAAGGCAAAGTTCTTGCTGAAGGTAACGCAGTCCTTCCTTCTGACTCCCAGATGATTGAACTTGAAGGCAAGCCAGCAGAGAAACTGGAACTTGGAAATAAGTAGCTAGGTCTGCAGGTGCGAGCCGGTTCCCCTAGAAGCGACGCCCCCGAAGGAGTTTCCCAGGGGGCGTTGTTGCGTCTGGCTCTTCGTTGTTCGAGAACTATTTCGTCTCGGCAACGCAGACGTCCGCATTGCAACTCGTGTCTGGCTTCAAGACGGTAACGGCTACGAATCCTCCGACGGCTACTGTTGTCAGGAGCAACGCCCAGAACCAAGCTTTGCCGAAGACACTTTCACGTTCGTCATTATCGTGAGCCTTTGGCTTTTCATCTCCCGCCAAAGTATCCTGGGTTTGCTTCGATTCTGGCGACTCTGCGGCAACTCTCCGACGGAAAGCTTGATCGGGATTAGGCACTGGCGTGGAATTTTTCTTCACAATAGGCGGTGGAACGTTTTGTACGCTCAATGCGTCGTCAATCGACCGAAGGTTTCCTTCAACTTCTGCCCGCTGTGGCGTCTTCGGATCTAGCTCTAGAAGCTTTAGGTAGTACGTCCTCGCCTTTTCTAATTCGCCTGCCCGTCTGTAAGAGTGGGCGATGTTGATGAGGAATCCGTTCCTTGGGGCAACCGCGTATCCCGATTCAAAGGCTAAAGCAGCCTCTAGATAGCGCCCTTGAAGAAACAATTCCTGTCCTTGTGCAAAGCGTTTACGCCCCTCGCTTTCATCATCGGCTCGAACGAAGGAAGGCCCCACTGCAAAAAACAACAGCGCGGCCGCGACCAGGCATTTCGTTATGCTCATGCGGTAAGGGCAGCCACGAACAATCGGCTTTGAGGATGTCGCCAAGGGCATCTCGCAATCATAACCTTACTCAAGCCCGCGATCGCGCAAAGATCCGTCGTCTTCTCCAAGTAAGTGGCCCACTTCGTGAAGCAACGTCCGCAAAATAGCCCCGTTGACCTCGGACTCCGTCCGAACGCTTCGCAACAAGTTCAATCTATAAATGAAGATTGCTCGTTCTGGAACCACGAACCGCGACGGAGCAGGAGGTGTTGAGGTGCCCTGCTCGCCGCCGCGACCGGCCACTGACCTACCGTGCTTACGCCGACTTTTGGAAGCCATATCGTCGCCATGGCCGAGTGGAAGGCCGCGGTAGAGGCCTAGGATTGTGGGCGAAAGCGGAGGCGATTCAGCTGTGAGATCTTCAAGTTCGGGCAGGTCAAAGGTTTCAACCGGTATGTCCCGCAAACTTTCTTGGAGAGATGATGGAAGCTGCGAAACCGCTTGCCGAACCCTTTCCTCGAACGCGTCCTTGCCCATTTCGACCGTAGGAAAAAAAGCGGCTGCGTCTGCTGCGATCGCTGCTTTGAATTGTGCATCAGCAAGCTGCCGTTCACCTGCCCTTTCGAGTATTAACCCGAGATGAAAGTGTCCCTGCGCGTGATTGGGATTCTTTTCAAGCACCCAGTTGAATCGTTTTTGAGCGTCGGCAAAGCGGCACAACTCAAATTGAGCGACCCCGATCTCGTAGGCAGCTGCAACCTTGGTCTCGATGTTGTTCGCTTGGTTGACCGCTCGCCCCAAAGGAACTAGCGCAGCCGTCGCTCGACCTAGGTCAATGAGTCCCTGTCCTTCCAGCACGGCCATGCGAACGCTGGTTGCACGGTCATGCACTCCCACGCGAAACGCCCTACGAACGTACTGCAAGCCGATGCTAGCGTGCTCTGCAGATGCAGGAAGGTGATTGATGTAAAGATCCGCTGCAAATACCAAAGCCGTGACATCAGAAGGAGACAGCGCCAAAGCTAAAGCAATGGCTCGTTGCGAGGCATCAAGGCGACGTAAGCGCAACAAAGCGGAAGCTCGATCGTGGTGAGCGTCAATGGAATTGGGAGCCTGGCGGGCAGCCTCCTCGGCACAGGCCAAGGCACCCTCAGCGTCGTCTGCCTGCAGCAAGCTTTCGGATCTATCAAGCAAGTCTGGAACCGCAGAGCGTTCCCAAACGGCCGTTGATTCGAAACACCGACGCAACGGACGAGGCATCTCAACTGGCATTGTCGGACCTTCTGATGCCAAAGGTGGTTCGACAGGAGGCTGCGCGACTTGGATGACAGGAATGCTCGCCTCCGCCAAAGGAGCTTCTGGAGGGTTATCCACCATGCCTTTTTCTTTCATTCGTTGGCAACCGAATGACAGGACAAGCAGTGACGCAAGCGACAAAAACTCGACTGCCGCGCGAAAGCGGGCAAAGCGGTAGTCGAAGCGGCACCACAACATCATGTAGGAACAGAATATCGCCAAGTGCGCAATCCCGCACTTTCTTTGCGACGGCCGTTAATGAGCGTCGCCCCACGTACGTCCATGCCCTACGTCGACGACGAGCGGAACATCGAGCTTATACGCTTGCTCCATTTGGCTCTTTGCCCAGGCGCAGAATTCAGTGACGCCCTGCGAAGGAACCTCGAATACGAGTTCATCGTGAACGGTAAGCAGTAGCCGCGCGCCAGGGTATGCGCCGAGTCCTGCGTCGATGCGAATCATCGCCAATTTCAAGACATCGGCAGCGGACCCTTGAATGGGCGTGTTGCGAGCGATGCGTTCGCCTTGTGCTCGTTGTTGCGCGCGTCCTGCGGCAAGTTCTGGAATCGGTCGTCGCCTACCCAACAAGGTGGTAGCTTCGGCGTTCGCCTTGGCCTCTGCGATCGAACGATCCATATACGTTTTGACGCCGGAATACCGAGCAAAATAGCCTTCGATATACGCTTTCGATTGCGCGCGAGGGATTCGCAACGCTTGTGACAGCCCAAACTCAGTTTGCCCAAACACCAGCCCAAAGTTGATAGCCTTGGCGATGCGCCTTTGATCCGAAGAAACGTCTTGCAAGCTGACGCCGAAAACCTCGGCCGCAGTGCGGGTGTGGATGTCCTGCCCTGAACGAAAAGCATCCAAAAATGCTGAATCTTGTGAGTAGTGCGCCAAAATACGCAGCTCGATTTGCGAGTAGTCGGCAGAGACGATTTCGCAACCAGGATCGGCGATAAACGCTTTGCGAATCCGTCGCCCCAACTCAGTTCGGATGGGGATGTTCTGGAGGTTGGGATCTGTAGAGGAAAGTCGTCCCGTGGCCGCGACGGCTTGGTTGAACGTTGTGTGCAACCGGCCAGTGCGCGGATTTACCAAAGCAGGCAAAGCGTCAAGATAGGTTCCTTTCAGTTTCGTTAGTGTTCGGTATTCAATAATCTTTGCGGGAACTGGATGCAGCGCCGCCAGTTCTTCCAACACATCTGCGTCTGTGGAAGCTCCTGTTTTCGTCTTGCGCAACACCGGCAGACCAAATTTTTCAAAAAGGATTTTTTGAAGCTGTTTCGGCGAGCCAATGTTGAATGGCCCCCCTGCAACCTCGTGAATTTCCTTCTCAAGCTCGATGATTGCAAGCGAGGTTTCCTGCGACAATTGGGCCAAAAACGCAGAGTCCAACAAGACACCTTCTTGTTCGATGCGTGCCAATACATGTGACAACGGCAACTCAATGTCTTCGTACAACGATGTAAGACCAGCTTCTGCCAATCGCTTGGTCTGAATATCCTGCAGCACCCAAATGGCGGAGACTTCTTGGGCCAATGCGGCTGCCACGGTTTGCACTGGCACTTCTGCGGGGGGCTGCGAGGTTCGTCCCGTCCCCAGCCATTGCTCACGAGGAGGCGTTTCAGGAGCACCTTCCGCGTGCGCAATCATGCCCAAGTTGTAGCGAGGGCGCGACGCATCCAACAAGTAAGCAGATAGAAGGCTGTCGGACACCACGCCCGCAAGAGCAACCCCATGGACTCCCAACAAGACTTCCAAGGACTTGCCGTCGTGAACGATCTTGCCGATCTTGGGATCGCTCAGCGTGGGCCCAAGCGCACCTAGCACCGCTTTGACCGACAACCGTTGTCCACTGTCTAGCAAGGAGGCTCGTGGTGCGACTGGAACGTACGCTCGGTGCAAACTGTCTTGTGAGAGCCACGCAAATGCGACACCGAGCAACTGTGCTCGTAACGGCTCAGGGCCGTCAAGAAAGCCCGACAGTGCGAACTTTCCCGCCGAAATCAACTGTGTTTGCAAAGCAAGCAAACCTGGCAGATCCAACACGATGACCACGGGATCCAAGTGTGGCGTGGGCACCTTGGGTGCCGCGACAATCGCCACTTCATCACCAACAGAGGCATCCCCAGTCTCTTCGCCGGACGTTTGCGCCGGTGGCGGGTTGTCGGCCGCAACTTCTGGCTCTGTTGCTGCCTCTGAGGGTGCATTTGCTGCCATAAGCCGCGCGAATTCTAAGACACGAAACAGTTGGTAGAGCTGCTCTTTGTCAGGGGCGATTCGCGCCAATGCTTGCAGAGGTTTTGGCAACGCCACATCGTCCTTCAATGCCACAAGCTTCCTTGAAAGCTTCACGGTTTCGAGACTGTCAACCAAGGCCTGTCCGCGTTTCCCCTTGACCTCGGAGGCTCTGCTTAGAAGTGCATCAAGATCGCCGAAGGTCTTCAGTAGGTCCGCAGCGGTTTTCGGACCGATGCCAGGCACACCAGGAACATTGTCTACAGAATCGCCCACCAACGCCAAGAGATCTCCTACAAGACTCGGAGGTACTCCCCACTTTTCTTCGACGTCAGAGGCTCCCAACATCTTGTTTTTCATGGTGTCAAGCATCGCTACCCTGCCGCCCACCAGTTGCATAAGGTCCTTGTCCGAAGAGCAAATCACCACTTGCATGCCATGTGCCGCGGCTTGTTTCGTGACCGTGGCAATAACGTCGTCGGCCTCGACTCCGGCAACCGTGAGCGTGGAAATGCCGAACGCTTGCAGGACTTGAGGCACAAGATTGATTTGACTCGCCAGTTCCGGAGGCATGGACGGACGGTTGGCTTTGTAGGCTTCAAACAAATCATCCCGAAAGGTTCGCCCAGGGGCATCGAAAACCGCACACAGGTGCGAAGGCGAATGTTCGCGCTCAATGCGCAGAAGCATCTGGCACAAGCCGTAAATGGCGCCCGTTTGCTGGCCGTGGCTGTTCGTTAGCGGTGGCATTGCATGAAATGCCCGGAACAGAAAATTGTATGCATCGACGATGTAAAGAGTGCCCTGCATGACCACGGGCTCACTCTACCAGTCCTGGCTCGTCCAGCAGCCCCACTTTGTCTATTTCAAAATAGGGGCAAAGGAATCAACAGAGCCCTTTGTCCAGCTTGGCCTTCGGCCACAAGCAAGCGATACTCTGGCCCCCGTCCGTGACCGAACCTTCCTCAAAACCCCGATGGAAAATGCGCAAGAAAGTGCTGCTTGCGGTTTTAGGCGGCGTTGTTCTAGCGGCATTGGCGGCATTCGGTCTTTCGGCGGCATTTTTGCAAGGCCCCAGACTGGGCACTTTGGTAACGGGAGTGTTGGGCAAAATAGGGCTGCCTGGGAAAATCCACGTCGGCGCGGTCTATTGGAAACCGTCGGCCCTTTTGGATTTTGCAACGAACACTCCCTCTCCTTTTGTCCTGGACGACGTGAAGATCGACGATCCAGATGGCACGAGGGTTCTGGACGTCAGCCATTTCGAGACCAAAGTGGCATTGCGTTCTGCCATCGCTGGCAGTGTTCGCTTGTTCGATGTTGTCATCGGCCCCAATTCGTATTGGCGATTTGGTGATACGAAAGACGGCAAGAAGATTGGCTTTCTTGCGGCCCTCATCCCGCCGCCTCCACCGCTCCCCCCGGGGGCGAAACGACGACCTCCTGCCAAGCCATCAACCTTCCTGCTGGAGTTGGTGAACATAAAGCTTAACGGGCTGACCGCGCACTTCGACTTTCCGGGCGCGTGGGGGTTGCTGCTCAAGGATGCCGAGGGCGATGTCAGTTTTATTCTCGACGGCGATTTCGTCGGGTGGGATGCAACCAACATTCATGCCCGGAAAGGCAGCTACCTTCGCATTTTGGATAGCGAAGTGTTGCCGTTCGACGATGTATTGGTCAAACGCGTAGCAACCACCCGGCAATGGAACAACGACATCTTCCTAGAAGTAGAGGCAGGGAAAACAGGAAAGTCAGTTCTAACCGGGAAAGGCTACTTTAAGCGTATCTACGACGATCGCGAAGGACCCGCAGGTATCGATTTGCACGCCGAGTTCGCGGATGCGGCGGACGCGCTGGCGGCGGTGGCCGCTGGCCACAAGATTCCAGGCCTTGCCGTCACGGGAAAGGATGCTCGACTTGTTCTGGACCTAACGAAGGCCTTTTCCGAGATCGATGTGCAGGGGTTGTTATCTGGTCTTGATGTGGGCTATTCCGGTGGGCAAGCGAAAGATCTCGGTTTGAAGTTGAGCTTTTCGGCCGCGGAACCAATGTCTGTAGGCGTACGTGATCTGAAGTTCAAGATCCCACAAGGTGGAAGCGTAGGCATGGCAGCCAATCTGGTGGTTGGTCACGATGCCAACGCGCAAGTGAAGCTAAACAATGCGGTTGTTGACGCATTCATCCCTAAAGAGTTAAAGGCTCAAGCGGCAGGAACAGCCAGTGGCCAAGTAGAGGCCAGCTTCAACTTTCCTACATCGACAGGTAAATTGAACCTGAAGGGACTTCGGTTCGCACGACGGTATGAAGCCGGCCTGCCGCAGAACGTGCTCCTTGATGGCGTCGTTTCAGGTTCTGCGGAACGCATCAATACAAAACATCTGCGCGTCAGTGTTCCTGGAGCGGATGTATCGGTTCAAGGTCGCGTAGACGTTTTAAAGAAGCTCCTCGCGCTTGAAATCAAGGCCCAAGCCCAGAGCCTTCCGCGGGCCCTTTCATTCCTACACCCACCCGACCTCTTACCAAAGTCAGCGCAGGCCTCGGTGAAGGTACAAGGGTCCTTCCTGAATCCTGCAGTGGCAGGCGAACTTACAGTTCAAAGCGTCGGAATTGGTGAGCTGGGTACTGCCCCTGAATTGCGAGCTAAATTCTCTTTGGTAAATGGCGTGGCCAACCTGCATTCATTGAAAGGCGAGGTTTTGGGCGGCAAGATCGACGTATCGGGACGCGTGGAGCTTTTTCGCCACTCCATCGAAAAGATGCTGGCAACGCCTATCATTGACCTGCGAGCCAATGGTCAGCGTATTGATCTAGGCAGCATTGCCAAGTCGCCTTCCATTGCGGGTCGATTGTCGTTTGATGCTTGGGCAAAGGGGCCCACCAATCGTGTGCTCGGTCGATTGACTTTGCCGCCGGACACTCAACTTGATTTGCTTGGACAAACTTGGCGCATCGCTGGCTTCGATGTGACGGTAGATGCGAAGTCGCTTGTGCTCCGTACAACTCAAGTGAAACGAGATCTTGGCGGACGACTTGAGATCGAAGGCCACCTTGATATGGATCGAGCGCAGCAGATGCAGTGGTCGATTCGAATCGTCGATTTTCCGCTGAACAACCTGCCGGGATTGGACCCAAGCGCGCTGCCGCCTTTGGAAGGGTTGCTCAACGCAAACATCTTGGTTTCGGGAAGTCCAACCACGCCCCTGCTTAGCGGAACTGTGGATCTAAAGAACGTCGCGGTCGGTGGCCTCAAGCTAGGAAACGCAGCCTTGTCGTTCACTGAGCTGCCGAAAGGTGGTGCCCATGTCACTGGAACCTTGTTTGAAAGGTTCACGGTCAATGCGGATCTATCGCTACCCAAAGCGGGACCAACCGTCGTGGCAGAACTCGCATTCAAGGAACTCGATCTGCCATCGTTGGTTCCCGAAATCATGGAGCGAGTAGGTTTTACGGGCGGACTAACGGGTAAAGCTAAGGTGGCGATTCTTCCAGGAAAGCCACTCAATGTTGAGCTCACGCTTGAGAATCTGGACTTGGCGTCGCGTCCCCGAAATGACTTATTGGGCGGTGGCCCACCGCTGCATGTGAAGAACTTGGGGCCGATCATAGCGCGCATAAACGGCGACAAAATCGCGCTTGAAACCAGTCGGCTCGAAACCACGGGGGGCCTCCTGGAATTGGGCGGAGAGCTCGAAGGTGATCAAATCAAGAACGCTGTCGTTCGAGGCCAACTTGACCTCGCACTATTGGCGCCAGCACTGGCTCCTTATGTTCAACGCTCTGAAGGCAACATCACCGTAGCTCTGCGTGCCCACGGCCCCGTTTCC
>Ga0105046_10008504_pt1 | contig 16111 bp, 12 predicted proteins | sample MAT03_FD_78385 | JGI IMG/M metagenome (GOLD analysis project Ga0105046, IMG submission 78385) | Freshwater microbial communities from Lake Fryxell liftoff mats and glacier meltwater in Antarctica - MAT-03 (megahit assembly) | ecosystem: Environmental > Aquatic > Freshwater > Ice > Liftoff...
CGATGCGCACGGTGCTGATCGTGGTCGGCGGTGCGACGGTGTTTGCACTGCTGGGCGCGGTGGGGGGTCTGCAGGGACTCGCGGAATCGCTGGCTATTCCGGAGCGTCTCGATGCGGCTTCGGCCAACGCGCCGTATCTGCAAAGCGGTGCCCTTCGCTTGCTGGTCTTCGTAGTGCTGGGTGGCGCGGTGCTCTGGGCCACTGCGGCGGGTCGTATCGCGCCGCGTGTCGCGACCGCTGCGCTGCTGGTGTTTCTGGGACTCGACTTGTGGAGCGTGGACCGTCAGTTCTTCACCTTCTCGGCACGGGCGAGTTCGCAGTTCGCCGACGATGCCGTCACGACGTACCTGAAAAAGGTACCGCCGCCATATCGCGTGATCGACGGTGGCAACAGCTACGGTCAGTCGATTCTCATGGCGTATCGCATTCCGAATGCCATGGGCTACCACGGCTTTCAGCTGCAACGCTACAACGAACTGGTCGGCGCGAAGGACGGCTACCGCAACCTCCTCACGCCGCAGATGTTCGACCTCTTGTCGATACGCTACCTGATCTTGCCGGACACTCAGCCGGTGTCGGGTTTCCATCTAGTGGTGCCGCCCTCGCCAACGGCGTTCGGCACCACGGCCACGCTGTACGAAAGCGATACGGTGCCGGCCTATGCGCGAGTGCTGCCGGTGTCGGCCAAGCTCACGGAGGATCAGGGGCTGGCCACCGTGATCGATCCGCGTTTCCCGATCAGTACCGTGGCGTTGTTGCCGGATACGTCGACCGCCACGTCACCGACGGCGACACCGCCGTTCCCGACGCCGCAGGTGAAGGCCACGGTAACGGAGTGGAGCGCCGGTGCCATGCGCATTGCCTTGACCGGCGCCGAGGCGGCCACGAGTCAGCTGCTGGTGTCGGAGAACTGGTATCCCGATTGGCGCGCCGAGGTCGATGGCAAGCCGGGCATCGTGCGGCGCGCCGACCACACGCTGATCAGCGTGGACATTCCGCCCGGTGCCAAGAGCGTGCGGTTGTGGTTCGAGTCGGCGACCTACGCGCGCGGCAAGGTGATCAGTCTCGTCTCGCTGCTGCTGGCAGCGGCGATGATGTTCGTGCCGATGTTCTTGTCGTCGCGCACGAAGACGGTGGCGTAACCCTTACGGCGTTCGTCCCATCGGTTCACCCACGCGCACGGGCACTTCGGTGGCCCAGTGCGCGGTCAACGCCACGGTGTTCGGCGGGAAGAGCAGCACCACGGTGGAGCCCAGCAGGAAGCGCCCCATCTCGTCACCCTTGGCGAGGTGGATGTTCTTATCGGCGTAGTGCCACTCGCGCAGAGTGCCCGGGCGCGGGGGATTCACGATGCCGTGCCACACGGTGGCCATGCTACCCACGATCGTCGCCCCCACTAGTACCATCACGAACGGTCCGTGCGCACCCTCGAACAGGCACACCACCCGCTCGTTGCGCGCGAAGAGACCGGGCACACCGCGCGCCGTGGCTGGGTTTACCGAGAAGAGATCGCCCGGCACGTGCATCATGCGAACGAGCCGTCCATCGCACGGCATGTGAATGCGGTGGTAGTCCTTCGGGCTCAGGTAGATCGTGACGAAGTCGCCGTTGCCGTACGGCGCGGCCAGTGAGGAGTCGGCGCCCACCAGCGCGGTGGTCGAGTAGCTGTGCCCCTTCGCCTGAAAGATCTGATCGCCGGTGATCTTGCCGAGCTGACTGATGGCGCCGTCGACTGGGCACGTGAAGTCGGCATCAGCGATGGGACGCGCCCCTGCCTTCAGCGCGCGCGTGAAGAAGTCGTTGAACGTGGGATACGCGGCGATGTTCGGCTCGGCGGCCTCGCTCATGTTCACGCCGTACTTCGCCACGAACCAACGGATGACCGCTGTCGTCTGGGTGCCGCGTTTCGCCGACGCGAAGGCGCCAGCAAGCGACGTGAGGGCCTGCTTGGGTAGCAGGTGTTGGGCGAAGACGAAAAGGGACGAAGACACGGGACACTGAAGAGCGGTGAACTGGCCATCTGGATGTCTATGGAGGATTGCCTTCTCGAGGGCCCCGCCGCCAGTGGCACGCGGAGGAGCGCGGGGCTACTCCCTACGGTTGGCGAGACGTGGCGGTAGGATCTCGCCGCATACCAACGAGCAACGCGCCGGTTTGTCCCACCAGGCGCCCCTGCGGCACGTCGGTATACCCCACGTTGTATCGCGCTTGCAGGTCGGGTGAGTACCGTCGACCCGCGTGCGGCGTGTACGACAGGCCGAAGACCGCACCCAGTCCCGGATAGAAGCGGCGCTCACTGGCGTTGGACGCCTTGATATCGTAAAACACTGGGGCATCGAACTGCACGCCGGCACCGGCCGACACGCGCACGTGGTCATCCACCCGGTACTCGAGCGTCGGCATCAGCGTTTCAAAACCACGTTTTCTGCTTCGGCCGGGGCCAGGATAGCGGTACACCGAGGTGGTCGCGGCGAGCTTGACCGCCAGTCTGGATGAGGTCTGGTAGCCCACATGCCAGCCCAGCGCGACATCGGTGCCCCTCACGGCCGGGAGCGACGGGAGCGCGCGCAACGACACGTGCGAGAGGCCAAGCGCCACGCCGTAGATCACGCCGCTGGTGGCGCGTGGCGCCGGCTGCCCAATGAGCTGGACAGGCGATGAGGCCTGCAGCAGGCTGATCACTAGCGTCGATTGAATGATCTTTTTAGTATAAGACATATCATATACTATCAACGTCTACTATGTTTTGCAAGCGGGGAAAAAGCCGCGTATGCACACCTCTCCTTGGTGGATTCTCGATGTCGCTCCGTCACGCCATCCTCGGTTTTCTCTCGGTACGGCCGATGAGCGGGTATGACCTCAAGCGCACCTTCGACCAGTCGGTACGCCATTTCTGGTCGGCGGATCAGGCCGCGATCTATCGGATGCTGGGCGAGCTGGAGTCGGACGGATTGGTTGAGCATGAGCGGATCGCGCAGGAGACACGCCCCGACCGCAAACTGTTTCACGCTACGGCCAGTGGCCTGTTGGCGCTCGACGCATGGCTCGCCGCTCCCGCTCCCTCCGTGCCTCGTCGCGAACCACTTTTGGTGAAGCTGTTCTTCTCCGGGCGACTGACGCCGGAAGCGATGCAAGGTTTAGTGCGTGACGAGCTCGACGCGGTAGACGGCGAGATGGGTGCGTTCAAGACGTACGTGGCGGCCATCGGTGCGCGCGTGGAGTCAGCGGACGCGGAGACACGTGCGGTGATGATCGGCCCCCTCGTCACCCTCACCAACGGTGTGCGGCTGGGCGTTGCCTACCGCGCGTGGCTACGTGGGCTTCTGCACGAGGCGAGCGCGGGGACGCTGACCGCCGAACGACTTGTGGACGAGCTGCGCACAGCGCTCGACACGGAGTAGGTCGAGATGCCCCCGGAGGCACGTGGTGTGGTGAACTAGCTCCACCGCGCTAGAATAGACAGATGCGACGTGCTTCCGGTTTTCTGCTGCGGCTCCTGCTGCTGGTATGCTGTATCGCGACGACCGCCGCCGCGCAGGGTCGCATTCTCGTCGACACGATCTACTCCAAGGCCATCGCTGGTAACACGTACGGCGATACGCCGAATCGCGAAGTGTTCGTATACACGCCACCCAGCTACGACCGCACGCCCAACCGGCGCTACCCCGTGTTGTACCTCTTGCATGGCTTCACGTCGCATCCGCGCGAGTGGCTCGACGGCAGCTATCAGGGGCTCGACCTGCAGCAGACAATGGACAGCTTGTGGCGCGTCGACGCCGGCGAATATCTGGTGGTGATGCCGAGTGCCGACAACGCGATGGGTGGCACGTTCTACGTGAATTCGGCGGCCTTCGGCAAATGGGAAGATTTCGTAGCCGATGAATTGGTGCGCTTCATCGACGCCCGCTATCGCACGCGTCCCGAACGTGTATCGCGCGGGCTGGCCGGACAATCGATGGGTGGCTTCGGGGCGCTGTACCTCGCGCAGAAGCACGGCGAGGTGTTCGGCTCGGTGTACGCGATGAGTCCATGCTGCACGGCGATGGTCGGCGAGTTGGCTCCATCCAGTGACGTGTGGCGCCACGTACGTGATACCACCCTCGCGTCACCGCCCGCTATGGCCGGCAGCGTGCGTGTGGCCCGCGCCATGACGGCGGCGTTCGGAGCGCCGTACGACACGCCGAATGCCTGGTCGCAGTTCCTGCCCACCGATCTGCTGGCGAAAGATGCCACGGGCATGAAACGCAGCTGCGCCATCGTGATCGAGTATGGTCTAGACGACGCCATCACCAGCGTGTCGCTGGGATCGCGAGCGTTCGCCAACGAACTTGCCCGCGCGAAAATTCCCTTTCGGCTCGACGTGTTTGCCGGCGGCCACACCAATCGCACGCGACAGCGATTTGAGCAGCGCGTATTACCGTTTTTTGCGCAGCAGTTCTCCGGCGTTGCACCCAACGGAAACTGCCTGCTTTGATGCCGGCACTCCGCCATTAGTGACAGGGCGTGGGCACCCCTATAGGGCGACCGACTTCACATCGCCGATCTCCGGCCGCTCGCCGGTGACCCTGCCCTTGAGCAGTTCGAAGAGTACGACAGGCTTCGACTTCTCCTGCTTCATGTAGAGCACGCTTTCCGCATTCACCAACACGAGCGCCAAACGCGGATCATCCGGACCACCGTCGCGCGCTTCGTCGATTTCGCCGAACCACATCTTCCAATCAGGCTGGTAGAGCTCGCGGATCGTGGCGCGATCGGTCGAAACGGTGGCGGTGCCGGACACGGACACCCACTCGTAGGACTTGGTGCTGAAATAGCTGAGGTTGATTCGCGGATGTTCGTCGAGTTCGTCGATCTTGTTCGATTCGACGTCGGTCACGAACCAGAGATCGGCGATGGGATTTCGCTTTTGCGTGGACATCGGCCGGGACACGAGTTGTCCGTCTCCGCGCTGTGTGACGAACATCGCGGTTTCGATGCCGTCGACCAGTTCATACAAATCCTCGATTCGCTTTTGCTGCTCGTCCATACAATCTCCGGAATGTTTGAGTGAAGACCCCGCTCCATTGCAAAGCAGGTGCCGTGCCACTGCTGGCCATGTCGGTCATGCGGCTGCGTGAATCGTGGCGAGCCCTTGTATTTCGAGCAGCAGGTCGAAACGCCGGCCATGGTGGCCGGAAGGGGGGTGCATCAGCTGGCGGCGTGGCGGATCGAGAGATCCCGGAACTGATCACACAGAGCAAAGGAGAAAAAGAGGAAAGGAGGACCATGGTGTGACCGACTCTTTTTTTCCTTTGCTCTTGTCCTCTGTGTGATCTTTTCAACAATCTCAACCCAACACCGGCCCAAGCCGCGCCGCGATCTCCAGCAGCATCTCGTCGTTCCCGCGCGAAGCGATCATCGACAAACCGATCGGACACCCGTTCAGCGTGCCGAACGGCAGATTCACTTGCGGTAGGCCACCCAGACCCGCGATGCACAGTAACGCCAGCGCCCGCTCACGAAACGCGACCGTCTCAGCTGGCGGGAGCCGCAGCAACGGTGCGATATCGGGCACCGTGGGCAGCAGTAGCACCGCGTTGTCGGCCAGCAAGCCGTCCAGTCGCGCCATGATGTCGAAACGACGCGCGCGCATGGCCGCGACCTCGTGCGGCTGCACCTGCGCCACCGCCTCGAAACGCGGGCCCACTTGCGGGCCGAACTTCGGGCGGACGCGTGTGACCCACGCGCGATGCTCCGTCCAGATATCGTCGTACTGCAGCACGCGAAACACGTCGAACCAGGCAGACAGTCCTTCGTCGCTCACCGTGACCGGCTCGGCAGCGCCCAGCAGGGCGGTGACGCGGGCCAGGGCGGGGGCGAGCGCCTCTTCCGCGCCAGGGAGCGCGAGGGCGAACGCATCGGCGGCGAGCAGAACACGACCGGGGATGGCCGGCGCGCGGCCCAGCAGCACTTCACCCACCTGCGCCAACAGCGACGCGTCGCGTGCGAACCAGCCACAGGTGTCGAAGATCGGCGCGAGTGGAAGAGCGCCATCGAGCGATATGCGACCATGCGTGGGGCGGATGCCGTAAATGCCGCAGAAGCTGGCGGGCGCGCGTACGGAGCCTCCTGTATCACTGCCGATGGCGAAGTCGACCAAGCGTCCGGCCACGGCCGCCGCAGACCCACTGGACGATCCGCCCGGCACACGATGCGGCGCCGCCGGGTTGAGTGGCGTGCCATAGTGCGCATTCTCGCCCGTCAGACTGAACGCCATCTCTTCGGTATGCGTCTTGCCCGCGAGGGTGGCGCCGGCTTGGAGCAACAGCGTGGCCACGGTGGCCGTGCTCGACGCTTCGCCATGCGTGTCGAACCAGTCGGGACTGCCGAAGCCCGTGAGATGTCCGGACACATCGAATATGTCTTTGAGGCCGAACAAGAGCCCGTGCAGCGGACCACTGCCGGCCCCGGCGCGATACACATGCGTGTGTTTGCAGAACGCGCCAAGATGATCGCGTTCGAGGATGTTGTTCCTGAGGGTCATGGACAGAAAAGATCGGGCGTAGGACGCCTTTCGGGAATGCTGCGGCGGCCTGTCACGTTACTGACATGATCGGGACGTAGCCTTCGACCATGCCGTCACGCCCTCCTTCGACCCGGTTTCCCATGCCGCGCGTATCCGCGTACTACCCGCGCTCGACTCTTCGTCGGCTTTGGACGCTTCTTGCGGCTGGTATGGTGACGATGCCGACCATCGCCGGCTACGCGCAGTCGGTGACCGCAGCGGGCTACCATGTTACGAAGACGATCCCGATCGGTGCCGATGGCGGTTGGGATTACATGACGATCGACGCGGTGGCGCGACGACTCTACGTGTCGCACGCGACGAGAATGGTGGTCGTCGATATCGATCACGACACGGTCGTCGGTGAATTGCGCGATACACCCGGCATTCATGGCGTTGCGCTCGCGCCAGCGCTCGGACGCGGTTGCACCAGCAACGGCCGCGACAGCTCGGTCACGATATTCGATCTCGAGACGCTGTCCGTCCTCGGACGCGTCACGGTGACCGGGGCGAATCCCGACGCCATTCACTTTGACGCCCTCACAAAGCGTGTGTTCACGTTCAACGGGCGGAGCGCGAACGCAACGGCCCTCGACGCCACCACGAGCGCCGTGCTCGGAACGATCGCGCTGGCCGGAAAGCCGGAGTTCGCGCAGACGGACGGGCGCGGTCGTCTCTTCGTGAACATCGAAACGGACCCGGGGCAGATTCAGGTGATCGACACTCGCACGATGAAGGTCACGGCGACGTACACGCTGACCGGCTGCGACGGACCCTCCGGTCTCGCCTATGATCGCGCACGCGACCGACTCTTTTCCGTGTGTGGCAACCGCGTGCTCGCGGTGAGCAACCCTACCACGGGCGCTGTCGTAAGCACCGTGGCCATTGGCCCCGGGGTCGACGCCGTTTCCTATAACGACGGCGAGAAGCTGCTGCTGGCATCGAACGGGGGCGACGGCACGATGTCGGTGATCAGGCAAGACAGCGTGGACCACTATACTTCGCTCGGCAGTGCCACGACGCGCGTCGGCTCACGCACGATGACTGTCGATCCGAAGACACACCGCGCGTATCTCGCCACGGTGCGGTACGGGCCAACGCCACCTCCGACGGCCGAGCAGCCACGCCCGCGCGCACCGGTCATTCCCGGTACCTTCGCGATCCTTGTGTTGGATCGCCTGTAGCAGATGGCAAGCCGAATGCGGGGCGGGATGCGACTAGCTGTGATTTGGCTCGCGATCCTGCGTGTCGATTCCGTCGCCGATGCACAGCCCGCGTCGTCCGTGCGGCTGGTGACACGCGCCGAGGCTGTGGCGAGCGCCTTGGCAAAATCCACGCGGCATACGCTCGCCCGTCTGGATTCTGCTTCGGCATTCGCCCAGTGGAGCGCTGCGCGGCAGTTTGATAATCCGTCGTTCGCCACGTCGTACAGCGGTGCTGCACCGCAGGCGCACTTCATGCTCGATGTCCCGCTCGACTGGCCGGGGCGGCGCGCGCCGCGAATCGCCGCCGCGCGCGCGCTGCTTGGTGCCGCGACCGTGCGGTTGGGGCTCGCTGACGCGCTGCTCGCCTTCGACACGGATATCACGTATACGCGTGCGCAGGCACTCGATGCGCAGGCACGGCTCCTCGCGCTCACGGCACACGACGCGGACAGCCTCGTCACCCTCGTGCGCATCCGGCGTGACGCTGGTGACGCCAGCGATCTCGACGTGGAGATCGCGACCGTTGCCGCAGGGCAGGGCGCCAATCTCGCGGTGGCGGCCTTCGCAAGCTTGGCTTCGGCCCTGCTCCGACTGCAGTTTCTCATGGGCATCTCTCCCGATTGGATGCGCATCACGCTGGCCGATTCTATCGACTGGAATGCGAACAGTCTGCCGGCAGTGAGTCAACCGCCAGTATTGACCGGGATCGGTCAGGCATTGCCCGTCGCGGCCGCGACGCTCGACGTGCGTGCCGCCGCAGCGCAGGAGCGCCTCGAACGCCGCCGCCGCCTCGGCTCCCCAACGATCACGGTTGGCGTCGAAGCGATCAATGCCGGTGGCCCCGGCGGTCTGCTCCCGCTTATCGGGGTGAGCCTGCCGCTGCCCCTGTTCAATCGAAATCGCGCGGCGATCGCACGTGCCCAGAGCGAACTTCAGCGCGGTCGTGCGCTGCTCGGGCAAGCGGAACTCGAGCAGCAGACTGCCGTGAAAATGGCGCAGACCGAAGCCGTCGCAGCGCACACGCGGGCGGCGCGTTCGCTCCGATTGATGGCGGCGGCCGAGCGCATTAACGCCCTCTCGCTGTTGGCCTATCGCGAGGGCGCCACCGCGCTCGTGACGGTGCTCGAAGCTCAGCGCACCTCGCGCGACGCGCGCGCGAAGTCGCTCGATGATCTCGCCGCCGTGCAGATCGCGGATCGTCTGCTTCAGCTCCTGTCGCTCCGCATTCCTGCCAGCCAGTGAGGGTACTCTCCATGATCGGGCGAAAGCCTTGCCCCCCACGCCGGTCGCATCGCCCGTCGCGTTGCTTGGCGATCAGGCTGGCAACGATTGCCGCGCTCGCCGTGTCCGCCGGTTGTCGTAAGGATGCGGTCGCCGCCGAGGAGGTGCTGGGATCGGAGGTCGTGGCGGTCACCGCCCGCGTCGATACCAGCAGCTTCGCCGACGTTATCGATGCTATCGGTATCGTAACGCCACGGATGGGAGCCGAGGCATCGCTTGCCGCACCCGCACCAACGCGGATCGAGCGCATTCTCGTCGCTGTGGGCGATCGCGTTGCCGCCGGCGCGGCTCTCGTCGAGTTCGAGCCAGTGCTTTTTGATGCGGCCCTTTCCAGTGCCGAATCTGCGCTGCTGGCCGCCGAGCAGGCGCGGTCGCGCGCTGAGCGGTTGGTCGGAGCCGGCGTCGCCCCGCGCCGCGATCTGGAGCAGGCGACTGCGGCGTCGGCGTTGGCCCGAGGCACTGCACTCGCGGCGCGCCGAGCACGGCAGCTCACGACGCTGCGGGCGCCGATCGCCGGTGTGGTGACGCGCGTGACTGCGGTACGTGGTGCCAACGTCAACGAACAGCAGTCGCTGGTGGAGATGGCCGATCCTGATCGCGTCGATGTCGTGCTGCAGCTTGCCCCTGATGCCTCGCGTCGCGTGCGCCCGGGTCAGCCTGTCGCGTTGCGGGCGAGTGCCGCCAACGGGGCGCCATCGATCGGCGATGGCCACGTGGTCGACATCGCCGCAGTCGTAGACAGCGGCAGCCGGTCGGTCGCGATCCGTGTGACCGTCACGCGCATGTCGGTGCCGCTCCGGATTGGTGAAACGATGTTCGGGTCGATCACGGCCGAGACGCATCGTGGTGCCATCGTCATTCCCGATCAGGCGCTCGTGCCGCACGAGGAGGGCTTCCGTGTGTTCGTCGTGGATACCGCCCGCGTGGCGCACGCCAGACGCGTGACCGTCGGTGGTCGCAGCACACAGGGCGTCTGGATTCGTGAGGGGGTGCGTCGCGGCGAGACGATCGTAGCGGCCGGCGCGTACGGACTGGATGATGGATCTGTCGTTGTGTCCGACAAGAAGACGCCGTGAGTCGCCCGTGACGATGCCACGACGTACCCTGTTCGACGCCCTGTTGTCACAGCGGCTGTTCGTCTATCTGGCGGTGTCGCTGCTCAGCGTCGCCGGCGTATGGGCCGGCATGCGCTTGCCGTCTGCGGTGTATCCGGAGCTCACGTTTCCGCGAATTACGATCATCGCGCAGGGCTCGTCGCTGGGCGCCCGACAGATTGTTTTTGCGGTAACGCGGCCTATCGAGGAGGCTGTGAGCATCGTGCCCGGCGTGGAGCGCGTGACCTCCCGGTCTATTCGCGGTGCGAGTCAGGTGAACATCACCTTCGCTGATGGCACAGCGATGGAGAGTGCGCTGCAGGTCGTTCGCGCGCGCGTCGAGCAGATCCGCGGCATCCTGCCGGCCGGCACCACGCTCGAAGTCGAGCGACTCACGCCAGCCCTGTTTCCGATCCTTTCGTACAACCTCGAGGGCGGTGACGCGGCGACGCTCCATGATATCGCCCGCTATGCGATCAAGCCGGTGCTGTCGCGTGTGCCTGGGGTGGGGCGCGTGGACGTGCAAGGAACGGATATGCGTGAGATCGAGGTCATCGCCGATCCGGCGCTCTTGTCGGCAGCCGGGCTTACGTACAACGATCTTGCCGGTGACATCCGCGCGGCGATCGCGGTCGATGCTGTGGGGCGTGTGGCGCGAGACTACAAGGAGTACCTCGTGGTGTCGTCGCAGGAGGCACACTCCGCCGAAGATATCGGGAACGTGGTTCTGCGCAGTGGCCTGCGCGTACGCGATGTCGCAACGGTGCTGCTGGGCACAGAAGACCATGTGCGCATTATTTCCGGGAACGGTCACCCCGCGGCGCTGCTGAACATTACGCGACAGGTCGGCGGCAACACCGTCGGCGTGGCCGACAGCATCGCAAAAGTGGTTCGTACGTTGTCGGCCACACTGCCGCCGGGCGTGCACTTCACGCCCGTGTACGATCAGGCCGCGCTGGTGCGCGACGCGGTGGCCTCGGTGCGCGACGCCATGCTGATCGGTACGCTGCTGGCGATCATGATTCTGCTCCTGTTTCTCCAGCACCTCCGCATCACGGCCATCAGCGCGGCGGCGATCCCGCTCACGCTCGCCATTACCGTGCTGTTGATGTGGCTCTTCGGGCAGACGTTCAACCTGATGACGCTGGGCGCCATGGCGATTGCAATCGGGCTGGTCATTGATGACGCTGTCGTGATCACCGAGAATATCGTGCGCCATCTGGCGCTGACCTCGGATCGGACGATCGCCATCCGTGAGGCTGTTCAGGAACTGATCTGGCCCGTGACCTCGTCCACCGCGACCACCGTCGTGGTGTTCCTACCGCTCGGATTGCTGAAGGGGGTGTCGGGCCAGTTCTTTGCCGCGCTGTCACTCACGCTCACGACCAGTGTGGTGGTATCGCTCGTGCTCGCGCTGAGTATCATTCCGCTGCTCAGCGCCCAGTTCCTGCGTGAGCAGCCGCTCCCGGCCGACAACGCGAAGAGTGTGCTGGGTCGCATCAGTGCCTCGCTCGATCGGCTGTCGGTGCGCTATGCCGATGCGTTGAGCCGGGTGCTGCACAACGCGCGCGCCATGGTCGCTGTGGCGGTGCTCCTGATTGCCGGCGGTGTGCTCGCCTATCGCGCAGCTGGTACGGGATTTCTCCCGGAGATGGACGAAGGCTCGTTCATTGTGGACTACGTCACGCCCGGGGGTACGGCGCTCGCAGAGACGGATCGCCAACTTCACATCATCGAGCGCATTCTCGCCGAGACGCCGGAAGTCACCGGCACCTCGCGGCGCACCGGCGCCGAACTCGGACTGTTCGCGACAGGGCAGAACAGCGGCGATATTGCCGTGCGCCTGCAGCCGCATTCGCGACGGGCGCGACCGATCACCCGGGTGATCGACGATGTGCGCGAGCGTGTGCAGCGCGCGGTGCCGCGCGTTCGCGTAAAATTCCTTCAGCTTCTCTCGGATGTACTCGATGACCTGTCCGGTGCGTCGTCGCCGATGGAGATCAAGCTGTTTGGCCAGGACCTCGCCGCGCTCGATGCGTACGCCTCGGTGATTGGACCGAAGGTAGAGCAGGTCCCGGGGCTCACCGATTTCTATTCGGGAATCCCTGAGTCGAGCGCTGAATTGGCGATGCACATCGATGGGGATGCTGCCCGTCGTGCGGGGCTCTCCGCGCAGGACGTCGGCGCACGCGTCGGTGCCGCACTGCTCGGCGTGGAAGCCGGTGAGATCCGTCTCGATGATCGCGCCATCGGCGTACGAGTGCGGGCGCCGGACTCCGTGCGCTTCAGCGCGTCTCGGCTGGCGACACTGCCAGTGTGGACACCACGGGCCGGTCGTTCGACTCCCCTTGGCGCACTCGCCACCTTCGCACCCGGTGACGTGCGCAGCGAGCACCTGCGTGAGAATCAACAACAGTTGGTGATTCTCACCGCTGGTGTGGAGGCGCGTGCGTTGAGCGCTGTGATGGCCGACGTACAGGGCATTCTTGCGGCGAATCCCGCGCCGGCCGGTGTACGCATTGAGTTGGGCGGCCGTTATGCCAGTCAGCAGTCCGCGTTCTCCACGCTGCTGCTGGTTCTCGCGCTCGCTGCCGTGGGTGTGATGTGCGTGATGGTCCTGCAGTTCCGCTCGTTCGTGGAGCCGATCGTGGTGCTGTTGGCGGCCCCATTGTCGTTCGGTGGAGCCTTTGCGTTGCTTGTGCTGACCGGTGTGTCGCTCAACGTGTCCAGCTTCATGGGGTTGATCCTACTGGTCGGACTGATCGTGAAAAACGGCATAATCCTGCTCGACTTCACGCGACACCGCATGCTGGTCGACGGCGCTGATCACGAAACGGGCATTCGGGATGCCGCCCGCATTCGCTTGCGCCCAATTCTGATGACCACACTGTGCACGCTATTCGGACTGCTGCCGCTGGCGCTTGGGCCTGGCGCCGGCGGCGAGATGCAAAAGCCGCTCGCGATCGCCGTCATCGGCGGTCTGGCGCTTTCCATGCCGATCACGTTGTTCGCGGTACCCATGCTGCTCGTGGCCGTGCGCGGGCGGGACTTTCGACTCACATCCACGGCAGCCCTTTCCTAACAGGAACACATTATGCGGATGATTACCGGAAGTCTGATCGCATTGGTGGTGGCATCGTCGACCCTGTCGGCGCAGCCCGTCACCGTGAAAGAAGAGAAGGCGGGAATGCTGAAGCTGGCCAAGGTGACACCGAGTGCCGCGACGGCCACGGCGTTGGCGAAGGTACCGGGTGGCAAGGTGCAAAGCGCCGAGATCGAGAAGGAGGACGGAAAGCTGGTGTATTCGTTCGACATCAAGGTCGCGGGCAAGAGCGGTATCGATGAAGTGCTGGTCGATGCGACGAGCGGTGCCGTGGTGAGCGTATCGCATGAGACCCCCGCCGATGAGGCCAGGGAAGTGAAGGAAGACAAGGCGAAGGCTGCCAAGGCGAAAGCGGCGACCGTGAAGAAGCCGGGCGCGTAGTTGCGCGTCGGTGTGCTAGCTTGACCGCCATGCGCGTCCTGGTGGTGGAAGACGATGCGGAGGTTCGCGACTTTCTGTTGCGGGTCATTCGTGAGGCGGCCTGGGCGTCCGACGGTGTGTCGGACGGTCGGGCCGCGCTCGTTGCGCTCGCCCACGGCACGTACGATCTCGTCGTGCTCGATGTCGGGTTGCCCGGCATGGACGGGTTCAGCGTCTGCCGTGCGTTGCGCGCAACGGGCGATCGTACGCCCGTGCTCGTACTGACGGCTCGCAATGCGGTCAACGATCGTGTCCAGGGCCTCGATGCCGGCGCCGACGACTATCTCGCCAAGCCGTTCGCGGTAAGCGAGCTGCTGGCCCGCTTGCGTGCATTGGCGCGTCGTCCGGCGGCGGCGTTCGAACCGGTACTTCGCCTGGCCGATCTCGAACTCGACAGCGCGTCGCATCAGGCCACTCGTGCGTCGGTGCCCGTTGTGCTCACGCAACGTGAAGTCGCGCTGCTCGAGTATCTGCTGCGCAATCCGCGGCGGGTCGTAAGTCGCGCGCAAATTCTGGATCATGTCTGGGACGACAACTTCGATCCGGTGGCGAACGCCGTCGACGTATTGGTGGGACGACTGCGACGGAAGATCGATCGGGCCGGGCTCACGCCGTTGCTGCATACCGTGCGTGGCAGCGGCTACGTGCTCACGGACCGGCCGCGAGGCGACCATGCGAGTTAGTCGGCTCCGCCTGCGGCTCGCGGCCGGGTTCGCGCTCGCGTTCGCGGTCGGTATCGGGTTGCTCGCGACGGGCGCGCTCGCGTTTCTCACACGAGAGTCCACTCGGCGTTTCGACGCACATCTCGACGGTGTCGGCCACGGGTTGCTTGCGGCACTCACGCGCGAGCATGATGAGGTCCCGGATTCTTCCCTCCGTTTCGTGGTGGGTGAAGTCGTGGCCGAATGGCCGGACAACGGCGATACGTTTCTCGTTCTCGACGACTCCGGCGCCGTGATGGCGAGCCGGGATCCCGACGGCATCAGCGCGCGGGTGTTGGCCGGCGTTGCGGCTGCGAGCACGACGCGTTTCGATATCGATCGTGACGGGTCCGATCTTCGTGCGCGCTTGTTCGACAGCACCATCGTGATCGCCGCCGCCTCACCATCGACGCGCCGGGCTGTTCGTATTGTGGTGGTCGGATCGACCGAAGGGATCGAGGCCGACACGGAACTGCTCGGCATCGCGATCGTTCTGGGTGCTCCGGTCATTCTGTCGGCGAGCCTGCTGGTGGGCTATCTGTTGGCAGGCCGTGCACTCGCTCCCGTGCGCCAGCTGACGCTGGACATTGCGAACGTCGCGCCGACGGATCTGTCGCGCCGACTGGCGCCGCAGCATGGCGATGGCGAACTGGGGGCGCTCGCGGCGGAGTTCGATGCGTTGCTGGGTCGACTTGCCGACGCGCAGAAACGCAATCGACAATTCGTACGGGAGGCCGCGCATCAGATACGCACACCACTCACTCTCGTGCTGGGCGAAGCGGAGCTTGCCCTCGATACGGTACCGACGGTCGGCACTACGGAGGCGGAGACCGGCGCCGCGCGGCTTCGCGCTACAGTCTCTCGGATTCGCACGGCAGCGGAACAGATGCGCCGGCGCGTTGACGAACTGTTTCTCCTGGCCGAAGCGAGCGCCGGCGAAGTGGTACGGCTGGAGCAACGGGTCGAGCTCGATGGACTCGTGCTCGAATGCACCGACTTGATGCGGGCCCGCGCGGCCGTCACGGGGCACAGCCTGGCCATCGGTGAGGCTGAGCCCGTGATCGTGCTGGGAAATGCGGCGCTGTTACAGGAAGCGCTGCTCGAGCTGATCGAAAATGCCTGTCGTCACGGTGTGCCGTGCGCACCGATCACGGTATCCTGCCGCGCCGTTCAAGGTCGCCAGGAGGCGGTGCTCGAGGTCCTTGGCGACGGCGCCGCGTTCAGCGATATCATCGCGCATGGTCAGCCCGATAACGCACAGGAGCAAACGCACGATCGTGGAATGGGTCTCTCGATCGTGCGCTGGGTCGCGATCTCGCATCACGGGCGCTTCGAGGTAGCGCACGAGGTCCCATTCGACGGCGTGGGCGCCCACGTGGGACACAACACCGTGCGCCTCATCCTGCCCACCATTCACGGCGTGTGAGTCGCGCCCTCGGATCGCAGGAAGTCGATGCCGCCCGCCTGCTGTCCAACATCCACCGACGCCACCTTCTCGAGTGAGGCGAGGTCGATCACATCCACGGTGCCGGGTTCGGATCCGACCCCTTCAACCGATATGAACGCGTAGCGGTCGTCGTCGGACACCGCGATGCCGTGCACGACTCTCCGCGTGGTAGGAATGCGCGCGAGCTCTTTTCCGCTCACCGCGTCGAACACGGACACCGACGCGTCGCGCTTGTTCGTGGCGATCAGCCGCGCGCCATTGTGGGTGATGGCAAGGTTGTACACGCCGGGGCCGGCGGGAATGCGACGCACCAGCG
>Ga0105046_10008505_pt1 | contig 16110 bp, 13 predicted proteins | sample MAT03_FD_78385 | JGI IMG/M metagenome (GOLD analysis project Ga0105046, IMG submission 78385) | Freshwater microbial communities from Lake Fryxell liftoff mats and glacier meltwater in Antarctica - MAT-03 (megahit assembly) | ecosystem: Environmental > Aquatic > Freshwater > Ice > Liftoff...
CTCTTTGAAATTTGGTGCCCGGCTCTCTATCGCTCACATTATCAAGATAATCCGTAAATGTAAATCTACCACCAAATTCAATTCCAAAATTCCAAAACTGCCCTACTTGGTGTTTATAGCCAAAGCCCAAAAGAACTGCAGGCTGAACCGCTGAAACAGACCCGCCCTTTTCCACCGGGGCTGGCGAAAAAATAAAGACACCTGGCCCTCCAAATAAATAGGGCGAACCAAAAATGAATCTATTTTTTGGATTTCTATAGTTAAAAAAATTGTATTCAATCAATCCGGAAAATTCGACTACGGGTGTGCTGAAATAGTTTGGCCGAAGCTTAGAAATGTAAACATCTGGCGAAATGGAACCATCTCCAACTAAAGTGCCAACCACAATATTTGCTCTTGCAACCACCGCCATGCTAAAATTATACCTGAATAAACCCTGAAATCCAACTTTTGACAGAGCCGGTCTGAGTTGGGGATTTAAATCGCCCTTGTAGTTTAAAAGACCTATTCCTACACCAAATTCATATCTTTGGGCAAACAAGGTTGTGTAATTTGCAAAAAGCAAACAAAACAAAATGAGGGCATAAAGCCCTCGTTTGATTATGAGTAAGAGGATCATCCTTGCCATAACGGTTGTGGATGTAAAATATTATCGAAATTTTGGTGGTTTTTGTTTGATCTCAAGAATGTAGGCCAAATGGAAAGCAGTGTTAACCCAATAGTCTCTTCGTTTATTGCCCCTTGGTGAAGAAAAACTTTCTGTTCCATTTACCCTAACAAATTCTTGACCATCTGGAGAAGTGAGAAATGTTTCAGTGTTTTTAGAAGGTCCATTATCTCTAACAGCCCACGTTGAACCCCAAGCTCTTGAAATATCTGCTCTTCGTTCTCCATCGACTGCGGCAAATGGTTCTGCACTTCTATTTGATAGCGTAATACCGAGATTATTGCCATCCTCTGCTATTTTCTTATATACTTCATCTGAAGGGTATTTGCTACTGACATCATCCAAGTAGTCGGTAAAAACAAACCGATAGCACATCTCAAGACTCAAATCCCATTTATCAGCAATTCGATATCTTAAACCAATTCCAATTGGAATTCCAATTTGCCACAACGAATATGGAGCAGGCGTTCCTGGAACTTCGGTGTACTGCCCTTCGGTTCCAAGAGGTTGAAGATCAACCCATGTGCTTGATTTGGGAGTTGTTCCATCAATTTCAGTAACTGGTGTTTTAGCCTGAGGATTGTGATGAAAAAAAGCAAGCCCTATCACTCCATATGGGTTTAAAAAGCTTCTTCTCAAAAATCCCCTGTCGGTTGGAAACAACTCAAATACACCAACTCCCGATACCTCAAAAATATCATTTCTAAAATTTAGGTTCCTTCCAAATCGACCTTTATCATCAGGATCAGGAGAGCTAACATTTGCAACTGAGTAATCGTCTCCTCTCAATCGCATCCAGGTTAAAGCCGATCGGATGGTAATATGGGGGTGCACTCTATGAAGATAAAATGCTGTTGTATAAGTTCTTGTATATCCAAGAGATGAACTTCCTCTCCTATTCCTTGGAGCGAGATCACCAAAATAGTTGGTTGCTCCTATTCCTCCACCAAAGGATATGTATTTTTTAGACTTACTAAAGTCAGTTCTGACCGTAAACCTTGAGATCTGTTTGTTCCTAGTTTTCAATGCGGCCCTCTTAGCCTTCTTACCAAACTGACCCAAAACCGAAGTTGAATCCAAAAGAGTAAGTAAACCAAAAACCAAAAGACCAGAAAGTAAAAATTTTGCTTTCATAGGGTACCTAAATTTGAAGTGCAATTCAAGCATATTAAATGCAAAAATATGCCTAAAATTTTCAAACTAAAAACACTGTAAGTTTTAATCGATATTAATTTCTTAAATCTTTCCCCCAAAAGAGCTTTTCCCGTATTGTGTCGCCAAAAGAATAATCAGGAAAACGAACAAAAATTGCATCCAATTTACTTTTCCTGATTTCAATTACTTGGTTGGTAGAGATTGGTTTAGACCTGGAATCCATTGAAAGCATTACCTTTTGTTGACGTCCTTTTGGAATTATTTTAATTCTAAAATGATCGGGAATTACCAAAGGCCGCATGGACAAATTATGGGGACTAATTGGTGTAAGTATAAGGCTTTGATTCTCTGGAATCAATATAGGACCACCGCAACTTAGGGAATATCCTGTTGAGCCGGTGGCTGTCGATACAATTAATCCATCGCCCCAATAATCATTTAGAAACTCATCTTGTATATAAGTTTCAATGGTAATCATCGAAGCAGTATCTCTTTTTGTTATCGCAATTTCGTTCAGCGCAAAATTTTGTAGAAAGGAAATTGACTCATCTTCAAATACGATTTCGATTAAGGGTTTGGTAAAAGTTTCTATTTTTTTTCCCGAAAGCAAAGAAATAATCTTTTCGTTTTCTGAAGATTGGGCATTTGTCAAAAAACCCAATCTTCCAAAATTTACACCAAGGATTGGAACTTTTGCCGGAACAGCGAACAGCAAGGAATCCAAAATGGTACCATCACCACCAAGACTTAGGAGTGCTTTAAAATCTGAAATGTTTGAATCTGAAGTAAAGATTTTAGAAAAAACATGACCCGTTTTTTCAAATGGTTTAATTAGTTGAGAAGAATAGTAAACCTCTGCCCCTGCTTTCTCAAGAGCTTCTGTTAATATTTGAATGCTCTTATGTTCTATTTGATGAAATGCAAGGGCGTGAAGACCTATTTTCATTTGCCAATGGAATTAAATCCCTAAATACTTCAGTAACATATCCAGTCTTTCCTGATCCAGAGAAGTCGATTGAGAGGTGTGATGAACTTCAACTACATTATAATTAAATCGCTCTAAGGTTGCCACAACTCTTGTTAAGTCCTTCTCATTCAATTTGATATGAACAAATAGCCTTTGATGCGTAAATGGATCTGACTCGACAATCAAACTTAGAATTTTTGCCTGATTGGACTCAACAAGTCTGGAAATTTCTGAAAGTGAATAGTCAATTGTTGCAACCGAAATAACCAAGACCCCGCCTTCAGATTGAAAAGCAAAAGTATCTGAGATTGTTGAAACAACATTTTCCAACAAGATATATCCTTCATAAACAGACTCTTCGCCTATAACAGGCAAAATATTTATCCCTGCTTTTTGAAAAAGAACCAACACTTCAAACAAATGTTGCTCAGGTGAGGCAAATTGTTCTATTTTCTCAATCTCACATTCAGCCACTTTCGAGTGATTCTCTTTGTCTAGTTCAATGTCTTCTAATGGAAGAAATCCAAAAAAACTGCCATTCTCAACAATTGGGATATATTCTGTTGAACGAGGATAGTCTTCAACGAAAAGATCCGCCAAATTTGAATGAGGCGAAAGTGGTAAAACAGAATTTAGAATTATCTCAGATACAAGCATCAATGTTGAGTCAAAAATCTGAAAATTAATGCGTTAAATCTCTCAGGTTGTTCCATCATTGGGGCGTGGCAACAGTGATCTATAAAATGAAGTTCACTGTTTGCAATCAATCTGTTGAATTCATGACCAACATGAGGCGGCGTTATGGTGTCGTTCAATCCCCAAATCAAAAGTGTTGGGGCCTTTATTTTATATAAATCACCAGCTAAATTGTGCCTTTGAGCAGATTTGGCAATGGCTACGATGGCCATACACTTAGAAACGCTTTTTGTAATTTCGAAAACTTCGGTTATAAGATCTTCAGATGCGGTTGCGGGATCATAAAAAGTATATCCAACTCTCTCTTTTACATATTCAAGGCTTCCTCTTTTTGGAAATGAACCGCCCATTGAGTTTTCGAATAGGCCTGAACTTCCAGTTAAGATTAAAGTTTTGACCTTTTCGGGATGTTCAACACAATAAACTAAGGCAATATGGCCTCCAAGTGAATTTCCCATTAGATGAAACTCATTGATATTTATGGCCTTAACAAAACCTTCCACATACTTTCTTAAACCATCGATTGAAGCAGAAAGCAATGACATTTCATAGATTGGCAAAACAGGCACTATCACCCTAAAGTTTCCAGAGAGGGCATTGATGGTTGGCTCCCAATTACTTAGAGCACCAAAAAGCCCGTGCAGCATTATCACAACCGGACCATTTCCTTCGTCAAGATACTTATATTCGCCAAGATACTTTACTGTATTTTTCACTAAGTTTTTGTGGTGTTGCTTGAGCTGCCAAATAAGGCAATAAAAATTTGCCAGCCAAAATTGCTCAACACAAACTGAGCCAGTTTTTCAATATTTCAAATCCATATTGAGTAAGATGGGCTTCAGGATGGTATTGAATTCCGGCAATCGGCATAGTATTATGCTCAAAAGCCATCAATTCACCTGTTTTTGTTCCTAACAAAGGGACGAGGGGAAATTTAAGCTCAGTGACTAGTAAAGAATGATACCGCACAACTTCAAACTCTACAGGCAGATCTTTTGTTAATTTACCAAAACTCAACTTTCGCACTTTTGAAATTTTGCCGTGCATTGGATTTCCTCTAACAACTTTTGAACCAAAAACCAATGCAATGGCCTGAAATCCAAGACAAATGCCTAAAACAGGAAATCTGTTAATTGCATAATTGACGGTTTCAATAAGCTTAGCATTTGTAATAGGATTGCCAGGTCCCGGGCTGATGACCACGCCATGAATGCCAATAAAATCAGATGGATTTAATGCTTCGAGTCGAATAACTTTTACCTCACATCCGAGAATTCGAAGATATTCACAAATATTAAAAGTAAAAGAATCGAGGTTGTCTATTAGCAAAATTTGAATAGAAGTCCTCATTTTGACCTAAATCATAAAAAAAGCCAAAGGCTTAAAAAATGCCAAAAAGACAAATAAACCTATTAAAAAAAGCCAAAAAAGTGAAGAAAGAGAGCTTCTCAAATTCACACTTTCTAATATTTTATTTTTAAAAATCATTTGGAAGGGAATCTTATAAAAATATGCCATAGACAACAATGTAGAAAGCACCAGAATAGAAAAAACCGAAATCCCTAGTGCTGAATCCCAATTGGCTAGTCCTGGTAAAAGGGTAGAAAACATGAGCAACTTGGCAGAAAATCCAATTGTTGGAGGAATTCCTACCAGGGAAAATAACAGAGCTATGAAAAGCAATGCCGGTAGCGGATGGATCGAAAACTGACCCGATAAATCGTTGATCTGAAGGTCATCCCGAAGGTGATTTTCAAAATATTGAATGGCACAAAAGGCAGCCTGGTTCACCAATCCATATGAAATTGCATAAATTAACAATTGATTTTCTGAGTTTGAAATTTGACGATAAAAAATGGCAGGAACCAAAAGTATTGACGCTTGAGAAATTGCAGAAAAAGCAAAAAGATTCTTTAATCGTTCGGATTGAAGGGCCGCAAGATTTCCGATAATCACTCCGAGGAGAACCAAAATCATTAATGGCGTTGTTAAATCGGCATTTGTATGCGTGATCAACCATAAAATTGCAAAAACTCCAGCTACCTTGGGCGCAACCGAAATGTAGCCGACAAATGGAGTTGGGGCATTTTCATATACTTTGGGAATCCAAAAGTGGAATGGAACACTTCCTATCTTGAACAACAAAAAGGAAATGAAAAATAGAGCTGCAATGGACTCAATCAGAGGTATATACGCAGCAATTTCCGATTCAATTGAAAGTGAACTTTGAAAACCAACCAACAAGCTGAGACCAAACAGACCGATTGCAGAAGCAATTGCACCAAATCCAAAGTATTGAACAACTGAAAAAGCTTGGTTTTCACCTGAAAATTGAGGTTTAGCTAAGCCATAAGCACAAATCGAAAACAGCTCTGCACTCAAAAAAAGGAGAAAAAAGGAATTTGCCTGAACCATAATGCACAAACCAATGATGCTCAGCAACAAAAAAATAAAAGGTTCGGGTCGAAGGGCTTGGTTCCTTGCAAAACGCCATTCTAAGAAACCAAAAAACGCAACAGAACCCGAAATAAAAAAAAACCTCTTTATATAAGCAACTGATGGCCAGAACACAAAGCTTGCATACGAACCTTCACCAGGCGTGTATCCGGAAAAGTAAAATCCACCCAATAATGAAAAAATAGCAATCCAGATGGACAAGCCATAGGCATGTTTGGGAACAAATACCAGGCTGAGGGTAATTAGAATAACCCCGATAAAAACAACAAACTCACCTGCCAGACCCGATTGCAGTAAAAAAGCTTTTAACTGAAACAGGTTCATGGTAGATGAGCTTGCAAAAAGTACTTTGACTTTTTATTTGTTTAAGATGCCTTGAAAATACTCCAGGGTTAACTTCAATCCTTCAGATCTGGAGACTTTTGGCTCCCATCCCAAAATTGCCTTTGCTCTGGTAATATCTGGCTGTCGCTGCTTTGGATCATCCATTGGAAGCGGTTTGTAGATCACTTTTGTTTTTGCACCAGTTAGCGCAATGATCTCTTGAGCAAATTGGTTAATGGTTATTTCACCTGGGTTTCCAACGTTTACCGGATTTGTATAGTCACTCATCAGCAAGCGATAAATTCCTTCAATGAGATCAGAAACATAGCAAAAAGACCTGGTTTGAGAACCATCTCCAAAAGCAGTAAGATCCTCACCACGAAGTGCTTGACCGATAAAAGCAGGCAAAACCCGGCCATCATCCAGTCTCATTCTAGGTCCGTAGGTATTAAAGATTCTTACAATTCTGGTTTGAAGACCGTGGAAAGTATGATACGCCATTGTGATTGCTTCCTGAAAACGCTTTGCTTCATCATAAACGCCTCTAGGCCCGATTGGATTGACATTTCCCCAATAATCTTCGGTTTGTGGATGAACCAAAGGATCCCCATAAACTTCTGATGTAGAAGCAATTAAAAACCTTGCATTTTTAGCCTTGGCAAGTCCAAGAAGATTATGGGTACCTAAAGAACCCACTTTCAAAGTTTGAATAGGCAGCTTCAGATAATCAATTGGGGATGCTGGCGAAGCAAAGTGTAAAATATAATCAAGGTCTCCGGGAATATGGACGAATTTGGAAACATCGTGGTGATAAAACTCAAACTCCTTTAAATGAAAGAGGTGTTCGATATTGGCAAGATTTCCGGTTATGAGGTTGTCCATGGCAATAACATGGAAACCTTCTTTTAGAAAACGATCACAAAGGTGGGAGCCCAAAAACCCTGCTCCACCTGTAATTAAAACTTTTTTCATTTTAGTTATATTGAAGAAATAACTGGTTGACGCCCAATTGAATAATAATCAAAACCCAATTCAGCCATTTGCTCTGGTTCAAAAACATTTCTGCCGTCAAAAATGACTTTATTTTTCATAAGCTTTTCAATTTTATCGAACTCCGGTGTTCGGAATTCCGGCCATTCCGTTACAACCAACAGAGCATCAGCTCCGGTTACTGTGTCATAAAGATCTTCACCAAACGAAATCTTGTTGCCTAATATTTTTTCAACATTGGCCTGTGCTTCAGGATCATACGCTTTTATTATAGCACCTTCAGCCAACAAGGCATTTATGTTTTCTAAAGCCGGAGCCTCTCGAATGTCATCTGTATAAGGCTTAAAAGCCAAACCCCAAATTGCAATTGTTTTTCCTTTCAATTCACCTTTAAAATAAGCTTTAATCGCAGGCAAAAGTTTTATTTTTTGCTGATGATTCACATTCATCACTGATTTCAGGATTTTAAATTCATAATCGAAATCGGAAGAAGTTTTTGCAAGAGCCTGAACATCTTTTGGAAAACAGCTTCCCCCATAGCCAATACCAGCAAAGAGAAACCTCTTCCCAATTCTGCTGTCAGAACCAATACCGCGTCTTACTTCATCCACATTGGCACCTACTCTCTCGCAAAGATTTGCGATTTCATTCATAAAGGTGATTTTGGTTGCCAAAAAAGCATTTGCAGCATATTTAGTAAGTTCGGCCGATCGCTCATCCATAAACATAACCGGATTTCCTTGTCTAACCAATGGAGCATAAAGTCTTTCTAATATCTTCTTGGCCTTTTCTGATTTCGTGCCAATTACAACTCGATCTGGTTTCATAAAATCCTCTACTGCAACGCCTTCTCTAAGGAACTCAGGATTTGAAACTACGTCAAACTCGACTTTGGCTCCTTTTGCTATGTTTGCCGTTACCTTTTCGGCGGTTCCGACAGGCACCGTTGATTTGTCAATAATGACGGTATATTGATGCAAAATAGGCCCCAAATCATTGGCAACGCCCAATATATAACTTAAATCAGCGGAACCATCTTCTCCTGGAGGTGTTGGAAGTGCCAGAAATATGATGGCTGCATCCTGGATGCCTTCTTTCAAATTGGTGGTAAACTTTAATCGACCCTGATGAATATTTCTTTCAAAAAGAACGTCCAGGCCTGGCTCAAAAATTGGGATAATGCCATTTTTAAGACTCTTTACTTTTTCTTCATTGTTATCAATGCAGATTACGGTATTTCCCGTTTCTGCAAAGCAAGTTCCGGTAACAAGTCCAACATATCCGGTTCCTACTACGGCAATTTTCATTTTTCGGTTTTCTGAGATTAGGATGCAAAACTGCTTCAAAAAAAGAATGACAACAACCTTAACATAAATATTATTGGTGAATCGAGGAATAATGTTTGATAAAGCAGTTCTTTGCTCTTCAGAATATGGACGCCCTCTTGAAAATAAAAATTGTCAAAACTGCTGTCTTACTGACTGTTGCGTTCATTTCTTTCAATTTGTTGGCTCAGGATAAAAAAAAGGAAGCTATCGGGGAATCAAAACGATGTTTGATCTTTTCTGGATTTGCCGGCCTTTCAGTTCCAGGTGCCGACCTCGCAAGAGATTATGGTTCTTTTGGCGAAATAGGAGGTGGCATTCTTTATCAATCCAAAACTAAATGGTTGATAGGCATAGATTTAGCCTATCTATTTGGAAATACTGTTACGAATGATCCCGTAGCTAATCTCCGAAATGAAGAAGGAAATATTATTGGCAACAACGGCAGCTATGCTACTTTTAAGGTGTTTCAAAGGGGTTTTAACTTACCCATAATCAAATTGGGAAAAACCATTCCACTTCGAAAAAATCCAAAATACAACACACATGGCGGACTAACCTTGATGGCCGGTGGAGGTTGGTTGCAGCATTGGACTTATATTCAGGATCTGAGTAAAAAAACCGATCAGTTTTCAAAAGACTACATTGATGGCTACGACCAGCTGAGGAACGGGCCAGGGTTCGGCGCCTGGATTGGGTATATTTTTCTACCCGAAAAATCGAAGCTAAATTTTCACTTGGAAGGTGGATATTTTGCAGGATTCACTGAAAAGAAAAGGTACGATTTTGCAAACAACATCCCAGCAGGGCAAAAGAAAACAGATTCCATGCTTCAACTAAGGCTAAGAATCTGTTTCACCATTCGCTCAAAAGCGGAAGAAGAATACTATTATTATTAAAAAGAAAGAAATATGAACAAGCGCTCTCAGACGCCAAGTAATTTTAATCCTTGGCACAACATCCATTTTGGAGACGACCAACCTCAGGTTGTTAATGCAGTTATTGAAATTCCTTCTGGCTCAAAAGGTAAGTTTGAACTGGACAAAGAAACGGGCCTTTTGAAATTGGATCGGGTTTTATTTTCAGCAGTCCATTATCCGGCCAATTATGGTTTTATTCCACGAACTTATTGCGACGACAAAGATCCTTTGGATATTTTGGTGATCACTTCAATCGAATTGCCACACCTCTGTCAGGTTGATGCCAAGGTAATTGGTGTTATGCGCATGATAGATCAAGGAGAAGCTGATGATAAAATTATTGCAGTGGCAGCCAACGACATGTCTGTGAATCACTTGGATGACATTCATGAATTGCCAATTCACATCATAAATCAGATTCAACGATTTTTTGAAGACTATAAAAAGCTGGAGCACAAAGAGGTAGTGGTGGAAAACTTCCTACCAAAAGATGAAGCATTCAAAATCATTCAGGAAGCAATTCAGCTATACAAGGACACTTTCCTTTGGTAATAGCTTGAATAAATTGACAAGCAACTCTATTCGTAGTCGCTTGTCAATATAAATCTTGAGATGCGCCTGTTTCCAGCATCGGCCACATACAATATCCTGTTAAAAAATGCCAGAGCAACGGGCCTGTTAAATTGGGTTGGTCCTGTTCCTCTTCCCCCAAAACTAACATTGATGAGTTTTCTGTTGCTGTATTGGGGTGGTGGAGTAACGCCTTCATAGCCATTTTCCTGAAAAACAAAGACACTGTCTTTTTCTGAATCTGAGACGAAAACAAACTTCTGACTCGTACCTGCGTACAAAACGGATGAAGGCCTTTTGAATTTAAAGGTTTGATAAAAATAGCTATTGGCCTCAGAAACAGGCGGTTGAGACAATGGTTTAAAAACTAAAGAATTGCCATTTTCTAAATCTATTAGTTCCTCTATATACCGAACAGAAATACCAAGGTCAGGAGTAAGGGAAGTGTAAATGAAATCCCTTTTTGCCTCCATTCTAGCTCTTTGAGGAGGCTGGACTAGAGTTGTCAATCCAAAAGGACTAATATCTCCCTCGGAAAAACCACCTTGAAATTCATCTTTGTGGTTAAACTTCAAAATAGAATTTCTCTTTGTGATGTAGGATGAACCAACATCAATCGGACCCTTTGAAGTAACGTAATAACTATTGTCGTCCATAAAGCCAATTGAATGCAAACCAACGGCCTCAACCTCAGCTTTCTTCTGCAGTTTGCTGGCTTCGTTGATACAAAATGGATAAACAAACTTGCCGATTATTTTTGCAGAATTTAAGTCAAGGCCGCGTGATTCATCGTCATTAATTTTCTTTTGAGAAATTTTATAAATGACTGGGAGGTTAAAATTTAGATTGTTGATCAGCGTGTCTACCCGACCAATGGCATACAGATCAAGACTTCTGTTCTGAATCACAAAAGACACGCCTGGCAAATTGAATCTGCCAAGTTGGTTTCCTGCCGCATCAAAGCTCAATATTGCATTTGCTGAATCTACTGCGTAGAGCAATTCATCATATCCAAAATACAAACTAACTGGGGTGATATTAGAAGCGACATTTGGCAAAACCGGCACATACTCAACACTTTTGAGGCTATAGTCTGGCCTTTCGATATAGTCGCTGACCTTGTTTTTCTCCCCAAAAAATGAACAAGAAGCAAGCAAAGCCAAAAGGAGAATTTGAATATTTGATCTTCTCATTTTATTGTCCAATTTTTTGAAATCCTACAGATAAACCCAATAATAATTGCCAACCAAGATTTGTTGTTGGCAAAGATGTGGCTTCAATAATAAGGGGAAAAGCACCTATTCTAGATCTAACTCCTACGCCAAAAGAAAAGAATTCGCCTGGCACATTAATTTTTATTCCTGAGCGAATGAAAATTAGGCTATCAGAAGAAAACTCGACACCCACTCTTAAATTTTCAGCATTGTCGTTTGGATGATTCAACTGCGCTGCTACAGTTAATTTGTAACCATTTTGTCGGTATGGAACCATTGAGAGGCCCATGGAGAACATTGTTGGTGCGCCATAACTGTCTTTGTTTACAGCTCCGGTCCGATTATAATCTACGGGGTATTCGGAGCCAGAAAGTGTTGAGTTAACACCAAAGTGTTGCAATCCCACAGCGAATGAAAGATCTTTCCAATCTGTTTTATAGAGAAATCCCAAATCGACAGAAGCGGCATTGGCGGCATATTGGGCCAGTTGTTCTCTGATAAAATTTACATTAATCCCAAAACTAAACATCTTTGAAAGTGACTTGGAATAGCCCAAACCAAATTTCATAGCATCGGCTGAATAAACGCTACCATCCCCAAAGGGCTGAAATTCAGTACGGCGCTTCTGATTTCCACCTGCTAAATAATTCATAGAAATCATCCAGGCTGCCTTATTTTTAGTTGGAAGTGTGGCAGCCAAATAAGAATGGTACAAACCAGCTGGCAATTTTCTTGAAGATATTGCCACTGTTGGAAATTGATTATTGACTCCTCCCGCCGGGTTGATTCCCATTGAATATCCATCGCCTTGCAAAGCCAGACTTGCACCGCCAATGCCCACTGATCGTGGAGAAAGATCATTTTTAAGAAAAGGCATTGCAGAAATACCGGCTCTCTGGCCACCAAGATTTGGGAAAACCTGTCCGAAACTTTGACTAAAAATCATCAAAGTGAATATCAAAAACAAAATAGACGAAGCCAACTGTTTCATTCTGAATATATTAAAAGTTGAATCCGATTCCATACAAAATTTGACGGGGTTGTAAATATCGGGCTGGGTTGGAAGGCGGCAATCCAGAAGTATTCGGATCGGTGTACTTTGGATCTCTTTGTTCGAAAGGCAAACCATCGCCATCACTATATGCCCTTCCTGTTACAGGGTTAACAAGTTGTGCATTGTTGTTATTGAACAGGTTCTTGATTTCAATCGAGAAAAACGCCTTTACTTTTTTGGAAAAATAAAAATCTCTTGTAATGCTTAAGTCTGTCCAAAACCAGGAAGCTCCAATTTTAGTAAACTGGCTATTTGGCACCAGCTCGTAAATTGTTCTACCCAAATCGTTTTGTCCGGCTGGCTGAAAGGGAGAATATCTCAGGCCTGATTTCCAGGTCGTGAATAAGAAAAACCTGAATTTATTTAAGGGAACATTAAAGAGTTTTACAGTAGAATCTGGTGTGTAAATCACGGAGCCTTTTACATCCCAAGGTCTATCCCAAGCCAAATATTGTTCCTTTGTGGTATTTACCTGGCCGGTTTGTCTGATCTGAAGTAAAGATTCCTGAGCAGTATTCGATTTACCTGTAGCCACCTGATAAGCCGCATTAAAGGTTGTTCTTAGCTGCTTTGAAAGCCTGTAGTTGAATCCAACTTCCACTCCTCTAACTCTGGCGTAATCCTGATTGATGCTGATGACCCGATCAACAAATTCTTGTCCCAAACGGGGATCTATAATTTCAGCTGTCCTGTTTACAATAAAATCAAACTGGTCCTTGTAAAAGGCGGTAAGCGTGGCGGAAAAATCTTTGGTAATCTGAGACTTAATTCCCAATTCATACGAAACGGCAACTTCTGGATTTAAGTTAGGATTTCCGGCATTTGACCCGGAAACTCTATTTTGATAGTTTGTATCCAAACCAGCATACATAAATCTTGGGTGAGGTAAGCGCAGTGAATGGCCATAATTGAAATACAAAACATTGTTTTCAGTCACGGGAAAAGATACCCTCACTTTTGGGAGAAATCGGGCTTTCCATCTTACGCCAAAGAGTTTAGAGGTTTGCTTTTTATATTCATCCCTGTTGGTTTGTGCTATAAAAGTATAAGGATTATCAATTGCCTGGTCAGCAAATTTGCCGGGAGCCCAATACTCGAAACGGGCACCTACAACGGCAATAATTCCTTTGTATTTTATTTCATCCTGGCCAAATATTGCTCCATTTTGTGGCTTCACAGTCCAAACATCATTGCTTTGGCCAATTCTTGAAGAAGGAGTAAAAGTGCCATCAGCCAATTTGATTGGTGCACCAACCCAAGGCCTGCTTACATCAATCCATTGCATGTTTTGAGACTTGTGCTCAAAGCCTATGGAGGCAAAGTGAATCTTTGTAGTTGAAAGATAAGTCAACTTTGCCTTAAAGGTATATTCCTCATAATGGTGATCATGCCACAAAGTGGATATTCCACCATTATTGTTAAAGCCAGCACTTGGCAAAACATAAAGCACAGATTCTGAATTGCTTCTGGGATTATTAAAAATTGAAACCGGATCCGTAATGATTGCATCAGGGTCGTAAACCTTGTCTAAAGTTTGATCCCGGAAGGGTCGTCCGTTTGCATCTGCTCTCAATCTGGTAAACAACCGACCTATTGTTGCATCTAACTTCCATTGCTTGTTGATACTGTGCCTGATGTTTAAAGCAGTTAAATTAGAGCGGTGTGTATAGGTGGTTGCATTGTCCATTTGCTGAGCAAAGGCATATTGGAAACCTGGCACCATAATCTGGTCAAAACCAATAATTTGAAGTGTTCTTGTATTTTGATTGACCGAAATTGAATGCTGGTTGGTAAGTGAAATCTTCGTTCCGTAACCTATGTTGTAGGTCAATTTGAAGGTATTACTCCATTTATTGTCTTGTCGGGGAGACCAAAATGTATTGTTATCCATCAAACTAGACTTCTGCTGCTTGGCATAATATCCAAAATAATCACTTGTAAACCCAACATTGGCTGAAGTAAAAAGTGTCAATTTCTTTTTTGTTCCAGGAATGGGCGTGCCAATTGAAAGCTCGGCAAGATCTGTATTCCAGGCGGTTCCCTTTAATTTATTTATTCCAAAATTGTCCCTTTGCCACCTTCCACCTACTGTAAACTGATCTCCTCCTTCTTTAATTTTTGTAACAATGGTCCCGGAATTTGAATTGTATTCTGCGTCTCCGCCACCAGTCATCACGGTAACATCCTGAATAGAGCCCGATGAAACCTCAGTTCCAAATCCTGTTCCTGCCAAAGGATCTGCAGCATTGATGCCATCTACCAGATATTGGGTTTCATATACCCTCCCACCTCTAATTTGAAGTCCATCCGGCGATTGGGTTACACCCGCTTGCATGGCGGTAATGTCCTGAACATTACGCACATTCATTTCCTTAATATCACCAGCAGAAATTCGAACTTCACTTTTTCCACTTTCCAGATCTACTGTGGGCTTTTCACCAATAATTTCAACACTTTCAAGTTCGTTGGTTTGTTCGTCCAAAGCTGTTGTCAGTGTAATGGAACCATCTTTTGGAATTCTGATGCCATTAAAAATCTTCTCTTTGTATCCAACATAGCTGATCCTGATGCTGTAATCGCCTGGTTTGATGTCCTTTATTGTATATTTTCCATTAAAATCCGTAGCAGCACCTTTGTATGTTCCGATTAAAAGAACGGTCGCTCCTATTAACCCTTCTTTGGTTGCTTTGTCAGTTATTGTTCCGGAAAGGGTTCCCTGAGCCAATAAACTTTCATTGAGCACCAATAGCGTCAGGATTAAATAAATGTATTTCAAAACACTACCAGTTAAATTCTTCATTCAAAATTTTGTTCAACACGGTTTTGAATGCCTCATTATCATTACTTAAATAGGAGAGTTGCATTCCAAAAAACACAAGATTTGTTTTTCCGTTAAATGGATTTTGGGTAATAAACGAAATGGGCAATTCTGGTCCATTATAAACCGAAGTTAGACTAGTTTTAGGCATCATATATAGTGTATCAATGCCTGGCTTTAAATTAAAAATATCAACGCCTGTTATTGCACCTTGAAAATTCGATATAGCTTTCAATATCGGAAAATTTGGCCTTTTAGGAGTAATTGGAAATCCTTTTTTAAGTCTTACAGAATCAGTTTTGGTTGAAATCTGAATAGGCAAAAGGGTAAAGACTGGATCATCATCGGGTATTCTCATAGGTGGAAAAATACAAGATGCCAATAGCTTGCCATTAAATCTTAAATATTGAAGAAAGGAAGGCGCAGCGAAAGTGAGCATTAAAGGTGTTTGACCAGGAAGTTCTGTGATGATGTCAGAATACCAGAAAACTTTTTTGTAAAGTTTGCAGAGTAAATAAAAAGAAGCATTCCAAAACTTAGGTTGATTCGTACCTGATTTTTCAATCATATCTATCCTATCAAATCCTGTTAGAGAGGCTATTGTATTGGTATAGATGGTGTCACCCACAAAAGCACGGTCTGCTTTATTGGCATCCACCAACAAAAGGTCAGAGGTTTTCCTTTTGAAATAAAAATTGGAACTTGTGGAGTCAACAAAACTAGAACCTGCAAGATCTATTACTTTTAAGTAAAATCTATTCCAGTTATTCAACCTCAATCCTGAAGCGGAAACGCCAGGAATGGGTTCAGGAATTTTATTCAATGTTGCTAGATTTTCTCCTGCATAAAGGTCAACACTGGTCTCGCCAAAGGAACCAGGATCCCTAGGCACTACGGATAGAAAACCTAGATTTTTAGGAACGGAAACCCATTTTGAGTCATTGATTTTAAAC
>Ga0105046_10008507_pt1 | contig 16107 bp, 12 predicted proteins | sample MAT03_FD_78385 | JGI IMG/M metagenome (GOLD analysis project Ga0105046, IMG submission 78385) | Freshwater microbial communities from Lake Fryxell liftoff mats and glacier meltwater in Antarctica - MAT-03 (megahit assembly) | ecosystem: Environmental > Aquatic > Freshwater > Ice > Liftoff...
CTAAGGAACGGTGTCAAAATAACTTCCCAATTTGATGCCATTCTTTTGCCGTCATCCGTCCCATCTTTTTCGTTAAATAGCGCGGCTATTCGCCTCAAAAGATGGTTGGCTGACACCAAAATAATTGGCCTGAAATTGGGAAGTTATTTTGACACCGTTCCTAAGCGATCGCCCGGGCTGTCTAACGGCCGGTAGGTGTCCAAAGTCTAATAACTTAACATGTCATGAAAACCACCCTCCTGTTCGTTTTTACTTTTTTCACCATCCATGTCTTTTGCCAGACCATAGACTCCACGGCCATCAAACAAGTGGACAGCCTCATTCAGGTGTCGCGTGCCCTTACCGGAAAGCGGGATTTCGACAAAGCCCTCCAGGTAAATGCCGAAGCCGAAAAACTGGCCCTGTCCCAAGCACACGGGATGGGGAAGGAATCGGCGGCTTATGGAAGCTGTTGCTTCAACCGGGGCAGGGTGAATTATTTTAAAGGCGATATAACAGAAGCCGAAAAATGGTACCTCGAATCCAAAGCCATCCGGGAAAAAGTACTTGGAAAGGAACACCCCGACTATGCCGGGAGCCTGAACAGCCTGGGGTATTTGTATTCGAATATGGGCGCCTACGAAAAAGCCGAACCACTTTATCTCGAATCCAAAGCCATTCGGGAAAAAGTGCTGGGCAAGGAACACCCCGACTATGCTTGGAGCCTGATCAATCTGGGGAATTTGTATTTCCAAATGGGCGCCTACGAAAAAGCCGAATCATTTTATCTCGAATCCAAAGCCATCCAGGAAAAAGTACTTGGCAAGGAACACCCCGACTATGCCCGGAGCCTGAGCAACCTGGGGGTTTCTTATCTCAAAATGGGCGCCTACGAAAAAGCCGAACCGCTTTATCTGGAATCCAGAGCCATCCAGGAAAAAGTACTTGGAAAGGAACACCCCGACTATGCCCGGAGCCTGCTGAACCTGGGGAATTTGTATTACCTAATGGGCGCTTACGAAAAAGCCGAACCGCTTTTTCTGGAATCCAAAGCCATCCATGAAAAGGTACTTGGAAAGGAACACCCCGACTATGCTTGGAGCCTGAACAGCCTGGGGAATTTGTATTTCTACATGGGCGCCTACGAAAAAGCCGAACCGCTTTTTCTGGAATCTAAAGCCATCCAGGAAAAAGTACTTGGAAAGGAACACCCCGACTATGCTCCGATCCTGAACAACCTTGGGTTTATATATTCCGTAATGGGCGCCTACGAAAAAGCCGAACCGCTTTTGCTGGAATCCAAAGCCGTCCGGGAAAAAGTACTTGGAAAGGAACACCCCGACTATGCCTGGAGCCTGAACAGCCTGGGGAATTTGTATTCCCAAATGGGCGCCTACGAAAAAGCCGAACCACTTTATCGCGAAGCCAAAGCAATCCGGGAAAAAGTACTTGGAAAGGAACACCCCGACTATGCCGGGAGCCTGAACAGCCTGGGGAATTTGTATTTCTACACGGGCGTGTACGAAAAAGCCGAACCGCTTTATCTCGAATCCAAAGCCATCCGGGAAAAAGTACTTGGAAAGGAACACCCCGACTATGTCGGGATACTGAACAACCTGGAGTTTTTGTACGAATTCCAAAACAAGCATGTCGAATCCGAAACCCTGGCAAAAGAATATTTTGAACGTAACCAATCCGGGCTCATCCGATCCACCACTTTTCTATCGGAGCGGGAACTGGCTAGCTACGTCGCTACCTTTCAGAGAGAGGGGAATCTACTTTCTTCTCAATTGCTTGCTCGCAATGGGAAAAACACACCGACCGGCATCTTCCCTGCCCTTGCCTTCGACCAGGCGCTGTTTCAAAAAGGCTTTCTGCTCACCGCCGCCAATCGCCTGAACACACTGGCCGCTGCCTCCCCAGAGGCGGAAGCCCTGCTCAATGAACTCAAAAGCTACCGCCGCCGCCTGGCTAAAGAACTGGCCAAGCCCCTCGCCGCACAATCCGGCGTAGCGGCACTCGAAGAAAAAGCCAATGTTGCTGAAAAAGCGCTTGCTCGTTCCGTCGTCGGCTATGCCGAAGCTGCCCGCCAGGTTAAGTGGCAGGAGGTACAATCGGCCCTACAGCCAGGCGAGGCTGCGCTTGAGTTCATCGACTTTAAGGTTACTTTCCCAAAAACGACAGACAGCACCATGTACGCCGCCCTGCTCCTGCTGCCGGGGAAACAGGAGCCGAAGTTCCTCCCGCTTTTCGAACAAAAGCAACTCGATAGCCTGCTCCAAACGCAGGGCGCTCGCAAGGCCGACTATGTGAACAGCCTCTATACCATCGCCTCAAGGGGCGTCAAACCTGTCGGTAAACCACAAAAATTGCTCTACGAACTGCTATCGCTCTACGAACTGCTTTGGAAGCCATTAGAAAAGGAATTAGCAGGCACAAAGACTATCTATTTTTCACCCGACGGCCTGTTGCACCGCCTCAACCTGGGCGCCATCCCCATCAGCGAGGAAAAGACCCTCGCCGACCGCTACCGGCTGGTGGAACTGGGCAGCACCAGGCAAGTGGTCGTGCCATCCATGGTGAAAAACGAGGCCAATGACGCCGTGCTCTTCGGCGGCGTCCAATACGACATGGACAGCACCGCCTTCACCCAGGCCAATCAGGGCCTCGAAAACGACAAAGGGATAGCCAACAGCCGGGGCGGTTTGAGTTTTGCCAATGCAGACGCCAAGCTCCGCGGTGGCAGCTGGACCTACCTCAAATGGACAGACAAGGAAGTGACCGCGCTGGAACCCATCCTGAAAAATGCAGGCGTGCAGATCAGCATCCGTAAGGGCTATGCCGCTACTGAGGAATATTTCAAAACCCTGGGCCAGGGCAAGCCATCGCCCCGCATCCTGCACCTCGCCACCCACGGCTTTTTCTTCCCCGACCCGAATGAAGCCCACTCCGCTGGGAGGGGGTTGGGGGAGGACGAACCGGCTTTCAAAATGTCCGACCACCCCATGATCCGATCCGGACTGATCCTGGCCGGCGGCAACAAAGCCTGGTCCGGAAATCTCGGGAGCAATCCCTTCAAACCCGACCTCGAAGACGGCATCCTCACGGCCTACGAGATCAGCCAAATGAATCTCTCCAATACCGAACTCGTGGTGCTTTCCGCCTGCGAGACAGGCCTGGGCGAAATTCAGGGAAACGAAGGGGTATACGGATTGCAGCGGGCATTCAAAATCGCCGGGGCGAAGTACCTGGTCATGAGTCTGTGGCAAGTGCCCGATCAGGAGACTTCCGTATTCATGACCACCTTTTATCAGCACTTTATCACGGATAAAATGTCCATCCCGGATGCGTTCCGGCGGACGCAGCAGGAAATGCGGGAGCGGTTTATCAATCCGTATCTGTGGGCGGGGTTTGTGTTGGTGGAGTGAGCATTCCGTTTGAAAAAACCCATTTCCGAATCGGCCTGCGCCCACACCCTCATGGATTGTTTTTAAGGCAAAATGAAGAAATCAATCACTACCAAAAAATCTCCATTCCTTTTAATGCCTTCCTGAATGTCCTAAATTTCTTTTAATGCCCTAAATTCCTTTAATTATTCCGCTTCCGGCACCGCTCTTTCCAGGCCTCTTTAAAACTTACCCGTTCTTCCGCACTCATGTTACGCCATTTTTCCTGGAATGCAGGCCCGCCTCGATGCTCCGGCCGGCCACGCCACGGACCGCCACGGAAACCGCCGAATAAAATGCGGCTGAGCAGCAACAGTCCGACGCCTTGCCAGTAACTCAGCGCCTTGACAGGTGCTACTGCCGGAAGCACGGCATTCCAAAGCAGCATCACAAGGCCGCCAAACAACAAAAGAGCGGCCAGGCCGATCAAAGGGAAAAAGAAAAAACGCCGTTTTCTCCAGTGATTTTTTGGGTTGTTTTGCTGTTGATCGAACATGGTAAGAAAATTGAAAAGGCGATGAATGAAATGGATGCTGACATAAAAGAAACAGGTGGGTCAATCGGCCAATTCCCGGTACAGAAGTTCCAGTCGTTCGCGTAAGTGCAATACGGCATATCGTTTTCGGGAAATCAGCGTCTTGATGTTTTCGCCCGTCCGGTCGGCTATTTGTTGGAAAGTCTGGTCTTCCAATTCGTTCCAAATGAACACATTGCGCTGCGCTTCGGGCAATTCGTCGAGGGCGGCGAACAATTCTTCCCAAAAAACCTCGCGTAAGTATTCGGTTTCGGGTGTGTCTGATTCCGGCAACATCAAGTCCCGGAAACTAAAATCGCCGTCTTCGTCTTCATAGCGCAGGTCTTCCAGCGATTCCGGTTGTTTTTTGCGGTAGCGATCGGTCACTTTATTACGCGCCACCTTAAACAGCCAACCGCTCAATTGCTCTATCTGCTCTGTGTCTACCACATTGCTGAACTGATACCAAACATCCTGCAAAATATCTTCGGCATCCGCATCGCTTTTTACGCGGCTGCGAATGAACCCGAAGAGCCGCTTTCCGTAAGCCCGCACCACCGAGACGATATTTTGTTTTTGTTGCTCTGCCATGCTCAATGCCATCATGGAATCGTTTATCCGGGAAGACGAACGAATTCGTTTTTTACTTTAAAACAAATCACCACAGACTCATGTTTGTGGGGATTTCCTTAAAACCGCGGCGAGCCGTTGAAAACGGTCAGGAAAATCATGGCGGTTTTCATTGCCTGAGAAACGGATTCATCTAGATTGTCTTCTACCGCCCAGTCGCGCGGATCCTGCGTGTGCAAGGTGTACATATAAAAACGGCCGTGTGCCGAATCATCCACCAGCCATTCGTCGAGTTGGTTTTTCCATTTGCTTCTGAGGGTAAGCGAGACGGAATTATCGGTAACGCGCCATTCGGTGTAATCCTTTGGCCAGCTGGTCCGCATGGTAATAATATGGCCGTCGTAGGAGCGCAGTTCCCATTGTGAAGGCTCGTCTTTCCATTTAACTTTTATGGTGCCCTGTTCGTCTCCGATCTGATAATCCCATTCCGACCAATCGTCGCGTATGTTGCGCCAGCGTTGTTTGAGTTCACCGCCGGGCTCTTCGTCGGGCGCTTCGGATTCCTCCTGGTTTTCGGGCGAAACATCCGAAGAATCCCGCAGCATGGTCGTATAGATTTCCCACTCCACGAAAGAGTCGTTCCAGCGGGTCCGGACGCTTGAAATCGTTTGGGTAAATGCCTGCGTTACCAGGAACGCCGGCACTACGAGCAGGGCAAAGCGCCGTAAGATTTGGCGTTGAATCGTCATTTGCTTCTAATTTCGTACAGCGAAGTATCTGTGGGATGGAAATAACGCTGCGGCAAGGCATCGTATTCCCAAACCTCCCACTCCGTGATGACCGAACGGGGTTGTTTGGTTGCCCAGCCGAGGCGGGAAGGATCTTCATCCACGGCAATCAGGCGGGTGCTATCCGGGCTTTCTATGGAGGAAAGCAGCATAAATTCGAAAGAAGTACCCCACGACATCAGCAGTTTATCCATGGGAACCCGGCTTTCCGCCACCAGCAGTTTCGGCTGGGGCAGCGTGGCCGTTTCTGCCATAAAACTGCGCTCCCAGTCCAGCCGTGCCGTCCAGGGACGGTGCGCAAAGCCGATATGGACAATGCGCAGGGCCATACAGACGACCAGGCCGGCAAATATCCATTTCGGCAAGCCGGCAGCTGTGGCCGGCCGGGCAAAATGAGGTAATAGGTCGAACAGGAGGGGCAAAGCGGCAAAAAAAGCCAGGGGCAGGTACAGGTTTTCCAGGTAAAACCGGTGGAATCCATCGGGGATAGATACGTTCACCAGCAACAAATAACATAGAAAAAAGCAGATGAAAAGGAGCAGTTTATACCAGCGTTTTTGCCAGATATAAAACGCCAGGTTGCCAAAAAATGCCAGGGCCAGCAGGTAATATGCATCGAGGCACCACCGCAAAAAATCGCGGTTGGATGCCAGGTTGAAGTAATTCGGGAAATAACGCCGCAAATTAGCCACCCGCCCCATGGCTTCGGCATCGTAACCGCTGGGACCCAGCACTTGATTCTTAAGCAATAAAACCAGCAAAACGAACATGCCCGAGGCCGCCAGCAGTTTCGGATGAACCAGGGCCCGTTCCGGATCCTTTTGCCAAAAGAACAGCAGACCGAAAAATAAGGGAAAGGCCAGCATGGGATGGGCGTAGGCCACCGTAAACCATAAGGTGAACAGGACGCCCAATTGCCAGCCTTTGAATCCCTCCGCACTGCGATAACGCAGCAAAAATGCAAGCGTGAGTACCAACAAGGCAAGTCCCTGCGGCAGTTCCGATTGTATCCAGTAGAAGGTATCGGTTACCATCAGGCAGGAACATAAAACGAGCGTAAGGCCCATTTGCCATTGCCTCAACCACGCCGTGACCAGTACAAAAACAGCCCCGTAATACACGATAAACCCCGCCGAGTAGGCCATTAGAACGCCCTTGAGCGATACTCCCGCTTTCGCTGCTGAGAGCGGGAATATCTGCGTCAAAGCTGCCACAAAACGCTGGTTTTGAATAAACAGCGTCTTTTTTTTCAGCAGCGTGACTGTGTGAAAGGCGATGTCGGCAAATACCGTACGCTCCAGGTAAAATACCAGCGATAAAACGAAGAGTGCGGCATAAACAAACAAGCCAAACCAAAGGGTGCGGCGAATCGGGTTATCGGACATGCGATCTGTTAAAACGGTAAATCGTCCATATTACCGCCGGTAGCGGGCGGCGTCTCGGTGTAAGTCGGGAAGGGGTCAGCAGGGAAACTCTCCTCGGCCGCAGCCTTTTGGGTACCACCTTCGACGGCTTCGCCGGCGCGATCCATCCGCCAGGCATTGAGGTTGGTCAGGTATTTGCCGTTCCACTCGCGTCCGCGCAGATCGAACGATACTTTTACCCGGTCGCCTTCCTGGAAACTGTCGAGCATGGTGCAACGGTCCTGCACCGCCTGAAATTTAATCAATTGCGGATAATTGCCGTCGGGAACTTCCAATACAAATTCACGGGCCTGGAAACTGGCCGATTTTGATTCCGTTGGAAAGATCTTGTGCAACTTGCCTTCTACTTCAAAAGCCATTTTTATAAATGATGAGTGGTGAATGGTGAATGATGAGTGGTGAATGGTGAATGATGAATATATTGATCTTCAATAACTTAGGATCAAAAAGATTCATCATTCATCATTTATCATTCATCATTTTCTTTTTTTAAACATTTGCTCGTAATAACCCGGACGGTTGGAGCTAATTACATAGTCGAATTTTTTGGAAATGACGTAGCGCTGTTCGGGCGCATAAAGGTACACTTCCGGCACTTCATCATGCAATATTTGCTGCATTTCTACGTAAAACGCATTTCGTTTGGCTTCATTTTCGGTGGTGCGAATGGCCAAAATCAGGCTATCGGCGCGGGAATTGGAAAAACGGGTGCGGTTATCGCCGGCAGGGGCCAGGGAACCCGAATAAAAATTTTGGTAAAAATCGACTAATCCCGGGTACATGGCGCCGCCATAAAGTGCGGACTCGAAGTCTCCGGCAATCGTCCTTGCCCTCAATTCTGAGATATCAACCGATATGATACCAATCTTGATGCCAGCCTGCATCGCGCTCTGCTGGATACTGGTGCTGATCAATTCACTGGTTTTGGCGCTGTTGGTTGATAACATGCTGATCTCCAGGTCGGTCTTTTTCCCGTTGATCATTTTATCTACATAACCATTCCGGTCGGTATCCGTCCAGCCAGCCTCCGCTAATAATGCCCGGGCCTTCTGAATATTCAGATTATACAGGACGATGTCTTTCGCATAATAAGCCGCTGAGGGGTTGATTGGTCCCGCCAATCGTTGGCCAAAGCCCTGGACGACCGTTTTAATGAGGTAATCATAATCTACCGCGTATGCGAGGGCTTGTCGCACGCGTTTGTCGGATAATTTAGGGTTTTCTAAATTAAATTGCCAACGGTTGTAATTCAGTATCCATTTGGTTTTAAAATCGTATTTGGCGCTCAGCGTATCGTCTTGCTTCCATTCGTTGAATTTAGTGGCATTTACGGCCACGGCGACATCCAATTCCTCTGTTTTCAACATATTTTCGATGACATCATCGGCTTTTACGATCTTATAATTCAGGAGTTTCGGATAGGCCACCAGTTGCGAATATTTGCCAGCCAGCGCATCTCCCCACCAATTGTCTTTTTTGACCAGCGTGAGCAATTGTTCGCCCATACTTTCCAGGCGATAAGGACCGCTGCCCGAGATCGCGGTTTTGTCATTGGAAAATTTTGGGTTGGTAAATTCCGTGGCGAAAGCCTGCAGGTTTGGATTTTGAGCCAGCGCCTTGATCTTCGTGGTGTCCATCAAATCGTATAACGAGATATTTTCGAGCAGGTTTTGCGGGTCATAATTGTAGGCCGGATAAATCGGTACCTGGCATACGCTTTCCATGGCCAGGATGTAATACTGTTTAAAATAGATTTTGAATTTTTTCGGGTTGGCCGGGTCTGCCTCCAACGCTTTTACGTATTCGAAGTATCCGCGATAGAGCTGGGTCGGCAGGGTGGGATGAAAAATAACTTTTAGTGAAAAAAGCACGTCTTTGGCCGTTACCGGGGATCCGTTGTCCCACACCGCTTCGTCCAAAATGTCGAAATCGGCGGTCAATTCGCCCTTGCGCGGACCGTCTGCAACCGTATATATCTCCGGTATTTTTTTGAGCAGCATAGGCTCCAACGCAAACGTTTCGGGATGAATGCCACCAAGCGACTGGAAAATCCGCCCTGCGATGAATATATCGTAGCCCAGGGTGGTGAGGTAAGGATTGAGGTTTTTTGCTGCAGCTTCCATACGAATGTTCACCGTGCCGGGCACAGGTTCATCGGGTTTACAATAATACAGGCAAATGGAAAAGAGCAGGAGCGATGCTATGACGGGCAATCGCCGGGTAACCTGATTGAGATTGTTCATGGATAAAAATTTAGTGAAAGAGATCAGATGAATGGATTAAAGAAAGCGGTTTTTCCACTCCGGGCGAGGTAACATACACTGCTCCTGGCGGCCGAACCAGCGGTAACGGTTGCGCGCCACCCAATCGTACACAGCATTGCGCAGCGGGCGCGGAATGATCCGGAATATCCACAACCATGACCAGGGCGGGTTTAAGCGCCGTACTATTTCCAAAGCCGCATCCGAGCGGGTGAACATTTGGGCGCCGTCTATCAATACGACCGTATCGAACTGATCTACCGCCAATTGAAAATGCTTCAACAGGGTTTGGCCGGTATCGGACTGCAGGGATGCAAAACGAAAAATGCCCCGGCGATCGTGTTGCAGTATCCATTGGACTGAGCCGTTACAAAGGTTGCAAACGCCATCGAATAACAACACAGGTTCTGGAATTTCAGCCTTCACGCTTTATACTTTTTTAATTAGCAACAAAATTAACCTTTGAAAAGAATAAAAATGAAAAACTTTGAACCCCCGGCCGAGAACCGAAAACACCGTACACAAAGGTCAAGGAATAAAGAATCAACAATTGCCTATGCCCACCGCACTTACCATTGTTTTCGTCGGCATCACTATTTTTTTGTCGCACTACTTCGCCACCCTGTTTTCGCGGACAAAGATTCCGGATGTGTTATGGTTGTTCACGATTGGTTTGTTGCTGGGGCCGATCGGCGGGATCGTACGGCCGGAGAACTTCGGAGCTGTGGGGCCGGTTTTTACAACCATCACCTTGGTATTCATCCTCTTTGAAAGCGGGATCGATCAAAGGCTGGAACCCCTCATCAATTCCTTGAAAGGAACGGCTAAAATCACTACTTACAACTTTGTGGGTACCTGCATCGTAGCCGGCGCCATTACTTATTTTTACACCGACCTGGGCTTTTTGCGCTCGCTCATGCTGGGCAGCATTGTAGGCGGCACCTCTTCGGCCGTAGTCACTACCCTGGCCAAACAGTTCACCATGACCCAACGGACGCGGACGATTTTGATCTTGGAATCGGCTTTTTCCGACGTGTACACATTGGCCGTACCGCTCACCCTGTTGGCCGCATATAAAATAGGGAAGGTCGATGTGGCTTTCGTAACGGGTCAGATGATCGCCGCATTTATTCTGGCAGCCATGCTCGGCATTGCCGGGGCTTTTTTGTGGAGCGTGCTGCTCAACCGCATGCGCACCTTGCAGAACACTGTGTTCACCACCCCTGCTTTCGTATTTATCATTTACGGGATCGTGGAAATGCTCAATTTTTCCGGTCCGATTGCCGCCCTGATGTTTGGAATCACCTTGGGGAATATCGACGTATTGGGACCACCCATCATGAAAAACGCAATTTCCCGCAAGCCTATCTCGCTCAACGACAATGAACGGGCTTTTTTTTCGGAGTCGGTTTTTTTGCTGCGAACCTTCTTTTTTGTCTACATCGGCATTTCGGTGCGTTTGCAGAACTGGTGGCCGCTGGCACTGGGGGCTAGCATTACCGGCGCCTTGTTCCTGATGCGTATTCCCATCGTGCGTTTATCCGTTCCGCGTAATACGCCCCTGAAAGATGCCGCTTTTATGGCCACGATGATCCCGAAAGGGTTGGGCGCAGCCGTATTGGCCTCTTTGCCGATCCAACAGGGCGTGCTCGGGGGAGAGATCATTCAGTCGGTAGTTTTTTCCATTATCCTGTGTACCACCATTTTGACCACCATACTGACCTTTTTAGTGGACAAAACCTTCGTGTCCGTACTTTACGGCTGGGTTTTTCGCTTATTGGGTTTGGGGAAAAACGAACAAGATTCGCCAGCCACTGTTCCGGAAACGCCAAGGGACATGAAAAAAGAGGGCCAGCGGACGCATTCGGATTCCGAAATTTCGGCAGATCCGGATGTTTTGCCGCCGCCAGAAAAGCCGCTGAAAAAAAAGAAAAGACGCCCGGCTAAAAACAAGCGGAGTCTGGACGCGGAATGACAACAATCTTCCGAGCCGGACAGGGGGATTTATTACATTTGCAGTTCAACCAATTCGATCGTCAACATTAGCCATTATGCATGAAATTCTTGTTACCCTCCATTCTTACAATCGTTACCTGCTGCTCGCCGCATTGGCGTTTGTGCTTTTCCGTTCCTTTAGCGGGTGGCTGGGCAAAAAACCATATTTAAAAGCGGATGGCACTGCCGGCGCGGTACTCCTCGGCCTTACGCACCTTCAATTGCTCGTGGGCCTGATCATGTACGCTTTTACAAGTTCTTACACGCAAACGGCTTTTGCCAATATGAAGGCCGCCATGAAAAACGAATGGCAGCGTTATTTTGCCGTAGAGCATATTTTGGTCATGATCATCGCGGTGGTATTCATCCAATTGGGCCGCACTTTGTCCAAAAAAGCCGCAACTGACGAGCGGAAACACCGCACCGTGGCGATTTATACGAGCATCGCGGTATTGCTGATCCTGCTTTCCCTCGTGCCGAAAGGGCTACTGTTCGGCCAATTGTCGGCGATGTCAGTTGGAGAATAATCCTGCGCCATCAAAAGTAAATTCACCACGAAGGACACAAACATGAGTCATCCCGATTTTTTTACTCGCCTCAACGCGTGTCATTCCGTAGCGTAGCGAAGGAAACTACACAAGCCCCGCTATTCGAAATCTTTTTTGCAAAGGTATTTCGGGTAATTTGGCTTATGTAGGTTCCTACGCTACGGAATGACACCGCATCAGGTTTTATCATAGAAAAACTGTGATTTCAAAATTCGGGATGACTCCTGTTTGTGAACTTTGTGGTGAATATCTACACCTAAAACTTAACCAGATCAAACCATGCAAAAACCCGGCATTCCAGAAGGTACCCGCGATTTCGGCCCCGAACAGGTGCGCCGCCGTACGTACCTGTTCGATACCATTCGATCCGTATTTGTAAAGTTCGGTTTCCAGCCTCTGGAAACGCCGGCGGTGGAAAATATGAGCACTTTGACCGGGAAATACGGCGAAGAAGGCGACAAACTGTTGTTCAAAATCCTGAACAACGGCGATTTTTTAAAAGATGCGGATGCCGAAGCCTTGAACGCAAAAGATTCGCTGAAACTTACCCCCCTGATAGCTAAACGCGGCCTGCGTTACGACCTTACGGTACCTTTCGCCCGTTACGTGGTAATGAATCGCGGGCAACTTGTATTCCCCTTCAAACGCTACCAGATTCAACCTGTTTGGCGCGCCGACAGGCCCCAACGAGGCCGGTACCGCGAGTTTTTTCAATGCGACGCCGATGTAATCGGTTCGGATAGCCTGCTCTACGAAGCCGAACTGGTTCAGATATACGACGAGGCCTTTAAACGGCTGGGTGTTCCGGTTACCATTAAAATCAACAACCGAAAAATCCTGCACGGTATCGCGGAGGCCGCCGGCATTCCTGAGCGATTTGTGGACATGACCGTGGCCATCGACAAACTGGACAAGATCGGACTGGAAGGCGTGCGTAAAGAACTGGCAGATCGCAACATCAGTGCCGAAGCGATTGACCGGATTGAACAAATTCTTGGGGCTGATACTTATGAGGCGTTGCGCCCGGCTTTTGGCGCCAGTGAAACCGGCCAAAAAGGCTTGGATGAACTTGATCGCGTATACCGGTTTTTACAAAAGTCGCCCCTGCACAACACCCTGAAATTCGACGTCACCCTCGCACGCGGACTTAGCTACTACACCGGATGTATATTCGAGGTGGCGGCCGGGGGCGTTCAAATGGGCAGCATCGGCGGCGGTGGGCGTTATGCCGACCTGACCGGCGTGTTTGGTATGCCCGGCCTCTCCGGTGTAGGAATATCGTTCGGCGCCGACCGCATTTACGACGTCATGGCCGAGTTGGGTCTTTTCCCGGAAACCTTGGATGAAAGTGTAAAAGTGCTTTTTATCAGCTTCGATGAAGCCTCGCAGCAATATGCATTCGAGCACATGACGCGATTGCGGGCCGAAGGAATACCGGCAGAACTGTACCCGGAACCGGGAAAATTGAAAAAACAATTCGAATACGCGGCCAAACGCAACATACCCTTCGTAGCCATCATCGGGGACGAAGAGGTACAAAACGGCATTATTAAACTTAAAGATCAAAAAACCGGGGAAGAGTGGGCCGTGGGAGCAGATGTTTTCCCGATAAATATGGTGAACAGGCTGGAAAAAGCGGGCGGTAACGGGGATGTCGTATAAGGTTTAAAATTTCACCACAAATTTCACAAAGTGAGTCATCCCGAATTTTTTTACTCGCCCCAGCGCGTGTCATTCCGGAGCGTAGCGAGGGAAACTACACAAGCCCCGCTATTCGGGATGACTCTTGTTTGTGACCTTTGTGGTGATTTAGATTCTGAAACATCCCTACCCATCCTTCCGGAGTTTTTTATACTTCCAATACGTTTCCAAAGCAGCGATATAAGAAATTGTGAACCCGGCTTTTCCGTCGAGAAAGCCGCGTTTAAGCAGGTAATTCCGCAAAAATTTAATGGGCGGGCTGAATATAATCTGTCCCCAATTGCTGTGCTTTCCTTGCGATAACATAGCCTGCGCCGCAATATCAGCGTATTTCCGGGCCCGATCGAAGTGTTCTGTAATGGTATAATAACTGTAATGCAACAAGTCTCCGTTCAGAAAGCCGGTCGATGCGGCGGCGATCATTTCCACTTTATCATGCGGGTTGGTGCCGCCCCAGGCGCCCTTTGAGCGTTCAAACAGGCGCAATTTACGGTCGGGATACCAGCCGGAATGACGGATCCATTGTCCGCAATAATTGGTCAGGCGATTCATTATATAGGCATCGTATCGCCACTCGGCTTTTACCGCCAGGATAGATTGGCGCAGCGCCTCACTTAAAGCTTCGTCCGCATCGAGCGACAAAATATACGGGTAAAGCGCCTGCCCGAGGGCCCAGTTTTTTTGTTCGATATGCCCTTCAAAGGCGTGTTGCACGAATCGGGCTCCTTTTTCCAGGCATATTTTCTCCGTATTATCCGTTGAAAAACAATCTATTACAACGATGTCGTCTACCACTCCCACCAGAGAATCGAGGCAGCGGGCAATATTGTGTTCTTCATTGAACGTAATGATAACGGCGGAGATACTGATCATGTTTGCGCTTCAAAATTAAAGTTAAATTTTGACACCGTTCCTTACCCGTCCTAAAACAGGCTAACGTATCCTAAATGGAACTTTGCGGCCCGGAAATCCACGTTTTGTCCGGTATCCGTTCGGCCCACGGCAATACTGATGCCGAAAATACCGGCTTTTGTTTCAAAGTTCATGCCGACCCCCAGGCCCAGCGGCCGGAGAAAAACGCGGCTGCGATTGGTTATATTTTCCAGATATCCATAGTCGGTAAAGGCCGACATAAAGGAATTAAGCCCCAGAAGCAGGCGCAATTCGGCCGTAGTTACCACAAATCGGGTGGCGAACAGGCTTTCCTCGTCGAAGCCGCGCAGCAGTTTGTTGCCGCCAAGCCGGTATTGTTCGTTGTTAAAAACGGGTTTATCCGAAAAAATGCCGCCCCCGCGAACCGCTATCTTCAGGGTGCTGCGAACCAGGAACGGCAGGTAAACAGCCGCCTGAATCTCCGCGCGGAAACGAGTGGCCCGGCCGGCAATCGAGTCGTACAGGCCGGCAAAATTGAAGGAAGGGTCGTTGGCCAGGCGCAGGTTTTCTATTTGATTGTTGCGCAGCACATTGTTAAAACCGGCCACCCCTTTCAGCGAAACCGACCAGCCTCGGCGCGGGTTAAAACGGTAGTCCAGGCGGTTGAGCGTCGTTTCCAGGCCGAATCCGTTTTGCCGCAGATCGAGGTTGGCGGGCAAACGCCGGGTTTGCAGCACGGTAAGCGTGTCGACTTTTTGCAGGGACGAGCTTTTGTTTTCCCAGAAAAAACGGACAAAATCGCCGCCCATAAACAGGTATTCCACGCCCAGATCGCCTTGGGCATCTACCCAGGTACTGTCTCGACGAAAAATACTCAAGCGGCCTGCAGCGCCGAATGGCGTCCCGAACAGATAAGGCACGCCGGCCTGGGCTTCCAGCCGTTGCGTTTCGGGTTTTAAACGTTCAAATTCGACGGAGAGCCGTTCGCCCAGGTTCAGGGCATTTTGGAACGCTGCATTCAGCGAGCCGGTGAGCAGCAGCCCCCCCTCGGGTTTATTGGGTTGAGGCAGCAGGCCGACGATAAAATCGAAACGTCCCGCTTTTTTTTTCTGTAAAAACAAATTGACCGTGGCTTCTCCGCCGGCAAAACTAACGGTAGGGTTTCCTGTAGTTTCGATAAAAGGCAGGGTGCGCAATTGCTCCCGGAGGCGCAACACTTTGGCCCGGCTGTATGGGCTGCCGGCCTGTACACCGAGATAATTGGGCAGATAAGCGGCGGGTAGTTTTACATCTCCGTTGATTTTCAGGGCTTTAAACGTAAAATAACGCCGGAGGGCAAGTCGAATCAGACCTGAGGTACTGCCGTCCGCTTGTATTTTGACGCTATCCAACCAAACGCCCGCGAATGGGAAGCCGTTGTTTTCGGCCTGCTCGAGCATTTTTTGTTCCAGCGCAAGTAATACTTCGTAACGCAGGGGTTTGCCGGTAAATATTTTTTCCCGAAAACCGGCGGCCTCCATCCATACCTTTTCGGTATCGGAGGCCGCTTGTAAAGACACCCAGCGCATTGCAGGCCCAAGATGCAGCCGGGCTGAAGCGCCGGACGGGCTGATATACAGGCTGTCGATGGAGGCGGAGAGAAAGGATTTTTTGCGAAAATGTTGGAGTAAATCCCTGGCTATGGCGGCCAATGCCATGGAGTCAGGCAGCGAAATTACCAGGGTATCCGGTTCTTTCAATATAAACTGGATGCGGAAGTTCTGTAATTCATGCTCGATAGTGGGGCGTTCGTCTGCCGTTGTATACAGGCGAAATGGGTAGCCCGTTTGCGCCACTGCCGGAGCCCCATGCGCGCAAAGCAGCACACTCCATCCAAAAATCTTGGCCCAAGCCGGAAAAGATCGCCTCATATCGTCGCTTTGATGCGCTAAGGAACGGTGTCAAAATAACTTCCCAATTTGATGCCATTCTTTTGCCGTCATCCGTCCCATCTTTTTCGTTAAATAGC
>Ga0105046_10008508_pt1 | contig 16105 bp, 17 predicted proteins | sample MAT03_FD_78385 | JGI IMG/M metagenome (GOLD analysis project Ga0105046, IMG submission 78385) | Freshwater microbial communities from Lake Fryxell liftoff mats and glacier meltwater in Antarctica - MAT-03 (megahit assembly) | ecosystem: Environmental > Aquatic > Freshwater > Ice > Liftoff...
CCAATCCATCAAAATCCAATCCATCAAAATCCAATCCATCAAAATCCAATCCATCAAAATCCAATCCATCAAAATCCAATCCAATCAAAATCCAATCCAATCAAAATCCAATCCATCAAAATCCAATCCAATCCAATCAAAATCCAATCCAATCAAAATCCAATCCAATCATCCCAATCCCCAAATCCAAGTAAAATCCCAATCTCAAAATCCCCATAATCCAGGTTTAGACAATTTTCCCTTCCGCGCCGTCATCACCCCGTACCGCACATCATGGATACCCTCCTTACTGTGTGCATCGGGATTGATCGCTATTTTGATACCCCGCCTAACAGCTTCCGGGATCAGGGTATAATCAATGTCGAGGCGGTATGGATTGGCATTGAGTTCGATGGCGACGTTGTGGTTGGCACAGGCGTCGAAGATGGCGTCCCAATCGAGTTGGTAACCTTCGCGGCCGAGCAAGAGGCGGCCGGTGGGGTGGCCGAGGATGGTGGTATGCGGATTGGCCACGGCGCGAAGGATGCGTTCGGTAGCTTTTTCTTTGCTCATGTTCAGGTTGCTGTGTACGCTGGCGATGATGAAATCGAAGCCAGCCAGCATGTCGTCGGGGTAGTCGAGTGAGCCATCGTTGAGGATGTCGCTTTCGATGCCTTTAAGGATGCGGAAAGGCGCCATTTCGACATTAAGGGCATCTATTTCGGCCCATTGTTCCAGTATGCGGTCGGGTTTGAGTCCGTTGGCGTAAAAGGCGCTCTGGCTGTGGTCGGTGATCCCTATGTATTCGTAGCCGAGGTCGCGCGCGTAGGTGCACATGTCGCGCAGACTGTGCAGGCCGTCGCTGTACGTTGTGTGCACGTGCACGATGCCATTCAGGTCGGCTTCGGTGATGAGTTCGGGCAGCTGGCGGTTTTTGGCCTGGACAAGGATTTCGGCCGTTTCGCGCAATTCGGGTTCGATGTAAGGCATGCCGGCTTTGTCGAAAATTTCGAATTCGGTGTCGAGTCCGGTTACGTCATAGAGGTCGGTGAATGCCTTTTGGAAAGCTTCGCTGCCTGTGCGGTGGAACAATTGACTTGGAAAGACTTCGCCCCGGCATTGGTGGATGTACACGAGCGTATTGTTGTCGAGCCGGCCGGTAAAGGTGTTGGCTTCCTTATGTTCAAGCGTAAGTGTTTCACCGTCGAAAACAAAATTTATTTCGCCGTTGTAGCCCACGAGCATTTCGAGTTTTTCGATCACCGGACAACGGCGGCGCAGTTCACCCACAGGCGCCACGAGTGCGCCGCGCAGTTTGCCCGAAAGCCAGGCGCCAAGCATGTCTGCCTCCTCTTCGGCGGCGTCGAGGTGGAGTTTATTGCGACTTTTAAGGTAAAATTCAAGTTTTTTCTTGAGGTCTTCCTGCGTTTTGAGCCCAAAACCCTTGAATGCCACGAGGCGGTTTTCGTTGCAGGCGTACCACAATTCGCCAATGGATTCGATGCCCATGTCGTGCCACACGCTGCGCACTTTTTTCGGACCAAAGCCGTTCACCTCCATCATTTCCACTACGCCTGGCGGCGTTTTTTCGCGGTATTTTTCCAAAGCGCCCATTTTGCCGGTTTTTAAAAGCTCCGTAATCTTGGAAGCGATGGCATTGCCCACACCTTTGATGTTTTTCAGCTCCGTTTCGCTGAGCGTGGCGAGTGGCACTTCCGTTTTGCGAAGCGCGAGGTAAGCGTTGCGGTAGGAGCGTATGCGGAAATCGTCTTCCTCGTGGAGCTCCATGAGGTCGGCGAGGGTGTTGAAGGTGCGGGCGATTTCTTTGTTGGTCATTGAACCATTTTTTTGATGTACAAAAGCCACACAAACGACCCAATCCATCCGAGTAAAATTATTTGCAAAAACAGGTCTTTGAGCAGCGCCCGTGTGGGTGATTCCGTGCGGTTGAAAACGATGGCGAGTTGCAGGTAGCGCAACACGCCGAGTATGACAAAAAACGCGGTGAAATAGATGTTTTGACTGCCGATGCGCGTGGTTACTTCCGGCGAAAAACAATACATAAGGTAAGCCACGATGGCCACGGTGGAGCACACCACCATACCCATATCGAGGAAAGGCAGGTTGTAACCTTCGAGGGCTTTTCGGAAGCTGTGTCCTCCCGTTGCGATCACGTATTCGCCGCGGCGTTTGGCTAGTCCCAAAATAAGTGCCAGAAGGAAGGTAAGCACGATGAGCCAGTGTGATACCGCCACGCCGGTGGCAGCGCCTCCGGCAAAAATGCGCAGCAGAAAGCCCAGTCCGATGAGCGAAATATCGATCAGAGCAATGTGTTTAAGCGAAAATGAATAAAAAATGTTGATGGTAAAATACAACAGACACAACACCAGGGTCAGGGAATTGACGGATGCCGCAATGGCCGTACCTCCGAAAAGCAGCAAAGCAAGAACAACAATGGCTTGCGTTTTACCAATGGCGCCGCTCGCAATGGGCCTGTTTTTTTTCTTGGGATGGTTGCGGTCCTGTGGAGCATCCACGAGGTCGTTCAAAACGTACACTGCCGAAGCGACAAGGGAAAATGCCAGGAAAGCCAGTAAAGCGCCGCGCAAAACCTCCGACTCGTGCAAACGCGCGGCGAAAAACGCCGGAATGAACACGAAAAGATTTTTAACCCAGTGTTCCAAACGTATGAGGGAGATGATTTGGCGGATGGACATGGGGCAAAGGTATATTAGGATTACATGGATTTACGAGATTTTCAGGATGGATAAACTCGATTTTCAGGAATTCAATTTAACATCGTTTTGTTTATAAATTGATCTATCCGATAATAAGCTGTATTTTTGCAACATGGAATGGCACACTTATCCGATCGATTTTCCGGGGTGGCAGCGCATATTGGAGCGTATTGCTGCGAAAAAGGCCAGTTTGGATGCCCATCGTCCGCTGTACGGCCCAGCCGTGCAAAGCCTGCGCGAAACCATGGCGTTGGAATGGACGTACCACTCCAACGCCATCGAGGGCAATACGCTTTCGCTGCAGGAAACACGGGTGGTGATTGAAGATGGTATGACGGTGAGGGGCAAGTCGTTGCGCGAACATTTTGAAGCAATAAACCACCACGAGGCCATTGCAGCCGTGGAACAACTCGCCAGGCCTGGTTACGTTTTAACTTCCGCCGATGTTCTCGACGTGCATGCATTGGTGATGCACAACCTCGATAAAGCCTTTGCGGGCAGGTACCGCAATGCCGGTGTACGTATTGCCGGGGCGAATTTTACGCCACCCAATGCTTTAAAAGTTGAAGGATTTATGGAAAACTTGCTGGATTGGACCCAAGCGGCTTCCGGCAACTTGCATCCCATGGTTCGTGCTGCCGTGTTTCACCACCGTTTGGTCTGGATACATCCGTTTTTCGATGGCAACGGCCGCACCGCCCGTCTGCTGACCAACCTGTTGCTGCTGAGCGACGGTTATCCTCCGGCGGTAATCCTCAAAAACGACCGGCTCAAATATTACGAAGCCCTCAACCGAGCCAACCGTGAACATTACGGTAAATGGGTATTGTTGCTCGCTCAGTCGGCGGAGCGCTCGCTCGATTTGTACCTGGGTGTTTTGAACGACTCAACGGACGACTACCTGCCCTTGAGCGACCTGGTGAACGAGCCGGGTGTAGCATTCGGCATGGAATACCTCAGTTTGTTGGCCCGACAAGGTAAAATTGACGCCTACAAAGATGGAAGGAACTGGCATTCTACGAAAAAGGCGGTGATGGATTACGTGGAAAATAGGGAGCGGAAGCGTTAATATTTGTTGTTTACGTATGCATAAATGTCGATATGTTAAATATGAAAAATATTTTTATTAGTCAACGATTGTCATCAGATTTATATATTCAAAAACCAAAAACAATTTTTATGAACCGATTTTCCGCATTCCGCATCATCTCTCGCAAGGCCAATTCAAAACCCGGCAGCACTTCCTCGCCGCTCAAACTGTTGTTTTCAAACCCAGAAATTACCTACACGATTTTGCCCTGGCGGTACACGCAGGCCTTTTCCTCGTAAGGATCGATGAGCCAAGCCAGCCGCACGCCGTTGGCCATCCAGGCATCGGTCATTTTGGCCTGAAGTTTATGGAGCCGGTCAGACTGTGAACGGATTTCTACCACAAAATCGGGCAATACATTGATGAAGGCTTCTTCGTCGTCGTCGGGCAGGTCGTAGGTGCCGTTGGGGCCGAATACTTCTCCGTGACCGTGTTGGAGGTTTCATAAAAACAAGATGCCGTGCAATTTGGATTCACGGCGGTCGGAGCCTTTTTTTAATGCAGCCATAAAAGTGATGGTTCCGTCAGCATCTCGTTCGACGGCTAAGTTAGGGTAGCGCTCGGCCAGGGCAACAAACGCCTCTCGACTCATGGGCCGCTGCATCTCGATGGGACCGTACTTCACGGTAAGTTCCTCGAGGGTAAAATGGGTTTGTTCGGTAGTCGGTTCCGGCATGGGTGACAATCAAGCTTTCTACAAAAATAAGGGAATTTCTTTTATGCTATCAATGTCAGAATAAGTTTGGCGTCAATTGGGCTATTTTTTGAGGTTGTTTTGGTTTGGCAATTCACCACAGAGGTCCACAGAGTTACACAGAGAAGCCACAGAGTTGATTTGTACACATTTACCGACCAACCGACTAACCGACCAACCTACCCGCCTCCCGCATACACCGCTCCACCACCTCTGCATAATGCGCATGCTCAAGCGCCAAAACCTTGCGCGCTATGTCGTCGGGCGTATCCTCCGGAGCGAGGTGTGTGGAAACCTGGTGCACAATGTCGCCCTCGTCGTAATGTTCAGTAACGAAATGGATGGACGGACCACTCACCGTGTCGCCCGCTGCCTTCACCGCCTCGTGCACATAGTGGCCGTACATGCCCTTACCGCCGTATTTGGGCAAAAGGGCCGGATGGATGTTGAGCATGCGGCGTGGGAAGGCCTGCACAAGGTAGCCGGGCGCAAGCCATAGGAAACCAGCCAGGGCAATGAAATCCACGCTTCGGTTTCGGAGTTCTTCAAGTATGTCGTCCGTTTCATAAAACGAAGCCCGGTCGATGAGCAGGGTAGGGATGCCGTGTTCGGCAGCAATATCCAAAACGCCGGCGTTTTTTTTGTTGCAAACTACAAGCGCCACGCGCAAATCGGACAACGAAGCGAAATGCTCAATGATCTTGCGGGCATTGCTGCCGCCGCCGGAAGCGAATATGGCGAGATTTAAAGTCATGTTGGTCGGTTGGTCTGCGTAAATCTACGAGCATCTGCGCGAAACCCTTTTCTGCGTAAATCCTCTCAAATCCACCTTGTCTCAAATCAAAAGATCCACCATCGTAAGCAGCCCGAAAATTGCGCTGGCCACGCCGTTGGAGGTGAAAAATGCGCGGTTCACATGGCTCAAATCGTTGGGTTTTACAAGAAGGTGCTGGTAAACAAGCAGCCCAAGAAACACTGCCGCAGCAACCCACGACAACCATCCTGCCTGCGGCAAATATTGGTGTTGAAGGTACGTCGCAGCGAGCATGGCGCTCGCCGAAACCACGTGCAAAAATTCAGAAACACGCAACGCCTTTGTTTTCCCTAAAAAGGCAGGCATGGAATACAGTTTGTTCGAACGGTCGAATTCCTCGTCTTGCAAGGCATAAATCACGTCGAAACCACCCGTCCAAAACAACACCGCCGTGCCATACAACACAGGTAAAAGTGCGAAACTTCCGGTCACGGCCAGCCAGGCGCCCACAGGTGCGAGCCCAAGCCCGAGCCCGAGCACCAAATGGCAAAGCCAGGTGAAACGTTTGGTGTAACTGTACCCCAACACCACAAGCAACGCCACGGGCGACAGGTAAAAGCACAACGGATTGATGAACCAGGTGGTACCGATGAACAACCCGCAGTTGATAAGCACAAAAATCAGGGCCGCATTCGGCGAAACAATGCCTGCGGGGATCTCGCGCACTTTGGTACGCGGGTTGGAAGCGTCGATGTCGCGGTCGAGCCAACGGTTGAAACCCATGGCGGCCGTGCGGGCAAACACCATGCACAACACCACGAGCAGCAGCAGTTGCCACGAAAAACCGGCGCCGCGGTATAAGGTAGCCATCACAAACGACGCCAAAGCAAAGGGCATGGCGAAAATAGTGTGGGTGAAGGTGACGAGCGAGAGGTAATGTTTCATCGTGGGACAAAGGTAAACAACCTCGTTTATCCGCGTCACCTAACAATCACCCAAAGGAATGCGGACCTTTAAACATATAATTTTTCAGATATTTACCCTCAATAAAAAAACCAACATAAAAAAAGCACTTTTCTTACTTGTACTGTGCGGCCAGGCCTGGCTTACAAACGCCCAATCGTACTTTCAAACCCGACCTGTGACCGATAGCAATTTCGCCATGGGTTTCCCGGCCGGTACGTTTGCTGAAGCTTCCGATGACGTTGTTTTGGGTTCGATTTTGGCATGTATTTCCTTGTTTCAAAACTAACGTATGGCATGACGCCCAAGGTGGCGGGGGAATGCAGCGTTCGCTGCATTTTAGGATCTTTTTTAGTCTCGGAAATTGGATTAAATTGGATCTATGCTTTCAACAAAATGGCTTATGTTTGTAGTAAAGTTTAAAGCTATGACGCGACCACGACTGACCCGTATCACCATCCGACCGGAAGTAATGGGTGGAAAACCTTGCATCAGGGGAATGCGGGTAACCGTTGATATGATCGTGGGATTGGTTGCTAAGGGTACAGCATTGAAGGAATCATTGAAAATTATCCTTACCTAGAGCCTGAAGACATACAGGAAGCACTCATGTACGCTGCCTGGAGAGCCGATGAACTTGAGCTCAATTGGGAGCCGGCATGAAAATGCTCATCAACATGAATCTTTCACCATCGTAGGTTGATTACTATCAAAAGTACGGAATTGAATCATTGCATTGGTCACAGGTTGGTCCACCCAATGCTCCAGATTCTGACATCATGGCTTTTGCGGCATTGAACGGTTTTGTTGTTTTTACACATGATCTGGATTTCAGCGCCTTATTAGCAACCACCAATGCAAAATCTCCAAGTGTTATACAGGTCAGGGTTCAAAATAACTTGCCGAAATCCATTGGCGAAACCGTAATCAAACTTCTCGCTGAATACAAAGAGGTTCTTAATGAAGGCGCATTTGTTACCTTGGATATGCACCGTTCCAGAGTTAGGATTCTGCCCATGCATTGATTAAAATGGATATTTGATCCCATGACTGAAATTCAACAAAACATCCTTCAATCCACAGCGAAATTTGTTCAGGAAACCCTCCAAGGCGCCGAAGCAGGCCACGATTGGTGGCACATCCAACGCGTTTGGAACAATTCGAAGTGCCTCGCCCAACAGGAAAATGCCGACAGCTTTGTGGCCGAACTCGCCTCCCTGCTGCACGACATTGCCGACAGCAAGTTCCACAACGGCGATGAAACCATCGGACCAAGGAATGCCCGCCTTTGGCTTGAACAGCAGGACTTACCCCTGGAAACCACCAACCACGTGGTGGCCATCATCGAAAACATTTCTTTCAAAGGCGGGAATGCCGAACGCACCCACCATTCCCTCGAACTTGGTGTGGTGCAGGACGCCGACCGGCTCGATGCTCTGGGCGCCATAGGCATTGCCCGTGCGTTTCATTACGGCGGTTTCAAAAACCGGGAATTGTACAATCCGGGCATACCACCCAACCAGGGTATGGACAAAGAGACTTACAAAAACAGCTCGGCGCCCACCATCAACCACTTTTACGAAAAGCTGCTTTTGCTGAAAGACCTAATGAACACAACTTCCGGAAAAATGATGGCGGCCGAGCGTCATGCTTTCCTCGAACAGTTTCTTGATCGATTTTACAAGGAATGGGAAGGAGCTTAACTATCTTTGCACCTCCTTCTAAAACAACCGCCCTCCCTTATGGCAAAAATACACGCTGCCATCACCGGCGTTCACGGCTGGGTACCTGAAACCAAGCTCACGAATTTCGATCTTGAAAAAATGGTGGACACCAACGATGAGTGGATCGTCACCCGTACAGGAATCCATGAACGTCGCATCCTCAAAACACCGGGCTGGGCTACCAGCGACATGGCGGTTGAAGCAGTTAAAGGCCTTTTGGAAAAAACCGGCACCAAATCCGGTGAAATTGATCTGCTTATTGTGGCCACCATTACTGGTGACATGGTTTTTCCCGACACAGCCAACACTGTTTGTGATAAAATTGGTGCGAAAAACGCCTTTGGGTACGACATCAACGCCGCATGTTCGGGCTTCTTGTATGCCTTAGCCACAGGCTCTCAGTTCATCCAAACGGAAATGTACAAAAAGGTTGTCGTGGTCGGCGCCGATATGATGTCGTCGATTGTAAACTACAATGACCGCAACACCTGCATCATTTTTGGCGACGGCGCCGGAGCTGTTTTGCTCGAACCACGCAAAGACGGCAACGGCATCATGGATTTTGTGTTGCGTTCTGATGGCGCCGGGCGTGAATTTCTGCACATGAATGCAGGCGGCTCCAAGCTCCCCGCCTCGCATGAAACGGTGGACAATGGCGGTCACTTCGTGTACCAGGAAGGCAAACGTGTGTTCAAATTCGCGGTGGAAGGTATGGTCAGCACCGTACAGGACGTGCTCAGGCGCAACCACCTCACCAACGACGATGTCAATTGGGTCATTCCGCACCAGGCCAACATGCGCATCATCTCCTCTGTGGCCGAACACCTGCAAATCCCCATTGAAAAAGTGACCATCAACATCGAAAAATACGGCAACACCACGGCAGCAACGCTTCCGCTTTGTATGTGGGAATTTCAGGGCCAATTTAAAAAAGGCGACAACATCGTGCTTACCGCATTTGGTGGCGGCTTTACCTGGGGATCCCTTTACCTCAAATGGGCCATTTGATTTTGTATGTGCTTTTTCAAAATAAGGCGTAGTTTTGCGCCTCTTTTTAAGTCTTCTCTACGTTGACGCTGTGAAAACATCCATGTTTAATGTGTTTGTTTTCAGAAACTTAAAAAGACATTTCAACTTGTAAAAACTTCAATAAAAATTTAAGCATACCATGGCAACGACTGCAGACATTCGCAACGGCCTGTGCATAGAACTCAACAACGATATCCTGAAAGTAATTGATTTTCAAAAATTTCAGGTGGGCCGCGGCAGTGGCAAAGTTTGGACCAAGCTCAAAAGCACCACGTCCGGCAAGGTGATCGAACATACCTTCCAAAGCGGACACAACATCACCGATGTACGCGTTGAACGCCGCAAATTTCAATACCTTTATCCCGACGGTGACGACTTTGTGCTCATGAACCAGGAATCTTACGATCAAATAACGGTAATGGGTGAATTGATCGAAAACGGAAAGTTTCTGAAAGAAGGCGATACCGTGGACGTGCTTTTCCATTCCCAGAAAGAAATGATGCTTTCCATTGAACTGCCGCAAACGGTGACGCTCAAAATCACATACACCGAACCCGGTTTGCGCGGCGATACCGCCACCAATACCCTGAAAGCAGCAACCGTGGAAACCGGCGCCGAAGTTCGTGTTCCACTGTTCTGTGAAGAAGGCGACCTTGTAAAAATCGACACCACCTCCGGCGCATACATCGAACGCGTTAAGAAGTAAACGTTAAAACACTTTCCTCTATGGATTTCAACCAGATACAAGAACTTATCCGGATGGTGAGCAAGCACAAGCTCTCTGAATTCATCCTCAGGGAGGGCGACTTCAGGCTCGTCATCCGCAATCAAACGGTAAGCGAAAACGCAGGCGCTTCGGTCATTATGTCGGCCCTACAGCCGGTGGTAACCATGGCTCCGGCTCCCTCCGCCTTAGTTTCTGCACAAGCTCCGGCAGAAGCCACTTCCGCTTTCAACAAGCCGGCCGCCGCACCAGCAGCCGACAGCAGCTCCAACCTTCTGGCCATCAAATCACCCATGGTTGGAACCTTTTACCGCTCGGCTTCGCCCGACAAGCCACCTTTTATAAAAGTTGGTGATATCATCGACACAGGCTCCCCGGTATGTGTTATCGAGGCCATGAAACTGTTCAACGAAATCGAGTCGGATGTGAAAGGCAAAATTGTCAAAGTGCTTGTGGAAGACGCTTCGCCGGTGGAATACGACCAGCCGTTGTTCCTCGTCGATCCGTCGTAATTCGAATCAGGAATTAAGGATTGCATGATGCACAGGATTAGGCCTAAGTCAAGCCCTTTTTGCGCATAAAATCCTTTGGATCATGCAATGCCTCAATCCTGATCAACCAACATCCAACGAACGAAGCTCCGCACCATGTTCAAAAAGATACTGATTGCCAACCGCGGGGAAATTGCCCTGCGCATCATCCGGACCTGCAAAGAAATGGGAATCAAAACCGTGGCTATTTATTCCACGGCCGACCGCGACAGCCTGCATGTTCGATTCGCCGACGAAGCCGTTTGCATCGGTCCTCCCTCATCTGCGGAAAGTTACCTCAACATTCCACGCATCATGGCTGCCGTAGAAATCACCGATGCCGATGCTATCCACCCTGGTTATGGTTTTCTTGCCGAAAATGCCGATTTTGCAGAAGTTTGCAAAGATTACGGCATTAAATTTATAGGCCCCCTGCCTTCCCAAATCCGCTCGATGGGCGATAAAATTACGGCCAAAGAAACCATGATCAAAGCTGGAGTACCCTGCATTCCCGGATCAGAAGGACTTTTGGCCGATGTAAAAACAGGTGTGCAATGCGCCAAAGAAATTGGTTTTCCCGTGATCCTAAAAGCCACCGCCGGAGGTGGAGGTAAGGGCATGCGCGTGGTATGGACCGAAGAAGAATTTGAAAGCCAATGGGATGCTGCCCGCCGCGAAGCCAAAGCTTCGTTTGGCAACGACGGCATCTACATGGAAAAATTCATCGAAGAACCCCGCCACATCGAATTCCAGGTTGCCGGCGACCAGTTTGGTAAAGCCTGCCACCTCTCCGAACGGGACTGCTCCATCCAGCGCCGCCACCAAAAACTCGTGGAAGAATCTCCGTCGCCATTCATGACGCCCGAGCTGCGCGAAAAAATGGGCGAAGCCGCCGTTAAAGCCTGTACCTCCATCGGTTACGAAGGCGTAGGTACGGTCGAATTCCTCGTCGACAAATACCGCAACTTCTATTTCATGGAAATGAACACCCGCATTCAGGTGGAACATACCGTGACCGAAGAAGTGATCGATTTCGACCTCATCAAGGAACAAATCAAAATCGCTGCGGGCATACCCATCTCCGGCCGAAACTACTTCCCCGAGATGCACGCCATCGAATGCCGCATCAACGCCGAAGATCCGTTCAACGATTTCAGGCCAAGTCCGGGCAAAATAACCTCATTTCACTCGCCTAAAGGTCATGGCGTGCGCGTAGATACCCACGTGTATGCTGGGTACACCATACCGCCGTATTACGACTCCATGATCGCCAAACTCATCGTTCGTGCCCGCACACGCGATGAAGCCATCCTGAAAATGGAACGAGCACTCGATGAGTTCATTGTAGAAGGTGTTAAAACGACGGTGCCTTTCCACCAGCGGTTGATGCGCAACGAAGATTTTCAAAAAGGCAATTTCCACACAGGTTTTCTCAACAATTGGGATTACAAAAAAGTGGAGTTGTAAACGCCAGTAATGTTCAAACTCCTGCGCTTTTACGCGCCCTACAAACGCAACATTGCGCTGGCCATCAGCAGCAATCTGCTGATGGCGATTTTTACGGTGATCAGCATTCCGGTGCTGCAGCCCTTTTTGCAAATTCTTTTCAACGATGAGCAAAAAGTTGTGGCGAAGCCGGAGGGTGGACTGGCCTTTAGCAATTTTGAACAATACAATTCCTGGTTTTTCGGCCAGTTGGTGCAATCACAAGGCCGCGAAGGCGCCCTCATTTGGGTATGCGTGGTCCTTGTGATTGTTTTTTTTGGAAAAAACTTTTTTCGATACCTCTCCATGTTTTTCCTGGCGCCTGTTCGTATGGGTGTGGTGCGCGACATCCGGAAACAACTGGTGGATAAAATCCTCTCTCTGCCCCTTTCCTGGATCACCGAATCGCGTAAAGGTGATCTTATAAGCCGCACCATGACCGATGTTATGGAAGTGGAATGGAGCATCCTCGGCGTGGTGGAATCGGTGGCACGCGAACCCATCGTCATCCTGGGCAGCCTAACGTTTATGCTCATTGTTTCGCCGCCCCTCGTGCTTTTTGTGCTGGTGCTCATGGTGTTCAGTGGCCTCATCATTGGCGGTGTGAGCCGTTCGCTCAAAAAACAATCGGGCGAGGCCCAATCCCGACTCGGAACCATCGGTTCCCTTATCGAAGAAACGTTGGGCGGACTGCGCATCATCAAAGGCTTCAATGCGGAAAATTACCAGCGCAAACGTTTCGCAGAAGAAAACAACGCCTGGATGAACACGCTGGTGAGCATTCTGCGCCGTCGAGACATGGCCTCACCCTTGTCCGAGTTTTTGGGCATCACTGTAGTTGCGGTGTTGTTGTGGTACGGCGCAAGGCAAGTGTTTGCACAGGAACTGGCGGCTGAAACGTTCCTAACGTTCATTTACGCTTTTTACAATGTGCTCGATCCGGTAAAAGCGCTGTCCTCAGCCTTTTACAACATCAGGAAGGGCATGGGTGCGGTTGACCGCATTGAAGCTGTTTTGGACGCCGATGTTCGCATCGAAGAAAAAGTACATCCAACCGTTTTTACGTCTTTTTCCGACAAAATTGAATTTCGGAATGTTTCCTTTCGCTACGCCAATGCAGAGCGCGACGCGCTGAGTAACGTGTCGTTTACGCTTGAAAGGGGTAAAATTGTGGCCCTTGTAGGAGCCTCAGGCGCCGGGAAAAGCACCATTGCCGATTTGTTGCCGAGGTTTTACGATCCACAATCGGGACAAATCCTCATCGATGGCGACGACATACGCGATTTGAGACTTACCGATCTGAGGGCACAACTGGGCATTGTGAGTCAGGAAGCCGTTTTGTTCAACGATACGGTGCGCAACAACATCACCTTCGGAAATGAAGCCGCTACCGATGCCTCCGTGGATGCCGCAGCACGTGCTGCCAATGCACACGATTTTATTTCCGCCATGCCTGAAGGTTATGAAAGTAATATTGGCGACCGGGGTACGAAGTTGTCAGGCGGACAACGCCAACGCCTCACCATTGCCCGCGCTTTGCTGAAAAACCCTCCCGTGCTGATCCTTGATGAAGCGACATCGGCCCTCGACAGCGAATCGGAAAAACTCGTACAAACGGCCCTCGAACGTTTGTTGCACGAACGCACTGCCCTTATCATCGCACACAGATTGAGTACAGTTCAGCATGCCGACGAAATACTGGTGCTGGATCAGGGGCGTATTGTGGAAAGGGGAAACCACGAATACCTCATGCACCATGGCCAAGTTTACCGGAAACTGGTGGAATTGCAGGCATTGTAAGATTCATATTAAAAAAATTGCATTAATTTAGTTGTACGCGCTTTTGGGGAAACATTTTTCCAAAAAAGCGACGTACCTTTGGAGCATGTTCACACAGGACATGTAATACAACCTATTTTGAATTACCTGCCTTTTCGTTTTAATCCGTCTTCGTCTAAAACATCTTATAACTCGATGAAACAAATGTTACTGGCCGTCTTTTCCGCCTTATGCATCAACGCAACCGCCCAAATAACCGTAACGAACGCCACCTTTCCGGCGGCTGGTGACAGCTTGCGTTCTTCTATAGATTTCAATCCCAACGTTTCCAGCAGTCCGGCTTCACCGCCAGGAGGAAATCAAACGTGGGATTTCAATGGTCTTCAAGAAGAACAAGGGTCTCTTTTGACGTACGCTGTAGCTTCGTCCGGCAATTACGACATGGATTTTCCAGGCAGTGATATTGTCAGCGTCGGCCTTGATGGTGAAACGTATTTTAACGTCACCAATACCGCTTTTCAGGTCATGGGTTATGCAGGCGCAGATCCCACAGGTTTCGGTCTGGACGTAACGGCGCGTTTCCAACCCGCCTTCGACGAGCGACGTGCTCCGCTCAACTTCTTTGACGTTACCCAGCAGCAAACCAACCTTAGCCTGCCTTTTTCTACAGACCTGCTGCCCGACAGTCTTTTGGGTGGTTTGGGTGCCCTGATTGATTCCATTCGAGTAAGCATCAATACCCAACGATTAGAGGTTGTTGACGGTTGGGGCGTTTGCAAAATTCCCGGAGGCGAATACGATGTGTTGCGTCAAAAACGCACCGAATACACCACCACCAACCTCGATGTCCTTACCTTTTTTGGTTGGGTCGATATTGGCACCTTTGTTCCCGGCGGCGGCGGGTTCGGCAATTTTTTAGGCACCGATACCACGGTCACCTACCGCTTCCTGAGCGGCACTGAAAAAGTTGAAATTGCCGTGGCGACCATGACCAATGACATCAGCGCAGTAGAGCGCATACGCTACAAAAACAACATGATGGTTTCCGCCCCTGAAGTTGATGCCCCTGGCACAGCCTCCATACAGGCTTTCCCAAATCCGGCCATCGAATGGGTGCGTTTCGATTGTGCCAACCTGCCATCCGACGATTACACGCTTAAGATCTTCAATATTGTGGGTAAAGTTGTATGGAGGGAGGATTATCAGCTCTCTGGCAACAAGTCCATTACGCTCAATTTGTCGGAATTTAAAAAAGGCACCTACCTCTACAGCCTGACCGACGGAAAAGGCAACAACATCGGTACCAAAAGACTGGTGGTGTTGAAACCTTAAAATGCCCTTTCTGAAATGGTGTTAAAAAACGAAGCGTTGTACCGGATAGCCGGCACAACGCTTCGTTTTTTAACACCATTTCAAAAAGTTCAGAAGAAGATTTTTTTTGCAAAATGTGCAACTCTTGTTGTAACATCGTGTCCTTACCTTACGTCTACCTTTTTTTAACAACCCAATTTCGTTCCCCTGCAATGTTGGGATGGAAACCAGAAACAATCATTTCGGACTCCGAACATCGGATTCCGAACTTTTAAAACTTCCGTTATGCGACTTACCTCTATTTTGGTGGCACTGATCCTGTGTCTCTCCACCGTCAGTTTGAAAGCTCAAAAAGAAGAAACTGTGTTCGGGCACAGTGGCATGGCTCCTACCGGATTTTGGGTCAACTGGCACCACCAGGCAACATCTTTCGACCAAAACAATACTTACCTGACAGGTTGGATGTATGGCATTGAATTTGGCAAAGCAATCTACATTGGATACGGACGTTCCAACATGCGCGACAACATTCAGTGGGACGACCAGCCCAGCCAGGTTTTCGATATGCACTTTAATGCCTTCCGTGTTGGGTATGCTTACAAAGCTTACAAAGCCATACACCCTGTGATCAACGTCGATTTTGGTTCCGGTCGCAATACGTTTGCCGAGGTAGAAGACAAGGTTTTTATCATTCAACCAGGTCTCGGTTTTGAGGTCAATGCCTTACAATGGATCCGTCTAGGCTTTGAAGGGGGTTACCGCTTCAATACCGGAAATGACATCAGAGGATTGAGTGACAGCGACCTTTCGGGCCCTTTCGGCCAAGTAGTCGTGCGTATGGGTTGTTCCTGGGGGCGCCACTACAAAAGCCCCGCAAAACGATTGGGCAGCGATTGGGATGATTGGGACAATTGGGGCGACGACAAAGAGGACATAAATAAGGACAAAGAAAAAAAGGAGAACGATGAAACTCCTAAAAATTACGAAAAAGGTTAAAGGATCCGGAAGCAGAAAGCGGAAAGTGAAAAAATGGGTCATCCCGATTTTTTTTGGGCGACTCATTTTTCCGCTTTCCGCTTTCCGCTCTCTTTTTCCCGCTTTTTCCCTATTTTTGCAGTTGAAATTCAAAAACAACTGCACAGTATGGACGTCCTGACCACCACCGCCCAACGCTCCACCTATCTGATGGAGCTCGAAGACCGATACAACGCCCACAATTACCACCCGCTTCCGGTAGTGCTCGAGCGAGGCCGTGGCATTGAAGTTTGGGATGTGGAAGGTAAACGTTATTACGATTTTTTGTCA
>Ga0105046_10008510_pt1 | contig 16104 bp, 15 predicted proteins | sample MAT03_FD_78385 | JGI IMG/M metagenome (GOLD analysis project Ga0105046, IMG submission 78385) | Freshwater microbial communities from Lake Fryxell liftoff mats and glacier meltwater in Antarctica - MAT-03 (megahit assembly) | ecosystem: Environmental > Aquatic > Freshwater > Ice > Liftoff...
GGCTCTCCCCGAGGCGACCTCCCGCGCGACCAGCGACCCCAGCTGCCGCATGATCAACCGCAACCCCGGCAGCGGGACGCGTATTCTCATTGATGAACTGCTCGCCCACTGTCCCACCCCGACCGAGATCCCCGGCTACCGCGTCCAAACCAAATCCCACAACGCCGTCGCAGCTGCGATCTCCCAAGGCCGCGCGGACTGGGGCGTCGCCATCGAAACCGTCGCCCAGCAGTACGGCCTCGGCCTGATACCGATCCGGACGGAGAGCTACGACTTCGTCGTGCCGGATTCACGCCGGGAGTCAGCAGCGGTGCGGGAGTTTCAGTCGCTTCTCAATGACGCAGGGGTCGTGAGTCGCTTGGCCGAGCTGGGCCTTGAGCGGTAAATCAATCAATCATCAGCGTCTCGCGGCCCCTGTTCCGAAGGGAACCTGGCCAATCGCTGGTGGGGTCGCAACGATACCACCGGTTGGAATGATCCACAGGTGATTCACATCTCGGAGGGATAATTAAGGACTGTGGGAGGTCGATCACAGCATCGCGAGCGCGGCTGCAATCCCTGCGGGATAGAGATCATCCAAAGCACTCGTTCCGGTGGTTTTCGCTCCGCTCGACCACCACCTATTGGCTGAGATCCCTGCGGGATGGGGGAATGCGGATGTTGGGTTGGGCGGCCTTTTCGTTTTTGTTACCAAGTCTCGGTCGGTCAGTCTGTGCCTGTTGGATCAGGCATAGACTGACCGACCTTGCTTAACACTTGAGATCGCTTGTCCCGGGAGGGCGAAGCTCCGGCTGAGCCGCTAACGGAGTGGACGAACTCTGGCACCAGCGGCTCAGCGGAAGCTTGGGCCTCCCCTCTGAGGGAGCCGGAAGCGCAAAGACGAAGAGTCAATCGCTCTAATCCCCGGCATCCCTACCCAGGGTCGAACAGGCGGCGACTCGCTCACGCTGGGCATTCGGGGACGACGAACCCTTCGCGGTAGGGGCGGGTCAGCAGCGCGTTGGCGGCGTCGTTGTCTTTGAAGCGTTCGGTCGCGGGATCCATTTCGATCCAGGGGCCGACTGTGATGGCGGGAGCGTGGATGTCGACGCCGTTGGCTTTCAGGTGTTCGCCCATGCGTGCGAATGAGTCACTGAAACGTTCGTTACCCTTGATCGACTCAGCCGCTTGCTCGCTGGTCAGCTTGGCCCCGAGACGATGCGAAATGGCACCCGTATGGCACAGCGCACTCGACAAGTGGCCTTCCAGGATGTCGGCGTTGAGGTCTTCTCTCCGGCGTGACCGCACGCAGTCGAGGAAGTTCACGAAGTGGTTCCCCCCACCTTGCCACTTCTGAATCTCCTTCCCATCGCCATCAAAGGCGACCGCTTCCGAGTAACTCGGAACCACGACATAGCCTTGCTCACACTGGACGATGACTCCGATCTGGGAGCCTCGAAAATTATCCATTCCGTTTTTGTAGTCCATGTCCTTTTGGGGCAGTCCTCGCGTTTCAAAAATCAGCGGAGCCGCTGCGAAGTCGTGGTAAACGACTTGCGTATTCGGCGTGTCCCCGGCGTCTTCGTAGCCGAGTCGTCCCCCAATGCTCATGACCTTCGGGGACAGCTGGGACTCACCCAAAAACCAGCGGGCGATGTCCATCTGGTGGATGCCCTGGTTCCCCATATCACCGTTGCCGGTGTTGAAGTCCCAATGCCAGTCGTAGGCGAGTTTCGGTCGGAAGATCTCGCGTTTCTCGGCGGGCCCGCACCATAGGTCGTAATCCAGTGAAGCGGGGATTTCGAGTGGCTTGTCGAGCTTGCCGATCGAAGGACGAGCCTTATAGCAAGTGCCGATTGCGTATTGGATCTTGCCGAGTTTTTCCGACCGCACGAAGGCCACCGCTTCCTTGAGCCCCGCACTCGATCGCGACTGCGTGCCACACTGGCAAATGCGTCCCAACTTGGCGGCCCACATCGCCGCTTGGCGACCTTCCCACACGTTGTGGCTCACCGGCTTCTCGACGTAGACATCCTTGCCCGCTTGCATACCCCAGATCGAGACCAGCGAGTGCCAGTGATTCGGCGTGGCCGTCGAGATCGCCTGCACGCCCGGGTCATCGAGCACTGTGCGAAAGTCTTTGACGAACTTGGGGCGATAGCCGTACTTGTTCTCAATCTCCCCGCAGCGGTATTCCCCCTGTTGCTCGTTGGCATCGCACAGATACCGGAGTTCCACATCGGGCCGACCCGCGAACTCCTCGATATGAGATCCGCCGCGACCGCCGACGCCAACAATGGCAAAGCCAATCTTCTCGTTCGGACTCGTGCTGGCAGGTTGTTCGTCAGCTTTCAAAAACGCCACACGCGAAGCAGACAACGCAGCTGCGCCAAGAGCAGCCCGTCCAAGAAATGAGCGGCGATTGATAGCCATCTGGAGACTCCCATGGTTGAGTGAGCATCGAGGGCATCTGGTGATGCTCTCATCCGTGTGCGATCGTTGATCGGTGAGTCTACCGGTCGCGGAATACGTTGTCACGGGATGTCGATGGGGGCGTCGCGCCTCGCCCGCATGTCTATTAAGATTCAATCGATTCCACGCCGAACAACTCCACGAGTCGTCGTGACGGCTGCAGAGCCCGGTCACGATCTTATTTTTCGGGGGGAGAACTCTGGCCATCTTCCGGAGGTCGGCCTGGGCGCGGAGGTCGCCGCTCCCCGTCTGGTCTTTCTGGCGGCCCGCCATCGTCCCCGGCACGACCTTCCCCTGGACGACGTGGGGGAAACTTTCCAAATTTATCCTGGAATGGACGTGGCCGCCCCCCGCTCTCCCCGTCACGCCGAGGATCGAATGGGGGTCCACCGGGCCCCTGGGGACCGCGAAAGCCCCCTGCCCCTTGAAACTTCTGCAGCCGCCGTTTGGCTGCGCTGTACTGTTTCCCTAATAGTGTTTCGAGTTCGAGGACATCGGGATCGGATTCCAGGCGTTTTAATCTTAACTGCGTTTTGAATTCATCGGCTCGAAGTTGAAGCTGCTCGTCTTGCTCCTCAGCGGCCAAAGTCACGAAGTAAGCTTGCAACTCGGCATCCGTGGACTGAGCCGATTCCCGCAGGAGTTGATCGTGAAGGGAGCTAAAGATCGTGAAAATCGCCTGCCGTTTGCGGATCGCCTGCTCGCCAGGCCCCGAGGCCAACAGTGTCACAAACTCTGGATTGCCACTGGCATTCGCCATCTGCGACAGCTCGTCCATGGAAATTGATGGGAAAAACTTGCCCGGATTTGAGATCGTCTTCTTGATGTGACGTGATTGAACACCAAAACGTTTCAGACCGTGGAGGGCGTCGATCGCTTTTTGCTCCTCCTCGGTCAGTGCCAGGCGTTTGGCCAGTTGGTCGAAGACCTTGGTCAGCTGATCTTCCGAGAGCCGGGGAGGTTGAAACTGCGCCTGGCCGGACGGGGCGTTCTCATCGTCCCGAGAAGCGTCGGCGAGTACTTCGGCCCGCCTCACATTGACAATCTCGGAAACCCTCTTGGCTTTGGCCTGTGGATCATCCAGACGGCCGAGTTCGTCCTGTTGCCAGGCATCAATTGTCTTCAGCCAGTCACAGTAAACTTGCAACGTTCCGAGGTCGCGTGCCCCACTCCCTCGATCGGTCTCCAGCTCTTGATGCAAGTTTCGCAGGGCCGCACGCTGCTCTTCTTTCAGTGATCGATACTGGTCGTACTTGCGTTTGAGAGTGGCACGTTCCACCTCCGACATCCCGGCGATCTCATCATGGGCTGTCGCCAGCGCCGGGTTCCCCCGCTCAAGAACGAGCGGCCCAGCCGCCAGAATCCCCGCCACGGCCAAGCCCCATCCCATCCAGGTTTTAGCGGCCATGGGCGTTCCTCACTTCTTCCCCGATTTGCTCCAGCAGAATCGGTTGACCCTGCAACCGCTTCAGGAACTCATGCTGCCCCACTTGGCTGTAGTCATCCAGGTTCTTGATAACCTGCAAATCCTTCAACAGCAAGTCGTCTTCCGTCGGTGCCCAGCGACTGGTTCCGGCATAGGCCAGCAACCCTGTCACGGCCAAAACTCCGGCGACTGCCATCGCGATGATGCTCAGATGCAGCCGCCTATACCAAACCGTCTGAGTAACATCGGGCTTCAAGTCCGACAGCTTGATCGTCGCCATCGTCTTTTGCGTAAACTCGACCGTCGCTTGTGGCCGAGGCAGCAGATCGAGCATGTCGTAAGTCCGCACCAGCAGCTCGACATCCTTGCGGGCGACCGGGCTATCGGCCAGGACGCGCTCCAGATTCTTCGCCTCTTCGGGGCTCAATTCCCCGTCCAGATAGGCGACGAAATTGTCCCGATGTTCCACGGAGACGCGTTTCAGTTTATCCACAGTTCACGCCTCCCCGATAGATGTGAACGAACGCCGGAGGAGTGCTCACTTCGCGTACTCCTCAAGAGCGATGCGGAGCTGGTCACGAGCCCGCGAAAGCAGCGACTTGACTGCCTGCGGGGTCATCTCCATGGCAGCTCCGATGTCGATGTAATTCATCCCCTCAAACTTGTGCAGCAGCAGAGCCATCCGCTGCCGATCGTTCAGCGTCTCCATCGCGGCCTGGACCTTTTCCATCAGCTCCACCTTCGCCATCACCCGCGAGGGCATTAGCGCGGATTTTTCAGGCACCATCTGGGCTTGGGGACTGGCTTGCGGACCAGAACTCTCGATCGATACGAGCTGCGATTCCTTCCGACGCCCTTTAGCCCGGCGAGTGTTGCTCGCCAGATTGTGGGCGATGCTGAACAACCACGTCGAGAATTTCGCGTTGGCTTCGTAGCCATGACGGGCCCGGTAAACCCGCAGAAACACTTCCTGAGCGACATCCTCAGCTGTGGTCCGGTCTCCGACCAAGTTGGTCAGCAGGGCAATCAACCGGTCTTGGTAGGTCGCCACCAGCTGGGCATACGCAGCTTCATCTCCCTCCCGGACGCGGAGCATCAACTGAGCGTCAGGATCTTTGAGATAGGGGTTACTGGCGGTACTGGTGGTTGTCACGAGTCCCGATGCCTTTGGAAAGAGGCGACCGAACGGATGCCATGGTTGATCGGGTGATCTTCCGATTGAACCATGAGACGCTGCTCAGAAGCGGGAGATCGACTCCCCCGCTGGAAAGGAGAACACCGCTCACTCGCCCAAGTTCCGGTATTCTACGGAATTTCGAGAAGACTTTGTGCCAGTGAGTTGCCAGATCATATCCGAATCCAAAGCCAGACTGCGAGTGCGCCTCCAGTTTATTGAACAGTCGCGGGTGCGCCTCAACATCGGTGAACGACAGCAGTTCCAGAAACCGCAAGTGAGCCCGTAGTCTGGCCGCCAGGTCCGGACAGAACGGATGCAGGTGACCATTCAATGTGCGGACCGCTTTTGGCGTCTTTAGGTTTTCAAATCCCGTCTCCCATCAAAAAGTTTGGTTTGCCGGGGACGATGGGACTCCTCGGGAGAGCGAATCTCGCACTGTGAACAGGCTCAGCGAGAGCACGCGTGGATGTGGAGGGGGTTTGAGCGAAGGGTGTCGTTGGCGGCTGGAGAGTATCGAGGCAGGACCGCGAAGAATCGGACGGGACGAAATGGATGAAAAGGACGCGGGAATTTCTGCCTGCAAATCCATTTCATCCATTTCATCCTGTCTCATTTTTCTTGCCTCACGATCGCGCCATCAAGCGGTGGTTTCCGTGCTTGTGTGATCTCGTGCCGCACACGCGTGAAAACCACCGCGGCGAGCTCGCAGGCGGGTACTTCATGTCTGCCCGGCTCGCCGACTCCAGGTTCCCGATCGGAAAATAGCACACCTGAGAGCCCCTGCGATGGGTGGCGTTTCCTCCTCTGAATTGCAACCGGAACACATTGCGTTACGCTGCTCTCTCCTAAATGCCCCGCTTCTTGAATGCTGGCTGCCATGAGTTCACCTGCCCCGGCTCGTACCCGATCTGTGAAAAACCTGACCGATGTTCAGTGGTTGCAGTCACTGGCAGCTGCGATTCGCTCGCCTGCCGCATGGCAGGACGCCCTGCGAATGGGTGATATCCGACTCGTTGCCAAACAGTTGCGAGCGAGATTCAGCTCGCTGAAAAAGTTGGGGCTGATTCCGGCCCTGCGCTGGTCAGCTGACTCGACCGCTGATGCAGTCACGATCGAGGCGATTGATGAGATCTGTCGCCTTTCCTCTCAGAAGGGACGGCCAGCATCGGAGTTATTCAGCGGAATGGTCGAAGCTTGGCTTGATCGACAACCTCTCTCGGGAATCCCGAGTTTGCTTGACCAGTTGCTGGCGTGTGCGATTCTGATCGATCGGTCGTCTCGCCTCTCCGACGGTGTGCTTGTCCGCCTATGGCGTTTCGTGGAGGAACGGACGGGGCAGGTGAACGGTGCTGGGGGGACACACCATGCGGCCGTCCGAGAGCTGCTAGCCACCGAAATGCAGCTGTGGCGATTAGTCGCCTCCGCCGAACTGCCTCTGCGGAAATCAGATCTCGAACCCGTGGTCACTGCTGTCCACCAGTTTCTCGGGACATTCACCGATGAGGACGGCAGCCCTTTGGCAGCGATCCATGCGTCTCTCGCCGCCGCCCTCGCCTGCCTGCGTCGGTTGACCGATCTGTTCGGTCGGCTCAATTTCGAATTGCTCGATGCGGAAAATCGCAATCGGCTAAAAGGGCTGGCCTCACGCTCGATCCTGATGTTCCCTGTCGACTGCAGCTGGGTGCCGTCTCGTACTCCGCACGAGGCACTCGATTGGATGCAACGTCTTTCGACGATGATCGACGAAGCTGACAGTGAAGCCGTTTCGCGGCAGCTCAAGCTATGGGCTCGTGTCAGTCTCGAATCGAAGCCCGCCGAGAAGAAGGCTCACAAGAAGCCGCACACTCGGCCAGCGTTCAAGAAGAAACAGCTCGTCTCCCACCAGTCGGATTTCTCGCGGTACGCCCTGCTGCATGGGGATTGGCGTGACTCGCGTGATCGCTGCATCACCCGCTTCGAGGAGCCGGTTCCCACACTGGAGATCAGCGTTCTGGAACACGCGTTGATCAGCGGAGCATGGACAGCGAATGTGACCGCGGGAGGAAACTCCTGGACCAGTGGAGACTGGTCATGCTGCTGCTGGTACTCGGACGCCGAAGCCGATTTCTGCGAGTTGAAGTGGGAACCCGCCCCGGGAGTCACCGTCTACCGCCAATTATTGTGGTCGCGAATCAGTCACTTTTTGCTCGTAGCCGAGGAAGTCCGCGCCCCCGAAATGACCGGGATTGCGATCGAGTCGCGGCTTCCCGTGGTGGCGGGTTGGAAGGCACTGGCCGATGGTCGGTCGCGGGAATGGCAGCTGCATCAAGGGGATGCAGTCGCTCGCATCCTTCCGATCTTCTGTGCCCAGGAGCGGGTGCAGAATACGGACGGTCACTTGTCCTGTGAGAGCCATTCGATCCTGACCCGCAACTCAACGGAGCGAACCGGCCTCTACAGTGCGTTTGTGATCGACTGGGATGCTGACCGGCGGCAGGCTCCGGCTCAATGGGGACCATTGACCGTGGCCGAAGACGGAAAGCGAATCCCTCCCCACCACGCCTGTGCTGCGCGTTGGCGAGTGGGCGATCAACTCTGGATCGTCTTTCACCAAGCCGAAAAGGGCGACAGTGCCCGCACCGCCTTGGGGCTGCATTCCCCCCACGAGACGGTCATCTCTTCGGTGGCCGACGGAAAATACAAGTCGCTGGTGGAAGTGGAGTAGCCCAGTGACCAGACCTGATCGTTGTGTTCACAAGAAGAGCAACCAATGAGCCCATCGCCCCCACAACTCTTATGGCTGCGACATGGACTCGCCGCATTCGTGGGCTTGCTGGCATTGACCGTCACCTGCGGCCTCGCGGGGTGCCTCTTACAGGCACTGGGGGATTCCACCGGAGCGAAGGCCTTTCGGGGGATCACTTGGGGTGTCGGAATCGCCGATGGGCTCTGTGCAATCGTTCTTTTAATTGCCACAGCCTGGAGCGTGATCCGCCTGCTAGAACGTTCGGACTCCTAGAGCGGTATGAGTGTTGGTCCGTGCGCTTCCGGCCTCCCCTGTTCCTCCTGTTGGAGTTACGGTTGACCAACCCGACCCGTCAGCGAGGGCGACGGCCAGGGGAGCGTTTTCCGCTGACCAGCCCATTGAAAACGCTCTTGCGCTCCACCCGCACACGAGATGCCAGCTTTTCCCCGAGGTCGCCCTTGTTGACGCGGCGGGTCGGTACGCCATTCCGGCTCACCACTGATTGGTGAGCAGACTCTGGAAAGATAACTCACCAAATAAAAAAAGCCGCCGGAGCTCCGAGGGGGAGGAGCACCGGCGGCTGCGAGATTGGGCGGGGGTGCTTCTTTCAAGCCACTCGCAAGGAGGGCGATCATTTTCGGAGACAGCTGTCAACCGCCTCCTCCATAGACCTTGTCAACCACCCGCACCTCGGAGACTTTCTCCGACAACCAAGAGATCGGCGATCCGCGCATTCGCGACCTGCAAATTCCGCCGATTTTCGATTCTCGCGATCATGCCGATTCCTCCGGCAGCCGGTCGACAGAGCTGAAAAACAAACCCAGCTGGACCTCAAAAGCATACATGCGTACGTTTTCCAGTCCGGCCATGTCGCTCGACACCGCGTCAGACGCTACTATTCGGGCGACGGAGCGAGGTCGGGAGGGAACGGAATTCGACCTTCGTTCGCGTCCCGCTAGGCCGATCGATGGAAACCGCCCCTTTGACCATGCCTGTTGATTCCGAGAGTTCACGACTCACTTCGGTGATCGACGCTCGCTCATTGAATTTGCCGAACGCGATCACGTTGTCGCGGTTCGTGCTGGCACTCGTGCTGTTTGGACTAATCTCCACGAATCGGTTTTGGCAAACCTCGGCCGTCGTCTTTGTGATCGCGGCCTTGACTGATTTTCTCGATGGGTATCTGGCACGCAAGTACGGGCAGGTCACCGTCCTGGGCCGAATTCTGGACCCGTTTGTCGACAAGATCATCATCTGCGGCTCATTCATCTTCCTGATGGCCTGGCCACAGAGCGGAGTGACTGCCTGGGTGACGTTTGCCATCGTCGCTCGGGAAATGTTCATCACCCAGCTCAGGGCGTTCATGGAACAGCGCGGGACCGATTTCTCCGCGAAGTGGTCTGGGAAAATCAAGATGGCATTTCAGTGTGCCGCTGTCCCGCTGTGCCTGCTCTCATTGAGCCCCGAGTTTCTGGCGAGTTGGAAGGATCGGATCTCTGCGAGCCAGTTGATAGGGCTTCGCGACATTGCGATTTGGGCGACCGTGGCGATTACCGTGTATAGCGGTGTCGAATACTCGTGGCGGGCGTTTCATATCCTGCGTCGTCCCGCTCCGGAGTGACTGCCAGTGCTCTGGTTCTTGGCTGCGTGTTTGATTCCGTCCTTCGTTGTGTCGTGCGCCGTCACGGGATTCATGCGATGGTTCTCGCCCCGGATCGGGTTGATTGACCAGCCAGCGGCCCGCAAGGTTCACACCACCCCTACGCCGCTCGGAGGAGGACTGGGGATCGTCGCGGGGTTCTTAATCACGTCGAGTGCCGCTCAACTGGCGGTCTGGTGGCTGCTCAGCCTGCCCCAGCTTCCGGAATGGTTTCCCGAAGAATTGCGTCCGCATCTGGCCGGAGTGATGTCCCGTTCCGGAGAGTTTTGGAAGCTCGCCATGGCGGGTGTGATCGTCGCCACCATGGGATTCCTGGACGACTACCGGCCGCTGCCGTGGCAGCCCAGACTGTTGATGCAGTTGGGAATCGCCGTAGGCCTGGCCAGCTGCGGTTTCCGGGCGACGGTGTTTGCCTCTCAGCCCTGGATCGGTTTTGTGCTGACGGTGCTGTGGATTGGCGTCCTGATTAACGCTTTCAATTTTCTCGACAACATGGACGCTCTCTCCTCGGGGATCGGGCTGATTGCATCCACTGTATTCGCTGCCGTGATGCTGACATCGACTGCGGACCCGAAGTGGTTTGTCGGGGGCGTGCTGCTGGTTCTGGCCGGTTCGATCGCGGGGTTCCTGTGCCACAACTGGCCACCGGCCCGAATCTTCATGGGGGATGCAGGCAGCATGTTTATCGGGTTGATGCTGGCAGCATTGACTCTGCTCGGGACGTTCTACGATCCAAAGCAATCGACGAGATCTGTGATCCTCGCCCCCCTGTGCGTGCTGGCCGTTCCGCTGTATGACTTCACTTCTGTGATGTTGATACGCCTCTCCCAAGGTCGCAGTCCATTTCAAGCCGACAAGTCGCACTTTTCGCACCGACTGGTCGAACTGGGGCTGAGCCGCAAGTACGCCGTGCTCACTGTCCATCTCTGTACGATCACGACAGGAATCGGGGCGTTGTTGTTGTATCGCGTTCAAGACTGGACGGGAGCCATTCTGGTGGTCTCCATGGTGCTTTGTGTCCTGGCAGTGATTGCGATTCTGGAGACCGCGGGCCGCCGCGAGAAGTAGACCTCTTCAAATAAAAAACCGAGGCTGAACGCACAGCCTCGGCTCTTCGGAACCTGCCGGGAAGCAGATCAATCTGAAGGGGGAAGCGGGACGGGAACCGGGTCAATCTCGGTGGGTAAATCCCCCGCGACCGGCGCCAGCAACGGGGCATCCTCTTGTGGAGGAGCCACCAGAGGGCTCGGTTCGGTTTCAGTCGTCACGGAAGCTGCGATTGTGGGCTGCAGATCCACGGCTTTCGTTGTGTTTGGTTTCCGGGCATTATCAAAGGGGTTCCCCTTTAGTTCCCCGGAGGCCTTTCTCTCCTTCATCGGCGAGGATGCTGCGGTCTGCGGAGCCTGAACCGGAGCCACCGTGGCAGCTGGATTCGTTGACAACAGAGCCGGTGCTGGACTTCGCGGGATGGGTTTGATGGCCGATGGTTCGGGAGCGGGCTTGCTCGGAGTCGTCGGAGCCACGGGTGCCATCGGTGCGGCTGGCACGGGCAGTGGCATTGGAACCGTCGCAGCTGGAGCGACAGGTGGAATTTCCGGGTCCGCTGCGTCGAGTTTGGCCGGCAGTGGCGAAACTGGCGATCCCGGAACCACCGGCGCCTGAACCATCGGAGCGGGGACTTCCCTCGACAGGGAAGCATTCTGAGCGTCCGTCTCAGTGGTCTGAGCTTGAGCCGTCTTCAACGGCTGCTCTTGTTGAGCCTGCTGAGGCTGTTCCTGCTTCAGCTGCTCTGGTTTGAACATCGCCTTGCCGGAATAGAAGACCTTGGGGTCGTCGATGATCCACGGGGTCGACCAATTGCTGGCATTGTCCGCGGAGCAGACGTTGAAGAAGATCGTGTTGAAATGGTCTCCAGGAATGCCGTACGGCAACGAGGAGTAGAGGAAATCCGCAGCGGTCAGGTCGGCGATACCTGCGTGGGCATAATAGTGGCAGCGCGAATCCGGGGTGACTGACATCCCGAACGTCCACCAGCCGGTTTGAGTGATCTTTGGACCGGCGACTTCATGCCCATTTCCATCGGAGCGAAGTAGAATCTGAGCGTGATCTTCTTTGAACTCCGGATTGGCACTGACCGGATTGAACGCAATGAAGAAGCCGGGATAGTACGGCTCCATTTCCGTCACAGTATGAGTTCTCGCACCTCCACGCATCAGTCGGCGACCAAGACCCGAAGGTTTCTGCTTGGTCATTATCCCCTGCATCCCGGCGCGGATGCCGAAACTCACGCCCTGGCGCTGTTCCCAAGCTGAGAATTCCGGGAGGAACACCCGCACGACAAAGTTCGGCGAGTAGCTCACCGCCACGGGACGAGCCGCGAGGATAAAGTCGTCTTGAGCCTGTTTATACCCCGGCCGTCCGGGGATACCGCTGTCACGGGTTCTCAGATAGAGAGAGCCCGTGCTTCCGACGAGTCCGCCGGCTGGCGTCTCGATCCGCTTGACCACGTCCGGGCTGCCGCGTTTCGGGCTTTCCGACCACATCCGATTATTGGAGGCCCCCAGCGGAAAGCGGATGGTCTCATCCTCTTCCTTGCTGCTCTTGGGCAGGTTGTGAACGTAGCTCCAACTCTGATCTTCGAGATCATCGTAGTTCAGCAGATTCCCCGTCCCGGGAACCAGCTGGGCTTGGGCGGTGGGAGCGATCCCCAGAACCGTCCCCAGCAAAACGAGACCGACACATCCGTGCAATGAGGCAAGACGAAGCATGCTGACTTCCCGACAATCCAACCAGAAGGCAAGTTGAATGCACCGGCAGATTCCGCGACACAGACCGTCGAGAGCGAAACCCTCAATGTCAACGTGTAAGCGGTATCACCAGCACATCTCCACCTTTCGTATCGGACGGAAGTAGCGGCTGGAACGGGGGAATCAGTCAGTCGGGCAGGTCTACGGTTCGAGACCCGCGCATTGCACCAGTCAGTAAAACCCTGACGGTTTTAAGGACAATTGTAAAGTATGGACGATGTCGTGACGGGAGGCAGGGGGCACCCCGATGCCTGTGCGAAGTTCTCCCAACTCGCCAACCTACCTCTTGGCGTGGGGCACGGACATCACCCGCATTGATGTCTCAAAGGGAATGTAGTTGAGACCGCCCCCCTCCTGTGGGACCGGGAGAAAGCGATAGTCGACGGATTGCCGCCCGGCCTCAGTGACCTTCACTTTGGGCCCGAACATGTCGATGTACTTTTTCAGACCAGGGTCGTTCGGAGATTCGAAGGAACCAACCGTCACCAAGGAGTAGTTGTAGTCGTGCCAGACATAGGCATCGAGGCGGCAGTAGGCCACAAACTCGGGATCATTATTGACCGGCTCGCGGTTGCGCAAGGCCTTGACCAGATTCCGTGCCGAGATGGCTGCCTGATCCAGGTCGTTGCCGCCACTCGCAAAGTAGCCTTCTGCTGTCTCCATCGATTCGTTGACGACATTGATCGACTTGCCGGAAAACTTGGCGACGACCAAAGTGAACTTCCCCTTGTTCTCGTACAGACCGAATGTCTCGTTGTTGTTGAGACTGACGAGCAGTGGGTCAGCCGATTGCTTGATGCTTTCCAGTTCTTCATCCGACAGCAGTGGATTGGAAGTCATGAACGCCTTGCTCAATGGGCCGGGCCGTCCTGGAGAGATGGTAAAGTCGACCCCGGTTTCCAGGCACTTGGGCTGAAACTGCTTGATGTATTTGAGGGTCTTCTGCGCCTTGGGATCATCGATCGTCTTGTAGTTGCCAGCGAGCACGCACACGGCATCGACCACGCGCATGTTCTTCATTCGCTGTTCGCGTCCGAGTGAGTCCTGAGATTTGACCGACTCGTTCCTCCCCTTGACTTCATAGACGTACGCGGGAATCTTCATGCGACGAAACTCAAGGACCAACTCCTGAGCCGCCTCTAACGGAGATTTGCCAAGTCGCTTCCCATCGTTCGCTCCCGCATCGTGAAAGCTGGCCACCATCACCATCATCGGGCCGTGGGCTTTGTCGAGCTTGTAACTCTTCGACGGATCGGCATCGATCTTACTCGTCCACTTGGCGGCGAGCTTGTTCTCTGCTCGGACTTCTGTCGCGTCGTTGAAGCCCATCATCAGGGCGAAACCAATAGCAAACGGAGCGAAGCAGCGCATGACGCAGCCTCCCAAGAGAGGGGATCGCGGGAGAGACCAGACCATCGGCAATCCCAGGACTGCCAAGGCGAACGGACGGGGATCGGTGACGCAGCGTGCAATTCGGACCTGAACTGATCCAAAGAAGGCCAGCTGCGAAGAGACACCAATGAAGCGCGTTCTAAGTCAATCAGCCCGTCGTGTCGAGAGGCCATTTGGCTTCGAGCGTGCTCTTCTGTAAAGCTTGCAAATCCTGCAATCCACGGCGGGCAACATCGAGCAGTGCCAGAAGCTCGTCGTGGCTGAACGTGCCATTCTCGGCTGTACCTTGCACCTCGACAAATCGACCGTCTCCCGTCATGACGACATTAAAGTCGACTCCCGCTTGGCTGTCCTCGACGTAATCGAGATCCAGAACCGGTCGCCCATCAACCATCCCGACACTCACGGCTGCGACACTCTGCGTGAGGACTTTCCTCGGGTCCACGCCGAGTGGAATCAGCGAGTGGACGGCATCCACAAGAGCGATAAACCCCCCAGTGATGCTCAAGGTCCGCGTGCCTCCATCGGCTTCCAACACATCGCAGTCGATCGCGATCGTCCGTGGTCCCAAAGCCTCGTGATTGATGACCGCTCGCAAACTCCGTCCGATGAGCCGCTGAATCTCTGTCGAGCGTCCGTCGACCTTCCCGCTGCGGTCGCGAGACTTCCGCGGAGCCGTGCTGCCGGGCAACATGCTGTACTCAGCTGTCACCCACCCCGAGGGAACTTTCTCGAACTTTTTCCACGGGGGAACCGACTCATCGACACTCGCGGTACACAACACCGTTGTCCGTCCCGCCCGAATCAACACGCGTCCGGCAGCGGCTCCGTAGTAAGGCCGCTCGATGGTAATCGGGCGCATCTGATGAGGCAGACGCTGGTCGTGTCGAGGTGTGGACATCAAGTGATTTCTGAGGAATCGGGGGGATCGGAATGAACAGGAAGTGCGACTCAAGACCACACCAGAGGGTTGACGCCACGGGGATCGCGAACGACTTCTGCCCCAGCATCCCGATTTTTTGATCCAGGCACAACCGATTGACGTTATCATACATGTGCGAGACCCTGTCTCTCGCAATGTGGGAGCTGACGATGGCATTGATCCTGAACACACTGCAGATCGCCTGGCGCCAAGGTCGCCGCTTGGTGGTGCTGGTAATTGGCCTGACGGTCCTCGCCTTCGGGGTCGCCCTGCTGGTCCTTCCAGGCCCCGCATTCGTCGTGATCCCGGTGGGTTTGGGAATTCTGTCGGTCGAGTTTGCCTGGGCCCGAGCGTGGCTCCGCAAGCTCCGTTCATCGGCAGAGGCCGCTGCCGACCGCATCCGCCACGCGGTGAAATCCCCCACAGAACCACCTGATGTCAATGCGCAGGCTCCCGCCTCGAAATGTGATCAAGCCCTGAGTATACGGCTGCAATGACGATGGCATTTGAAGATCGAAGTGCGGCCCGGTCGACCTCACCATGGCATTTTGGCTCATTTCGTTGGGAACCCCAGCGGACTCCCCGCATCATGGGGATCGTCAACGTGACGCCCGACAGCTTCTCCGACGGGGGCCAATTCTTTGACCTGTCGACAGCTGTAGCGCAAGGTCTGCAATTGGTGGCGGACGGCGCTGCGGTTCTCGACATCGGGGGGGAGTCGACCCGCCCGGGAGCCGTTCCGGTTTCCGCAGACGAAGAGTTGCGGCGCGTTATCCCAGTCATTTCTGCTCTGGCCAGTGCCACCACTGTGCCGCTTTCGATCGACACGATGAAAGCACGCGTGGCCCGTGAAGCCCTGCAAGCGGGCGCATCGATCGTGAACGATGTCTCGGGGCTCCTGGCCGACCAAGAGATGGAGTCAGTCTGCGCGGCGTCCGCGTGCGGCGTGATCGTGATGCACATGCAAGGCACTCCGCAGTCGATGCAACTCAACCCGCATTATGACGATGTGGTGGCGGAGGTGCGGCGTTTTTTTGAGACGCGATGGCGTGAACTGACGACTGCGGGCATCGCCGCCGAACGGATCATGTTCGACCCCGGAATCGGCTTTGGGAAGACCGCCGAACACAACCTGCAACTGCTCTCCCACATTGACCAGTTGCGAGTCGGCAATCGACCGCTACTCATTGGACATTCGCGGAAGAAATTTCTGAAGCGGCTGCTGGGCCGCGAGGTCGACGAGCGTTCCTCCGGGACACTGGGCGTGGCTCTGGCTCTCGCAACACGAGGCGTCGATCTGATTCGCGTGCATGACGTGGCTTCGCTCCGCGATGCTCTCGTGGCTTGGCACGCGGTCTTGACCGGCCAGATCGAAACTCCGGCGTAACCCGTTCCTTAAGATTATTCGATATTGCCGGAAGACCTGGCCCATTTGGACTGCGTTCCGCACGGCACCTCTTCCAATTGATCGAGTGACTGGTGTCGGTCTGCGACTCCGCCCGATTTCTGTCGTAGAGTGAAGAGTTGTCCTTTGGGGTTCTGTA
>Ga0105046_10008512_pt1 | contig 16104 bp, 14 predicted proteins | sample MAT03_FD_78385 | JGI IMG/M metagenome (GOLD analysis project Ga0105046, IMG submission 78385) | Freshwater microbial communities from Lake Fryxell liftoff mats and glacier meltwater in Antarctica - MAT-03 (megahit assembly) | ecosystem: Environmental > Aquatic > Freshwater > Ice > Liftoff...
CTGGAGGAGCACCTGCTCACCATGTTCCGCGACGATTTCGAGTTCCACGACGCCGCCGGCCCCAGCCACCTCGGCGGCCACGCGAAACCGCTCGCGGTCGCAGCCGAGCCCGAACCAGTTCTCGAGGAAGCGGTCGCCGGCGGCCCCCTCGTCTGGGCAGACTCCGCCGAAAAGGAACTGCGCAAGATCCCGTTCTTTGTGCGGGGCAAGGCGAAACGAAACACCGAGACCTTCGCCGCGCTGCGCGGCGTGTCCACCATCTCCATCGAAACGCTCTATGACGCGAAGGCTCATTATGCACGCTGATCCTTCGCTTCACGTCGTCATCATCACCCTCGACTCTCACGTCGCGGGTCCCGCCGCCCGCGCCGAGGCGCGGCTCGCCGCCCAGGTCCCCGGCCTTCGGCTCAGCGTCCATGCCGCCGCCGAATGGGGCGAGGATCCCGTTAAGCTCGAGCGCGCCAAGGCCGACGTCGCCGAAGGCGACATCGTCGTCGCCACGATGCTGTTCCTCGACGAGCACATCCAGGCGATCCTGCCCGACCTCAAGGCCCGCCGCGACGCCTGCGACGCGATGATCTGCCTCGTCTCTGGCGCCGAAGTCGTCAAGCTTACGCGCCTCGGCAAACTCGACATGTCCCAGCCCGCCACCGGCATGATGGCGATGATGAAGAAACTGCGCGGCGCGAAATCCGGCGCCCCCGCCTCGGGCGCCAACCAGATGGCGATGCTGCGCCGCCTGCCGCGTATCCTCAAGTTCGTCCCCGGCAAGGCCCAAGACCTGCGCTCCTACTTCCTCTGCATGCAGTACTGGCTCGCCGGCTCCGACGACAACGTCGAGGCGATGGTGGCCTTCCTCGCCGGCAAGTACGCGCTCGGCCCCCGCGCCGTCACGCTGACAGCACCCGAGCCCGTCGAATATCCCGAAACCGGCCTTTACCACCCCGACCTGCCGGAACGCATGACCACCGACCCCGCACGCATCCGCGGCCCGAAGGGCTACACCGCCACGGTCGGCCTGCTGGTCATGCGGGCCTATGTCCTGTCGGGCGACACCGACCATTACGACGCCGTGATCCGCGCCCTCGAAGCCCGCGGCCTGCGCGTACTGCCCGCCTTCGCATGCGGCCTCGACGGCCGCCCCGCGATCGATGCCTTCTTCCGTGACGGCAACCGCACCACGGTCGACGCGCTCTTGTCACTGACCGGCTTCAGCCTCGTCGGCGGCCCCGCCTACAACGACAGCGGCGCCGCCGAGGACATCCTCGCGACGCTCGACGTGCCTACGTCGCCGCCCACTCGCTCGAATTCCAGCGGCTCGAGCAATGGGCCGCCGGCGGCGCCGGCCTCTCGCCGATCGAAGCGACGATGATGGTCGCCATCCCCGAGATCGACGGCGCCACAGGCCCGATGGTCTTCGGCGGCCGCATCGGCGCCGGCGGCTGCACCGGCTGCGCGCACCGCTGTGCGGGCACGCTCAGCGAGCGCGTCATGCGCCCCTGCCCCGAGCGCATCGAGCATCTGGCCGAACGCGTCGCGCGCAAGGCCCGCCTGCGCCGCTCGGCCGTCGCCAGCCGCAAGGTCGCCATCGTGCTCTACGGCTTCCCGCCCAATGCCGGCGCGGTCGGCACCGCCGCCTATCTCAGCGTCTTCGAGAGCCTCCAGCACATGCTGCGCGCCATGCGCACCGAAGGCTACGCGGTCGAAGTCCCGGCCTCCGTCGTCGACCTGCGCGAGATGGTGCTCAAGGGCAACGCCGCGCAATATGGGCAGGCCGCGAACGTCGCCGCGCGGATCAGGGCCGACGATTTCGTCGCGCGCGAGCCGTTCCTGAAGGAGATCGAGGCGCAATGGGGTCCGGCCCCCGGCCGCCACCAGACCGACGGCTCCGGCATCTTCGTGCTCGGCCATCACTTCGGCAACGTCTTCGTCGGCATCCAGCCGGTGTTCGGCTACGAGGGCGACCCGATGCGGCTGCTGTTCGAGCGCGGGTTCGCGCCGACCCACGCCTTCACCGCCTTCTACCGCTACATGGCGCAGGATTTCGACGCCGACGTGGTGCTGCATTTCGGGATGCACGGCGCGCTGGAGTTCATGCCGGGCAAGCAGACGGGCTTGAGCGCCAACTGCTGGCCGGACCGGCTGATCGCGGACATGCCCAACGTCTATCTCTATGCGGCGAACAACCCGTCCGAGTCTGCGCTGGCCAAGCGCCGGATCGGGGCGACCATCGTCACCTATCTGACGCCGCCCGTCGCGAAGGCCGGGCTCTACAAGGGGCTGGTCGATCTCAAGGCCTCGCTGAACCGCTGGCGCGGTCTGCCGCCGGGCGCGCCGGAGGCACAGGACCTCGGCGCCCTGATCCAGGCGCAGGCCGCGGAACTCGACCTCTGCCCGGCCGAACCGGCCTGGTTCGATCAGGTCCGCGCAACGGAAAAGCTGTGGCGCGATCTGATCGAATACGAAAACTCGCTGATCCCGCTGGGTCTGCACGTCGTGGGCACGCCCCCCGATGCGGCGGAGCGGGCCGAGTTGATCGCGGCGATGGCCGAGGTCGAGGGCGTCGAGGAGCTGGCTCTGAAGCGCGCCGACAAGCTGATGTCGGAGGATCACGAGACCTCCGGCCTGCTGCGCGCGCTGGAGGGGCGGTTCATTCGGCCGGTCCCGGGCGGCGATCTGCTGCGCAGCCCGCAGATCCTGCCGACGGGACGCAATCTGCACGCGTTCGATCCGTTCCGGATGCCGACTGCCTTCGCGCTGAAGGACGGCGCTGCGCAGGCGCAACGGCTGATCGAGCGGCACATGGCCAGCGGGGCCGAGACGCCGCGGTCGATAGCGCTGGTGCTCTGGGGCGCGGACAACATCAAGTCGGACGGCGGTCCGATCGCCCAGGCGCTGGCGCTGATGGGCGCGCGACCGCGCTTTGACGGCTACGGTCGGCTTTGCGGGGCGGAACTCATCCCGCTGGAGGAGCTCGGACGGCCGCGTATCGACGTCGTGATGACGCTCTCGGGCATTTTCCGCGACCTGCTGCCGCTGCAGACACGGATGCTGGCGGAGGCGGCATGGCTGGCGGCGGCTGCCGACGAGCCGGCGGATCTGAACTTCGTCCGGGCCCATGCGCTCGACTACGCCGTCAAGATGGGCTGCGATCTGGAGACGGCGGCGCTGCGGGTGTTTTCGAACGCCGAAGGCGCCTACGGCTCCAACGTCAACCAGCTGATCGACAGCGGCGCGTGGAACGACGAGGACGAACTGGCCGACGCCTTCGAGAAGCGCAAGTGCTTCGCCTATGGCCGAAAGGGAGCGCCGGTGCAGTCAGCCAAGCTGATGGCGACGATGCTCGCCGATGTCGACCTCGCCTACCAGAACCTCGAGTCGGTCGAACTGGGCGTCACCACGGTCGACCACTACTTCGATACGCTGGGCGGGATCGGACGTGCGGTGAAGCGGGCGCGCGGGGTGCAGACGCCGGTCTACATCGGCGACCAGACCCGCGGCGACGGCAAGGTGCGCACGCTTTCCGAACAGGTGGCGCTGGAGACCCGGACGCGGGCCCTGAACCCGAAATGGTTCGAGGGGCTGTTGAAACATGGCGGCGAGGGCGTGCGCCAGATCGAGGCGCAGGTGACCAACACGATGGGCTGGTCGGCGACGACCGGCCAGGTCGACCCCTGGATCTATCAGCGGCTGACCGAGACCTTCGTGCTCGACGAGACGATGCGCCGGCGGCTGGCGGAGTTGAACCCCCAGGCCTCGGCGCGGGTCGCGAACCGGCTGATCGAGGCGCACGAGCGGCGTTACTGGCAGCCCGACGCCGCGACGCTGGAGGCGCTGCGGCGCGGCGCCGAGGAACTGGAAGACACGCTCGAAGGGGTGATCCCCGCGGACCGCGTGAACCCCGTCGAAATCGCGGCGGAATGAGGAGAAGGACATGAGCCCACTTGACAAGGCCCCGAGCTTGCGCGGCGAGGATGGCGAAGGTTCCGTCCAGGTGCATCTCGACCAATCGGTGAAGATCGAAGGTGCGAAGGTGTTCGCGGTCTACGGCAAGGGGGGGATCGGCAAGTCGACGACCTCCTCGAACCTCAGCGTCGCGTTCACCAAGCTCGGCCACCGGGTGCTTCAGATCGGTTGCGACCCCAAGCACGACAGCACGTTCACGCTGACCAAAAAGCTGATGCCGACGGTGATCGACGTTCTGAAGGACGTGGATTTCCACGCAGAGGAACTGCGGCCGGAGGATTTCGTCTATCGCGGCTACAACGGCGTGATGTGCGTCGAGGCCGGCGGTCCGCCCGCGGGCACCGGCTGCGGCGGCTATGTCGTCGGCCAGACGGTGAAGCTGCTGAAACAGCACCACCTGCTCGAGGAGACCGACATCGTCATCTTCGACGTGCTCGGCGACGTGGTCTGCGGCGGGTTCGCGGCGCCGCTGCAGCACGCCGACCGGGCGCTGATCGTCACCGCCAACGATTTCGACAGCATCTACGCGATGAACCGGATCATCGCCGCGGTGCAGGCGAAGTCGAAGAACTACAACGTGCGGCTGGCGGGTTGCGTGGCGAACCGCTCGAAGGACACCGACGAGGTGGACCGCTACTGCGGCGTCGTCGGCTTCAAGCGGCTGGCGCATCTCCCCGATCTCGATGCGATCCGCCGCTCGCGCCTGAAGAAATGCACGCTTTTCGAGATGGGCGACACCGACGAGGACATCGTCCACGTCCAGAGGGAATACATCAAGCTCGCCGAGACGCTTTATGCGGGCACCGATCCGCTGGCGCCGGCGCCGCTTGAAGATCGGCAGATATTCGAACTGCTGGGGTTCGATTGATGACCTACGAGCAGACCCGCGCCAACCTCGAGACCTATTTCGACCGGACCGCGGCCGAGACATGGGCGCGGCTGACCTCGGAGGCGCCGGTGAGCCGCATCCGCCGGACGGTGCGGGCAGGACGCGACCGGATGCGCGCGACGCTGCTGTCGCGGCTCCCCGCCGACATGACCGGGATGCGGCTGCTCGACGCGGGTTGCGGCGTCGGGCAACTGTCGGTCGAGGCGGCACGGCGCGGGGCCGAGGTGCTGGGCGTCGACATCTCGCCGAACCTTCTCGACGTCGCACGCGACCGGATGCCGCGCGACGTCACCGCGCGCGTTCGGTTCGTCGCGGGCGACATGCTCGATGACGCGCATGGCGCGTTCGACTACGTCGTCGCGATGGACAGCCTGATCCACTATCGACCCGCCGACATCGCGGCCGCCCTCGCGCGGTTGGCGCTGCGGACCCGGCGCGGCGTTGTGTTCACGGTCGCGCCCTCCACCCCGGCGCTGGAAGCGATGAAGTTCGTCGGCAAGGCGTTTCCGCGCGCGGATCGCTCGCCGGCCATCCTGCCGGTCAGCGCCGCTCGCCTGACGCGCGAGCTTGCGCCGCTGACCGACTGGCGGCTCGCGAGCGTCGAGCGGATCAGGTCGGGCTTCTACATCTCCGAGGCGATGGAGCTGATCCCGACATGAGCAAGGAACGCCATCCTCTCACCAAATTCGGCATGCATCTGCTGCCGTTCGCGGATGGCGCATCCGTCGGTCTGCCGCTGCGCCGGCTGCTGCGGCTGTCGCTGTTCCAGATTTCGGTGGGGATGGCGACGGTGCTGCTGCTCGGCACGCTCAACCGTGTGATGATCGTCGAGCTCGACGTGCCCACGTTCCTCGTCGCCTGCATGGTGGCGCTGCCCGTGCTGGCGGCGCCGTTCCGCGCGCTGATCGGGTTTCGCTCGGACACGCACCGCTCGGCCATCGGCTGGAAGCGGGTGCCGTTCATCTGGTTCGGCTCGCTGTACCAGTTCGGCGGCCTCGCCTTCATGCCGTTCTCGCTGATCGTGCTATCGGGCGAGCAGGTCATGGGGCCCGACTGGGCGGGCGAAGTTCTGGCCGCGGCGGCCTTCGTGATGGCCGGGCTCGGCATGCACATGACCCAGACCGCCGGTCTCGCGCTCGCCGCCGATCAGGCCGAGCCGGACAAGCGGCATCGGGTCGTGGCGCTGCTATACGTGATGTTCCTCGGCGGAATGGCGCTAAGCGCGATCGTGCTCGGCACGCTGCTGCGCGACTTCACCGCGCTGCGCCTGATCCAGGTGGTGCAGGGGGCGGCGGTCATCACCGTCGCGCTGAACCTCGTGGCGCTCTGGAAGCAGGAGCGGATGAATCCGATGACCCGCGAACAGCGCGCGACGCCGCGGCCGCGGTTTTCGGACGCGCTGTTCGACCTCGCCGGTCAGGGGCAGATGATGCGGATCGTCGCCGTCGTGGCGCTGGGAACGGCAGCCTTCTCGATGCAGGACGTGCTGCTGGAGCCTTATGGCGGCGAAATCCTCGGGCTTTCGGTGGCGGCGACGACGTCGCTTACCGCCGTCTGGGCGCTCGGGGCGCTGGTCGGCTTCGGCCTTTCGGCTCGCAAGCTCGGACGCGGCGAGGATCCGTTCCGGATCGCGGCCTTCGGGTTGCTCGCCGGCATCGTCGCCTTCTGCGCGGTGGTCTTCGCCGATCCGCTGGAGTCCGTGCCGCTGTTCTTCGCGGGCGCCGGGCTGATCGGCCTCGGGTCGGGACTGTTCTCGGTCTCGATGCTGACGGCGATCATCCGGATGCCGAAGGGCGGGTTGGTGGACAGCGGTCTCTCGCTCGGGGCCTGGGGCGCCGCTCAGGCGACCGCGACTGGCCTCGCCATCGCGGCGGGCGGCGGCTTGCGCGACGTTTTTGGTCACTATGCGATGTCGGGCGCGCTCGGGGCCGGGATGGTCTCGCCCTCGGCCGGATATTCGTTCGTCTACCATCTGGAGATCGGACTGCTGTTCTTCACCCTCGTCGTGATCGGACCGCTGGTTCGCGCGCGAACCCTCACGGCAAAGGCCGCATCGTTCGGCCTGAGCGAATTCCCGACCTGACGCATCCATCGGAGGACGCACAATGACCGCCACCTTCTTCGGCAACTTCGACCTCGCACAGCTCGCGCTCTATTCCTTCTGGCTGTTCTTCGCGGGGCTCGTCGTCTACCTCCAGCGCGAGAACCAGCGCGACGGCTATCCGACCGAGAACGAAGACGGGTCGGACGCCGGCGCCACGTTCGGGGTGCCCGAGCCCAAGACCTTCATCCTGCCGCATGGCCAGGGGACGGTGCAGTTCCCGAACAGCTGGCGCGAGGATCGGGTGTTCGCGATGGAGCCGACCTCGCCGTCGGCGGGCGCGCCGTACGAGCCGACCGGCAATCCGATGCTCGACGGTGTCGGACCCGCGGCTTATGCGATGCGCAAGGACACGCCCGAACTTGACGCGCACGGCAAGCCCTCCATCGTCCCGATGCGCCTCGCCGACGGTTTCCGCGTGTTGGCCGGCAAGGACCCGCGTGGCCTGTCCGTCATCGCCGGAGACGGGGAGATCGCGGGCACGGTCTCGGAGATGTGGGTCGACGAGGCCGAATGCATCGTGCGCTATCTCGAGGTCGATCTGGGCGGCGGCGGCAAGCGGCTGATCCCGATGCCGCTCGCGAAGATCACCTGGCGCGGCGTCAAGGTGCATTCGATTTACGCCGAGCATTTCGCGTCCGTGCCGATCACCGCGTCCGACAGCCAGGTGACCAAGCTCGAAGAGGACAAGATATGCGCCTACTACGCGGGCGGCAAACTCTACGCCGCTCGGGACCGGCTGGAACCGGCGTTCGAACCCGTCGAAGCCTAAGACGCAGCCAGAGCCGAGAAGGAGCGCCGCATGTCGCATGACAAAGAATTCGGGATCGAGCCGGTCCGTGGGCTGCCGGAGGCTCCGCCCGAGGGCGAACGCATCCTGTGGCAGGGGGCGCCGGCGGCCTGGCCGATGGCGCGCGCGGCGCTCGGCGCGACTTGGGTGGCGGGCTACTTCGCCGCGCTCGCCGGCTGGCGCGGCGCGGTCGTCGGCATATCCGAGGGCGCGCCCGCCGGGGCCGTCACGGCGAGCTGGTACGTGGCGATCGGCGCGCTGGCGATCGGCGTGCTCGCCTTCATCGCCTGGGTGATGGCGCGGGCGACCGTCTACACGCTGACCACCGAGCGCGTTGCAATGCGGATCGGCGCGGCGCTGACGGTGACGCTGAACTTGCCCTATCGCTGGATCGAGAGCGCCGATCTTCGGATGAACGGCGATGGGACCGGCTCGATCGAGCTTGACCTGAAGGGCGCGTCCAAGGTCTCCTATTTCGTCTTGTGGCCGCACGTGCGGCCCTGGGCGATCGTGCGGCCCCGACCGACGCTGCGTTGCCTGCGCGACGCGCGCGAGGTCGCGGCGATCCTCGGCGCCGCCGCTTCGGCGAGGGTGACCGAGGTGACTGCGGCTCCCGGGTTGCCGGCCACGGACGTCTCCGCCCATCCAATCGCCGCCGAATAGAAGGAGAGACGTGATGTTCCTCGTATCCACGACTGGCGACCGTTACGCGCAAGCAGAGCGCAATAGGCGCGCGATGATCCCGCTTCTGCGCGGCGTCGGGGGTCTCGTCGCGTTCTGCCTTGTCATGGTGACGGTCGCGCGCCTGATGGGGATGACGCCGGCTGCGACGCCCGACGACTCCGTGCCGGTGGTGCAGGAGCGGATGATCCAGATCATGGGGAAGCTTGACGGCAGCGCCAAGGTGGCCGACGAAAACGGGGAGATATTCGTCGAACTCGGCCCTTTGGAGGGGGGCTTCATAAATGGGGTCTATCGCGCTCTGGAGCGCATCCGCATGCTGAACAAGATCGAGGGCAATCCGCCCATCCGACTGGTGCGCTTCGCCGACGGCCGCCTGAGCCTTCGCGATCCGGCGACCGGATGGCGCGCCGAATTGATCGGGTTCGGCGACACCAACCGGGACGCGTTCGCCAACCTGCTCGACGAGCAACCGCGAGCACAGAGCAACCAGTGAACGCGCCCGCCAACAGAGAGAGACACGCAATGCCCGGTCTGTTCACGCGATCCAGCGAACAAGCCCCCTGCACAGTCGAGGTGAGCCACCGTTTCGAGAGCCTTCACGCCCATGTGCGCTTCGACAACGGCGCGGTCGTGCATCCCGGCGACGAAGTGCTGGTCCACGGCGCCCCGATCATGGCGCCCTACGGCGCGATCATCACCGAAAACCGCATGGCGACGATCACCCGCGCGAGCCGGCTCGAACGGCTCTGGACGCGGATGACCGGTGACTTCGAATTCATGGAACTGTGCGAATTCAGCTTTTCCGAGGAGGTCCGACTGTGAACGCGATCAGCGAGATTCAACCGAGCGACCACGCGAAGGCGCTGGTGAACGCAACGACCGAGATGGCCGTCGAGACGACGATGCTTGCGCCGCGGTTCTACACGACCGATTTCAACGAGATGGACAAGCTCGACGTTAGTTCCGTGCGAACCGAGTGGGACAAGCTCATCGCCGAGATGAAGTCCGATCCGAACAAAACCCATTTCAAGAAGACTGCCGACTGGGACCATGTCGATTTCGATGCGATGGAGCCGGAGCTTCGCAAGGAACTGACCGATTTCCTCGTATCCTCGCTGACCGCCGAGTTCTCTGGATGCGTGCTCTACAAGGAGATGAAACGCCGCGGCTCGAACCCTGACATCTGCGAACTTTTCAACTACATGGCCCGCGATGAAGCCCGTCACGCCGGCTTCATCAACGACGCCCTCCGCGAGGCGAACATTGCGGTGAATCTCGGCTTCCTGACGAAAGCGAAGAAGTATACCTACTTCAAGCCAAAGTTCATCTATTACGCGACCTACCTCTCCGAGAAGATCGGCTATGCACGGTACATCACGATATATCGCCACCTCGAGAAGCACCCGGAGCAGCGGTTTCACCCGATTTTCAAGTGGTTCCGCGAATGGTGCAACGACGAGTTCCGTCACGGCGAGGCCTTCGCGCTGATCATGCGCTCGGACCCCACGCTGCTGGAAGGGCGCAACAAGCTGTGGATCCGGTTCTTTCTGATCGCGGTTTTCGCCACCATGCATGTACGTGATCACGCCCGTCCGGCTTTCCACAAGGCGCTGGGCGTTGATGTCGACTGGTACGACGCGGAAGTGTTCCGAATCACGTCCGAGATCAGCCGCCAGGTTTTCCCGTTCGAGCTCGATCTGGACAATCCGCGCTGGAAATCCGGGCTGGCGAATATGCGGCGCATCGCCGCAGACATGGACGCGGCCAAGCGTCACGGCGGCGTCATGGGCAAGCTGCGCATATGGGCTTGCGGCGCGCGAGCCGCGACGGCGTTCGTCGGGCTCTACACGATCCCGGTGAAGCCGAACGCGTTGCCGGCGAACAGCCGGCTGCAGCCGGTCTATTGAAGTAGAACGATGGACAGCTTCTGGATCGCCGGCCTTTTCGCCCTTTTCGTCTGGTGGTTCTCCACCGGGGCGATCATCTTCGTGGTGTCCCGCGCGGATCGCGGCGGGCGAAGCGGCTATGTCAACGCGGTGCTGCTCGGGTTGCCGTTTCTCGGGCTGGGGATGGCTGGCATCCACCATTCGCTCGCCGACCCGTCGGTGTTCGGCGTGTACCTCGGTTTCGTCTCGGCGATCGCGATCTGGGGCTGGATCGAGCTCGCGTTTCTCGCCGGCGTCATCACCGGCCCCTACGCCAGGCCCTGCCCGCCGGGAGTCGAGGGATGGGACAGGTTCCTGCGCGCCTGGGGGACGATCGCCTATTCGGAGATGGCGCTGATCGCCTCGACAGTGCTTCTGATCCTCGTTTCGGACGGCGCCTCCAACCAGTTCGGAATGTGGACTTTCGTCGTGTTGTTCGCGGCGCGCATCACGGCCAAGATCAACGTATACCTCGGCGTGCCGAACATAAACGAGGAGTTCCTGCCGAACCCTGTGCGGCACTTGTCGTCGCATTTCCGCAAGTCGCCGATGAATGGCTTCTTTCCCTGGTCGGTGACGCTGCTGACGTTTGCGACGGCCTGCTGGATCGAGCGGGTCGTCGATGCGCCAGCGGGATCGGGCGCGCAAATCGGCTTCGCGCTTCTGGCGGCCCTTACGGCGCTTGCGCTCTTCGAACACTGGATGATGGTGCTGCCGCTTCCTGACGCAGCCCTCTGGACATGGGCCCTTCCCCGGACCACGTCCGACGCGACCGACGTTTCACAGCGCAGCGCCTTGCGCAGCCCCGATATCTGACGACAAGGACAATACCGATGAGCTACGATGCATTGTTCCGCAAACATCTCGACGCCTTGCGACAGGAGGGCAATTATCGCGTGTTCGCGGAACTGGAGCGTTGCGCCGGCGACTTCCCGCGCGCGGTGTGGCATGACGGCGGCTCCACCGGCGAGGTGACTGTCTGGTGCTCGAACGACTATCTGGGGATGGGCCAGCATCCGGACGTGATCGCGGCGATGCACGACGCGCTGGACCGCTGCGGCGCGGGGGCTGGCGGCACGCGCAACATTTCCGGCACCAACCATGATCACGTCCTTCTGGAGCGCGAGCTTGCGGACCTGCATGGCAAGGACGCCGCGCTGCTGTTCACCTCCGGTTACGTTTCGAACTGGGCGACGCTTGGCACGCTCGGCGCCAAGCTCGAGAATTGCGTGATCCTGTCGGACGCGCTGAACCACGCCAGCATGATCGAGGGCATGCGCCACGCCCGCTGCGACAAGCGCATCTGGAAGCACAACGACCCGAAGGATCTCGACCGAAGGCTGGCGGAAATCGAGCCAGGGCGACCAAAGATCGTCGCTTTCGAGAGCGTCTATTCGATGGATGGCGACATCTCGCCGATTCGCGAGATCGTCGAGGTCGCCGAGAAACACGGGGCGATGACCTATCTCGACGAAGTCCACGCCGTCGGGCTGTACGGTCCGCGCGGCGGCGGCGTCGCCGAGCAGGAAGGGTTGATGGACCGCATCGACCTGATCGAGGGCACGCTGGGCAAGGCCTTCGGCGTCGTCGGAGGCTACATCACCGGCTCCGTGGCGCTGATCGATTTCGTCCGCAGTTTCTCCTCCGGATTCATCTTCACCACCGCGCTGCCGCCGACGGTCGCAGCCGGCGCGCGCGCCTCGATCCGCCATCTGAAGACGTCCAACATCGAACGGATGCGCCAGCGGCGGCAGGTCGCCAGACTGCGCGCCCGGCTCGACGCGATGGGCATTCCGCACATCCCGAATCCGAGCCATATCGTGCCGGTGATGGTCAAGGACCCGGTCAAGTGCAAGATGATCTCCGACATCCTGCTCAACGACTACGGGATATACGTCCAGCCGATCAACTACCCGACCGTTCCCAAGGGCACCGAACGGCTGCGTTTCACGCCTTCGCCGCTGCATACGGACGCCGATGTCGACCATCTGGTCGCGGCGCTCGGCCAGCTCTGGTCGCAATGCGCTTTGTCACGGGCCGTGGCCTGATCGGCCCGCGCGGCGTCCGAACTTCCGCCGTGAGTCACCGCATCTTCGATTGACATTCCCGACGAATTCGCTCAACTACTGAAGGCGGTGTGACGGATGGAGCGGGGAAAGGTCATGAAACAGCACTGTGTCGGTTCTCGGGATTGCAAGTGGCTGGGGCGTCCGGTCGGGGGCGGGTCGTGATCGTCTGTTCGTGCAACCGCATAACCGATCGTGACATCCATGAGGCCATCGACTGGATGCGCGCCTCGGACGCCCATACGCTGATCACGCCCGGAAAGCTCTATCGCGCGCTTGGCAAGACGCCGGAATGCGGCGGATGCATTCGTCTTTTCGTTGACACGATGCGGCAAAACAATAGCTTGCAGGTTCCGCTGGAACTGAGGAATCTCCGGCCAGCACGGGCGAGCGAGGGAAAGCATGAAGGGCGACGCAGGCGTCATCGAGTTTCTGAACAAGGCTCTGCGCAGTGAGCTGACGGCGATCAGCCAGTACTGGCTGCATTATCGCCTGCAGGACGACTGGGGCCTCGGCCGGCTCGCGAAGAAATCGCGCGAGGAAAGCATCGAGGAAATGAACCACGCCGACCGGCTGATGGACCGCATCATCTTTCTCGAAGGACATCCCAATCTTCAAACCCTCGATCCGCTGCGCATCGGCGAGAACGCGAGGGAATCGCTGCAATGCGACCTCGCGTCCGAATACGATGCGCGCACCCTGTATGTCGCGGCGCGCGAGTATTGCCGCAGCGTCAACGACTACGTGTCGATGGCGTTGTTCGAGAGCCTGATCAAGGACGAAGAGGGCCATATCGATTTCATCGAGACCCAGCTCGACCTGATGACGACCATCGGCGAGCCGAACTGGAACCAGCTCAACGCGCTGCCCGTGGACAAGCTCGACGAGGGTCAGGGGTGACCCCGCCACCGCTTACACGCCAACGCCGCCGGATCGTCCGCGATCGTCCGTGAAGGAGCAGCGGCCAGGCTTAACGGCGTTGTCGCGCCCAGGCCGCGGCGGTTCGAGCGCCAGTCTCGCCTCCGGCGCATGTCTCGCCACCGGTGGCCGTGCCGCAGGGCGCGCGTAGCTATATAGGCGTCACCCGGCTCGGTCAGATCGACTTTGGATCTCGCCTCTGCGCCGCGCCGCGCTCAGGGCTGCGGCGATGGTGCTCGCGTATCGCACCAGCGGCGGTCGCGCGCCGTTGCTCAGAAGCGCCCGCCGGACGGCCGGGCTCGCGCCGCTGACATAGACGCCGACGCCCTGGCGGCGCGCGTTGTGCGCGAGCCCCTCGATCATGTGCGCGGCGGAGCTGTCGATCAGCGTCACCTCGGTGCAGTCGATGATCAGGACGCGGTGCGCTTCGGCCAGCCGCACCAGCACCGCGGCCACCGCCGAGACCGCGCCGAAGAACACAGCGCCGCGGATGCGGTAGATCATCACGTCCGGATCGGTCGCCTCCGCCACGTCATAGGGCGCAGTGTCGGGATGGGCGGTCACCTCCACCGCCGTCGACATGCGGTGGATGAACAGCAGCGCCCCGAGCGAGAAGCCGACGACGATGGCCTCCGTCAGGTCGCGAAAGATCGTCAGCAGCAGCGTGACATAGAGCACCGCCGCGTCGCCGCGCGACGCGCGCGTCAGCGCCGCGATCGCGGGCTTCTCCACCATGTCCCAGGCGACGATGGTCAGCACCGCCGCGAGCGCGGCAAGCGGGATGTAACCGGCCAGCGGCGCCGCGATCAGCAGAAACAGCAACAGGAACACCGCATGGAGCATTCCCGCGACTGGCCCGTGCGCCCCGGCGCGGACATTCGTCGCAGTGCGGGCGATCGTCCCGGTGACGCAAAAACCACCGAACAGCGCCGAGGCGACATTGGCTATGCCTTGCGCCACCAGTTCGGTGTCGCTGTCGTGCCGCTGGCCGCTCATGCCGTCGGCGACGACCGCGGACAGCAGCGACTCGATGGCGCCGAGCAGCGTGAACGCGATGGCGACGGGCAGGACCGCGACAACCATGTCCAGCGTGAACTCGGGGAGGTGCGGCAGCGGCGGATGCGCGGGCAAGGCCCCGAAGGTCCCGCTGATGGTCGCGACCGGCAACGACAGCGCCCAGGCCGCGAGCCCGGCCGCGACGACGGCGATCAGCATCCGCGGCCAGTGGGGCCGCAGCCGCTTGAGCGTCAGCATCAGCGCGATGCAGCCGGCCGATAGCGCCACCGTGGCCGGGTTGATCGACGAAGCGGCGCTCCACAGCGCGCCGAGTTTCGCCACCAGCTCCGCTGGCTCGGGCCCGGCGAACGTCAGTCCGAGCAGGGGGGCGATCTGGCTCGCGAAGATGACCGCGGCGATCCCGGCGGTGAAACCGACGGTGACGGGAAAGGGCACGAACTGGATGTAGGCCCCGAGCCGCAGGAAACCGAGCGCGGCGAACAGGACGCCGGAGAGCAGCGTCGCGAGGATCAGGCCGTCGACTCCGTGCGTGAGGATCGTGGTCGCGACCAGCACGATGAAGGCGCCGGCAGGGCCGCCGACCTGAAACCGGCTCCCGCCGAGCGCCGAGACGAGAAAGCCGCCGACGATGGCGGTGGTCAGGCCCATCGCCGGCGTCGCCCCCGAGGCGATGGCGATGGCCATCGACAGCGGCAGCGCGACGATGGCGACGGTGAGGCCCGCGACCGCGTCGGCGCGCAGGTCGCGAAAGTGGTACCCCTCGCGCAACGTCAGAATCAGGTTGGGCATGAACAGCGGCACGGGGCGTACGTCCGGACGGGCCCGAACAGCGACGGGCGCTCCGGACCATGCGCGGAAGCGGATGCTCGACGCAAGGGCGCAACGATTGCCGGGCGCGCTCCTGGACGCTAGAATTGCGCGCAAAAGGAGCCCGCTGATGATCGACCCGCGACCGGGATGCCTCACCCTAACACTTCTTTTCGCCGCGCACGGGCTCGGCGCGACCGAGCCCGTGCGGGTTTTGCCGCTGGCGACCGGTGCCGTGACCGGCGCCTACTTCCCAGCCGGGGTGGCGCTCTGCCGCGTCGCGAACGAGCGGCGGCGCGAAACCGGGCTGCGCTGTTCCGGCGTCCCCTCGGACGGCTCGCTCGCCAATGTCGCGATGCTGCGGGACGGCGACGCGGATCTCGCACTGGTGCAATCGGATGTGCAGGACGCCGCCGTTCGGGGCGCCGGGGCCTTCGCCGGCGCCGCGTTCGCGGAGTTGCGATCGGTCGCGGCGCTCTTTCCCGAACCGCTGACGCTGGTGGTCGGGGCGGATGCCGGGATCGCGGGTCTCGAGGATTTGCCGGGCAAGCGCGTCGGAGTCGGGCCGGCGGGCGCCGGGCAGCGCCCGATCATCGAGGCGCTGATGGGCGAACTCGGCTGGCAGGCCGGCGTGTTCGCCGAGATGGCCGAGCTGGAGACGGGGTTGGCGGTGGCGGCGCTGTGCGAACGGCGGATCGACGCGTTCTTTCTCGCGGTCGGCCATCCCGCGCTGGCGGTGACCGAGGCGACCTCGGCCTGTGGCGCCCGGCTCGCGCCCCTCGCCGGGCCGGCGGTTGACGCGGTGCTGGCCGGCTCGCCGTTCTATTTCGCCACCGACATCCCGGGCGGGATCTATCCCGGCGCCGCCGCCCCGACTCCGACGCTCGGCGTCGGCTCCACGCTGGTCACGCGCGCGGACGTGCCGGCGGTCGATGTCGAGA
>Ga0105046_10008514_pt1 | contig 16102 bp, 13 predicted proteins | sample MAT03_FD_78385 | JGI IMG/M metagenome (GOLD analysis project Ga0105046, IMG submission 78385) | Freshwater microbial communities from Lake Fryxell liftoff mats and glacier meltwater in Antarctica - MAT-03 (megahit assembly) | ecosystem: Environmental > Aquatic > Freshwater > Ice > Liftoff...
AGATCCCGTAGCCTGATGGCTGGGGCATCGAAACGCTTCTCGACCGTCACGCGCACCGCTTCGATCAGGCGCATGGCCTCAGCCGTGTCCTTCGGTTCCGGCGCAGGCACGGTCTGGCGGTTGCCGCGTAGATTCAATACGATGCGGCCATCTGACCATACCGTGTCAATACCGATCTCGGCCCCTTCGAGATAACGCAAAGCCCGTTCGACGATCAGATGCGGACGAAAGCGGCCCTTATCATAGTAGAATTCATCCAGGACCGTGCCCACAGACGGAGCCATGTCGGGAAAGGGCAGTGGATCCTGAGTCTCACCGGCCATCACCGCCGCCGCAAGACCGAGGCACAGAGGGATTCGGAAGTACACGATCAGTTGACTCTAGGACGGAATGGCCAACTGCCAACCGCTGACCCGGTTATCCCCACTTCGTGCAAGCGCCACCGCCGTGAGGTCGTCGGCCTGTGCGCGTCCGGCGGTGAAACCATCAACGGCCGCTGCAACCAAGTCGAGCACGCGACGAGGAGGGAGATTGCTGCGCCATGCAGCCAGAACGGTATCCGCCAAGCGTTCCTCGCCTAGGGTAGCGCCATCGTCGTGGGCGGCCTCGGTGATGCCATCCGTGTAGAGCAACAGCAGATCGCCTGGATCTAGTGTGATTTCAGGGCTGGGATCGATCTCAAGTGACGGGACGATGCCGAGCGGCATGGCTGTGCTGTCCAACCATTGCACCTCTCCTCGGTGGATCCACAGGCTGCGCGTGTGGCCCGCCGACACATAGGCGACCGAACCGGTCGCCGCATCCACGGAAACAGCGACCGCGGTCATGAACCTGCCACTACGGGTATGGAATAGACCCTCGTTGAGCTGGCGGAAGGCGGTCTGCATGTCAGCACCGGCGCGAAACTGCTGCTGAGCCAAGGCATGGGCCATGGTGGTGAACAAGGCGGCACCAAGCCCATGACCGCTGACATCGCCGACCATGGCTACCAAGCCGCCCGGTCGTGGCATGAATGCGTAGTAGTCCCCCCCGGTCTCATTGCATGGGCGGGACCAGCCTTCGACGTGCAGTTCCGCCAGTTGCAGGCCGCTGGTGGGGAACATCTTTTCTTGCACGGTGCGCGCGATGTCGATCTCTTGGCGTAGGCGCTCGCGTTCAATCGCATCTTTGACCAGCGTCGCGTTGTCGATCGCTGTTCCAGCCAGGTTACAGAGCGTCTCGGCCAGGCGCTTCTTAGCCAAGCCGAAGTCCTGGGTCGGGTTTGCCAGCAGCAGCACGCCGAGGATGCGGTCGCGTGAGATCAGGGCGAGGGCCAGCAGTCCATCGAGGCGTTCCTGCAGTCCACTGAGGTCGAGCAAACGTGAACGCTCGTGACGTGGAGCGAAGACCGGATCGCCGGTGGCGAAGACGGCCTCTGCAACCGTTCGGCCATCCTTCAACCGGATCAGTGCGATATGCTCGGCGGTCAGTCCCCAGGCGACGCGCATTTCCAGCTTGCCGCCAGCATCAGGAAGCAGGACGGCACCAACCTGGGCGCCGACCGCATTCAATGCCGTCTCCAGTAGTTTGGTCAGCAAGACATCAAGATCGAGATGGCGCAGTAGGTCTCCGGCGATGGCCAACTGAGCGACGATTTCACGGGTTTCGCGCAGTTCCTCGACGACCACTTGGCGACGGTGCAACTGCAACAGGACCGGTCCAAGTAACGACGCGAGATGGCGAACCGAAGAGGACTGTTGGGCGACTGCGTTGAAGACGAGCAGGCCTACCGGCTGCCCAGCGGAATCGAGCCGCAGGCTTCCCGCCGGCAAGGCACTAGCTGGGATGTCGAACTGCGGCTGCGACTGCGCGAATCCGGCAACCGGGTAGTAGACCGCCGCATTGGCGTCATACAGATACATGGCCGCCGGCGTCGCGTTGAGACGGGACAGTTCATCTTCGATGATCGAGATGAGGTGTTCCGCCGTGTCGGCAGCCAGCAGTCGGTCGGCAGTCGAGCCCAGATCGTCGGTTTCACGCACAGAAGAAAAATAACCCGGTATTCAGGGAATCCCACCACCAACCCGCCGCTGTCCGGCAGAACCGGTTGATCAGGTAGGCGGGTCGGTATCCTTGACCAGCTGTGGAACCTCGGCGCAGAGTGCCGCAAAGCGGGCGGCGTCGAGGCCGGCATGCTTCACTGTCTTGGCGTCGATCTGCGTCTCGAAAGGATGGTCAGGCTGCATACCGACGCCAGCAGCATACGTCAGCCGTTCGGACAGCCGGACGACCGCCAGATGACGCGCGCTCGCCGGGTCGTCGCTGGCCGGATCGCGGTGATGCCTGCCGATGCAGGCACGCAGCATTGGGGGCAATTGCCACTTTTCCGCCAGCCGGTCGCCTACCCAACCGTGATCGAATCCGATTGCGCGGCGCTCGGCGAGCAGAATGTCCGCCTGAGCCTCCTTTTTGAGCCTGACACCGGAACGGGCCAGGAACGGGGACAGGATCAACAGACCCACATCGCGTAGCAGCCCACCGGCGAAGAACTCCTCTGACAGCTCGGGACCAGCAGATCCCTTGATGCCGATGGCCCGGGCGACAGCGGCCGTGGCAATCGAGTTCCGCCACAAACCGCCGCGGCTCATGCCGTAGGATTCAAGGTCGACCAGCAGGATGTTCGAAGTGGACGCCGCCAGGACCAGACTGCGCAGACTGGCGAAGCCGAGAATGGAGACGGCTTCACGAATCGAGCCGACCGGTTGCTTGCGGCGGTAGAACGGACTGTTGACCAGCTTCAGGACCTTGCCTGCCAGGACCATATCCTGCTCGATCAGGTGCTCTAACTCACTGGTCGACGCATGGGCATCACCGACACGCGACAGCACCTGTCCGACGATGTGCGGCAAGGCCGGAGCCCGGTCGATCGCATCCATTACTTCGGATTCAGCCAATTGGGCAAGGCCGCCCGTGCGACGAAACTCGCTCCCCGAGCCATCATCGTCATCTCCACCGGCTGGAGCGCTGAAGCGGGAAAAAATGTCAGCGGGCATAACTCTTGAACCATATGGCACCCCTTGACCATAGGCAAGCGGTGCCCAGTCGATATCCTGGCCTCATGATTGGTCAGGTCCCCATCTCGAGCGCATCGCCGCCGCAGTTCCGCATCCAGGCGGCCCGGGCACCGATCGTCCGGGTCGGCCGTCAGGTCGATCTGATCGGAGCCAAGCCGAACCGTCAGGTCCGTGAACTCACTCCGCTTGGGCAGATGGGTACGCGCATCGACGTGCGCGCTTAGGTTCTGCGCCTGGCTACTTCGCCAGGGCGCGACGCCTCTCGATCAACAACTGTACCACGCCGGGGTCGGCCAAAGTCGAGATATCACCGAGGTTGTCGGTCTCATCTGCCGCGATCTTGCGCAATATGCGACGCATAATCTTGCCACTGCGCGTCTTAGGTAGGCCGGGCGCGATCAGGATCACATCCGGAGTGGCGATCGGGCCGATGTGGTGACGGACCTCGTTGCGCAGCTCACCGATGATTTCGGCGGTCTCCGTGTACCCTTCCTTGAGCAGGACGAAGGCAAAAATGCCCTGGCCTTTGATCTCGTGCGGGTACCCGCAGACGGCGGCCTCGGCGCAACCGGGATGGCTGACCAGGGCGCTCTCGACCTCAGCAGTGCCCATGCGATGGCCGCTGACGTTGATGACGTCGTCGACACGTCCGGTGATCCAGTAATAGCCGTCTTCGTCGCGGCGGCAGCCATCACCGGTGAAATAGTAGCCAGGAAAAGGCTTGAGATAGGTCTCAGCAAAGCGCTGGTGGTCGTTCTGGATGGTCCGCGCCATTGACGGCCAGGCACGACGAAAGCACAGCACCCCACTGACGCCGTTGCCGGAAAGCTCAGCACCCTTCTCATCAAGGATGACTGGCTCGACACCGAAGAACGGCAAGGTCGCAGATCCAGGCTTGGTCGGGATCGCCGCCGGCAGCGGGGTGATCATGATCGATCCGGTCTCGGTCTGCCAGAACGTGTCGACGATCTGGCAACGGCTGTCGCCAATCTTCTCGTAATACCATTTCCAGGCCTCGGGATTAATCGGCTCACCGACACTGCCCAGCACACGCAGGCTGCTGCGATCGTACTTCGCCGGCCACTGGTCGCCTTCGCGCATGATCGCACGGATGGCAGTGGGGGCAGTATAGAACTGGGTGATCTTGAGGCGCTGGACGACATCCCAATAGCGGCCGGCGTCAGGATAGGTCGGGATCGATTCGAACATCACGGTGGTCGCACCGTTGCACAGCGGACCATAAACAACGTAGCTGTGACCGGTGACCCAGCCGATGTCAGCCATGCAGGCGAAGATGTCGCCTTCGCGTAGGTCGAATACATACTTGGTGGTCATGGCAGCGCCGAGCAGATAGCCGCCCGTGGTATGGGCGATGCCCTTCGGTTTGCCGGTGCTGCCCGAGGTATAGAGCAGGAAGAGTGTATCTTCGCTGTCCATGTGCTCGATGGGACAATACGGCCGCTCCTGCGCCATAAGCTCGTCGAGCCAGACATCGCGCGGGGCATAGAACGGGATCTTGCCCCCGGTGCGCTTGACCACGAACACATGCTGTACGGTCGGGCAAGCCATGACGGCCTCGTCGACGGTACGCTTCAACGGGATGACCTTCTTGGCACGCAGCCCCTCGTCAGCCGTGATTACCGCCTTGCACTTGGCATCCATGATGCGGTCACGAACGCTTTCAGCCGAAAAGCCAGCGAAGATTACGCTGTGCACGAGACCGAGGCGCGCGCAGGCCAGCATGGCATAGGCGGATTCAGGAATCATCGGCATATAGATGGCGACCCGGTCGCCCTTGCGCAGGCCATGGTGGCGCAGCACGTTGGCCATGCGGCAGACCTCGCGCTGCAACTCACGGTAGGTGATGCGACGGTTCTGGGCTGGCTCGTCACCTTCCCACAGGATAGCGACCTGGTCGCCGCGCTTCTGCACGTGGCGGTCGACGCAGTTTTCGCACACATTCAATGTGCCGCCGAGGAACCAGGCGACCAGGCCCTGCTTCCAGTCGTTGTCGCTAACCTCGCGGAACTCATGGATCCAAGTGAGATGCTCTCTCGCCATGCGACCCCAGAAGGCGTCCGGTGACTTCAGGCTTTCATCGTAGAGCCGCTGATAGGTTGCATGGTCAGGAATCGACGCCCCTAAACTGACGCGTTGTGGGGCATGGAAGAGCTTGTCGGGCATAATGGAGTCTCGCTGAGATGCAGACCCCATGCGCTACAATTGTCGTTTGTAATCCGCAAGTAATAACACAGTCAACCCTCTACGACTTGGTGGATCCCGATAAGCTCCGAGATCAAAATGAGACTCGACTTACCCTTAGCACTGAGGTGCTCGTCGCCCTCGATGATGGCGCGACCGCGACACGCTTCGAAAAACGTGAATGTGACTACGATTCGGCCAGGTTTAGCATGATCGCTGACCCGCTTGGCGGTATTCACGGTGTCACCCAGGATGTCGTAGGCCTTGGTCCGCGAAGCGCCGACTAGCCCCTCGATCACCTCACCATGGTGTATGCCGATGCCAACATGTAGGCCGTACAAGGAAAGAAACGATCCCACCTCGTCACGCAATGCCAACGCAGCCTCCGCTGCGGCAATCGGTTCGGCGAAGAACATCATGACCTCGTCCCCGGTGTGCTTGGTGCGGGCAGGTTTGAAGCGGGCACATGCAGACTCGGCTGCGCTGTAGACGCCGTCGAGCATGAGTAGCACTTCTTCAGGACTACGGGTCTCGCTCCATCGGGTGAACCCGCGAATATCGGCGAACAGCACCGAGCGCCGGGTTCGACGCGGACGTAGGTCGTCCTCGTTCTCCATCGCACGGGTCAGCATCGAACGTCCAAGCAGCATCTCGGAATAGCCCTTGAGCCGATCGACAACGTCGGCGAGACGCTCGCGATCACGACGATGTACGACGGCCGAAGCGCCTAGTGCCAACCCAAGCAATGCCGTCCCGACAACCAGGAATCGATGCTCGGGTTCGGAAAGGAATTGCCGCGGGTCGCCAGCGGCAATCGCGGCATAGACCGCCACCACTGCCAACGCACGGACGATATGCGCACATACGAACAACCCTTCACCCACCAATCCCCCAAGCCGAACAGCGCAGACGTGGCATAGGGCGACAGCGCACGACGACACTACGAAGATCCACAGCAGCGGGTCTGTCGGAAACCCGAGATGCGCCACCGTCAACGTGGCACCATAAATGCAGCAACCGACCAGTTGCTGTATTGCCAGTGGAGGCCGGCCGGATTGCTCGCGACCTCCGATCATCCAGGCCTGCAGAAAGGCACCGGCCAGCAACGGCAGCACCAGCGGCCATTCGGCGAAGGGTCTGACCAGTATCATCGCCAAGGCGATGGTCACGGGTACATGCGCGGTTGCCGAGAAGAACTCAGCCGCGACACAGGCGCGATACGACGGCCGCAGTAGTCGTCCTACGCCCGATTCCGCTGCCGTCATGCGGTTATTATGCGTCAGCGTCCGGCAGCCGCCAGCACTTCATAAAGCCGAGCGAACGCCGCTTGTTCAGCCCGAGAATGGTAATCGACCGGCAGTTGAGCCGCTTTCGGATTGGTTAAAGGCGAAGGCGTGCAACGCCGTGCCATAGGTTTCCATGCGTCAATGCGCTTTGGCCGCGATTATTTCGGCCATGATGCCGGCAACTTCGTCAGCAGGAACCATCGTGTCCGATCCGCCATGCAACACTAAGATCTGCGCGAGGATACTACCTGGCTTGACCTTGGTCGTGGTCCTCAATCCACCATGTCAGAGCCCGTCCAGCGGACGTAGGAAACGCCTGCCGTCAGATGCTTCGAACCACCATCCGAGCGGCAGGAGATGATTGGGCTGGCGCGGATCTCCGATGGGGATCGGGCCATGTGCGGCAATGTCCGGACCATGCACTTCTAGCCAGGTCCGCCATCGCGCTGCCTCCACCAGCCAATCCGATTCGCTCGGAAAACGATGGCCTTCGCCGTAGATTCCGACCGGACGGACCGACAAAACGGCAGCGGCAAACGAGCGGAATGCATCATCGCCATGGTCGCCCTTGCTGGCGATCAGCCTAGCGATGATGGCGGCTGCCAGATCGGCTCGTCGCCCAGCAGCGATCAGGGGGTTGACCAGGACATAATCTTCCTGGCGTCTGGGATCGGCCGCGATGCGCAGCATGGCCTCAAGGATGCTCGGATCTGTGGAGGTGCGTGCAATCCACAGGGCTGTTCCGCTGATCTCCGCGTCAGAAGAACCCATTAAGCGTACGACCTCCTGGACTACATCCTCATTCGCGGTTGCGTTCACTTCGCCAAGCCCCCACAGGCCGATGCGGCAGCGCAGCGCATTGGCCGACTTCATCAAATCTATCAACTGCTGCCTGGCATGGCGATCGATTGGCAACTTGCCGCTGGCACGCCGACAACTCCACAACACGGCCTCGGCCAGACTACTGGCCGGATCAGGATCCGGCAGGTCTGGGGATGCCAGCAACGCAGCATACCCAAGCCTCCAAAGCATATGGAGCTGGTTCGGCGGCGGCGGTTTCGTCGCGGCGACGCGCTCTATGGCCGCCATTAGCGCGGCCCGGTCCTCGGGTTGTGCCGACCAGACCAGGATCTCTGCGGCGCCCCAATCCTCTCGGCCCAGCCAGTGCAGGGCGACGGTGCGGGCCGCCGGCAGGATCTCATGGCCCACTCCGGCCATGGTCCGTCGCCGCCAGGTGCACTCGGGATGGTCCCACCAGATTGCCTCGCCCGGCAGGGTGCGGGGTGGCAAGTGGTCAGCCAGTCTGGACAGCAGATTGAACCCGAGGTTCACGTTGCCGTCCGCATCCATCCAATCCTTTGGTGGTTTGGTGGCGACCGCAATGAGCGCCTCGGCGGCCTGCCGTCCTGACGTCTCGCCAAGTAGGACGAGGGCACGGTACGAACCGGCTAAGGCGCGTCGACGCAGCTCGGGGACGTAGCATGGATGGGCGAGGGCGTCCAGATCGTAGGTGTCGCCGTTACGCTGATGTCTGCGTTCCTGGAGCGCGAATTGCCGCGCGACCAGATCAGCCCGGGCGTGCTCGGCTGGCTCTCGCCAATCGATGTCGACTGACACGCGTCGCGGATCGTCCGGACGTTCAGGGCCCCAACCCAGGTCGATGAATACAGATACGCGATGACGCCCTGGAATTGCGGGAATACCGTTGATCCTGGTGGTAATCCGCGCCGTACGCGTGACGCCGGTGAGCAACACATGGGCGCCGGAACAGGCATAGACGGGTGAACTAGCCACGTGTTCGCGGCTGCCATCAGGCGAAATAATCGTGGTGTCGACCTGAGGACAGCCCTCCTCCATCAGGATGACGACCGGCCGCTGTGCACTGACCTCAAGATCCAACCACAACGGTTCGCCCAACAGATGCGTGCCCCCACCGCCGCGCAGCTGGACAAACAGACCAGCCGGCAACGGACCAGCAGCCGGGTTCAAGGGCGGAACCGGGGTCTCGCCGGCGCGCAGACACAGATACGCAAGGGCGAGCAACCAGGGCCGCATGAAGGTTAAACGCCCACAGGACGGCGACGTTCATTCACGCGACCCCGGCTTGCCCCTAACATCAGATCTTGCGCAGATCGACTTCCGCGCCCTTGGCCGAGGACCGGTAGATGCCGGTCAGGACAGTCTGCACGGCCAGAGCCTGATCGATGGTCACGCAGGGCTTTTCCTTGCCCAGGATCGCATTGACGAAGTTGTTGAAGCGGTCGCAGTGCGGGTACAGCACCTTCGCCTTGGGATCCTCGTTGTTGATGAACTCCGAGCCCTTCCGCGTGCTTAGGACGACGCTCTCCTTGCCGCCGGCAACACCTTCATCCTGGCCGACCCAGAGGCTGCCTTCGGTGCCATAGATGATCGATTCCATCACGTTGCCCTTCACCATGTGGGCTGCCCAACTGACGTCGAGGTCGATGCTGAGTCCACCGGCCAGGCGGATATGAGCATTGGCGAAATCTTCGACATTGAAGGTCATCTTCGGGTCACGATCCGACTTGCCCCAGCCACCCTCGCCCAGGCCACGATGGCCGAACTTTCCGTAAACCGATCCAGAGCAGGTCAGCGGCTTGAAGTTGCCAGCGATGTACATGGTTTGGTCGAGCATGTGCACGCCAATGTCGAGCAGGCAGCCGCCGCCCGACAACTGCTTGTGTCCGAACCAAGTCTGCAGCTTTGGGCAGCCCCAGCGGCGCTGCCAGCGGGCCTTGGCGTGGTAAACCTCGCCGATGACACCACGGGCGACCAGATCACGGGCCTTCTGCATCATCGCCGGGAAGCGGCGGTTCATGCCCAACATCCACAGCTTCTTCGACTTCTTCACTGCGGCGGCGACCAGACGAGCCTCATCGATGTCCATGGCGAACGGCTTTTCGGCAACCACATGCTTGCCAGCAGCCAAAGCCTTCAGCGTATAGGGGACATGGAATTTGTTCGGCACCGCGACGTAGATCGCGTCGATGTCGGGATCACTCAGCAGGGCTTCCAAGGTGCGCGGACGCTTCGGGATCTTGAACTCGTCGCACATTGCAGTCTGACGGCCAGCGTGCTGGTCGTAGACCGCGGCGATCTCGACCTGTTTGTGGTTGGCAAGCGAGTGGCAGAGGCTGGGCGCGATGGCGCCAGCACCAATGATGCCGAAGCGGACGGTCGTGGGCATGAGGGCTCCTGGTTGACTGATCCACCGAATGTGGCGGATGTGAGACCAGAGTCTCATGGTAAAATGCTGGATTCGCAATTGCCGAAATGAATCGTGTATTGATCATTCCTACACATGTATGACTTCTCACTGGATCACGTCCGCGGCCTCAGCGGCTGCTCGCATTTTCGCATGCTCGGTGGTCGTCAACCAGGCGGCCCAATTCTTGAGGAGGGATTTGAAAAGGTCGAACTGGTTACCGGAGGGCGATGCTGGGCCCAGGATGGATCCCGTGAGGTTGAAGCCACCGCCGGGACGCTGATCTGGCATCTGCCGGGTGATCGTCTGATCTCTCGCAGCGACGAGTCGGATCCATACAGCTGTCTGGTCGTAACCTGGATCATCGATCAGCTGATCGAGCGACGGGTGCCACGCTTCACCCGGTGGGACGACCGCAGCGAGGTGCTGGCCTATGGCCGGCGATTGCTGATCGCCAACAGCGACGAGCGGATTGACCGTCGTGCCCTGGCCTTGGCCACCTACGGCCATCTGCAATTCCATGCCCATGCCTGGGAGGCTACCGCCGACGATCCGGCCATGCCGCCGCAACTTCGATCTGTGACCGATGCCGTGAGTCGCGATCCGGCCGCCAGCTGGTCCGTCAGCTCGATGGCGAAACGCGCCGGCTGGTCACCGTCTCGCCTGCATGCGGCCTTCCAGCAATACCTTGGAACCTCGCCCCACCAGTATGTACTCGACCTACGGCTGCGGCTGGCTCGCGAGCTTCTGGCGACTACAACGCTCGATCTGGATCACATCGCCAAGCAGTGTGGTCTGGGTAGTGCAGCCGTCCTGTGTCGCCGGTTCCGCAAGCACAGTGGCATGACGCCTGGCACCTACCGGGATCGCCAGTTCACCTGAGGACTTCCATGCTGCTCCGGCGTCCCAGGCTAGGGATATGGCCACCCCAAGCCTTGGCATGCTGGACCACGTACGCGGACTGGCCTGGCGGGTGGGCAGCGAACTACAGCGCATGCAGCAGCAGCTCGCCAGCACCTCGGTATCCAAGGGTGGCGTCGATCTGGTGACCGCAGCCGACACGCTGAGCGAACGGATGCTGACCGAGGCGCTGGCCATTGCTTATCCCGACCACCGCATCGCAGGCGAAGAGGGCACCCGCATCGGACCAGCAGACAGCCCGTGGTGCTGGCACCTGGACCCGCTCGACGGCACAGCCAATTACAGCCGCGGCCTGCCCTTCTGGATGGTTTCCGTCGGCTTGTCCCATGGTGACGTCCCAGTGCTGGGCTGTCTGGCCGGACCGGCGTGCGGCATGCTGCTCGGCGGTGGGCCCGGCCTTGGAGCTTGGAACCACGGCGAGGCACTGGCAACCATCGCACCTGCTGGCGAGGAGAAATCGTGGATCATCGCCACCGACTGGCCGTGGAAGCTGGCCGAGCGTGAACGCACCCTCGGTCTGCTGGCGCGCCTGGCTCCGCGCATCCGACAGTACAAGACCTACGGCTCGGCGGCCGTCGATCTCGCCCACGTCGCGTTGGGACGGGTCGACGCCTACGCGATCAGCCACATCTTCCCGTGGGACCAGTGCGGTGGCGCTGCGATCTGCGCGGCGCTTGGCTGTGAATTGCAACGCTGGGACGGCTCGCCCTGGGACTTGCGCCATCCAGACATCATCTGTCAGCGACCGGGCATGGATCTGGCACACTTCACCAGGGACGACTCGTGACCATCAATGCCGCCGAGCTGAGCAGGTTGCGCCTGATCGCTGGCTGCTGGATGGGGCATGGCACACTGCTGCTGATGCTGGCGGCAATGATCGGTCCGATGGCCGAACTGTGTTCCGGCGAGGACTGGTCGATGGCCATGGTGGAGATAGGTGCCGGCGACATGGTCGCTTCCCTCCGTTCGGCGATCACCGCGTTCCTGCCGATGCAGGTTCCGACTGCCATCCTTGGCGGAGTCTGCCTGGCAGCCGGCGCCTGGACTTGGCTGCGCTGGTCTGAGCCAGCGCGCTGGACGCTGCAGGTACTGGCTGCCATGCATCTCATCGCCATGCCCTGGCTCACTTGGTATACCCACGGCACCATACCCGGCGTTACGGCGACGATCTCGGAGATCATCACGCTGCTGATTACCGAGGCCGGCATCGTCTACGCCATGGTGATCACCCATCGGGTCGGCAGATTGTCGCCGCGCTGACCAAGCCGGTCGGTTTCTAGACGGTGCGACTCTCGACCAGTTCATCAGCCAGACGGAAGATGGTGGTGGGGCAGGGCGGCAGGGCGCGCAGGAAATAGCGGCCATAGCTCGCGGTCGCCACCCGATGGTCGAGGATGGCGACCGTCCCGGTGTCTGCTCGGGTGCGGATCAGTCGGCCAAAGCCCTGTTTCAGCCGCAGGATGGCCTCAGGCACCTGGCGCTCGACGAAGGGATTGCCGCCACGCCGGCGGACCTCGTTCAGACGCGCCTCGGTGACCGGGTGGTTGGGTACCTCGAACGGCAGTTTGGCGATGATGACGTGGCGCAGCGCACTGCCCGGGACGTCGACTCCCTCCCAGAAACTACTGGTGCCGAACAGCACGGCATCACCGGTGCGCTTGAACAACTCGATCATCTGGCTGCGCGCCATGCCATCGCCGTGACGCAGCACGAAGCGACGCAGCCGGTCGAGTCCCGGCCGGGCTCGGTCATGTACTGCCTGCAATTGGCGATAACTGGTGAACAGGACAAAGATGCCGCCTTCGGCCTCCTGCACATAGCGGACCAGCCAACGAGCCGTCGCCTCGGCGAAGGATTCGGAATTCGGATCGATCGGACTCTCGTTGATCAGGATGCGGGCCTGGGTGCGATAGTCGAATGGACTGTCGAGTCGTTTGGCCAGGCCGCCCTCAAGGCCGAGTCGTTTGCGCAGAAAGAGGAACCGTTCGGAATCGTCGGCCGCCAGCGTGGCGCTGGTCAGCACAACGGTGCGCATGCGATCGAACAACTGCTCTTTGAGTAATGCCGCGACCGACATCGGTCTGGCTGATAGTGACGGACCACGCCGTTCTTTCGGCACCGTGGCATAGCAGATCAGACCGCTGTCCTCACCGGCCAACACCCGGCGCAGGCCGCCGGCCATCTCCAAGGCACGGCTTGCCTGGGCAGTCAACTCGGTCGACTCGTTGTCGTTGTCAGCCCGTTCCTTGAGATTCTCGAGGGCGACGGCCAGCGCGTCGAGGGCAGGCGACAGCGGGTTCTCTACCGGGTGCGCCCCGGTGATCCGCACCGTCTCCTCGCTGCGACCTTCGCTCAGCTGAGCGACGTTGAACCACAAATCTTCATTGGCGCGGCGCACGGTTTCGACTGCGCCACGCGCCTCCTCGCGGCTGGGATCGGCGAGCAGGCCCTTGCCGCGGGCGCTCCACAAGGTGTCGAGATACCACCGCACCTGGGCGGCGCTGACCTCGGTACCCAGATGGTCAGTGGCGACGTCCTCCAAGGCATGGGCCTCGTCGAACACTACCACTTGATGCGGCGGCAGGATGCCGCCGGTCTCTTCGCGCAAACCTAGGTCGCTGAAGTAGAGGTGGTGATTGACCACCAGCAGCTGGGCCCCCTCCATGCGCTGCCGCGCGGCGTAGAAAAAACACGATCCGTAGTCAGGGCACTTGCGGCCCAGGCAGTTGGTGCGGTCGCTCTGCACCTGACGCCAGACCGAGTTGGCCGGTTCCCAACCGAGTTCCTCTTTGTCGCCGATCTCGGCATCATTGTGCGCCCAATCGGCAACCTGACGCAGGGCCTGGATCTCCTCGCGAGTCTCAAACAAGGCCTGCTGACCATCGTAGGCCAGACCGAGACGTCGAATCGAGACGTAGTTCTGGCGGCCCTTGACCAACACCGCCTTCAATTCCGGGAAGATCTGCTGCAGCAGCGGGATGTCTTTGCGGACGAGCTGTTCCTGCAAAGCGATGGTCGCGGTGGAGATGACCACTTTGGTGCCCTGGGCCAAGGCATGCTGGATAACCGGCACAAGGTAGGCGAAGCTTTTACCGACCCCGGTTGGCGCCTCGCAGATGACGTGCGCAGGTGCGCTGAGACCCTGGGCAACCAGTTCGGCCATGGCCACCTGCTGGACGCGGCTCTCCCACCCTGGGAGCAGCCGAGGCAGCTCGCCATCTGGACCCAGGACATCAGTGACCGTCGCTCGGGCCATGGAGGCTATATAGACCCGTTTTGTCGCTTGCCAATGCCCCATGCCTGGAGGCTTGCGCAAGCCGGTGTAGGACGCGGCCATGCCACTGCCTGACCATGCCCGCTGCCGCATCGTACTGAGCGACCCAGCGTTGCCGGACGACCAACTGGCCAGCGCCTTAGACAAGCTGTTTACCCAGTTTGCCCGCGAGCAGCGCTGCGACGCCTGGTCGTGCACCCGTGAACTCGATGGTGCAGTCTTGGTGCTGGCCTGGACCCCGGACGTTTCCCTGAGCGGCTGCAGCCACGACAAGATCAACGGGGTCCTGGCCGCCCATGAGCGTGGGGTCCACCGGTTGCTCGCCCCGCCACCATTGTGCATCCAGATCGAAGGCCGCTGGCGCTGCGTCGACCGGCGCGAGCTGCGTCGACTGGCCACCGGCACTACCGGGCTGATCGATCATCGTATCGAACAGCTGGGGGCGTGGCGGAGCCGTGGAGTGACCACGGTAGGCGCATCATGGGCCGCCGGTCTGCTCAATAATCCGACCGCAGCATGAGTTCGCCGACGGAACTGGCCGCCATCCTACGCGATCGCTGCGACACCCTGCGATTCAGCAGTCTGACTGTATACAATCCGTTGCGCTATGCATGGCCTGTTCACGCCGAATACCTGCGTCGATTCGCGACTGGCCATAAACGCGTGCTTTTTCTGGGCATGAATCCAGGCCCTTTCGGGATGGCCCAGATCGGCGTGCCGTTCGGCGAGATTGCCTCCGCCCGCGATTGGCTCGGCCTGAGCGGAGACATCGGCAAACCGCCTCGGGAACACCCCAAACGTCCGGTCACCGGGTGGGCCTGCCAACGTAGCGAGGTGAGCGGTAAGCGGCTCTGGGGTTTGTTCGCCCAACGGTTCGCCTCCCCCGAAACGTTCTTCACCGACCATCTGGTCGCCAATTGGTGCCCACTGGCGTTCATGGGCGACAGCGGGGTGAACATCACCCCAGAGAAGCTGCCATCCGCCGAGTTGCTGCCGCTGCAGGCCGCCTGCGATGCGCATCTGGCTGGCCTGGTCGCCGTTACTGGCGCCGCGGTCGTCGTTGGTATCGGCAAGATCGCCGCCGCCGCCGCCCAGCGCGCTGGGGCCCCACGGGTGGTCGACATCCTCCATCCCAGCCCGGCCAACCCCGCTGCTCACCATGACTGGGCTGGGACAGCCACGCGTTCGCTGGTCGCTGCCGGCATCTGGCGCAGTTGACGCCGAGCCATGCACGCATGATCCTGCACCCGTGATGCTTCCCCGTCGTACCGGTGCCAGACTCAGCCTCTGGGCTGCCCTGATCACCACAGCCGCTGCTCTGATCACTGCCGGACTCGTACTGGTGTTGGCCTGGCGCCAGGAAGTCGATCGAATCGATGCCGCCATCCAGGAGATTCGCTCGGTCCACCAAAGCGCAGCGATGAGCGATGTGTGGGACATGTCGCCGCATCTGGATCGGACCATCACGTCGATCAGCCAGCTGCCGCATGTGGCCTACATCTCGGTCATGGCCGATAGCGGCTTCTGGGAACGTGGAACCAAGCCCGATCGGCCCGGACGGATGAGTCAGTTCGGCCTGGTCCATCCGGTCGGTGGCCAGATCGGCGTCCTGAGCGTGCAGTTTTCGCAACGCAGCCTCGCTGCAGCGGTGTTCTCGCGGTGGTGGATCATTGCCGTGATGGTCATCACCCCTGTGGTCGTCGCCGGACTCGCGTTCCTCTTGCTATACCGACACTTGGTCGGACGTCATTTGATCGATCTCGGCCACTATGTTGCCGATCTGCATCTTGATCACTTGGACCGTACATTTGCCTTTAAACGTCGGGCGATGCCCCCGGAAGACGAATTAGAAACCGTGGCCCGATCCTTGACGGTGATGCGTTCCAACCTGGCCACCGAAGTCGGCCGTCGGCGTGACGCTGAAGAGCGCATCCGCCAGTTGCAGAAAATGGAGACCCTGGGCCAGCTGGCCGGCGGAGTCGCGCATGATTTCAACAATGCCCTGACCGGGATCCTCGGATCGGCCGACCTCCTACGCCTGGAATTGCCGCTTGAACATCCCGGTCAGGAATACGCCCGCACCATCATTGATGCCAGTCGCCGTTCCGCCGATCTGACGCGCAAGCTCCTGGCCTTCGCC
>Ga0105046_10008515_pt1 | contig 16101 bp, 11 predicted proteins | sample MAT03_FD_78385 | JGI IMG/M metagenome (GOLD analysis project Ga0105046, IMG submission 78385) | Freshwater microbial communities from Lake Fryxell liftoff mats and glacier meltwater in Antarctica - MAT-03 (megahit assembly) | ecosystem: Environmental > Aquatic > Freshwater > Ice > Liftoff...
CTTTCAACTGCTTGATTTAAAGGGCCTGCCAGTCAACGTTGTTCAAACCGTAGGGCACACGCAAGTGCGTCGCCTCGTGATGGGCGAAGACAATCGTCGACCGAGTGACGATGAACTCGAGGCGATGAAGGCTTTGGTGCGAGAATCGATGGAGGCGGGTGCAATCGGAGTCTCGACGGCTTTGATCTACCCGCCGGCGGTCTATGCGACGACCGAGGAAATTGGTGCTTTAGCATCCGTCGCCGGTCAGTACGGCGGGCGATACTACACTCATATGCGGAACGAAGGTGACCGGTTTCTTGAGGCGATTGACGAGGCTCTGGAGATCGGTCGCATCGGCAACACACCCGTTCACATTTTTCATCTCAAAGCAGCCGGACGTCAAAACTGGGGGAAGATGCAGCTCGCGATCGCGCGTATCAATGCGGCTCGCGCCCAAGGACGGCAGGTTACCGCCGACATCTATCCGTACGTCAATAACGGTTTGGGCATCGACGCCCTCATAAATCCGCGGCATTTTGGCGAAGGACGGGAAAAGTTCTTCACTCAACTGAGCAGTGATGCACAGTTGCGAAAAGAGGTTCGCAACGAGATGGAATCAACGGAGGGTTGGGAGAATTGGTTTCGTCATACAGGGCATGACTGGAATCGCGTGATGGTTGGTCAATCCAATGATCCAAAATATAGTGAACTCTCTGGGCAAAGCGTCGCCGCAATCGCAAAAGCTTGTGATGAAGACGTGTGGGACACATTCTTCAATCTTTGTACGTCCGGTTCGTTTGCCCTTCCAGAAACGATGAGCGATGCCAACATTATCCTTGCGTTACAGCAGCCTTTCGTTTCCTTTTGCACGGATGTTGGTCCTGCGGGTGGAAGTCGAAGTGCATCCCATCCGAGGGCATTCGGTTCGTTTCCGCGGATGCTTTCGCGCTACGTGCGTGACCTCGGAGCGATCCCGTTGGAACGGGCGGTCGCTCAAGCCAGCGCCACGGCGGCGAACAGCGTGATGGTTTACGATCGTGGTCGGATCTCGAAAGGCTTGGCGGCTGACGTGATTGTTTTTGACTACGAAGAGCTAACGGATAAAGCGAGTTTCACTAAACCGGATGATGTTTCGGTCGGAATGAAGCATGTGCTGATCAATGGTGATGTCGTTCTCTCCGGAGGAAAATTCACCGGTAAGCGACCCGGTCGCGTCTTACGAGGTCCGGGATTCGATAAAACTCAAGCGTCCCACGCAGTTTTGACTGGCGAAGCGCATGATGCATTCTTGTCAGTAGATGCCATAATGCAGGAATTTATCAAACAAAACTCCCTTCCAGGAGCCGCGTTGGCCATCACCGATCATGGACGCTTGGTCTACGCGCGTGGCTTTGGCTATGCTGATGTCGGATCAAAAGAACCGGTTCGGCCAAGTAGTTTGTTTCGAATCGCCAGCATCTCGAAACCCATCACCGCAGTTGCGATTCTACAGCTTGTTGACCAAGGAAAATTGTCACTCGACGATAAGGTTTTCGAGATACTTCGCTATGAGCCTCATCTTGAAGTCGGTGGAGAAATTGACGCACTTCAAAACGACATCACAATAAAACACTTGCTGCAACATCGCGGTGGTTGGGATCGCGACAAGTCATTCGACGCAATGTTCAAATCAATCGAGTTTGCAGAAACCCTTGGCGTTGCCCCGCCCGCTGATCCAGAGAGTATTATTCGGATGATGCTTGGCAAGCGGTTGGACTTTAACCCTGGCGAAAGATACGCATATTCAAACTACGGCTACTGCTTACTGGGCCGAGTCATTGAAAAGCTCACCGGTCAGCCCTACGAGGAATACGTCAAGGCAAAGGTGCTCGCTCCCTTGGGAGTCACGGCAATGCAGGTCGGGGCGACCCACCTCGAGGGTCGAAAGCTCGACGAAGTTCGGTACTACGACCCACAACTTGGGGATTCAGTCTTTGCGAACGACTTGCATTCGCAGGTACCTCAACCCTACGGAGCTTGGTACCTCGAAGCGATGGATTCGCACGGCGCTTGGATTGCTTCTGCGACCGACTTGGTGAGATTTGCATCGGCTTTTGATTCGCCAGCGAAATGCCCGATCCTTTCGGCAGAGAACGTGCGCAAGATGTTCGAGCGGCCTGAGGGATTGGCTGGGTTCGATGCTAAGGGGCAGCCCAACTCACAGTACTATGGACTTGGATGGAATGTACAAATTGCCGATTCCGACCGCTTCACTGTTTCACATAGCGGCTCGTTACCGGGGACGAATACCGCGCTAACTCGCCGGCCGGATGGTCGAAATGTAGCAATCTTATTCAACACCAGAGTAAGTGCAGGATCTCCTAGAGTCGTTAGTGCTGTCTTACCCGATCTCAGCGACGCGATCGATGCAATTAAGGAGTGGCCCGAGCATAATTTGTTTGAAAACTAAGCAGCCTAGCTTACCGGACGTAGCACATGGTTTTCGCGCCCGCGTTATCAAAGAACCGGCGGGCCGAGAAACAGTCGGAAATCGTAATTCCGCAGGACGGAGTGATGCAAAAATCTAGTTTTTTGCAATTGTGGCATTTGAAAGTTCAGAATTCGTGTACGATGTTTTTAAGAGTGCAGGATGCGGCAGACGGAGTGACAAAACTTACACTGCTATCTTCCTAGCTATCGGGTTCCAATTTTCTTTTTTAAGGGAAACACAAATGTATATGCCAAAACAAAGGCATGGGGGCTTCACGCTCGTCGAACTACTTGTAGTCATTGCGATCATTGGCGTCATGGTTGGGTTGCTGCTGCCAGCGGTTCAAGCCGCGCGAGAAGCCGCGCGGAGAATGAGTTGCAGTAACAACTTTAAGCAAATTGGTTTGGGCCTACATAATTATCACGCTGCGTTCAATATGCTACCTAGGCAGCAAGCAGGCTCCCTCCAGGAAACGGCGGGCGCAACGCTTCTTACCAATGCGTACCAACGCAGTTGGCTCGTCGGCTTGCTGCCATTCATCGAGCAGCAGGTAATCTGGGAGGCGATCGCCAGTCCCTACGGTTTGAATCGTGACGGTACGCCGAGAGTTCCGCCGTATCCGGCGATGGGTCCAAGGGTTTGGGATAGCAATTATCTACCATGGCTTACGCAAATCCCTGGCTTCCGATGCCCCAGTGATCCTGAAGTTCCGATTTCGACTGAGGTCGGATACACGAACTATGCCGCTTGCCTGGGCGATACGACAACCGAATTACACAACGGCGGCTACAACCAGGCTGGTGGTCTAAGTGGACTGCCGGCGCAGTGGTGGCGTCTCGAACTAATGCGGCCGTATTGGCGAGGAATGTTCATTCCACGAAATTCGACTGGGTTTCGAGATGTTCTCGACGGGCTATCCAACACAATCGCCGCGGGCGAAATCGTGACCGGTGGTGTGGCACTGTCAATTACGGGCCGCGCCGCAAGAGACAACACGGGAACCTCGGGCCATGGCCCGTTGACCCGTCCGCCAAACTACTATGAGTCTGTCGGCTGGATCGATCCTCTTCGTCCTCGGTTTTGGGTTAGCACAGGCGCGCCTTTTGTATATGGTGCAGGAGGTACTAGCGGATCAGCAACGAATCAACGGCGCGGTGTGCTTTGGTCCATGGGCTCACCGCTATACTCTGGATGTAACACCGTTCGTCCGCCGAACAGTTTCGTGATCGCGAGGTCAGCGAATGGTGATGGTATTTTCCCACCATCAAGCCACCACCAAGGTGGATGCCATATATTGATGGGAGACGGTGCTGTAAAGTTCGTAACCGATTCCATCGAATCCGGTAATCAATCCGTCATCCCGTTCAGTGTCCAGTACAACGCCGGCGCCGGCATGGGCAGCCCCTATGGTTTGTGGGGTAAACTCGGCACACGGGCAAGCAAGGAGACGATCGATTCCGAATTTTAGCGTTTGGTAGCCTTCTCCTCTTTTCGTGTTTTGCGAGACCTACTGCGTCGCAATAGGTCTATTTTTTCTTTAACTGCTCGAGGAGCGTGACTTTGAATTTAAGATGTCGACAGCATAGCGTCGCTGGTTTGGTTGCAGTTGTTCTGATGTGTGGAACGCTAAGTGGCTGCGGAAGCGGTAGCGGTCCGGTCAAGTTGACTCCGGTACCACCACAGTCAGCCGAGGAAATAAAGGTGATGGAAGATCTCGAAAAGGAGATGCGGGCTGAGGCCGCGGCCAGTAATAACTAGCGAATACTTTAGCAATGAGCGTGTTGCACAATTGAAGCAACATGGCGCTGAAATCATGATTGTTGCCGAACCAAATTAGTCGTAAGGTGGCGCTGGCTGGCAAATATTTAGCTATCACTATTTCAAATTGTCCAATCCCATTACCTTCGGTGGTGCGGCTTCAACCTGTTCAACACGTCCAGTGGCTCCACTAGACGCTGAAGCGATTAGCCGTTGGTTAGCGGGGGAGATGAAACGAGATGCTTTCGAGAGTTCGATCCCAGAAGAATTCACCAAAGATATCTCGCTCAGGGGACTTAGGACGACGATCGCAGTTTTTGTTGGTGGAACATGGAAGGTAGTCCAATACCTTGGAGACGATGCCAAGCCGGATGCGATTGAGTTTTACAAGCGGTACGGCTTCGAATCGCTGGACGTTCTTCGAGGACCCATCGGCGAACGGCCTGCTCCGCAACCGATATCCTAAGTCCTTACGACACAAACGATCTTCGTTCGGTCACTTCGGGGCGTCCGATTCCGGTATTGCGGATCACAACTGCGGCGATTACTCCCGCAACAAAGCCGCCGATGTGTGCCCACCAAGCAACGCCGGTTGAAGCGCTCGCCCCCATCGCCGAAACACCGTTCACGGTTTGCATTAAAAACCAAATGCCAAGAAAAATCGGTGCTGGCACTACGAAGCGAAAAATCGGAGGCATAAACGCCTGCACCTTCGAATGCGGATACAGAACTAGATAAGCCCCCATGACTCCCGCAATCGCACCGCTGGCCCCGATCGTCGGAATCGGCGAATAGAGATTCGTGAACAAATGGCTGAGCCCGGCCACAACGCCGGTCCCCAGGTACATGACGGCATAGCCCACATGCCCAAAACGATCTTCGACGTTGTCGCCAAAGATGTGAAGGAACCACATGTTTCCCAGAAAATGCATTAAGCCACCGTGCAAAAACATGCAAGTGAAGAGCGTCGTCCATGCCGGAAATCCTGACGTCGCAAGCTCATGCTCTCGTTCGCGAACCATCACACCTGCGGGCGTCTGGATGGCTTCTTGAATCGTAATGATCGCTGCCTCATTAGGCCGACTGAGTCGCAGCGGTACCATGCCAAACTTTTCAACAATCGATTCACCTTTCTCACCACCTGACATTTGAGCGAAGAAAGCCAACGAACAGAGCGCAATCATCGTGTAGTTGACGAAAGGGAACGAATGCGGCGGAATATTGTCGCGAAGAGGGATCATGCGTAAGGTCGGTTTGGGCGTGTATGATTTCGAAGCCGCATCATCAAGCCGACGATGGTGCAAGTCACCATGTTGTCTCGGTAGAGTTCCTTAAGTCCAGGGGGCACGTATGTTTGCTTCCCATTTTGTAAAGGTTTTGCGGATGCGGCGAGTTGAACCCAAGTATCGGCCTGAGCTGATTGATGAATCGGTCTTCATCGCCGATGGCGCGATCGTGCGCGGAGACGTTTCGCTGGACCAAGACGTTAGCGTCTGGTTCAACGCAGTGCTACGCGGCGATGTGGACACGATATCGATCGGGAAGAGGTCAAACGTGCAAGATAATGCCGTGATTCACTGTGACCCTGGCTTTCCCTGTACGATCGGAGAAGAAGTCACGATCGGACATGCTGCCGTTGTTCATGGCGCGACGATTCACTCTCGCGTTCTGATTGGCATCCGCTCGGTTGTTCTAAACGGAGCCGTCATCGGCGAAGGCTCCGTCGTCGGTGCCGGTGCCGTGGTTACGGAACACGCGGTGATCCCGCCAAACAGCCTTGTGGTCGGAGTGCCTGGGAAAGTGATTCGCGAAACAAGCGAGGAACAGCGCGCTCACATTTTGCGCAACGCACTTAACTACGTTGAATCAGGCAAGAAGTACCGATCGATAGACTTTTGACACACCTTCACTCATCGCAAAGTCACTAAACAGTTCGGCATGTCGTCGGAAGGCGGATTCTGCAATCAAACTCCAATCAACTTTTCCTTCCATCAAGGACTGCATATGATTGGCTAGGCTTTCGGCGGAACCCGGTTGGGCAAGTAAGCCATCGATGCCGTCTCGAATGGCTTCAGGCGTACCTTCCACCTTGGTTGCAATCACCGGAAGTGCCGCTGCCATCGCTTCTAGAACGACCATTGGCAATCCCTCACCAAAGAGGCTGGGCAGCAACATCGCGTCGAGCTGCGATAGAGCTTTCGGAACATCGGTTTTGAAACCCATTTGTTCGACATGAGCGCGAAGCGAAAGTGAGTCGATCTGTGATTCAATCTTTCTTCGATATTCATCCGTTTCATACGGACCGATGCAGCGCAATTTCGCCTGCAACCCACGATCACGAAGAAGAGCGATCGCATCCAATGCAACCTCTAACCCCTTACGAGGTCGCATCAACGCGACCATTCCAAAAGTCCATTCTCCGCCGGTCTGAGGAATGCTCTTCCGAGGGTAACGAATTCCAGGAACTCCGTTTCGGACGACGGTAATGCTTTCAGCTTTCGCTCCCGAAGCGATAAGTTCGCGGCGCAGGCTGTCTGAGACCGTAATCAAGTGCTGGCAGTTTTTCAGCGACCATTGTTCGATCTTCGCATTCAGATAGTTCGAGAAACGTTTGGCTGAGTCTCGCGCCGCAGGGCTATGAACATGATAGACCCATGGCAGGCCCGTACGACGAGAAACGATCGCTGCAATCATCGCCGTACGTGGTGTATGGGCGTGAAGCAGATCAAACTTACCTTCCCGCACGGTTCGGCCAATCGCGGACGCGACCCTTAAATCGAATCGATTCTTCATCGCGTACCGAAACACATTTCCCCAGTCGCCTCCAGCGGCTTCGACTGAGTCCGCAAAGCGTCCTGGCTTGTGACATGCGAAATCAGCCTGAACACCGTATCGGGGCAGGCACCTGCCCAAATGCGATTGCACACGTTCTGCACCGGCGAAATGCTCACCATTAACGAGGTGCAAGACTCGAACCGTGATTGGCGGAGACGCGGTCTCGAGTTTGAGAGAGACGTTCTTCGAGACGCCTTCGCTCTTCGCCGCATCAACCCATGGCAATGGAAGAATCGTTGCGATCGGTGCGTGGGACGAACTAGCAGAGGTAGAAGTTGTCATGGACTTAAAATCGCCGGCCAGCGGAAGCGGATAAGGATCGAGTGCAGATCGCTTGGAATCGCTCTCTCAAGAAAAACTCGGCCATAAAACGGCATCCTCGCGATGATCATCCATAGGCCGCTATTGCAAACGGCGCCGCCGGAGTTGAACTCAACTCAGAAAACCTTTTACCAGATTCATTCCGCTTTGTCGGTCGTAACACCTGTAGTGGCTTCTACGAGCAAATGATTCACGTCGGGACAACCTAACCATTCTTTCCAGGCAGTTTCGTACAGCCGCAAAAAAGCCTCCGCGTCGTTGGCAGAAAAAACCTTTCGATTCCAGGTCGCGCAGATGTAAAGTTGGCCCATGTTGAGAAACAACCCAAGCGAGATACTCGTGTTGTCTCTCGATGGAGGCGCGACCAAAATGTTCGTCAAGCGAGTATCACCAACGAGCCTGGAACCCGACACTTCTGGAAACTGTTTGTTCAGGCCGCGGGCAAAATCACCTGTGTAGGTGAGCGCGACGGTCGCCATGTTTCGGCGGCGTTTTATCAACCATTTGGTCAGTCTCGGATTGGTTGCGGCCATCGCGACCGCATCCAAGAAGTCCAGTGGCAACATCGTTTGCTTGATCGATTCGATTTCTTTTTTTACGCTGGGTAGAAGCGTTGCAACGTCAGCGCATTGCGAAGCAGGACGCCCCAAGAAGGCAAAACTAAATCGATTGGCGGCTGGCATTCGCAGATCGATTCGAGATCGCAAATCAAAAGGCATAAGCACACGAATGCGGTCATTACGTCGAAGTCCAAACCACTTACGCTGGTACTTCCGCCCACGCGAATGCGACTTTTCGTACCAACGCGCACAGGTCCAAAACAAACACGCGATCGCAACGTCATTCAATGAGAAACCGTCCTTCTGAGCCTTCTCGGTTACCCTTTCTAAAAACTCCTTATCGAAGGCACGTTGGCGAAGAGGCTCGCAATTACTTGGCAACGTCCCCTCGTCTGCGTTTCCGGGAAGAGGCCTGGGGAGTTGAATATGGAAGTACCAAGCGTTCTTGATTCGCTGCCATTTCGAAATCGTATCGACTTTCGGACGGATCGATTCGAAGTCATGACGTCGACGAAGCAACTCGATGTCTAACTTGTCAACTTTCGAGACCGACCGGCTTCGCACCTCTTTGAAACGTACCGCTGCATCCGGTGGATCGGTTTGTTCTGCGTACTGAGTAAGGATGTCAATCGTCACTCGACGAAGTCCGTAGCCATCGCAAATCGCATGGTGACACTGAATCAAAACTCGCGATTGCCCGTCCGCTTGCTCGCGATACCAAAATCGGCATCCCAACTCGTTTTCTAGATCAAATGGACGCGGCATACCACAGTCCAGCGTCGGGTAATGCTCTTCAAAGAAAAGATTCGGCGTCGGATCTTCAACGTATTGCCAATGCAGCTCGCCATCGATAGTTGCCAGACGACATGACAGCAACGGATTGCGATGGACAGCAGTCGAGATTGCTTGCTTCAACGCATCCATGCGAAGGGCCGTCGAAAAATGCAGCTCGACGAACATGCACATTGGGTTGTCGACACGATCATCCCAAAGCAAAAACTTCTCTAACGGCACCAACGGCAATGGAAAGAGGCTGGACAACTGATTTTCAACGGCACTGTGCATTGAATCGTTTTCTAGTACACGTTTCCGTTGGTTACTATCTCATCCGGTCGGAAGATTAGCGAAAAGTAGGGTTGCGAAATAGGCCGGAAAGCAAGGGTCGAGTCTGGTTCTTGCGAGACCATCAATTTTCATTGAATCTTAATGACAGTACCATTCGAAACTAGGCTCTGTTTGACAAGGGCGTGGGTTGCAATGTGAGCCGCTTGGCGTAAGCCTGCAGGAACGGTATTCGTTAAGAATCTCTCTTTGATCAATGGGAGAGCCCTTGACGGCCGAGCTGCGGGTTTGGGAAGAGTATAGATGAAGGTCAACTTACGTGAACGGCGAGGCGACTATGATAATTTTGATCGAACGATGAACTTTTTATACCGCAGTTGATAGAATTTGAAATGGCAGGGCGATGTGATGCGAAAAGAGCAGGGTGTTTTGTGGCACCGACGGAGAATTAATCGCCGCAACCTGTTCCACGAACGTCTTGAAAGTCGGTGTTTGTTCGCAGCCTGGCAGAACCCTGGGGTCCGGTGCGATGTCAACGCCGATGGAATGGTGACATCGCGCGATGCGGAAGTCATACTCGCTGGCGTTCGTCAGCAACGCCAGCTCCAGCAAAGTCTGCTGCAACCCCGATCAACCGGTTCCGAATTGCCATTTTATGATGTCAGCGGCGATGGTTTGCTAAAACCTCATGATGCGTTGTTGGTAATCAACGCGATCTCGCGTAATCCAACTCTTCCTTCCGTCACAGCAGCCGTCGCTACGGACGACGACCCAAATGCAAACGGTTTTTTACTTCGTTCTAGTTCCGAAGTGGCGGGAAAGACATCGCCTAAAGCAACGGTCGTGCTCGCAATTGCCGAGCTCGATTTGGAACAGATTCCGATCGCATCCAGCACGTCTTCGGTTGAAGTCGTCGCCGACTTATCAGGGACATTCAGCATCGCCGCGAAACTGTTTCCCGGCAGAAATCGGTTGACCTTCACGGTTACCGACGAGTTGGGACGTAAGACCGCCGTCGATCGTGATGTCGTTGTCGGCAACGTCATTACGGACTGGAACGCTGCGGTGTTGAATGTGATTCGTGACTGGACGACGACCGCTAACGATCCGACTCCGAATCGCGTCGTGAATTCGGCTCCGCCGATTGCCGCAAGAAATATGGCAATGATTCACGTCGCGATGTTTGACGCGATTAACGGTGTGACCAAATCCTACGCGCCTTATCTTCACTCCGGCGCCGCACCCGAAAGCGCGTCGCCGATCGCGGCAGCGTCTTCAGCGGCGTTCGAAGTCGCTAAGTCGCTTTACCCGAATGAGAACGAAGCGGCGGTCTGGATAACGACGCTGAACGAGTCACTTCGAACCGTACCCGATGGGCCATCAAAGCAGCTTGGTGTTGAGTTCGGAAAGCAGGTTGCCCAGACGATTCTCGACGACCGCATGACAGATGGCTCGACCTCGCAACCGGCGTACGAACCAAGCGATGCACCTGGGCGATGGAATCGAACGGCACCGGGATTTTTTCCGCCCATGCTTCCTCAATGGGGAAACGTTCGACCATTTACCGCAACGGACATCGAAGTCTATCGTCCCGAAGCACCTCCTTCGCTTGAAAGTAATCGATATGCCGAGTCCGTCGATGAAGTCATGAGGCTAGGCGGCAAAGACAGCACCGAACGCACGCCGGAACAAACTCAGATCGCCTTATTTTGGGCAGACGGAGGCGGTACAGCAACACCTCCGGGACATTGGAATCGGATCGCCACCGAGTTTATTTTATCGTCAGATCAATCGTTGATTGAAGGCGCTCGAACACTTGCATTAATAAACCTTGCCCTTGCCGATGCCGCGATCGCGTCCTGGGACGCAAAGTATGTGTACGATTTCTGGCGCCCGATTGACGCGATTCGGCGTGCGGCTGATGACGGAAACTCGTCTACGATCGCCGACGCTTCGTGGTCGCCGTTGATCACGACTCCACCGTTCCCCTCATACACATCGGGCCACAGTACTTTCAGCGGTGCTGCGGCCGAAGTGCTGGCCGGAATCTTTGGCGATGATGTGGCATTCGCCAATCGTTCCGACAGCCATTCTGGCCTTAAGCAAAAGCCTCTTGACCAGACGATGATGCGTCGATTTGAAAGCTTTTCGCAAGCCGCCAAAGAAGCGGGAGAAAGCCGTATTTTCGGGGGCATTCACTTTGATTTTGATAGCTCGGCTGGGCTGGAAGCTGGGCGTGCCGTCGGCCAAAACGTGGTGACCAATTGGCTCGCCCTTGCAGAGACATAGCCGAACGGGTGAGAATATGTGTTCGGAGCAAACATGCACTGACTCAAACGTTCCACTCAAACACAAGGCTGTATCAAATGTTGCATCGACAAAAGCGTTTTCTTTTTGGACTTTTGGTCGCATCAAGCTTGATCTTCTCAACTTCGTTTTCGCTGGTTGCACAGGACGCGGCTGACGTTGGCGACAACACCGTTTCGATCGAAAACGATGCCAGCGACAAGCCCACGTCCGCGTTGACCATCGGTTCGAAGGCCCCAGCGATTGATGTTGAACACTGGCTCAGCGATGGAAAAGGTATGTTCAAACCGGTTACCGATTTTGAGTCGGGCAAGGTTTACGTCGTTGAGTTCTGGGCAACCTGGTGCGGTCCCTGCATCAGCTCGATGCCTCATTTGGTTGAAACACAAACGGCCTATGCCGATCGTGGCGTTCAGATCATCAGCATCAGCGACGAAGACATTGGAACCGTGAAGGGCTTTTTAAAGCGAGAAGTACCAGGAAAAGAACCGGAAGCCAAATCCGACGAAGAAGATGACGCCGAAGAAAAAGAAGCCGAAGATGACAAACCGGCATTAACCTACGCGACGCTTACCAGTGCTTATTGCTTGACGACCGATCCCGATCGCTCCGTTTCCAAAGACTACATGGAAGCCGCTGGACAGAATGGAATTCCGACAAGCTTTATTGTTGGAAAAACCGGCGAAATCGAATGGATTGGTCATCCGATGAGCATGGATGAGCCGCTTGAGAAAGTTGTGTCCGACACGTGGGATCGAGCCGCATTCCAGGCTGAGTTCAAGAAGCAGCAAGACCGCGATCTTTTGATGACGACGATCATGAACAAAGTCCGGATGGGAGATAGCGAAGGCGCGATGCAAATGATTGCCGATGCGAAGGCGGATGCGGAGGGCGATGCCGAGGCACTTCAGCTTCTCGAGCGACTGGAGCTCAACGTCTTGATCGCACCGGTGATGGCAAAGGTTCGAGGCGGCGATGTTGAAGGCGGCTTAGAGGCGCTAGATGAGGTCAGCAAAACGGTTTCTCCAAGTCAAAAAGCGACGCTGAGCATGTTCAAATTTCAGTTGCTGATGCAAAGCAACAACTTCGATAAGGCGGCAGGCGCGTTGACCGAACTTGCCGAGTCCAAGGACTCCGATCCGAAAATGTTGAACATGATTGCGATGAACATCTATGAGGCTGCTAAGGCCGACAAAGAGTTCCCATCGGGACTTGTGGTCGCCGCAACCGTTGTTGCTGAGAAAGTGAACGAGAAGATTCCTGGAAACGGGCCGCTGCTGGATACGCTTGCACGCCTCGTTTTTTTGCAAGGTGACTTGGATCGCGCGATTGAAATTCAAACCAGCGCACTGGAGAATCCTGGACCTGCCAAAGCGGAACTTCAAGCGTTCCTCGATGAACTCAAGGCGGAGAAAGAAGCGGCGAAGTAACAACCCTGTGGGCCTGGCTTGATTGCTGTTGATCCGCGAGACGTGAATTTCGTATCGCTGTCGCTATGAACGTGACAATCGGTTCGACACGAGACTCGCAAGCCGAAAAAAAGATCGGGAGCCGCGATATCGGCCCCGATTTGATCCGGTCAGTTGCGGCCATCATGGTCGTCTATCTTCATGCTTGCGTTCCGTATCTCAAGCACCCAATGCCAAACTTGGTCTGGCCGGTGACGGATGAAGCTAGCAACGTTTGCGATCAACTTTTCTGGGCGATCGAGATCGTCGTAATGCCACTCTTTTTGGTAATTTCTGGCTTCTATGCCTACCGAGCCTTTGCCGATTCGGATGGTGCTTCGTTCCTCAAATCGCGAACAAAACGACTGCTTCGTCCACTGCTGTTCGGCGCAGTTGTGATCCTTCCGATCGATCTTTACATCTGGATGGCGGGGTTTGTTTCTGAGGGACATCTGGCGCCGGTGAAACTGAGAAGTTTGAAGGTTCCGTCGCCTTTGGGCGATCACCTTTGGGGAATGGGTCATCTTTGGTTTTTGATGTATGTGTTTTTGTATGGAGCCATCATGGTCGCCGCCTCGCGATGGGTCACAGGCGGCCTGCCGATGCGGCTTCGGCCTGCCATCCGGCGTGGCTCAGCGATCGTCATTTTCGCGATTGGCATTATTACGTTGACATTTTCGCCCGAAGTGGTCTTCGGTTTCCAGCATTCTTTCCTTCCCGTGATATCAAAATGGATCTATAGCGGAAGCTTTTTCGCAGGCGGAGTCGCGCTGGCGGTTTTCGACCCTCACTTTCGTACGATCGACCGTTTGGCATGGCGTAATTTTTCTGTCGGTAGCATTGCGACGGCCGCGGCGCTGATAATGGGAGCTTGGAGCTTACGTGAACATTCGAACGATACGCTTGAAGCAAATTCCTCCTGGTTGGTCGCCATCTCGTTGGCGTCGATCACCGTTGTGGCGGCTTGGATGGTGGCTCTTGGGTCAATCGGTTTGGCGAACTGCCAATCGGACCGTCTTGCTCATTATCCTCGAGTTTGCGAGATGATTCGCTACTTCGCCGGTGCGTCGTTTTGGATCTATTTGGTTCATCATCCGATTGTCGGTCTTGCGCACATCGACTTGAAGTGGCTTTCTCTTGGGCTATCGCCGTTCGTGAAATCGCTGGTGACTCTTGGAATCGCCCTTGGTTGGGGGCTCTTGAGCTATGAGATTTTCATACGGAACACCGCGTTCGGTGAATTTCTCGGCTTGGTGACGCGGCGTGACAGCGTGAAGTCGGCTGAACCGGCTATCGAATCGGAATTCGCAGCACCTGGCAGGAAAGAACGCGCCGCCTGACCATTGTGCGAGAAACAAAGGTTCGGTCGATCCTAAGCGTTCCCTGTACCTCGTCGGCTTTCTAGTTTTGCGGTACAACGGGGAATTACTGCAAAGAAGGGGTTGGTGATGGCCAAGGGTCTGTTTACCCAGGGAATCTGTGTACTGCTAGAACATGCGGTCGACTTGAGCAAAATCGAGTCGTTGCTTGGCGGTTTTGAGGTGGTCGGTCGACATGAAGCGAGTGGTGCAGAGGATCCAACCTGCACGCTGGTACTTCGTTTTCGCCCTGAAGTGGAAGGGCACGTGCTGGTCTCGCTCAGCCCCAATCCATGGCCTGACGACATGGGCGATCCTGAGGATACGCCGGAACTCTTCGTCGCTTGGTCGCTCGGTCAATTTGGGCCGCTTGCGTTTCCCGGTTGCCTTGAACGAGCTTGCGAACAATCGTGGGCTTGGGAAGAAGGCCGTGAGCTTCCCAAAAAGCACACCGCCCATATCCGTGTATTGACAAGTTACGTGCTTGGCAGTGAGGAGGACGAAGAAGTCGAAGAGCCCGATGCACCGCTTCTTCCCGAAGATTATGACGCGATGGCGGAATTGCAATTCCTAATGCGAGTCGTTTCGCCGCTGCTTGAGTTGCCAGGTGCCTTGTGCTATTTCAATCCTGGTGGCGAAGTGCTGCGCGACGATACCGGGTTGCGTCAGGGTTTAAACTATGCCTGGATGCACGACCTACCGCCGCTGGATATGTGGACCAATGTTCGGCTCTACAAAGCAACGGAGTCGTGGTCGCTGATGGACACCGTTGGCAACGGTCAGTTCGATCAACCGGATATGGAAGCCGTCTTTGAAGCTGAAAGCTATAAGGTATCCGACGTTGAGGAGTTTCTTCGCAACGCATCGTTGTTCATGCTTCGCGAAGAAGAGGAAGTCGAAGACGGCGACACAGCCGATGGACCCGGTGGGATCGCATGGCAGGTTTTGGAATGCGATGAAGCCCTGGCTGATCCGCCGAGACCGACGATGCGTTGGATTCCGCAAGACGGCAAGGAAGTGCCAGCGGAATTGCTGGATACCGGCATAAGCGATGATGAAGATGACGACGACGACGAGGATGAAGATGACGAGTTTCTCGGCAGCGATGATGACGATGACGAGTTGGACGATGACTTTGACGAAACCGATGACGATGACGAAGAAGGCGAACTAAAAGCGCTCAGCGATGACGCACTCGATGAATTGCTAGGCCCGGATTCTGACGATCCGAACGTCGAGAAAGACAAGTAACAACCGGCAGAAGGGCTGATCGATCGCGCAAGTATCAATGGACAGCGGCAACGGGCGTCCACGAGATAAGTCCCGAACTTAGGTCAATCAACATGCCGGGCGGCTGCGAGGCAAGTGAGAAGATGATCGGATCGCGATCGGGATCAGTCGCGGTGACGGTGAATTTTGCGGGCAGATCACGTTCGTTCGCGCAGTCGGCGTTGCAACTCAGTCTCGGTCTTCGCCAAATCGTCTAAGGTTAAGTCCGTCAAATCCTTGTCCGATAGTGCTAAATCACCAACAAGATCTCTGAGCATTCGAACGACGCGAATTCGCTCGGTTCGTTGCCCTTGCTCGATTCCCTGTTCGATTCCTTGTTCGATTCCTTGTTCGATTCCTTCGAGCCTTGCTTGCTCCGTGCGTGCCCATTCGTCGCGTTCGGCCTTTAAGCGATCGTCGTAGACTCGTCGTTCTTCGGGGGTTTTTGCGATCATTTCCAGCACTCCTACAGCCTCGGCAAAAATCGGATCAGGCAAACGTTGCAACAATTCCTCGCGAGTGAGGGTCGCTGCTCGGCGGAAAAAATACAGCCACGCCTCGACCGAATCAATGATCGGCTCATTATTGCTCGGGATGACGTACTTGGGTAGCTCGAAAATGTGGACTTGCAGGCAATCGTGATTGCACCAGCCATCTGAGTAAATCCGATTTGCCAAGGGTGCTCTGTTTGAAACGAATCTTCTCCAACTCATCACAAGGCGTAATCACCA